>Ga0081455_10003533_pt1 | contig 17936 bp, 12 predicted proteins | sample TabmetS3T2R1_FD_70207 | JGI IMG/M metagenome (GOLD analysis project Ga0081455, IMG submission 70207) | Tabebuia heterophylla rhizosphere microbial communities from the University of Puerto Rico - S3T2R1 | ecosystem: Host-associated > Plants > Roots > Rhizosphere ...
CGGACTCGCATACCACGGAGCCGGGTTCGAGGCGCAGCGTCCTTTTGACTTTGGCATTGTCTTGGTTCTGCTCGTCCGTCTTCTTGCGATACTTGGCGGAGTGTTTCTGCTCCGCGGCAGCGACTGGGCACGCTGGTTTTTGCTCATTTGGATCGGCTACCACGTCATCCTCAGCGCTTTTCACTCGATGTTTGAGTTGATAATGCACAGCTTGCTGTTTGCGGTCATTGCATATTTTCTCTATCGCCCGCGAGTGTCGGCGTACTTTCGGGATGCCAGAGCAGGCGCCGCGCGTCCGCCAAGGAAAGATGACACGCCCGTAGCCTAATCAGACCTTAGTGTAAGGCCTCAGTTCAATCGCCTAACCGCGCGTTCGGCCGGAGCCGCCGATTTCAGGTCGGCAATAGCTGAAAAGCGGCGGCCCGGTCGACTCATTCTTAAATCGCTTTTGCGGCGCAATTATGTACTTCGACAGCGTTGGGCTGAGGCGACCACGCATCCTGCTCTAGACGGAGGTCAAATGATGATGAATCGGGCAATATCTGTGATAACCGGACTCGGGCTTATAGTTTTGTTTTCTGGTCAAGCAGAGCCTGCAAACGCCCCCGAGATCAAGGTCTGGACTGCGAGGGCGATTGCGACCGTGCTCGCCGAGGTCGGCCCCCAATTCGAGCGCGCGGCGGGCTACAAGCTCGCCATCTCTAGCGATCTGCCTGCCGGGTTTGCGCGACGCGCCAACGCCGGCGAACCATTCGATATCTTGATCAGTGGGTCGGCTCCCGTTGACGAGTGGATCAAAGACGGCAAGATAATTGCGGAGACACGCGCCGAGATAGCGCGCTCTGGTATCGGCGTGGAAGTGCGCGCGGGCGCACACAAGCCTGACGTCAGTTCGGTTGAAGCATTCAAGCGCGCGCTGCTCGAGGCGAAGTCGATCGCCTACCTGAAAGTTGGGAGCGGCCTCTATGTGGCCGGCATGCTTGAGCGCCTCGGCATTGCTGAAGCCATCAAGTCGAAAGTGACGCGGCCCGAATCCGACATCGTTTCCGAGCTTGTCGCCAAGGGGGAAGTCGAACTAGGCATGGTCGTCATCACTCAGATTCTGACGACTCCCGGCGTCGAACTTGTTGGCCCGCTCCCGCCGGAGATACAGTCATATGTCACGTTCACAGCGGGAATCAGCGCTAACTCAAAGGCGCCGGAAGCAGCCAGACGCTTGATCAAGTTCCTCACCGGGCCGGCTGCCACTCCAGTTATCAGGGCTCAGGGTATGGAGCCTGGGGGAAGCGTCTCAAAATGAAGACCCGAATAATCGCAGGAAGCGCCGTTTCGGCAGTTGGTCTCGTTGCATTACTCGGCTTGTGGCGCCCCGTCGCCGAAGGTCCGTTGAGAAATCCAGGCGAAGCGCTAGAGGATTTCTATGAGGCCAAGGATCGCGTGGAAGATCAACTAATGGACCCTCTCATCCTTACGGGACGCAGTGTAGTTCCGCTCGTGTTGAAGGAACTTCCCAATAAGGACATGCGGCTTCGAAGGTACGCCATTGGTTTCCTTGGCAATGGTCGTTACTCCGAAGCCCTGCCCCTGCTAGATGTAATCCTAAACGATGAGTCTGAAATCGATTACTTTCGTGGAGACGCGCTACGATCGATTTTTCAAATCTCTCAGTCTCGCGCCAGAGAGCTGGCCCCGAACTTTGTAAATGGCCAGGAGTTGTTGGGGGAGGTCGCCAGAGAAATCGTCGCTGGCAAGAACCCGATCTATTTCGAACGTTCCTATTGGGAGGCGTTTCGGCGCGTTCACGATTGAAAGAAAACGCACGGCTAACAACCGGTTCGAGTTGCGCCTATTCGACTCTAGCGCAGAACGCTGGCTCTGTCGGTTCCGGTGGCCTTCGGGAATCGTCGAAGAGCTTGAGAAGTATGCCGATCTGCGGATTCTGCCAGTAGCTTAGCTCTCGGTCAGAGAGGCGGAACGACTGAGAAAACTGCAGACCTCTGAATAAAAATGGGAGGCGTCGTGTGAACGCCTCCCACAATCAACTCTGGGCGATAGCGCAGTACCGCGCGCGTAAGCGAGCGGCCGCCATACGCGGTGGGGCCACTCCCTCACGGTCGCGGCGCTGTTTAGAAGTTGAGCTTCAGCGCAAACTGGATCGTGCGTGGCCGATTGGCCGTCGCCAGGATTGCGCTCGTCCCGCCGGAAACGTCAACCAGACCGTAGTTGCCGAAGAATGGCAGCCCAGTCTGATTGCCGGCCTGCGGGCTTTGGAATGCGGCATGATTCCAGACGTTGAAGAACTCCGCCCGGAATTCCACAGACTTCCCTTCGGTCACGCGCGTCACCTTGATCAGCGAGAGGTCCCAGTTCTGCTGGAAGGGCCCGCGGAAGACATTGCGACCGAGCAGGCCTTCGGCGCGACGGCCTGTGCTCGTCGGGTCCGTGCAGGCGACAACCGCATTCTGGTTGTTGACGCAGGCGCCGCCGAGCGTGAAGGCGCTGAGATTGACGTAACTGTCGAGCCTGTCCTTGACGCTTCCCGAAGTCAGGATTTGCGCGCCCGCGATCGGCAACGCCTTGTTATTCGTGTTCACGTTGTTCGGGTCTTGCAGCGTTGGCGCGCTGCTGTCAAAGACCAAGAACGGCGTTCCCGATTGGAAGGTGGTGACGCCGTTGAGCGACCAACCATTGACGAGCTTGCCCCATCTGCGGTCCTCAATGCCGGCCCAGTCAGCAAAGGGCAGTTCCCAGTTATAGCTGACCACCAGCCGGTGCGTCCGGTCAAAGTCCGACAGGCCGCGGCTGGCGCGTAGATCGAAAAGGTCGCCAATAGGAATCAACCCGTTCGTCTCGTCCTGGAAGGTCGAGCCGGAGCCGTTGTCAATCGACTTCGACCACGTGTAGGCGACCTGGTAGTAGACGCCGTTGCTGAACCGGCGCGTGAGCGAGGTCTGGAGCGAGTGGTAGACCGATTGCGATCGCTGGTCAATCGCCTGCATGCGATTGTTCTCCAGGCCGAGGTAGTTGGCCGGCACGCGCGCGTTGGCGTTGGCCACGGTGCTTTGCGTGATCGAGATGCTGCCGTCGCCATTTTTCACCACGCCCGGCGTTCCGGCGGGCACGTTGACGTTCGAGCCGATCGCCGCGGGAATCACGCATGGCGAAGCCGTCGTGCAAATCTGCGCCGGGTTGAGCGGGTTGCCGGTGCCGATCAGGTCAACGCCGCGCGTGCCCACGTAACCGATCTCGAAGACCGTGTTGCGGAACAGCTCGCGCTGCACGGTCAGGTTGAACTGCTGCGTGTAAGGCGCGTGGAAGCTGCGCACCGGGAAGAAGCGGTTGCCCGTGAGGGGCGAGCCGGGAGTCGCTCCGTCGACTGTGCTGAAGATCGGCGCGCCCGTTGAGGAATTGAAGCCGATCAGTCTGGGGACCGCCTGGTCGTTCGGGAGCGGGAAATCCGATGTCGGACGAATCGTCGGGAACGGATTGACGGTCGTCACCGAGAACGGAGTCGCGGCGATCGGCTCGGAGAAAGGCGTTCCCCCCGAGGTCTGCAGCAACGCCTGGTTCGAGGTGCGCATGTAATAAACGCCGTAACCACCGCGCACGACCATCTTCCTATTGCCGAACAGATCGTAGGCGAAGCCCAGGCGCGGGGCGAAGTTGTTGGCGTCGAAACAATCGAGCAGAGTACAGTTGCTGACGCCCGGCGTGCCGACCCTCGGGGTGACTTCCGGATGGATGACATTGATCGGTCCCGGCGTACCGTCGCCGTTCGCCGAGAAGTTGCTCAGGAAATTTTGCTTCTCGTGCGCAATGCTCAGGCCTTCCCACCGCAGGCCGAGGTTGAACGTGAGGCGCGGAGTGAATCGCCAATCATCCTGGAAGTATGCCGCAGCGTCCGTCGCGCGGAAGTAGAAGGTGGCGAAACCCGACTGGCCCTGCGTGCTCGTTACGCGACCGAGGAGGAAGTTCTGTATACCGGCCAGCGCCGGGATGCCCGGCCCGCCCAGGCCAGCCACGGTGTTGTTAAAGTTCACCACGCCGCGCGTGGCGAAGTTGTTAAAGCGGTTAAGCTGATAATGGCTCCCCTCGAAGCCGGCGCGGAAGCTGTGCTGGCCGAAGCTATAAGAAACATCATCGCCGAGCACAAATGTGTTGAACGCGCCGCCGCGGTCGTCGTTGACGCCCGCGCCGATCGAGAAGCCCGCGCCGCCGACGACGAATCTATAGCTGGCGGGAAACTCCGCCGAGTTGGCGCGCGTCGCGCCGACGTCGGCCAGTGTAATTGGTTCTTCGGGCGCAAACCCGAAGGTGAAGCGGTTGAAGCCGAAGCGCGCTTCATTGACCAGCTTCGGTGTAATCACGCTCGTCAGGCCGATCTTCATGAATCGGTTGACGGCCGGCGTCGTCCGCGCAAATGGCAGTGACGACTGATTGTTGAAGGGCTGGAACAGCGTATTGTCGGAAGAGAACCAGCGGCCCGTGATCTTATTGTTTTGCGTCAGTTGTTTGTCGAGGGTGATCACGTACTGGTCGTCGGAAAAGGTACCAAGCCCGGCGCGCGTGATCGTCGCCAACCGCGGCTGGCCATTTGCGGCCAGGCCCGGCGCACCCGCGAGTGACGGAATGCAAAACTGGCTGTCGCCAAACGAGCACTTGCTACTCGGCAAGTTGAGAAGCTTGAGCGCGACGGGATCGAGCCGAGTGAAGCCCGGCGGCAACCCGTTCGGGAAGAAGGCGCGGGTCAGGTTCGCTTCGGAACGATCCGCCGGCAGGATCGGTATCTGGGTTGTGAAGTTGGTATTGGCCGCCGCCCCCGAAGCGGCGCGCGTGCCCTGGTAGTTGGCGAAGAAAAAGAACTCTTTGAAGATCGGCACGGGGCCGCCGAAAGAGCCGCCGAATTGATTTTGGCGCAGCGTCGGGCGAGTAACGCCGGCGCGGTTGTTAAAGAAGTCGTTGGCGTTGAGAACATTGTTACGGAAAAATTCAAAAGCGTCGCCGTGGTACTTATTCGTGCCCGACTTCAAAGCAACCTGGATATTCCCCCCGCCGTTGCGCCCGGACGAGGCGTCATAAAGCGAAGTTTGGGTCTTGAACTCCTGCACAGTTTGCGGGTTGGGCAAGGGCACATTTTCAAGCACCGGAAGATTGATGTCGTTGGCGTTGATGCCTTCGAGCTGGTAATTATTGTTCGACGGCCGCTGGCCGTTGACGTTAATAGTGACGGCGCCGCGCCCCAACGCGTCGGACTGAAATAACTCAGTGTTGGCTCCGGTCGAGAGCGTGAGCAGAGTTAGGAAGTTGCGCGTGGCCAGGGGTAAGGCGCCGACAGTATTCGACCCCAGGCTCTGCCCGGTCGTCGCGGTATTTACCTGAACCGGCGTGGACGCGTCACTCACTGTTATAGTTTCGGCCACTCCGCCGATCTTTAGATCGATTGCGACGATAGTGGTCTCAGTGACCTTTACCCTGACGTTAACAGCTTCCGTCTTCGAGAAACCGTTGGCGGTAACCACGACCCGGTAAGAGCCGATGGGCAGGAGGGTGATTGAGAAGTTGCCTTCTGAATTAGTCGTGACCGTGCGTTCAGTCACGCCGGTCTCATGACTAATTATCTCCACCTGCGCGCCGGAGATTCCGGCCCCGTTAGGATCTTTCACCGTCCCGGTGATGCCGCCGCTGGCGCCGCCCTGGGCGAACGCCGCAACGGAAGCTCCGAGCGCAAGCAGCAATCCCAAAATCAGGTTCAATGTTCTTGGAATGTCAATGCGCAAGCGCGAAATATGTTCCTTTTTCATGTCTATGTTCCTCCGTATTGGAGTTGTTCGAAAGGCGGCCGCCTTTTTTTTTATTTGTAGAACCTTCAACGTCGCTTTAGCGACAAGACCGGGCCGTCGAACAACCGGGAAAGTTTTCTTGTGTAACGACTGTTAACCTGGATGAGTTGTAGCTGGAACGGGTGACATTTCCACAAATTCTCATGTCTTTTGCGCTTTCGTGTGAAATCAGGCGCGCTTTCGTGTGAAATCAGATGATACGATCCAGCAAGCGCCCATCAAGCGCCCATCCGGATTGCTCCAGCCTTGAAACCTTTTCAGGCAATTGTAGCCAAAAACGATCTACCTTATCGCAACTGCTGTTCCTGTGTAGCTAAGGCGGCGGCGAGGGCATTATGCGTGGACAAAGAAAGAATTGTTATGGTTGTTATGGCGAGGTTATTTAGGATATTAAACGGAAATTCAAATTCTCGGATTCGGCTTTGGCAATCTTGTATTCACTTGCAGGGCGTTCAACGCAGGCAAGAGGCCGATCTATTGACATTCGCCTTGAGCGCTTAACGGCTATGCCCGATTTTGCTCGAACGCGTATGTCGAATCCTAGCCCGCGAATGCTCCGCAGGCTGAAAAATATGAAGAGCCATTTCGTAACCAGGCGCTCGATATGGTGGGTTAACATGCGCGCGAATCTTGCCGCGGGCTTGAGCGTCTGCTTGATCCCTTCGCGCGTGAGATGGCTTTCGAAGGGAGCGCCAATCATTCGGCGCCGCCGCCGAATTTGTTTCTGAGTTCGCCAAGCCTTATGTTGACCTGACGAATCACTTACTGATTCGACGAGGTGTGATCGTGGACGATCTTCCATCCCTGTTTGAACCGGCGGAAGATGAGTGTGTAAAGGCCGCCGGGTTTCTTGCCGTCGGACATCGTCAATTCCCATCGCCCGCGGACGACCGCCGCGTTCGGCCCCAGTTGTTGAATGTCGAGATCGGAGAAGGCCAGTTTGCCCATCTCCCTGCCTTCGGCCTGATAGGTTTTGCGGTAACGTTCGATGGTCGCGTCCCAGCCAGACATTTTGCGGCCCCCCGAGAAAAACGTCAGATCTGGCGAGCGCCAGTATCCGACCATGAACTCTTCCAGCTTGCCGGCGTTCCAGGCGGTTACTTGAGCGTCGAGAACGGCGCGGATTTCGACGGCGGCGGATTTCGGCTGGCCGGACTTGCCTTGTTTCGCGGCCTGTTTTGGTTGGGCCTCTTGCGCGATCACGCGCGCCACAGAGCCACAGAGCCCCAGAGCCACGGCCAAAAAGGTTAAAAGAAACGCCTTTTTTCTCTCCATTTTCTCCGCGCCTACGTGTCTCTGCGGCAAATTCAGGGGCGTCAGGAACAGTGTTAAAAAATTGTGTTTCATGCTTCTCTCTCCCTATGGGTCTTTTAAGTCTTATGAGTCTTACAGGTCTTTTGGTATAATTGGCGCGCTATGTCCGAAAACTACTTCTTGACTCCGGATCAAGGGCCAAACGGCTCCGACAAAAAATCCCCCTTAATGGCGTTGCCCGATAAACTAACAGAAAAGTTGGCGAGGTTGGAAGACTTCTTCCGCGGCGCTACGACCGGGGCGTTGGTGTGTCTGGCCCTGATCGCGGGCGGGATGACCGGACTGGTGTTTACTTATCAGATGAGCCTTTCCGATTATGCGAAGGACGTGGACGGGCTGGCCAATTACAAGCCCAACGAAGTCACCATAGTTTATGCGGACGACGGCAAGACTCCGATCGGCGAACTGGCGCTCGAACGGCGCTTCCCGCTCGAATACAGGGAGATTCCGGAGCGGATGAAACAGGCGATCCTGGCTATCGAAGACACGCGTTTTTACGAGCACCTGGGCATCGACCCGGTGCGGACGGTCGGTGCGGCGCTTGAGAGCGTCTTGCATAACCGGCCCGCCCGCGGCACCTCGACGCTGACGCAGCAACTCGCGCGCGGCCTTTTCCTGACCAGCGAGAGGACTCAAAGGACTCCGACGCGCAAGCTAAAAGAGGCGCTCTATGCGTTGCAGATAGAGCGCGTCTACACGAAAGAACAGATCATGACGCTCTACTGCAACCAGATTTTTCTGGGCGGAGGCGCGTACGGGTTCGAGGCCGCGGCCAATTACTACTTCTCCAAACATCTCAAAGACCTGACCCTGGAGCAATACGCGCTGTTGGCCGCGCTGCCCAAAGGGCCGCAGCAGTTCTCGCCGATCAATAATCCGAAGGCCGCCAAAGATCGCCGCAACCTGGTGTTGCAATCAATGGCCGACGCCGGATTCGTTTCGGATGAAGAGGCGGACACGGCCAAAGCCAAGCCGCTCGGCACACAGGTGGCCGACCAGCGCGGCAAGAACGACCGTTCGATTTACGCCTACTTCGTCGAAGAGGTTCGCCAGGAGTTGCAGCGCATCATGGTAGAAAACCATGATCAAGACGCGATGGACATCTACAAGGCGGGGCTGAGCGTTTACACGACCATCGACGCGCAGGCGCAGAAGTGGGCCGTAGACGCCGTCCGCAAAGGCGCCAGGATGTACGAGCGCCGCCACGGTTGGAGAGTCAAATTCGACAACGTTTTAGAAAAAGAAGGCGTCTCGGTCGAAGATTATCGCGACCCTTCATGGATCGCAGTGCCGGAAGCCGGCGATATGATTACCGGCATGATCAGGGAAGTGAACGAACGCGGCGCGCAGGTGTCCTTCGGGTCGTATTCAGCATTCATCACGGCCGAGAACACTGAAGCGCTGGACAAGCCGCCCTCGAAGCTTTTCAAACGCGGCGACGTGGCGCAGTTCAAGATTGAGTCTGTAGACCGGGCGAAGAGGATTTTGTCGGTCACGCTCGACCCCGAGCCGGACGTTCAGGCCGCGCTGGTGCTGCTGGATGCGAAGACCGGCGAGATCAAGGCCATGGTCGGCGGTTACAACTTCGCCACCAGCAAGTTCAACCACGCGACGCAGGCCAACCGCCAGACCGGCTCGGCCTTCAAGCCCTTCATTTACACGACGGCGATAGAGCAGGGCCTCAGACCCGACGACATTGTCGACGACTCGCCGTTCCAGCGCGGCAATTGGATGCCGCACAATTACGACGATGACTTCATGGGCCCGATGCCTTTGCGAAAGGCGCTGGCCCTGTCACGCAACATCCCGGCGGTGCGCGTGCTGGACGAGGTCGGCGTGCAAAACGCCGCCAACCTGGTCAAGCGGTTGGGGCTGCCCAATCCGATGGCGCCGTTCCTGCCTTCGGCGCTGGGCGCGACCGAAGAGCCGCTGCTGAATATGGTTTCGGCCTATTCGACATTCCCGAACGGCGGCGTGCGCGTCGAGCCGGCTCGCATCCGTAAGGTGGTCGATCGCGACGGCAGAGTGCTAGAACAGCCCCCGACCAAGTCGTACAAGGTCCTCTCCGATTATGTGGCCGCGCAGATGGTCGAGATGATGCGCGGCTCGGTGCAGTACGGAACGGCGGCTTCGGCCAACTCGATCGGTCACGAACTGGCGGGAAAGACAGGAACGGTCAACGATTTCACCGACGCGTGGTTCATCGGCTATACGCCGAAGGTCGTCTGCGGAGTCTGGATCGGATACAGCGACAGGAAGAAGTCGCTCGGCAAAGGCGAGTCGGGCGCCTCGGCGGCGCTGCCTTTCTGGATCGACTTCATGCAAAATTACCTGAAGTACAAGCCGAAAGACAGATTCGGCAAAATCCCCGAGCTGCCCGACGACCTCAGACTGGTTCAGGCGAACCGCGCGCGTGAGCACGCCAAAGAACTCGCGCGCATCGCCGCCCAAGAGGGCGACATTCTGCCTGGTTCTTTAGACGAGGCGCCGAACCTCGACCCTCTTGCGGGCAGACCTTTGACTCGCGATAAAGCGCCGGCGACGCTTATCAAACCGGCGCCGCCCATGCGTGAAGAGCGTCTCGAAGCCCCGCGTACTGAGCAGCCGAGGATACTCAAACCCCAGGTCGAAACTAAACCACAGCCGAACGATGAGCCTATCAGGAAAGGCAAGAAGGGGAAATCTGGAAATCCGTAATAACTTGACAAACACGTCGCTCACGAAAATAATGCCAGACCCCACACGCTGACCGGATCAGATCTGCGCTCGGCAATCACAAAATAAATAGGAATCCCTGCAACCCTGTGTGCTATGACCGTTATTTGTCTTCCCTCGCCGTGAATACGCCACCACAGCCGAATGGCCCGGGTGGAGATGAAGGGCGTTACTCTTCGACGCCCCGATCTTCGACGCTCAGATAGATTAGGTAGAGATGAATTTTCGTAACTCCGAAAGCCGAAGTTCGTATCTGCGATAGTGACGACGAAAGCCAACGAGTACAAATACCGCTCGCGGTACTGATTCTGAGAGAGAAGCGCCAGTGTCCTCATCGAACATAACCCCGAATACGCCTTCGCAAGATCTCGTGAATGACCGGATACCGGAATTGCGTTTTTTGCGGAGCGGCAAGGCGCGCGACATTTATGAAGTTGACGACGACCGTCTGTTGATCGTCGCGACCGACCGCATCTCGGCCTTTGACTGCGTGCTGCCGAACGCCATTCCCCATAAGGGCCGGGCGCTCACTCAACTCTCCAGATTCTGGTTTGACCGTTTCTCGACGCTCGTGCCGAATCATATGATCGCGGCCGACCTGAACGAATTTCCGGCGGAACTGTTGAAGTCCCTGTCGAACGAATCGAAAGCGCTGCTCGCCGGACGTTCGATGCTCGTGCGCCGCGCCGAAGTGATCCCCTTTGAATGCGTCGTCCGCGGCTATCTGGCAGGATCTGGCTGGAAGGACTATGGACGGACGGGAGAGGTCTGCGGCCACCGTCTGCCCGAAGGCTTGGTCGAGTCGGCCGAGTTGCCACGCCCGATCTTCACCCCTGCGACCAAGGCCGAAGAAGGGCACGACGTCAATGTCACCATTGATGAGATTCGGGGGTCGCTCGGCCTGGACCTGACCGGGCGGCTCGAAGCCATCAGCTTGAAGATTTACGCCGAGGCCGCGCGATACGCCGAGACGCGCGGCGTCATTGTTTGCGACACCAAGTTTGAGTTCGGATTGATAAATGAACAATTGACCCTCGTGGATGAAGTGTTGACCCCGGATTCATCCAGGTTCTGGCCGCGAGACGCCTACGCCCCTGGAAGACCGCAGCCGTCTTTCGATAAGCAATTTGTGCGCGATTACCTTGAGACACTCGATTGGGACAAACGACCTCCCGCGCCCCCGCTACCACCTGAGGTTACGAGAATAACCAGCGAGAAGTATCTCGAAGCATATCGCCTGCTCACCGGCCACGATCTTGAGGATCGGGGATCGAAGATCGAGGATCGAGGATAGAAGATCTAAGATAGAGATAGAGAATAGAAGATCACGTCTGTGGAGCGTGAAGCGACCATCTATCCTCTATCTTCGATCCTCTATCGTCGAATCCCCCTCCGGAGGAAGCATATGAAAATGGAACTTGAAGCGATTATCGACCAGATGATCACTCGCGGTATTCTCTTTGACGAGGCCGTGAAGGAGTTTGAAAAGAACTTCATTCTTAAAGTTCTCAGCCGCCATAACAACAATCTTTCCAAGGCCGCCGAAGCTCTGGGCATTCACCGCAACACCCTCAGCAAACGCATGCTTGAATACGCCAATGGCGTTAATGGGAATGGTAACGGGAATGGCAATGGGAACGGGCATAAGAATGGACACAAACGCGCGAAGCCGAGAAGATAGAAGATCGAGGATAGAGGATCGAAGATCGAGAATCGCCTGACGCACAATACTGCGATCCTCGATCTTCAATCCTCGATCCTCGATCTTCAATCCTCGACTATCTCGGAGGCGACGATGAGTGAATATTTCATCGGCATAGACAGTGGAACGCAGAGCACGAAAACCCTCCTGCTCGACGCCGCGAGCGGCGAGGTCATGGCGAGCGCGACCGAGTCTTATGAACTGATCGAAGGCTTGCCCGCAGGCCACAAGGAGCAGCATCCGGCGGAATGGATCGCCGCCGTGCGCGCCGGCGTCAAAGCCGCGCTCGATAAATCGGGCGTCGACCGCGCGAGCGTGCGCGGCATAGGGGTTTCTGGCCAGCAGCACGGATTCGTCGCGCTCGACGCGAAGGATCAGGTCATCCGCGCGGCCAAGCTCTGGTGCGACACTGCGACGAGTCCCGAGTGCGAAGAAATCATTGAGTCGCTCGGCGGTCTGGATAAGACCATCGAGGCCGTGGGCAACGGCGTCCCGGCGGGCTTCACCGCGTCGAAGATTCTCTGGCTGAAGAAACACGAGCCGAATAATTACGCCGGGCTGCGCTCGGTTCTGCTGCCGCACGATTACATCAATTTCTGGCTGACGGGCCGCAAGACGATGGAATGCGGCGACGCTTCGGGCACGGCGCTGCTCGACGTCGGCGCCCGCAAATGGTCGCAGGCGGCGATCAACGCGATCGATCCGCGCCTGATCGAAATGCTGCCGCCGCTCGTCGCCTCAGACGAGATCGCGGGAACGTTGAGGCCTGAACTTGCCGCCGAATTCGGTCTGAGCGAGGGCGTGATCGTCAGCTCGGGCGGCGGCGACAATATGATGGGCGCCATCGGCACGGGCAACGTTCGCGCGGGCGTCGTCACGGTCAGTCTAGGCACGTCCGGCACGATCTACGCATGCAGTGAGCGTCCGGTCGTCGATCCGCGTGGCGAGGTCGCGGCCTTCTGCGATTCGACCGGGCGCTGGCTGCCGCTCGTCTGCACAATGAACGTCACGGTGGCCACCGAGATGGTGCGTGAACGATTCAACCTCTCACACGACGAGATGGCGCAGGCGGCGTCGGCGGTCCCGGCGGGCAACGACGGGTTGATGCTGATTCCCTTTTTCGAAGGCGAACGCACGCCGAACGTCCCCGACGGAACCGGCGTCTACTTCGGGCTGCGCGACAAGACTTTTTCGATCGGACATTTCGCGCGAGCGGCGATGGAAGGCGCGACGATGGGATTGAATTACGGGTTGAACCGCCTGCGCGAACTCGGCGTCGCGCCGCGCGAGATTCGCGCCACCGGCGGCGGGTCGAAGAGCGCCGTCTGGCGACAGATACTGGCCGACGTCTTCAACGCCGAGGTCGTCTGCGTGGCGAATGAAGAAGGGGCGGCGGTCGGCGCGGCTGTTCAGGCGTTGTGGGCATATCGCAAGCGGGCCGGACGGCCGGAAAGCATCGAGAACCTTTGTGACCGATACGTCGCCGTCGCCGAAGCGACGCGGGCCAAACCTGACCCCGAGCGCGCCGATCGGTACGCGCGGATGCAGGAAGCGCACGACGGCGTCGTGCGCGATCTCGCGGCGTCGTTCACCGCGCACCGCCGCTTCATCACAAGCGGGAGTGGGAGTGGGGAATAGGAGTCAAAGAAGTTACTCATTGATTCCCACTCCCCACTCCCCACTCCCCACTCCCGAAATTCTTATGAGGAGAAAACTATGACTTCCATTTCACGACGTGATCTGCTCAAAACCGGCGCGCTCGCCGCCGTCGCAATTCCATCTGTCAACTTCGGGGCGCCGGCCGCTCTCACTACCGAAGAGGCCGACCCCTGGCTGGGACTGAAGATAGGCGTCGCCACCTACACCCTGCGCGAATTGCCCATTGAAGAGGCGATCAAAGGAATACAGCGAGTGGGGCTGAAATATATCTCCATCAAAAACGTCAAAAACCACATTGACCTCTCCCACACGCCCGAGGAGCGCAAACAACGCGCGAAGATGTTCCGCGACGCCGGTCTAGTTCCACTCAGCGTCGGCAATGTGGGAATAAAGAACGATGAAGCCGACGTCCGCCGCGCTTTCGAATACGCCCGCGACATCGGCGTTCCGACGATGGTCTGCTCGCCGGTTAGGGACGCCGGTGACCTCGACAACTGGGTGAAGAATTTGGATAAGGTGGTCAAGGAGTTCGACATCAAAATCGCCATCCACAACCACGGGCCGGAGGACAAACAGTTCCCTTCCCCGTATGACGTGCTGAAAGCCGTCGAAAAATACGACAAGCGCATCGGTCTCTGCATTGACGTCGGCCATACTGCCCGCGCCGGAGTTGACCCGGCGGAAGCGATCCTCAAATGCCGCGAGCGCCTTTACGACATGCACATGAAAGACATCTCTGCGCTCGGCGAACGGAATACGCCGATCGAGAGCGGACGAGGAATCCTCAATTCGAGATCCATCCTCGCCGCCCTGTTGAAGATCAAATATCAGGGTCTGGTCGGCTTTGAGTACGAAAAAGACGCGAAGGACCCTGTGCCCGGATTGGCCGAATCGGTCGGCTACACTAAGGGCCTGCTTGCCGGATTGAAATGAGAACGCAATAAACAGAGACAAATCTATGAAACGTGGCCTGATCTGGCTGGGGGCGCTGCTGTTGGCCTCTCCCTATTCAATCGTGACGATGTCGCAAACGGCGGAAAAGAAAGAGCCGCCTAAACGCATCGCCATCAAGGCCGGGCGGCTGATTGACACGAAGACCGGCGCGGTCACAAACAACTCCATCATTCTGATCGAAGGCGACAAGATCACCGCCGTAGGCCCTAACGTGACGGTTCCCGCCGAAGTCGAAGTCATTGACCTGAAAGACAAGACAGTGTTACCCGGCCTGATTGATTGCCACACGCACATGACCTTTCAGCCGGGCAATTATTATGAAGACATCTTCCGCAAAAGCCCGATCGACGTGGCCGTCATCGCGCACGTCTACGCGCGCCGCACGCTCGAAGCCGGATTCACCACCGTGCGCGACGTGGGCGCCGGCGAATTCATTGACGTGGCGCTGCGCAACGCCATCAACCGCGGCGACGTCGTGGGCCCTCGGATGCAGGTCGCCACACTGACGGTGGGCGCGACAGGCGGACATGGCGACACCAACGGCTTCTCGCCTTATCTGAAATTCGGCGGCTTCTCAGGCCTCGCCGACGGCGTCGACGAGATTCGCAAGCTGATTCGCCTCGAGGTCAAATACGGCGCCGATTTGATCAAGATGCTCGCGACGGCGGGCGTGCTGTCCGAAGAAGAATCGGTCGGCGCGCCGCAGTTTTCGCAGGAAGAGATGAACGCCATAGTCGAAGAGGCAAAAATGTGGGGCAAGCGAGTGGCCGCCCACGCCCACGGCGCGGAAGGCATCAAGCGCGCCGTCCGCGCCGGCGTGACTTCGATCGAACACGGCAGCCTGATTGATGACGAAGGCGTCAGGATGATGAAGGAGCGCGGGACCTACCTGGTCGCCGACATATACAACGACGACTACATCATCGCCGAATTCGCCAAACTCGGTTATCCCGAAAAGATCATCGAGAAAGAGCGAATGGTCGGCCGCACGCAGCGGGAGAATTTCCAGAAGGCCGCGAGAGCCGGAGTGAAGCTCGCCTTCGGCACCGACGCCGGAGTCTATCCGCACGGATGGAACGCCAAACAGTTCGCGCACATGGTCAAGTGGGGATTGACTCCGATGCAGGCGATCCAAACGGCGACAGCCAACGCGGCTGATCTGCTCGGCTGGAATGACAAGGTCGGAGTGATCGCGCCCGGCGCCTTTGCCGACGTCATCGCGGTTGACGGCGACCCGCTGAAAGACGTGACTGAACTCGAGCGGGTGAAGTTCGTGATGAAGGGCGGCGTGGTCTACAAAGCGGTGAAGTAAATGAAGAGTGTGCAAATTGAAGTCGAATGCATCAACGATTTGAATCCTGCGCATAAATCGGGAGACGCCTGGGTACGCATCGCTTCCAGCGTGCAGTCTTGGGAGGCCGCCCATTGATTCTCGAATGCGCCTCTTGCCAAGACTGCACGCTGGAAGCGATGCGTACCCAGGTTTTCCCCAATCAATGTATTGATTGCACAGTGGTTTTATTTGCACACGCTTCAAGTAAATCACTTAGCGCAGGCTTCAGCGGAGGAGAAAAGTATGAACCTGAAGACTCTATGGCTGACGTTGTTCCTGATGACGAATTATGCGTCAGCCCAAGACTCGTGGGTAAATTACAAGCCGCGCACCCTCAAACAAATCATCCAACAACATGAGCCAGAACTGGCCAAAGAGCGGGGCCAGGCGAAGGTCGTTTCGATAATCTCTGCCGACAGTTTCCCATCCAGAGTGAAGGTCATTTACACGGGCGAATCAAGAATCGTGTCCGCGAAGAAAAAAGAATTGATCGTAGACTGGGTAAAATCTTTTCGCTATGAGCCGGAGGCTGCTGATCTGTTCGAGTCGGAACTCTTATTTAAAGAAGGTTCCGTTGAACATTGGCTGCCGGTTCAGAAGCCGGTAATCCCCTATTTTGCGCAAGAGCTGAAAAAAGGCGATGAGGTTACTTTGCTGCTTGTCTGGGTCGGCGCAAGAAGAGACCCGGAGCAGACCCATTGGGTTTTCCTGGTCAACGAATTCGAGGCCAAAGATCAGCGACTGGGAGCGCCACAAAAATCCGGCGGCGCCGCCTCTTCTCCAGATCCGGCAATCGCCAAGTTAATCAAGGAAGAGATAGCTCGCGAGGACGCCGGCGATGTGAAAGGAGCTATTGAAATCAACCTGAAGATCTTGCAGCTTGATCCCAAGAATATTCACGCGATGAGTACGATTGCGGGGCTTTTCGGGAATCTCGGAGAATTTGAACAGGAAGTGGCTTGGGCGCAAAAGGCTATCGCTATTAATTCTCAATTTGATCTGGCCCACATCAATCATGGCAACGGTCTCGCTGGCCTCAAAAGATACGATGAGGCCGCTGAAGCTTATCAAAAGGCGATCCGAATCGACTCCAAAAATCCACTCGGCGTCTACAGCCTTGGAGTCATGGAAGAAGAACAGGGAAATTTCAAAAAGGCTCTTGAGTTCTACCGGCAATCAATTCAGATCGATCCGAAGTTCGAGAACGGTTATTTCAACCTGGCGGCAATGCACGCCAACCTCAAACAATTCGATGAAGCGATTGTGGCGTTGAAAAAATTGCTCGAATTAAACCCTCAATTTGAAGACGCGAAAGCTATGCTTCGCCAAATCGAAAAGGATAGAAAACGAAAATGAGGGCTGGCCCTGCAGAACCAGCCCCCTTTCAAATCTTATCCGACGCCACATTGGCCAATCAGTAAGCCACAATCGGGTCGGTTAAGACGACTCGCACTCTTACTTTATCTAAGCGCTCAGGCAAAACAGGAACGCGGCCCGCGGTCCGGTCAACATAGACCACGATTGCGCCCTCAGCCAAATTATCCTCCGAGCCAACGCCCACGCCAATTACGCTTGGCTGTAACATCAGGTCTCGTTCGTGCCGGCTCTTCGCCGCGTTGGCGCGCCCCATGTCCTGGGACAGCAGGCTATTACTCGAAGGCGTGGTCATTGACAACGCTCGATTGACACCGACAAAGCTGACCGCATTGCCGAGCGCTGCGCTGACTTTGGTGAGCACCTCGCCGACCGGGTTGCCAATGGTCGTCGTGCTACTGCCTGCGAAGAGCAGAGCCACTGGGTTGTGATCCGAGTCGTTAGTGACGATCAGGGAGCCGGAATCCCCGCCCGCACTGAAGGTGCTGCTGTTGATGACCACCTGATTAGTGTAGCTGACGACAAATTTCTTTCCCTGCCCGCAACCCGCCTGGTACTGGACGTTGACGCTTGTATTGATCGAGGAGATCGTTCCGGTTGTAAACCCGGTGGTGCGCCCGCTCTTGGCGACACCTAGCCCTACAGAGGGGGCCATCACCACACTACTAGGAACGCCAATGTCCTCGATAGCCCCATTCGTGTTCATCGCTCCCTGCCTGAGTTGCGCAATGGCCGCGTCAACGTTGGATCCGAGCTGCGGAGCGACGGTGAAGTCCGCCACGATAGGAGGAAGCTGGCATCCGTTATCAATCCGCCCCGGTTGTGAGATGTCGTCACCTGGACGCGCCTTGTCGCTCAGGCCAAGCACGTGGTTGTTGCTGAGGATGCACAGCGACCCGTCGGTGTTGTCGGTGACCAGGCATCCCAAGGTCCCAGCGGTGATGGCCGGGTGGCCGATACTGATCCCCGAGGGGGCCGGCCGCTCCCGCTTCGTGAACTCGAGCGGGTAGATCGGCCCCGTCTCCACCACGTCGAGCTCGATCTG
>Ga0081455_10003534_pt1 | contig 17935 bp, 17 predicted proteins | sample TabmetS3T2R1_FD_70207 | JGI IMG/M metagenome (GOLD analysis project Ga0081455, IMG submission 70207) | Tabebuia heterophylla rhizosphere microbial communities from the University of Puerto Rico - S3T2R1 | ecosystem: Host-associated > Plants > Roots > Rhizosphere ...
CGTCCACCAGCACCGGCGACCCGACCTTCCAGGAGTACTCCATGGCTTTACCGCATCGCGCGCTCGGGAGCTCAGGACTCACCGTGTCGGCCCAGGGCCTCGGCTGCATGGGTATGAGCTTCGCCTACGGCACCCCCGACGCCGCCGAGGCCACGGCCACGATCGACCGGGCGCTCGAGCTCGGCATCACGCTGCTCGACACGGCCGACATGTACGGCTTCGGCGAGAACGAGCAGCTCGTCGGACATGCTCTCGCCGGTCGCCGCGACGACGTCGTGCTGGCCACCAAGTTCGGGATCTTCATCGACCCGGACGGCCGCGACAGCCGCAGCGTCCGGGGCGACCCGGAGTACGTACGCCAGGCCTGCGACGCCTCGCTGGGGCGCCTCGGCGTGGACCACATCGACCTCTACTACCAGCACCGGCCAGACACCGGCGTGCCCATCGAGGAGACCGTGGGGGCGATGGCCGAGCTGGTGAGCGCCGGCAAGGTGCGGCACCTCGGCTTGTCGGAGGCATCGGCCGCCACGGTCCGCAGGGCCACGGCGGTCCACCCCATCGCCGCACTGCAGACCGAGTGGTCGCTGTTCTCTCGCGACATCGAGGCCGAGATCGTGCCCACCTGCCGGGAGCTCGGCGTCGGCCTGGTCCCCTACAGCCCGCTCGGGCGGGGTCTGCTGACCGGCAAGGTGTCGAGCCTGGACGAGCTCCAGGGCGACGACTTCCGCCGCACTCAGCCGCGCTTCCAGGGCGACAACCTCGAGCGCAACCTCGAGCTGGTGGCCGTGGTCCGGGAGATCGCCGCCGGCCACGACGCGACACCCGGGCAGGTTGCCCTCGCATGGCTGCAGGCTCAGGGCGATGACGTCGTGCCCATTCCCGGGACCAAGCGCCGCACGTACCTCGAGGAGAACGTGGCGGCGCTCGGCCTCGAACTGTCCGCCGACGACGTCGCCCGCCTCGAGGCACTGACGCCGGTCGGCGCCAGGTACGCGGATGCGGGCTGGGTCAACCGCGACACGCCGGCCGCGCCGGCGGACCGCTAGGGCGCTGCCGCGCGTGTGGGCGGGCGCGGAGGCAACGTCCGCCAACCCCCGGCAGCTGGCGGACGATCACCCCACTGAGCCAAGAGCTTGCCATTCGAGGCAAGCGCGCTTCGCGCTGACGTGGCCACTCAACTCGCTCATTGCTCGGTCTTTCGGGGCCTCTCACGGCCGGCTACTGACAACACCGCAGGTCACATCCTCGTGAATGCAGGCCGAAACCTCGGTGGCCAGCTTGTGCTCGTCCCAGCCGTTGAAGAAGTCGGCGTGCCCCGTGAGGAGCGAGCCCGAGGCAAGCGACAGGTCGTGGCCAGCGCCGGTCACCGGGTACCCGATCGAGAGCAGCAACTGGGGCACGGCAACGGGGTGCGACGCCGGGCACGCCCCGTCGACGCTGCGCGCCATGTGGCTCGTGTGGTCGTCGCTGTCGAGGTGGCGGCCGTCCCAGCAGTCGGGAAAGCTCACCAGGAGGCGCAGCGGCCGGCCCCCGGGGCAGTCCGGCGGCGTCGCGTGGCGTTGGGATCCCGAACCACACGCCCAGGCAACGGTGTCGAGGGGCTGGGGCCGCGACGCCCCCTGGTCGCCGCCGATCATCTTGAGCCCGAACGGGTAGGGCTCGACCGTGCTGGGATCGACGCCCACGCCCGGGCGGTAGTACGCAGCGGCCCCGGTGGGCTGCACCATCCGACCGCGCTCCAACAGCGCCGGCGCCCAATACGACGCCCGGTCGAGCTTCTGCTCGCAGGTCGTGTCGCCGGCGGCCAGGTCGGCGGCGGTCGTCGAGGCGCCGGCGACGGTGCTGCCGAAGAACGTGTGCAGGTGTGATCGCCCGTGATGGCCGAAGTGCACGATCGGGTCGTCGGGTGCGGCGTGGCTGAAGCGGCACTCGACGACGAATTGGGGCACTCGCCCCTGCGGCCCCGCCTGCGTCGGTGACACGCGTAGCGCGACGCCGGGTTGGCCATGTGCGCACCCGGCGACGGCCAGGGCAACCACCACCACCACCACAAGCGAACTTGCGGCGTTCAGGGCCCTCATGGCGTCCCTAACCACCGCAAGTTCGCGGCCGCGACGTCATGCCGGCTTGTCCGGCACCTCGATGGCATCGACATCGATGTCGCCCGGCACGTCGGTGGCGGGACGGGCCGGGGCGCTCTCGGCGTCGGGCATGTTCTCCTGGTCGTCGGGCACCGGGGAGGTCTTGTAGTCACCGGACGGTGGCTTCTCGGCGAGGAACTTGCTCAGGTCGAGGGCCCCGGCGGCCCAGTCACCGCCGCTGCCCTCGCCCTCGCACGGCGCCAGGGCCTCGAGGTCGGTGGGTGCGGTGCTGCTGATCTCGTTGTCGGCGAAGCAGTTGCCGAGGCTTGACACGTCCTCCAGCGACCCGATGCCGATGTCGGCCATGCCCGAGTCCTCGATCACGTTGCCGACCACGCGGTTGTCCCGCGGGTTCCAGAGCACGGTGTCGGGGATCGTGGCGGGATCGGCGGTGGGCTCGCCCTTGGCCTCGCTGCAGGGCTGGTCGTCGTCGGACGCGGGCGGCACGACGTCGTTGGCGTCCTCCTCGGGGAATGGCAACAGGCCGATCCCCGTCAGGTCGTGGTCGTAGACGCGGTTGCGCTCGATGATGTTGCCGACACCGCCGGCCGGCAGGATGCCGTTGCCCATGGCCAGCAGGGCGACGTCGATGGCCGGGGTGTCCGCCTGGTTGTTGGAGTACACGAGGTTGCCGACGATCGTGGTCTCGCGCTCGGGATAGCACAGCTCGTAGCTGCCGGAGTTGGGCACGATCCCCGCCCGGTTGAAGCGGAACGTGGAGTTGACGATCAGCAGGTTGCCGCCGGAGTTCGTGCCGGAGTAGCCGAGCCCGTTGTGCTCCGAGACGACGTCGTCGATGACCGCGTCGCACGGGTAGCACTGGCCGATGTAGACGCCGGCGTCGGGGCTGCCTGACGTGTAGCTGTGCTCGATGAGGCCCTTGACGGAGTCGAAGGCGTAGATGCCGTAGTCGCCGATCCGGTACGTCGTGAGGTAGGAGGCCCGGTAGCCCTCGACGCCGGTCCAGAAGAAGCCGTTCTTCGTGTAGTTGCGGGCGGTCATGTTCTCGATCGCCACGCCGGCGGCGCCCGTGACCCGGATGCCGTTGTCGAGCTCGAAGCCGCCGTCGAGGATCACCTCGTTGCGGTCGGCGCCACGGATGGTCAGCTCGTCGGTGGTGACGCTGACCGATTCCTCGTACGTGCCTGGCTGGATGAGGATCAGGTCGCCGGGCTCGGCGGCATCGACCGCGGCCTGGATCGTGTCGTGGTCGTCGGGGACGTTGATCGTGCTGCCGCCGCCGCTGGCCCCCTCCCCCTCCGCCGATCCGCCGTCGTCGTCGTCGCCGCCGCAGGCGGCGAGGGCCAGGGCGCCGGCGAGCAGCAGCGCGAACAGGCGTCGTGTGGTGGGCATTCGGTCCTCCTGGACTCAGCCGCTGACGACAATCGTGCCGATCATCCCAGCGTCGGTGGTGCCGTGGATCGAGCAGTAGTAGCGGTACACGCCGGGTTCGTCGAAGGTATGCGAATAGGTGCCGCCGGGCTGAAAATCGTCGACCTCGACACCCCAGTCGTCGCCGTCCACGTGGAGGACGTTGTGCTCGTTGCGGCCCTTGTTGGTCCAGACGACCTCGGTGCCGGGCGCGATCTCGATGTTCTCGGGGCGGAACGAGTTGTCGAGGGCGGTGATCTCGGCGGGATCGGTGTCGATGACGACGACGTCCTCGGGCACGGAGTCGTCGGACGAGCCGTCCGAGGTGGAGAGCCCGCCAGCGCCGCCGGTGCTGTCGTCGTCACCGCCGCAGGCGGCGAGCGAACCGGCGACGAGGACGAGGCCCAGGAGCGACGCGGTGGCACGCTTCATCGGCTGCGAGAGTAGACGCCGCCTTACACCGTCAGGGAATCGGGCGGGTTGTTGGCGACGCCGGCGGCGACCTACGTTGCGTCGGCCGTCTGACGCACCGTCAGACCCGTCGAGCGCCGAGGGCCGCTGCCGGATGCCGATCACCACCGAGCGCCACGACTCCGGGGTCGCCGAGGTCGTGATGGAGTACCCGCCGGTCAACGCCCTGTCTGTGGCCGGATGGTTCGAGCTGGCCTCGACGGTCCGGGGGCTCGGCGAGGACGCCGCCGTGCGGGCGGTGGTCCTGCGCGCCGAGGGCCGCGGCTTCAACGCCGGCGTCGACATCAAGGAGATGCAGGCGAGTCAGGGCTTCGACGCCCTGGTGGGCGCCAACCGGGGCTGCTTCGAGGCGTTCGCCGCCGTCTACGAGTGCAAGGTGCCGGTGCTGGCGGCGGTGCATGGCTACTGCCTCGGCGGCGGCATCGGCCTCGTCGGCAACGCCGACATCGTGGTGGCGTCGGACGACGCCACCTTCGGCCTGCCCGAGGTCGACCGCGGCGCCCTCGGCGCCGCGACCCACCTGGCGCGGCTGGTCCCGCAGCACAAGATGCGCGCCATGGTCTACACGGCGGCCACCGCCACCGCCGACGAGCTGGCGGCGTTCGGATCGGTCCTGCGGGTGGTGCCCCGCGACGAGCTGCGGGCGGCGGCGCTCGGGGTTGCCGAGGCAATCGCCGCCAAGTCGCCGGCCGTGATCCGTGCGGCCAAGGAGTCGCTCAACGGCATCGACCCGTGGGACGTCCGGCGGAGCTACCGCTTCGAGCAGGGCTTCACGTTCGAGCTGAACCTCATCGGGGAGGGCGACAAGCATCGCTCGCGTTTTCTACGCGGGACCGGCCGTCCCGACGACCAGTCCCGCGAAGAAGACGAGGCCGGGGGTCATGACTGACAAGTTGATGACCGAGGAGGAGGTGGTCGGCCGGCTCCGCTCGGGCATGACCATCGCCATCGGGGGGTGGGCCAGCCGGCGCAAGCCGATGTCGATCGTCCGGGCCATGGTGCGCAGCGACCTCACCGACCTCGTGATCGTCACGCACGGCGGCCCGGACCTCGGCCTCCTGTGCGCAGCCGGCAAGGTGCGCAAGGCGGTCTACGCCTTCGTGTCGCTGGACACGATCCCCCTCGAGCCCCACTTCCGCGCGGCGCGCCAGGCGGGCGCCATCGAGGACGAGCCGCTCGACGAGGGGCTGTTCCACCTCGGGCTGCAGGCGGCGGCGTGGCGGTTGCCGTTCCTCCCCAGCCGGGCCGGCCTCGGGTCGGACCTGCTGCGCGACAACGGCCGCCTGCGGACGTTCACGTCGCCCATTGCCGGACCCGATGGCGAGGTTGAGGAGCTCGTGGCCATGCCCGCCTTCCGGCTCGACGCCAGCATCTGCCACCTCAACCGTGCCGACCGTCGCGGCAACGCGATGTTCCTGGGGCCCGACCTGTACTGGGACGACCTCATGCTGCAGGCCGCGCCCAGCGGCGGCCGCTTCATCTCGGCCGAGCGCATCGTCGAGACCGATGGCCTACGCGACGAGGGCTGCATCCACCAGATGCGCATCAGCCGGATGATGGTCGACGGCGTCGTGCCCGCCCCCGGCGGCGCGCACTTCACGCAGTGCGAGCCGGACTACCCGAGGGACGAAGCGGCGCAGGGTGCCTACGCGGCATCGGCCCGCTCGCCCGAGGCGTGGGCGGCGTTCCGTGCCGAGTGGATCGACATCCCCGAGGCGGCGTACCAGCGCAAGGTCAGGGAAGGCGCGTGAGCCCGCACGTCACCCGAGCCGAGGTGTGCGTGGTGGCGGTCGCCGAGTGCTTCCGCGGCGACGGTGAGCTGCTCGCCAACCCGATCGGCACCATCCCCATGATCGGTGGCCGCCTGGCGCGGGCAACGTTCGAACCCGACCTGGCCATGACCGATGGCGAGGCCACGCTCATCGCCAACGACCGCGCCGTCGTCCCGCCCGACCAGCGCGTGATCGAGTACTGGAATCCCTACCGGTCGATGTTCGACTGGGTCTGGTCGGGTCGCCGTCACGTGATGATGGGCGCCTCGCAGGTCGACCGCTACGGGAACCAGAACCTGGCCGCCATCGGCGACTACGCCCGGCCGAAGGTGCAGCTACTCGGCTACCGGGGCGCCCCCGGCAACACCATCAACAACCCCACCAGCTACTGGGTACCCAACCACAGCCCCAAGGTCTTCGTCGAAAAGGTCGACACCGTCACCGGCATCGGCTGGGACCGGGCGGCGGCGCTGGGGCAAGGGGCGCGCTACGTCGCCGTCCGGCGGGTGGTCTCCAACCTGGGCTCGTTCGACTTCGAGACCCCCGATCGGCGGATGCGGCTTCGCTCGGTCCATCCCGGGGTGCGCGTCGACGACGTCGTGGCGGCCACGGGCTTCGAGCTGGCGGTGCCCGCCGACGTGCCCGAGTCGCGCCTGCCGACCCCCGAGGAGCTCGAGCTGATCCGGGAGGTCATCGATCCCGAGGCCGCGCGCGAGCGCGAGCTGCCGGACCCCGGCTGACCGTCGGCGTGCGCCGGCTACGGGTTCTCCGCCCTAAGGGCGTCCGCCTTGTTCGGCGCCGGCGTCCCCGGCTGATGGAGCAGGTTCACCACGTCGACGACGCCGGGTGTCGCCCGCACGTCGTGCTCGACCTGCTGGGCCATGCGCTCGTCCGGCACCTCGCCGCGCAGCGTGACCACGCGGTCGTACACGTCGATGGTCAGGTGGGGACCGTCGACACGCCCAAGCACCTCGCTCCGGATCTTGTCGACCAGCGTTTCGTCGTCCTCCGGGACATGGGGCCGCGGGTGACGGACCTTGTGGATCACGCCCTCCGCCCTGCCCTTGCCGTAGCTGGCCTGGCGCTCGACCGCCCGCACCTCGCGGCGCACCGTCGCGCGACCCCGATCCTTCAGCTCGGCCCGGCGCCTGCGCCCGCGGGCCGGATCGAAGACGTAGGCGAGCGCAGCGCCGACGGCGCCGGCGATGATCAGCTTGACGAGGTTCGCGCCCCTCATGGGATCGACCTCCTTGTCGGCTCACGGCCAGCCTCCCGCGGTCCAGGGCCCCACACAAGGGGGCGTTCGAGCCGGTGGCGGCTTCGTTGGACCTGCTCCTACTCTGGATCGGATGTCTGACGCGGTGTCAGGTTCAGCGCTGCACCCGGCGCTCCACACCCGGTTCTGCGACCTGGTCGGCTGCCGGTATCCGATCGTGCAGACCGGGATGGGCTGGGTGTCCGGCGCGTCGCTGACCGCCGCCACCAGCTGCGCCGGCGGATTCGGGATCTTGGCCGCCGTCACGATGACGCACGACCAGCTCGCCGACTCGATCAGCGCCGTCACGGCGCGGACGGCCCACGCGTTCGGGGTCAACCTGCGCGCCGACCAGCCCGACCTGGCGGATCGCGTCGAGCTCTGTGTGCGGGAGGGCGTCCGGCTGGTCAGCTTCGCCGGCGCGCCCACCGAGGACGCGATCGCCGAGCTCCACGCTGCGGGCATCCTCGTCATGCCCACGGTCGGCGCCCGGCGCCACGCCGAGAAGATGCTGGAGTGGGGCGTGGACGCCGTGATCGCGCAGGGCGGCGAGGGCGGCGGACACACCGGCGCGGTGCCGACGTCGCTGCTGGTGCCGCAGGTCGTCGACGCCGTCGGCGCCGAGATCCCGGTGCTGGCGGCCGGCGGCTTCCACGACGGCCGTGGCCTGGTGGCCGCCCTGGCCTGGGGTGCGGACGGCGTGGCCATGGGCACCCGGTTCCTGCTCACCCGTGAGAGCCGGGTGCCCGACGAGATCAAGCGACGTTACCTGGACGCGGCGGTGACCGACACGGTCGTGACCACCGCGCTCGACGGTGCCCCGCAGCGGGTCATCCGCACCCGGACGGTCGACCGGCTGGAGCGCGCCTCTCCCCTGAGCCGGCTGCCGCGCGCGCTGCGGGCGGCGCTCGCCTTCCGCCGGGTGACGGGCACGCCGATCCCCGCCCTGGTGCGTGAGGGTGTGGCGATGCGCAAGAACCAGGGCCTGCCCTGGTCACAGGTGGTCATGGCCGCCAACGCGCCGATGCTCATCAAGGCGGCCCTGGTCGACGGCAGGCCCGAGGTGGGCGTGCTGCCCACCGGCCAGGTCACCGGGGTGATCGACGAGCTGCCCACGGTGGCCGAGCTGCTCGACCGCATCGCCGCCGAGGCGACCACCACGCTCGAACGCCTCGGGTCCCGCACCGCCGAGGCGCTGACACCGCAGGAGCCGGAATGACCGAGGCCTACATCGTCGACGCGGTGCGGACGCCGGTGGGCCGGCGCGGGGGCGGGCTGGCCCAGGTCCACCCCGCCGACCTGGGTGCGCACGCCCTGCGTGCCCTGGTGGACCGCACGGGCATCGATCCCGGGGCGGTGGAGGACGTCGTGTTCGGTTGCGTCGACACGGTCGGCGGGCAGGCCGGCGACATCGCCCGCACCTGCTGGCTGGCGGCCGGGCTTCCCGAGCACGTGCCGGGAACGACCGTCGATCGGCAGTGCGGATCGTCGCAGCAGGCGATCCACTTCGCCGCCCAGGCGGTGCTGTCGGGGACGATGGACGTGGTCGTGGCCGGCGGCGTGCAGCAGATGTCGCAGATCCCCATCTCCACGGCGATGACCGCCGGACAGGCGCTGGGGTTCGACGACCCGTTTACCGGATCGGCGGGATGGGTCGCCCGCTACGGCACGCAGGAGGTGAGCCAGTTCCGGTCGGCGGAGCTGATCGCCGAGAAGTGGGACATCGGCCGGGCCGAGATGGAGGCGTTCGCCGTCGAGTCGCACACCCGGGCGATCCGGGCCCGCGACGAGGGTCGGTTCGACGCCGAGGTCGTGCCGTTGGGTGGGTGCACGGCCGATGAGGGCCCCCGGGAGCCCGACTGGGACAAGATCCGCTCGTTGCCGGCGCTCACGGAGGGCGGGCGGGTGACGGCGGCGTGCTCGTCGCAGATCTCCGACGCCTCGGCGGCGTTGCTCATCGTCAACGAACGCGGGCTCGCCGACCACGGGCTCTCGCCGCGTGCCCGGATCCACCACTTGTCGGTGCGCGCCGACGACCCGGTGTGGATGCTGACCGCGCCGATCCCCGCCACGGCCCACGCCCTGGCCAGGACGGGCATGCGCCTCGACGACATCGACCTGGTCGAGATCAACGAGGCCTTCGCCTCGGTGGTCATCGCCTGGGCGAGGGAGGCAGGCACCGACATGGACCGGGTCAACGTCAACGGCGGCGCCATCGCCCTCGGCCATCCGCTCGGCGCCACCGGCGCCCGCCTGATGACCACGCTGCTGCACGAGCTGGAGCGTCGCGGCGATCGCTGGGGCCTGCAGACGATGTGCGAGGGCGGGGGTCAGGCCAACGTGACGATCATCGAGCGGCTGTGACGAGCAAGGCCCGACAGCAGGTCGTCCCGACGACCGGCGTCTGTGGCCGTGGCACTAGCCGACCCTGGGCTGGGCGCGGTCGATGATCGTGCCGAGATCGAGCCCGTGCGGCAACGTGCCCAGCGCCAGCCCCTCCTCGCCGGTCAGCCTCGAGGCACAGAACGCGTCGGCGACGGCGGGCTGGCCGAACCGCACCAGCAGGCTGCCCTGAAGCGCCAGGGCCATGGCTTCGACCACCCGGCGGGCGCGCGACTCGATGCCCGTGGGGTCCCCGAGCTCGCGGCGCACCCGGGCCACCGCGTCGTCGAGCCGGGGGTCGGCGCCGCGGGCGGCGTCGACCTCCGCCACGAACGCGTCCAGCGCGGTGGGCTCACGCGCCATCGCCCGCAGCACGTCGAGGCAGATCACGTTGCCGGAGCCCTCCCAGATGCCGTTGAGCGGGCTCTCGCGGAACAGTCGGGGCATGATCGATTCCTCGACGTAGCCGTTGCCGCCCAGGCACTCGAGGGCCTCGCCGATGTGCGTGGGCAGGCGCTTGCACGTCCAGTACTTGGCGACGGCCGTGGCGATGCGCCGGAGGGCGTCCGCGTCGTCGTCACCGCGCGCCGCCTCGTCGAAGGCACGCGCCAGCCGCATCGCCGTCACCGTCGCCGCCTCGGACTCCACCGCCAGGTCCGCGAGCACCACGCGCATGAGGGGTTGGTCGACCAGCGTCGAGCCGAAGGCCGAGCGGTGGGCGGCGTGGTGCAGCGCCTGCGCCGTGGCCTGCCGCATGGTGGCGCTCGCCCCCAGCACGCAGTCCAGCCGGGTGTGGGCGACCATGTCGATGATCGTGCGGACGCCCCGGCCCTCCTCGCCGACCATCCATGCGAGCGCGCCGTCGAGCTCGATCTCGCTGGATGCGTTGGAGCGGTTGCCCAGCTTGTCCTTGAGGCGCACGATTCGGAACCCCGAGTTGCGCTCCCCCTCCGGGAGCCAGCGCGGCACGAGGAAGCAGGTCAGTCCGCCGGGGGCCTGCGCCAGCATCAGGAACACGTCCGACATCGGCGCCGAGCAGAACCACTTGTGGCCGGTCAGCGCCCAAGAGCCGCCGTCGCCGCCTGCGACCCGCTCGGCACGGGTGGTGTTGGCCCGGACGTCGGACCCGCCCTGCTTCTCGGTCATGCCCATCCCGGCGAGGACGCCCGGCTTCTCGCGGCCGGCCACGTTCCGCGGGTCGTAGGCCCGCGCAGCCAGGCGGGGCTCCCACTCGGAGGCGAGGCCGGGCTCGGTCCGCAGGGCGGGCACGATCGAATAGGTCATGGAGATCGGGCAGCCATGCCCGGTCTCGACCTGGGACCACGCCATGAAGCCCGCCGCCCGCGCCACGTGGGCGCCGGGCCGGTCGACGGTCCAGGGCGCACCGTGGAGGCCGTGCGACACGGCGACCTGCATCAGCTGGTGGTAGGCGGGGTGGTAGGCGACCTCGTCGATGCGATGCCCAAAGCGGTCATGGGTCCGCAGCTCGGGCGGGAACCGGTTGGCGTCGAAGCCCCAGCCGATGGCTTCGGGCGACCCGGCCAGGCGGCCCAGTGCGTGCAGGTCGTCGATGGCCCACGCAGCCCCCTCGCGCTCGATCGCCTCCACCAGGGCGGCGTCGGTGCCGACGACGTCGTAGTCCTCGAGCGGGGGCGGCTGGTTCGTGACCTCGTGGGTGGCGGGCATGCCCCAATGGTGCCGGGCGGCGCCGGGAATGGCGCCCTCGGGAGCTGTGCGGATGGGGGCATCGTCCTGGCTCACGGTGGTCAGCGTTGCCGGGAGTCCGAGCTGGGTGGCCTGGGCTCACGCTGCAAATCCCGTACAGTTCAGTGCCCACTTGCGGGCCTATCCGCTCGGCCTCAAGGTCGCCGCGGCTGGTGAAGCACCCTCGGCAGGTCGACGATGGCGACGTACAGGATGGCGACCGCCAGCACGCTGAGGCCGGCGACCACCGCCCCCTCACCGGGAGCGTCCGCGATGGCGTCGAGCGGTGATCCCACGCCCCGGACGGCCGCCGCAGCGGCCGTCGCCGCGAGGGCGACGTCGATCACCACGTGGAGCGGATGGGGCGGCGTGTCCTCGCGTCCGAAGCAGCCGCAGGAGCCGATCATCGTTCCCGCCCGCAGTGCGGCGACGACGAAGGCGGCGAACGCAAGGTAGCTGGCGGCCACGAGCCACCAGGTCACCGCCCAGCCGGCGATCATCGCGACCAGGCCCAGGAGCAGCTCCGCCGCGGCTCCCGCCCTCACCAGGGTCCTCGACGACGGGAGCCCGAGCGCCCGTAGCGCCCCGACGGTCATCGCCGGGTCGACCGCCTTGCGTGCACCCGCGAAGGCGAGGAGCAGGGCGGCGGTGAGGGCGGGACCGGTCAGGGCAGGCATCAGGCGGGCACGAGGCTGACTTCGCGTCGGACAGAAATATTCACAGACCACGCTGCGTGAGTCCGTCTCACCCAGCCGGCGATATTGTTTCGGGTCGCATGACGACTCGTCACGCGGCGCCGAGGAGTGAGCCATGACGTCGGACACCACCCCGGACACGACGGCGTCGGTTCACGACTCCGATGCGCGCGCCCGAGAGATCGAGGAGCAACTGACCGACGACGAGCGGTTTGCGCTCATCATCGGCGTCATGGGACAGATCGCCCAGTTCGCGCCGGTGCGGGACGAGCGGATCCCGGAAGGCACCACGATGAGCGCCGCGTACACGGCGGGCGTGCCACGCGTCGGAGTCCCGGCGTTGCACATGAGTGACGCCAGCATGGGCGTCACCAATCCCGGCTACGTCGGCCGGGAGGGCGACACGGCCACCGCGATGCCCGCGTGCATCGCTCTGGGTGCCAGCTTCAACCCGGCGCTGGCGCGGGCGTCGGGTGGAGCGATCGGCCGGGAGGCCCGCAGCCGCGGCTTCAACGTGCAACTGGCGGGCGGGATCAACCTGATGCGGGACCCGCGCAACGGCCGCAACTTCGAATACCTGTCCGAGGATCCCTGGCACAGCGCCGTGCTCGCCGCCGAATCGGTGAACGGCATCCAGGCCGAGGGTGTCATCTCGACGTTGAAGCACTTCTGCCTCAACTGCAACGAGACCAACCGCCACTGGCTGGACGCCATCATCGACCCGGACGCCCACCGCGAGTCCGATCTCCTCGCGTTCCAGATCGCGATCGAGCGCGCCCAGCCCGGGGCGGTCATGGGCTCCTACAACAAGGTGAACGGTGAGTACGCCGGCGGGAACCGCCTCCTGCTCCACGACGTCCTCAAGGGCGCCTTCGGCTATCTGGGTTGGGTGATGTCGGACTGGGGTGCCACGGCGAGTTGGGAGTTCGCCCTGGCGGGACTCGACCAGGAGTGCGGCGTCCAGAGCGACACTCGTATGTGGGGGGCCGAGGCGTTCAGCGAGCCGCTCAGGCAGGCCTTCGCCGAGGACCGCTTCCCGAAAGAGCGTCTCTCCGACATGGTGCGCCGCATCCTGCGTTCGATGTTCGCCGTCGGCATCGACACCTGGGGCCCGACGCCCGCGCTCGACATGGCGGCGCACAACGAGATCGCCCTCGAGACGGCCCGCCAGGGGATCGTGCTGCTCGAGAACGACGGCGCACTACCGCTCGCCACCGACACGCCGATCAAGGTCGCCGTGATCGGCGGCTACGCGCAGACTGGCGTGGCCAGTGGTGTCGGGTCGGCGGCCGTGCAGCCACCGGGCGGGTACGCGGCCGTCGTGCCGATCGGCGGCGCCGGGCCGATGGGAGCGGCCCGCAACCTCTTCCTCATGCCGTCCTCGCCGCTCGCCGGGCTGCGCAAGCTGCTGCCGAACGCGCAGATCGACTTCGACCCGGGGCTGACCGCAGCCGAGGCCACGCTCCTCGCGCGACGCTCCGATGTGGTCATCGTGTTCGCCATCCGGCCCGAAGGCGAGAGCTACGACCTCGCCGATCTGGCGCTGCCGTGGGGGCAGGACGCCCTCGTCGACGCGCTGGCCAGCGCGAACCCCAACACCATCGTGGTATTGGAGACCGGCAACCCGGTCTCGATGCCGTGGCGCGCCAAGGTCAGGGCCATCGTCGAGGCCTGGTATCCCGGGCAGGCCGGCGGCCAGGCGATCGCGGAGGTGCTCACCGGCGCGGTGAACCCGTCGGGGCGGCTACCCATCACGTTCCCCGCCGACCTCGCCCAGACGCCACGGCCCGAGCTCCCTGGCATGGGGACTCCGTGGGGCACGCCGACGACGATCGAGTACAACGAGGGCGCCGAGGTCGGTTACCGCTGGTTCGCGAAGACCGGCGCCAACCCGCTGTATGCGTTCGGCCACGGCCTGAGCTACACGACGTTCGAGTACAGCGACCTCGAGGTCGAGGGCGGAGACACGGTGACCGCGACGTTCACCGTCACCAACACCGGTGGGCGCCCGGGTGCCGACGTGCCGCAGGTGTACCTCACCGAGGCCGCCGGCGACACCCGGCTGCGCCTCCTCGGGTTCGAGCGGGTCGATCTCGAACCCGGAGAGTCGCGGCGGGTGACGGTGACCGCCGACCCGCGACTGCTCGCCCGCTTCGACGCCGACGCCGGCCAGTGGCGCACGAGCGAAGGTGCCCACACCGTTGCCGTCGGACGGAACGCCCAGGACCTCGTGATCGACGCGAAGGCGACCCTCGCGGAGCGCCCCTTCGGGGCGTGAGCGCGGCCCCGAACCCCATCAGTTCCGCCGTGACTCGACACCACCGAGCCGGTGGAAGGCAACGGCGGCCGCGGTGGCCACGTTCAGCGAGTCGACCCCCGGAGCGATCGGGACGCGCACCCGGCGGTCGCATGCCGCCAGGGCGGCGTCGCTCAACCCCGGACCCTCGGCGCCGACGAGCAGCGCGATCCGTGGCTTGCGCGCGGCGATGTCCGACGCCACGTCGCCGATGGGTTCGGCCCCGGCCGCCGGGGTGAGGGCGAGGAGCTCGAACCCACACCGCCGCAGCTCGCCGAGCCCGTCCGGCCATGCGGTCACCCGTGTCCACGGCACGCGTAGCACGTGGCCGAGTGACACCCGCACGCTGCGACGGTAGAGCGGGTCGGCGGTGGCGGGGTCGAGCAGGACGGCGTCCACGGCGAAGGCGGCGGCGTTGCGGAACAGCGCGCCCACGTTCTCGTGGTCGGTCAGTCCCTCGGCGACGACGACCAGATCGGCGCCCTCCAGCGTGTGGGAGACCCCGGGGAGGGGACGCCGGTCGGCGGACGCCAGCACGCCCCGGTGGAAGGGGAAGCCCGTGATCGCCTCGACCTCGTCGTCGGAGCGCACCACCACGGGCGCCCGGCCGCCGACCAGGGAACGCACCCGCTCGGCCGTGCGCTCGGCGGCCAGCACCGAGCGGATGGCGAACCCGGAACCGAGCAGCGCCTCCAGCGCGAGCGCCCCCTCCACCACGAAGTACGAACCCCGGCGTTCCACCTCCCGGCGGCGCGCCGGCTCGTTGAGGGCGCGGTAGTCGTCGAGCGGGGCGTCGTTCTGCGGGACGTGCGGGGCGTCGTCGGACGGGGTCACCGCGCCAGTTTGGGGCGGGACGTAGTGTCCCGGCATGCCGAGCGACTTGTTCTTGAAGGGGATGAACACCGTCCACCGGGCCGTGTTGAAGGTCACCGGCGGGCGGTTTGGGTGGGACGTGGCGAACATGCCGGTGGTCGAGCTCACCACGACCGGGCGCAAGAGCGGCCAGCGACACACGGTGCTCCTGACCTCGCCCGTGCGCGACGGCGACGCCGTCGTGCTGGTCGCGTCGCGGGGCGGCGCCGACCACCACCCAGCCTGGTTCCTCAACCTTCGTGCGAACCCCGACGTCGAGGCCAAGGTCGGCAAGGAATCGACGAGGACGATGCGGGCGCGGGTCGCCGAGCCCGACGAGCGGGCCCGGCTGTGGCCCCAGGTCGTCGCCAAGTACAAGGGCTACGGGGACTACCAGGCCAAGACCCAGCGCGAGATCCCACTGGTGCTGCTCGAGCCGGTGTCGTGACCCCCGGCGGGGTCCAGTCCTCAGGCGGCCCATCCTGAGCGGGAGGCACCGTGACCGTTGCGATCATCGGCCTCATCGCTGCGATCTACGAGTTCGTGGCGGTCCGCAGCAAGCGGCTGCCCACCATCACCGACCTGGTGAGGAGCCTGCCGCTGGTCGCCCGCGTCGCCGTGATTGCCGTCGTGGTGCTGGCGCTCGTCGACCACTTCGGCCCCGGCTTCGTGCTCTGACGCGTCGCGCGCTCGGTCGAACCGCACCGGACGCGCCCCGTGGCGGTTCGGCGTCGGAAAGCGTTGCCAGCATCACTGGTCGGTCGTAGGGTGCGCCGGAACGATGATGTGCCGGGGCGGGTGCCGGCACGGCGGTGCGCTGCGTCCTGCCCCACGACCAGGAGGCGGGACGGCGATGGCACAACACAACCCTGCAGCCAAGTTCGGGTCGAGGTGTCGCAGATTGGTACGCGGAGCCCTGCCCGCCCTCCTGTTGGTGAGCGCGGTCTGGCGCGCCGCACCGGTCGACGCCGCCAGTGAGCCGACTTCCTACTACCTGTCGCTCGGCGACTCGCTCGCGCAGGGCTTTCAGCCGATCGGGGGTCCGCACACCAACAGTGGTGCCGTCGCCTACAACCAGGGATACGCAGACCAGCTGTTGAAGCTGGCGCGCAGCGGGGGCGGAGAGCACCTCCGTCTCGTCAAGCTGGGCTGTGGGGGCGAGACCACGGCGACCATGATCGAGGACAGCCTGTGCCGAGATGACTACGCCACCGGCTCGCAACTGGGTGACGCCGTCGAGTTCCTCGACGAGCACCCCGGCGAGATGGCGTTCATCACGATCGACATCGGGGTCAACGACATCTTCCAGTGCGAGGGCGACCCGAGCTGCTTCGGCCCGCAGATCGCGACGAACCTGCCGCTGATCCTCGACACACTCCGCGACCACGCCGGGCCCGACGTCCCCATCGTGGGCATGAACTACCCGAGCCCGTTCGTGGTGGATTGGTTCGACGACCCAGCGGCCGGCCAGGCGGCCGCCGCCAACATCGTCGCGTTCAACAACTTCCTGGAGTCGCTGTATGCGGCGGCGGGAGTGCCCGTTGCCGACGTTGAATCGGCGTTTGCCGTCACCGACTTCACGACTCTCGTCGACCTGAAAGGTGTGGGACCCGTTCCCCTCAGCGTCTACAACGCCTGCACGCTCGGCTGGATCTGCACCGGTCCGCCGCTGGGGCCCGACATTCACCCCAACTCCGACGGCTACCGCGTCCAAGCCGAGGCGTTCGCGAGAGCGTTGGGCGTCTGACCCGCGACGGCCCGGCCTGCGGGCCGTGTGACACCATGCGCGCATGACGGGGATCTGCGAGGGCCGGGTCGTCATCGTCACCGGTGCGGCACGTGGGATCGGCCGGGCGCACGCGCTCGAGTTCGCGCGGCAGGGCGCGCGGCTCGTGGTCAACGACATCGGGGCCGAGCTCGATGGCACCGGGGGCTCGACGACCGCGATCCGGGAGGTGGCCGACGAGATCACCGACGCCGGGGGCGACGCCAGGGTGAACGGCGACGACGTGGCCGACTGGGACGGCGCCCGGCGCCTGGTCGGCACGGCGCTCGACGCGTTCGGTCGCGTCGATGTGGTCGTCAACAACGCCGGGATCGTGCGCGACCGCATGTTCGTGTCCTGTGGTGAGGACGAATGGGACGCGGTCGTCCGGGTCCACCTCAAGGGCCACTTCGCCGTCTCCCGCTTCGCTGCCGAGCACTGGCGGGAGCGCGCCAAGGCCGGGGACGCCGTCGACGCCCGCATCGTCAACACGTCGTCCGGCGCCGGCCTGCAGGGCTCGGTCGGCCAGGCCGCCTACAGCGCGGCGAAGGCCGGGATCGCCGCGCTCACGCTCGTCCAGGCCACCGAGCTGGGCCGCTACGGCGTGACCGCCAACGCGATCGCCCCCTCGGCCCGCACGCGCATGACCGAGACGGTGTTCGCCGAGACGATGGCCGCGCCCGACGATCCCGCCGCGTTCGACGCGATGGCCCCCGAGAACGTGGCCCCGCTCGTGGTCTGGCTCGGCTCGGCGCAGTCCGCCCACGTGACCGGGCGGGTCTTCGAGGTCGAGGCCGGCCGGGTCGCGGTGGCCGACGGGTGGCAGCACGGTGTCGCCGTCGACAAGGGGGCGCGCTGGGACCCGGCGGAGCTCGGCCCGGTCGTCGACGACCTGCTCGCGAAGGCCCCGACACCGGCGCCGGTGTACGGGGCCGCGTGACGGGGACGGACTACCGTCCCGGCCATGGGCGACCGCTCCTTCGCAACGCTGGCCGATGGCGGTGGGTTCTTCGAGGGCCCGCGCTGGCACGACAACCGCTGGTGGGTCTCCGACTTCTACCGGCACACGGTGTTCGCAATCGACGCCGACGGAACCCACGAGGAGGTCGTCACCGTCGACGCCCAACCGTCGGGCCTCGGCTGGATGCCCGACGGCTCGCTCCTCGTGGTGTCGATGAAGGACCGGCGCGTCCTTCGCCGTTGGCCGGACGGATCCGTCACCGTCCACGCC
>Ga0081455_10003535_pt1 | contig 17935 bp, 25 predicted proteins | sample TabmetS3T2R1_FD_70207 | JGI IMG/M metagenome (GOLD analysis project Ga0081455, IMG submission 70207) | Tabebuia heterophylla rhizosphere microbial communities from the University of Puerto Rico - S3T2R1 | ecosystem: Host-associated > Plants > Roots > Rhizosphere ...
TCAAATGACGGCCCATAGCTTTCCAGCCGATCACGGGCCGCTATAAAAAAGCCAGCCAAAGTGAGGTTTGTTCGCCTGCCAAATAACGGACCGTCGCTCGCCAACTGATCGCGCGGAGACACGCGGGGAGATGGCTCTACCAGCTGTAGCCCGGCAGAAAAGTTAGATCCTTCTTGATCCTTAATGCACTGATTGGATGAATCGTCTCTGCTGACGAGTGCGATCTCGTGCGCCAGAGCCTCGAGCTGCCTCATTAACTGAAGAGTTTTTGCGGACGGCACCAGCGTGGTCTGATTGACCGGCGTCGGTTGCGGCGCTGCATTTGGCGAAGGCGCGTTTAGCTCAGCGGGGTTGACACCAATGGCCAGCTCCGTCGTCGAGAAGCGACGCTGATCGTTCGGAGATGGACTCTGAAAGGAATCCATTGACTTTCCGGTACCGATCCACTGTTGAAAGGACGTTTTTTATCGCCCTCACTGACGAGCGCAAACGTCGATGCGTTATGCTTCTTGGAGTTCTGGCGGCAACTCCGCAATATTAGGGGTACGAATGCCAACGTAACCAACACCCCAGCACCACTGGCGTATTAGGTTTAATGTGTGGCCGACCGGCGACACGTTTCTCGGCTGACAGCCCCAGACATTTTCGCTAGGTCTGCTCCCCCCAAAACCCGATATTCGGGCATGGCCTTGGCGGCGCTCGGTAACCGTGTCCACAGAGACTGCGGGCAACCATATTGCGAAATCAGCGACATGACTGATGATAAGGCCCATTACCACTGCATTTAAAAAGGGGGGCACTATGAAGCGACTTATTCTACTGCTTGTCGCCGCGGCTTTTGTTGCATCACCGGCTGGAGCTGCCACGAAGCAACAACAGACCACTGAGGCCGAGGACATCGCTAAGCAGCACGACAACACCAGACGCGCCCTAAGGGACGCGCTCCCGCTGGTGCTGCCAACGTGGTCGCTCCCATTCTATTTCGGCATGAACCTTGACCAGACGAAGGACCAGAAGAAAAAGAAGTAAGAGAGACTTCTGCAAACTCAGCGGACAAAAAGACAGGCACCGCGTGAAGCATGATGCCTGGCGATGCGCGACCCGTGCCCAAATAAAGCGGGGCCGCCATCGGTATCGGGCCGGATGGCAGCCCCGCGCCCAGATCGTCCTCCTGTGCAGAGAGGACACGGAACGGTAGTCCCGCTCGATCAAACGCGACGGTACGACTTTGCTTCTTGCACAAATTTGGTCGGCGGTTGCAGACGCGCAACAGGCCGCGATCCTCGTGAAAATACGCAACCAATGTCGCTATTGGGGGTAAAGCGGACATGAAAATAGTTACAGCACTCTCGGCAAATCAGGGAAACGAGCGCCGCATGGATCGTTCATATTGTGCGCTTTGCTTCTTCGGACAGTCGGCGGTGAATTCTAGAGCGTAAAAATTCGATAAATAACCATCTCCTGTGACCTACATCACACTCTGAGGCGCCCGAGCCACCAGGCTTGCAACCACGTGAGTCCCACCATCAAAGGGGGGTCCGCATGCCTGTAAGAAGAGTGTTTGTCAGTGCGCTGTGGATTCTGACCGTCGCGTCTTTGGTGATGTTGCCAAAGTTCGTGGTCAGTCGGAACCAAGATACGCAGATGGAAACGTGCGACCTGATTGCCTCCGGTTCAACGCGCTATGTACCGCCATGCTAATTGCCGGATCGGCGATCCTTAGTGCGCAACTCTGACCGGCAGGAAACGGGCCTGGCTACTTGTACAATAAAGCGACGGCTGCATTTGGGACAGTGAACATGCGGCACGTCGAGCTTGCCAATCAGATCAGCAAAGATGATTGCGCCGTCGCGGGAAATAGTGACTAAAAATTGGCTCGACGGCGCTCGCAGTCAAGCGCACCCTTTCAGTTCCCCGACATGGTACGCGCTCGTGTGAAGTCGCAATAGGCGAAGCTCAATCCTGCAATCGAACCGCGAAAGCTTTCGGCGTTCGTCCGTTCCAAATAAAAGCATGGCTGGAGTGCTGCGCGGGGCAGCGACGCGCAGACTCGTTCGCCCTCGACCCGCAATGTACCAACTGGCATCGTACCGTAGCGCATTAGTCCTGCACGAGGTTGGATCGAGCCCTCTACCGAACCGTCGGCATGGACGCGGGCCATCCCGCGTGTCCCATCAAAGCAGGTGTAGCTAAATAGCTTTTCAACGACGAATTGGCGTGCCTCACTTGCGGTCATTTCTCCGGCAATCGTGGGCAAAGCGGTTGTCAGCCCGGCGACTAACGCAACGGCACGAAGCATGGTTGTACCTCCGTCAACTCCGCCACCAAGCTTAAAACACGGCGCTCATCGGTATGTTCCGCGTGCAATTGCGTACAAGCGGATAGGGACCACTTGCTCTTCGTTCCTAACCCGCCTTGCAGACTCTTGGAGTTGGACCTTAGGCCAATGCCGGCCTGTGCTGGCCGTCACAGTCAGCCGTTTCCGATTCCCGGAAGCTAATTACGTGAAGGCTATCGGGGGTTGCCTTCATGGCCCCGCCGCAACTCGCAGTCTCCTTGTGCCGGTTGCCGGCGGGGTCGGTTTTAATGTGATGGCCGTCACAGCCAGCCGTTTCCAAATCAGTAAAGTCGTTATTGTGAACTTCCTCCATCCGACTTCCCCTGCCGGCAAATTTTGGTCCCCACATCTTTGCCGGCGGGTTTTTTGCACAGCAAGAAAGGTCCCATCAATAGCGCACGTGGCAGCCGGCGCCTTGGGATTTTTGAGACTTACCTTGTACACAGCCTGTCGAGTGGTCCGAATATCGACAAAAACTCCACGCCGAGCTTGTCTTTTTCCGGATTGATGAGGTCAAGCCCCTCGATCAGTGCGACATATTCGGGACCAAGGGTTTTTTCCAGTGCGTCAATTTTCTGGAGCAACTCATCGAGCAGTTTGAGGTTTTGCTTCTCGTAGGCTCGCTCCATTTGCTCGCCGAGTTTCTGTATATCGCAATAGGTTTGTATTTTGGCTTTGTCGCCGCTGATGATAGTCACGACCTTCTGTGCGTCATCCTTGGTTACCCTCGGCTTTTGAGCCTGCGCGAATGCCGGCACGGCGGCGACCAGCAAAATAGCAACAATGAACCTTCGGTTCATTAGAATGTCCCATCTACTGTGCGAGTAGCTGCCGGTGCGTTCGGATTTTTGATTTTCAGCCAAGCCTTTGATGGCCCGGACCTATACGGCGCGTGAGCTTTTTTTAAACGATTCCTTCAAGGCCAAGCTTATAAATCGCTTGAAACATTTCCCTGCCGTCGCCGTCCGTGTTCGACATACAATGGGCTATTAGTCTTCCACAGAGGCCACCAAAGTCATGCAAGCGCTTCTGATCGTTCTCGCTGCGCTTATCTCAATTGGCAGCATAAAATATAGCGGTCCTCTGAACATGCCGACGAACCCGGCAGCCACTAGCGGATGGAGCATACGGTACAGCCCTGGCATGCCGCCCTCAATGTCGCAAAACGCTGACGGCACTTATTATGTCGATCTGCCGTATCAGAAAGGGTTGCATTACATCGTTCAAGGCGCGCAGGGCGACCCGACCGGCAAGACGATCACTATCAAGTTTGAACTTGTTGGCACGGGTAAGCTGCTCGCAGCCGACCCGAAAGACTCATGCCCCTGCAATGTCTCGATCTTTCTGCAGCAGCAGGGCGATAGCCTGACAGCTGCTGATGAGTTCAAGCGTTGGTGGGCAGCTAAGATACCGCTCAATCCGCAGGGCGAAGCATCTGTCGTCGTGTCTCCAGAGACCTTCACGCAAGTCTTCGCCAAGAGAGGCAGCGACTTCCCACTGCAGTTTCAGACTGCGATGTCTAACCTTGCAAATGTCGGCTTCACTTTCGGCGGCATAAATTCCGCTGGTCACGGCATCTATGTGAAGCAAGGCACAGGTTCTATCCGCTTCGTGCTGAAGGAGTACAGCATCAATTAGAAGGAATCACAGTTTTTCTGACACCCGACCATCGCTTATGCCACCACATTCAGCCGATATAGGCTTAAGTCGCAAATATGAGCGAGTAACTATTGCTTCATGCCTGAGAATCTGGCCTATAACAAACAAGAAGCGAGGACCGCGTGAACGATCCTCGCCTCCCTGTCAGGTCAAGACCTTGATATTGCTGCGATGCTCGGAGGCACGCGGCAATATTGATCTTGACTTAACATTGACTCGAAAGTTCTGCCGAACTCTCGGGCCACGCGGCGCGACCCTCACGGATCACGTCTGCGCACCATCAAACGGTATTCAAGCCGCCGTTTATAACAGCATCGGCCCCGCCATTGGCGTTTATGATCGCCAATAGCGGTACCCGTTGGCTCCCCGAACCTGAAACCTTCGGCTCAAGTCGGGGCGGGGATGCCGCCCAAAGGCGCAGACTGGCCATCAGCCGCAATCCTTCGGTGCGCTGAAGAAGAGTCGAGTCATCGGTCGATTAAAGTTGTTGATGAACTTGACAACCTGACTGTCTGCCTTGCTAGGGCTCATGTTTTCTAGGTCGGCAAGTGATAGGAGATAGTGTCACCGACTCTCAGCCCCCGGCCCAAAAGTCGGTGGCGGGCTGCCGCTACTTCACCATGGCGGCGGCCCTTCTGACACATAATTTTGTGATTGCTGATTACTGAGCTATGTTTTCCGAAGCCATACGCGGGAGGACCCGCCATGGGCCGATATGACCACATCATTGAGTGGTTCAAAAAGCGCCACGACACGCTCATAGACGATTTCGAGCCTCTTCAGGCGGGCTCGAGAAGAGTCATGGAATTTGATAGCTCCGAATGGCGCGACATAACCCCGAAGATAATTAGAGAAACCAGAAGCAGAATTGAGGAGATGGAATTCCTGGTCAGGATCTACGATCTGCGCAACCAACACCCGCCCAATCTCGATTCATCTTCCAGTGAACAAAAGGATTCTTCCAGTAAGCAAAAGGAAGCCTTGTAATTTTCATCAGACTGCCGGTTTGGCACTGGCGCCCAGTCTGAGACTCGGCTAAGCGCGTCCCAGGCTGATGGGCAAGTGGCGGCAATTTCACTTCAGCAATACTGTCTAATCTGGCCAGACAGACCCCCGTTAGACGCGTTGGCGCGTCGCTTTTCCACCGTGACAGATGTGACAGGTTTTTGGTTGTCCCCCACGCGCGCGCAGCGTCGATAAGCGAAAAAGGTGCACATACGTCACGCCCCCGATTTCATTGGGGTTGCGGCGGCGCCAACGTGTATTAGCAGATCGGGCTCAAGGCGACGCTCGCTTGGGTATCACTTCCAACACCCCATACGGAGTAACGTGATTAAACCTCTTTGTGCAGTTGTTACCTGCCGCCTTATCTTCGCAGGTGACTAAGCACTTTTCATTCTTGGCGTCGCATTTTGTTGTGCATACATTTTGACTGCATTGCGTGTCTTTTGAAGTCGCTGTTGAAATAACTGGCTTGGCCCAGGTTGCTAACGAAAGGCATCCCAGCGTCGCGAGTGCCACCATCAGCGTAACAGATTTGAGCATTTGTCTCCCCCTGAAGTTCATCCTGATAGTCGATAGGCATATTTGCAGCGGGGTCGATGTGATAGCGGTCACAAAAAGGATGATTCACGGCTACCCAGCGGAAGCAAAGCTAGTTGCTCCTGCCTCCTGAACGTCTGTCATGGACGACTGATACTCATATTTGGTTGTTTGGGTGGGGCGATTGACGACATCATCCGCCCCGATTGGTCCGAAAAGCCCCGCGATGAGCAGGGCAGGTTCCTCACCAAGTCGGATGCCGAGCTGCGCCAGCAATGGGAGAACGAGGGCGGCTACGAGTTTAACATGCAGCGTGTGCGTGATGCTGAAGCTGTAATGTTGGCGTATCACCAACGCTCGCAACCCACGTTGAGCGGCTTCCGGCTGATATTCAGCGCAAGGCAATGGACCACATGCGGCTCTCCACCGGTTATGGGCCTGACGGCGGCGCGATTAAGTTCAAGCGGTCTTGAACGCACTGACGCCGTCGGAGTTCGAGACGTTCCAGACTTGGTCGCGTGGTCTATCTCGCGGCGACCAAGAATGCGATCTTAGGAGTGCCGACGATGAGCTTGGGCGACGTGATGACCGTCGCCAAACCCGTTAACCAATATGGTTAAATAATTATTTGCGTCGCAGGAAGGCTGATAAAATCGGGGCCGCTCTCAACCCCAAGGGAGCACGGCCCCGATCTCACCCCATCCCCTTCGTCCCGGAGAGGTCGGGGCCACCATTTCTACAATGAATTGCGACCATTCGGCGTTTGAAAAGCAGTTAGCCTAAATAAATTCTTGTAGGGTGTTGCGGCGGATCAGATGTCGGACAAGGCATAGGAACGCCGCTGGTGTGTTGACGCCGCCATCGGTTGATCGCGACAGATCTGTGACCAAATAGTCACGATCCCTTTAAGTTTTACGGATTGGCACTTGGCGGTAGTGCCTCTGGTACCCACTAGGCCTAAATTCAGCTCTCTATCCGCTTGCCCAGGTAACCGCCAAGGTAACCTTCCAGCTCATGGGCGAGGCGCGGATGGGGAGTGGCGGCCGCCCGACTGATTGATTGCCTTCAGTCGGGCCGCGGGCTTTCTCATTAGATCAAATTGACCATTGCTTTTTGGAATCCGCCATCGCCTGTTCGCGGGTCGCTGAATATCCGCGATTGTGAACTGATATTTCTCGTGCCTGTTCAGAATCGACCAAAAAAGAAGCCAAGCAGACCGCGATCTCGGTCCCGTGACCAAGCTTGGTTCTGTTGGTAGTGGTCGTCGGGTGACCGCTTGCGGGTGATGTGCTTCTTCTTGGCTGGAGTCACAACCTCGGCTGCTGCCTTGGGCTGAGCCGCAAGCACCTCCGGCGACGTCATGTTTGGCTCGGGCGCTGGTGCGCTGACAAGAGTTTGTGTCGGATCGGGCTGCCACGGCTTAGGTAGACCTAGACGCTCGCTGGTGACCACAGGCGACGCGCCTTTCTCCAGCGTTGCGTCCGCAAGGAAAAATAATGCGACCAGCACCGCACCTACGATCGCAAAATATCCGAAAACTGGCATCAGCGTGTTCCGACTGACTCCAAAGAGTTGGGCCGCAAGGAGGCAGCCCTAAGAGCGTCACCAAGTTTGGTGGAAGGGGTAAGAACTCGCAATGGTTTTAGAAGGTTCCGTCCACAGCCCGGGTGGCAGCGGGTGCCTTCAGATTTTTGAGACCTACTTCGTACACACGCTGTCGAGTGCTTCGCGAACATCGACATAACACCAGTGGAACAAACCTCAGACAAGGTTAGATGTGGGAGCGATTAGGGTGAACGCACCTATGGGTGACTTCGAGCGACCTCAAGAGCGATGGATTGTGATGGCAATAATTATTTTGGCGTAGTTCTCACTTTGGGCTGGGTGTGCTGTCTGGGATCAGGCTACGCTTTAGCACAGCATAAGGTCAGCAATCGCAAGTGTTATTTCTCGGTGCCAAAAAAATCAGTCAGACGCTTTTTTCTCGTTCCTAAGCGCCCGAATGACTAGCAAAAGTGCAACCACGGCACTAAGCAAAAACCAGATCGTTACAACGGTCTCCATGATATCGCCCCTACCGAAGACATTTGACAAATACAGTATGGAGGCAAATTCTTACCTATGAATGAACGCCCTCGGCGGGATCGTTTCTTAGAACGTCCCATCAACAGCCAGTCTGACACCGATGGATGAAAGCAGCAGGCGCATTTAATGGCCTGCCGCGAGAGCTACGCAATACCATGCCGCCGATATAGTCGGGTGACTCGAAAGGAGAAGAGCTGCGCGGAGAGCGGCCCTTTGCGAAGCCTTGCTCTTACGAATCAGTTAGGTATTCGCCGAAAAATGTCGGGAGGTTAGTCCAATAGCTGAGGAGCGGGGAAATGCAGCTATGAGCCTAAAGTCCTTTCCCTGTACCATGGCGATATTCTGCGGAGGGTATAGCTTGAATATTTTTCTGCCGTCGCCCTCGGTTTGGTCGACAGATTAAATCCAACGTCTATTTTTCTTCCGTTCAAGAAAAACAACGACCCCGCTGAAGCGGGGCCGCCAGTCAGTTTATGTGTTCAGATGAGTTAGCAAACCGTCCAGCATCGGTACGGGTTGCAAACTCGACGGCACCTGGGTGCTACCACGACCGGCGGGACGACCGCCACGCCTGGAGCCACCACAGCGCCGCCGTAGTAAACGCCGCTGTAGTAGCCATTGCGACGGCAGCCGCCATAGGGGCCGCGGTGAAAGCCAGGTCCACAGCCACCGGCAACCGGAATTGTCAAACTAGTTTGAGCCTGGTCGAGCGGCGCAAGGGGCATGGATTGGGCGGCGGCAACGCAGAAGATATTGACGCCGATGGAGACTGCGACGGCAAGAAGCTTCGTCATTCATTCCTCCTTTGTTGTTGCGTGATGTGAAGTTCGGCGTAGTTGAAGTGCGATTCATTTATCGGATTACAGCGTCACCCGGCAGGGCTTTGAACGGCGCTGGAACGCCGATCCTTTGCGACACAGGGAGCGGCTTGGCTTCGAGCTGACCGCTCACCAGCTGCATCCCGCCGAAGAGAATGACGCCGACGACCAAGAAGTAGGCTAAAATTGGCATTCGCATCGGACCCCTCCAAATTAAATTCGCCTGGAAATATGGCTCGGCGGAGCTTCACAAGCTGTGTTGCAAATCACATCTGCGTCGCTTCATACTTCAATTCGTGTGGAGGCCGCTTGGCGACGATTGGCTGGCACGGATGAATGAAAGCTACAGGCGCGTTGAGTGGCCTACCGCGGGAATTACGCCACAACATGTTGCTAGGTTGCCTTACTTATCTTGACCACTGATTTCGGGTGGAGCTTGCGCGGCGTCGTTACCACCAAATCCGGCTGCCATGTTGTCCGGGCGCAAAGTTCATCAACAGTGTTTTCCGAAACGCCCGCTTCGGATTCGGCTAGGACCTTCATGTCTTTCGGCAAGCCAGCAAGAGCTAGACGAAGCTCATGAATGTTTGTTGGGACATTTCGGAATAGTTCATCTGCTTTCATTTCGTATAGATCAGTGAGCGCGCCCGAAACACGCTGCCCGTGGACGGGAAGATCAGAGGTAGCGACAGCGGAACTCAACGCTTCAATAAATGTTCCGCCCCTCGCCTGTGGATTTGGTGGATAACGGTGTGCGAGTCAGAGTTAGGTCATGAACGCCAAGGGGTCGCCTTGGTTGACTCAATAGCTGCCGACTTGGACGCCCCCAGGCCTAAAGAGTCGGTGGCGGGGGTCGCCGCTATCACCATCGCGGCGGCCTCTTTGAGTCCCGGGCCAACTCACCGGAGCGAATTCGCAGCGGGAGAAACCGGGACCGGTAATTTTATGTTAGGTGGTCTGAAGTAAGCCATAAGCCATGACCACTGACCGCATTCGCATCACACACGACCGTAACGGGGTGACCGTCTTTTTCGACGGCGAAAAGATCGCCAAGCATGAGCGTGAGACCGGGAGCTGGATTCCGCTAAAGCCGGGGGTCCAAGTAACTGACGGTCCTGCCGGGATTGAAGTTGAGTTGCAGCACTAAGCGGCGGGTTATTGTCTCGGGGCTTTGGCGGTGCAACTCCATGCGGCCCTGAACTGGCGGGCGAGAGCCTGAGCCGTCGTTTCAATCATCTCATCTTCGCTCATCACGGTGAACCGACCCGCCCAAAGCCATTAGTCTCTTTTCGATAGTGGCTTGAGAAAAACTCGGACCGAGGAACGAACCGAACATAGCGTCGGCACCGTTGGTAATGTGGATTCAATCCGCATTAGAGCAGGCCGGGGTGCGCTTCCTTCCCGATGAGTCGGGTAGCGGCGGAATTGGGGCGCGGCTTACGGGGTCAATGCAGCGAAGCCTTCCGCTGTCCTAGTTAGATATTTTTGGCCAAACGAAGCCAATTTTTCCACTTCCGCCGATCGCCGAGCGGCCGGCCTCCGCGACAGTTGCGGTTAGGTAATTAAGATGCGATCGCTGTCCCGCGATGCATCGAGCATCGAGGCGGGCAGGCGACGCGCCAGTGTTGGTGGCCGACCCAAAAAAGCTGCTGATGTCTTGGGTTGGGGCGCCGCGAGCTTGCAGCGATCGTTGCCGATGCCTGGCGCTGGCATTGGGGGTCAATCCACAGAGTGATCGAACTTCGCAGCCAAAACGTTGAAAAACAAACGAAATTCTTTACTTTAACCGTCGGACACGCCGCGGCTGAAGGTAGGTTGACATCAAGACATCAATTTGCTTATGCTTTGATGTATGAGGACGACGCTTACACTGGATGATGATGTTGTGGCCAGGATTGAACGATTGCGCCGGGAACGCAATGCAAGCTTAAAGGACATCGTCAACGACGCATTGCGCCGTGGGCTGGACGATTCAGCTCGCGGATCAAAACAAAAGGAGCTATTCAAAACGCAGAGCGTCGATTTGGGGCGGCTACGGCTGCCCAGCATTGACAATATCAGTGAGAGCCTCGCCGTCGTAGAGGGCGAAGGCTTCAAGTGATTCTCGTCGACGCAAATATTCTCATCTATTCCCACGTCAAATCATTCGCACAACACGAACTTGCGCGGCGCTGGCTCGATCAACAGCTGAGCGGTTCGACACGAGTGGGCTTGCCCTGGGCAAGTTTGCTGGCTTTCCTGCGCTTGGTGACCAATCCGCGCGTTTTTGAGCGCCCGGAGTCAATATCCGATGCTTGGCGCCAGGTACGCCACTGGCTCGCTTGTGAATCGGTATGGATACCGTACCCGACCGAGCGCCACGCTGATTTGTTGGGCGAGCTTCTCGCTTTACCCGGTTTGTACGCCAATCTCGTGCCGGATGCTCATATGGCTACGCTCGCGCTCGAACATGGGCTCACGTTGTATTCGACCGATGGCGATTTTGCGCGATTTCCAAAATTGCGTTGGTCAAATCCGCTTAGCGCTTGATGAGGAAATCCAGTAATGGACCAGCCGGATAAAGCAATGCATGTGTTAATCGAGATTTTCTCGAAACCGATGAGACCCTTTAAGGGCCCGGACACGGGAAGCGGGTGTCTCAAAATAACTTAACTTTTGGTTGTTTTTCAAACGACCTTCCTTGTCTGCATCTCGGTAACCTCAAACCTTAATCACTTAATAAAGATCAGGGTTCAGAACAGACAGGCTGGCCGGCCGGCGAAAATAGTTGAGTTTGCTCGGGTGTCAGGCTGAAGGCTTTTGCATGATTGAATCGGCAATGTATTTCAGCATGGGATTTTTCCTTGCCTCCCTGGGCGCGCTCGTCGTTGTACCGCTCGTTTATAGCCGCGCCGTGCGGCTGACCACACGACGGGTCGAGGCCACGATCCCCTCGTCGAATGCGGAAGTCCTGGCCGACAAGGATCTGCTGCGCGCCGAATTTGCCATGTCAACGCGACGGCTCGAGACCATCCTCGAACAGCTGAGGGCCAAGAGCGCCAGCCAGCTTGTGGAGCTCGGCAGAAAGAGCGACGCGGTCAATCGGCTCAAGATCGAGCTTGATGCGCTGCGCGACAAATTCGGCCCCACCGAGGAAGAGTTCGCGGCCAAGGCGGACGCCGTGCGGGCAGCAGAATGCGCCTTGTCTGGCAAGGAATTGCAACTGGCCAACCTGATGGAGGAATTAAACGAGCGGTCCACACTCGCCGACGCCCAGAAGATTCAAATCATTGCGCTCAAGACGCAAGTTGAAGTGCTGAAGGTAAAACTGGACGGTGCCAGCAGAGAACTGAAGGCGGGGGAGGAACGCCGCCCCCATCTCGAGCGCGTCTTATCCGAAAAAGAATTACAAGTGGCCAAGCTGATGGATGACTTGAACGAGCGAACCACGCTTGCCGACGCCCAGAAGATTGAGATCAATATTCTTAAGGCAGACATTGAAACGCTGAAAGAACGATTGGGCGAGGCTAACGATGAACTGAAGGCGGCGCAGGAACGCCGCGCCGATCTCGAGCCCGCCCTGTCCGAAAAAGAATTGCAACTGGCCAAGTTGACGAATGAGTTGAACGATCGGTCCGGGCTCGCCGACGCTCAAAAGATTGAGATCAACGCGCTCAGGACGCAAGTTGAAGCGCTGACGGGACAGCTGGACAGCGAATTGAAGGCTGCAGAACGCCGTGCCGATGTCGGGCGCACCTTATCCGAAGAAAAACTAAAACTGGCCAAGCTGATGGATGAGTTGAACGAGCGGTCCACGCTTGCCAGAGCCCAAAGTATGGAGATCAACGCGCTCAAGACGGAAATTGAGGAGTTAAAAAGAAGCTTGGACGTTGCCAGCGATGAATTGAAGGCGGTGGAAGAACACCGGAATTCCGAGCGCTTAGAACTCAAGGCGGCAAGTGACCGACTCATGGACGAAACTGTGAGGTTTGAGAATTTCCACCGTCGTGTCGACAAGCTTGTCCAGCAGTTGATGGCGCAAAGCATGGAAGACAAAATGCTTGGCCGTCGCGCTGAGGAATTGGAAAAACGCCTGCTTGAGCAATCACAGCTGCTCAATGAACGCGAAATCGAGCTCGCGCACTTGCGTGGCGAGTTCGAGATCACGCGCAAAGCTGAAGCTGATCTACGCGTCGCGTTGATTGAGGTCGACAGTCGCGAGAATATTGCCACGCAGAAGCTGGAGGCCGAAAATGCAACGCTTAAGGCTGCGCTCGACCGCGCCAACGGCGAGCGTGTGCGTCTCAACTACGAGCTCGCCAATAGAAATCGGCAGGCTGACGATCGTTGGGCGGCGGGCGACGTCGGTACTGACGGGACACAACGGGTGTCATATGGTCGATTGCCGCGAAGAAATAATCTAGGCCCGATCAGACTCATCACAGGCCATGAAGATCAAGGCGTTCGTTGATTGCCACAGCATGACTGAGCATACCTTGATATTCGGACTGGCCCTGACACTTGTACTAGTTGGCATGCTCTTTTTGAATGCGATTTTCTATTGAACGAACGCGGCCGCCGATGCTAATCCGACCAGTGGAGCGCGCACGATTGTTCGGGGAGGTGCTCGGCAAATGGGCAATTGCCGGTGCATTGAACTGAGCAGCCGTTGGCCAGTGAAACTATGATGACGGTAATTTTTGAGGAAAGTCATGCATCTGCAGCGTCGCATCCTGGTCACCGGGGGATCTGGATTTCTTGGCTCGCATCTTTGCGAAAAGCTGCTAGCCCAAGGCGCAAACGTACTATGCGTCGATAATTTCTTCACGGGCAATCGGCAGAATATCGAGCACCTGCTCGACGACAAGCATTTTGAATTAATTCGTCATGACGTAACGTTTCCACTCTATGTCGAGGTTGATGAGATCTACAATCTGGCATGCCCAGCCTCGCCGATTCATTATCAACGTGATCCGGTGCAGACGACGAAAACCAGCGTGCATGGCGCAATCAATATGCTTGGCCTGGCAAAACGCGTTAAGGCTAAGATCCTGCAAGCCTCCACGTCCGAAGTTTATGGTGACCCCAATGTGCACCCCCAGACAGAAGACTATTGGGGGCATGTCAATCCGGTTGGGCCCCGGTCTTGTTACGATGAAGGAAAGCGATGCGCTGAAACCCTGTTTTTCGACTATTGGCGCCAGCACAGGTTGTCCATCAAAGTAGCGAGAATCTTCAACACTTATGGGCCACGCATGCACCCGAATGACGGGCGTGTGGTGTCCAACTTTATCGTTCAGTCCTTGCTCGGCAGGGACCTTACTGTTTACGGTGAGGGTCAACAGACACGATCGTTTTGTTATGTCGATGATCTCATCGATGGTTTAATCAAATTAATGGCGACCGACGAATCCGTGACCGGGCCAATCAATATCGGCAATCCAAGTGAGTTTTCGATCCTCCAACTTGCTAGCATGGTCGTTGACATGACGTCCTCGCGGTCCCGTATCGTTCATAGACCATTACCTCAAAACGATCCACGACAACGCCGACCGGATATCTCGCGCGCTCAAGAGCTTTTATCCTGGCGACCTTGCACCCCTTTGAAAGAGGGGTTGCTTCGAACCATCGCTTATTTCGAGAAATTGCTCAGTGATAATGTTGTCCGCGACAGTTTAGAGGCTGAGCTGTCAAAATCAGCAAATACAGTTACGACGTAGCGAGAATACCCATCCTTGAAAGTCATCGTAAACTAGAGTGAAAGCCGGGCAGGCTGTATGTAACTGTGCGCACTTTGCCGTTGGTTGCTGCCTTTAATGGTATCTCGCCAGCAATCGCACCAAAATCGTCCCCCTCTTTTCACGACATGACGTCCATACACTGGTGCGATGCCGGCGTTTGTTAAGCAATCGCTGTTCAATTCATTCGTTACTTACCATTCCAAAATTGCCGCATCGCAATTTAGTTGTGTGGTTAACAGTGGCTCTATCTTTTTTTGAGTTACACCTCGGGCGCTATGTGGTGTGCGCGGCAACAGCCCAAACAGGGCGCGTATTAACTATCCATTTAGGTCTGGACTCGATCATTGAAACGGGTCAGGCGAGGCCTTGGTGATGTCGATAGGGCACCCAATAAACGATGAACTGGATACTCGAGTTCACGTCGATGCACAGGCGCCCTGCGAATCTAAGGTTCGGGCGACAGGGCCTTGGCGCGATAAGCCCGAATCTTTTGGGATGATCAATGAGATCACCACAGCTTACCCGGCATCCGCACACTCTTACGAAATCAAGATCGACAAGAGCCATCGGATGTTCGAGCCTGACGATCACCATGGCGGACAAGTGGTGCTACTCGTGGGTGCACTATTAGCATCGACTGCCTTTACCTGGTTCGCCATAAGTACCCTGCCGTTGCCGCTTGTTTCGACATCCGGATCGAGTGTGAGCCTCGACTCCTCTGCACGCATTCCCGACTCCAAAAAGAAAGATCGTCTTCCGATGCATGGCACGATTAGTCATGCAGCAGAACGCCAAACCACTGCGCAATCACTGGAACGCTCGAACCGTTCCAGTTCAACAACAAGCAATGAAACAAAGCTAACTCTGGGCGTAGCTTCAACAGGTCCAGCAGTAACCAGGGCAGGGGATTTGCAGAGTCGAGTCAAACTCACCCCGACGCAGGAAACGAGACCGACGACCATTGAGGGCTGGGCGCTTCGTGAAGTTACTAATGGCATTGCAGTCCTGGAGGGCCCAGATGGCATCTGGAGGGTGGGGCGCGGCGACACGATACCGGGAGTGGGGAGAGTTGTGTCCATTTTTCGCTGGGGTAACCGTTTGATAGTGGCGACAAGCAGGGGTCTGATTTCGACCCCCTAAATCTAAGGTCGTTTGCAGCATTTCGCTCACCAGCATAGAGGTTCGATACAGTTGGCCTAAAACCACTAGCCGAAGTGCACGTGTGTTGGGGGATCTCGGACACGTCCAACTCTTCACCGAGGCCCCCAGTCGCGCGCCAGCGAACGGGAGTGCCTCCGCCCGGACCAATCGAACCCAATGTTAACCGAGCTCAGCTGATCGTGTTGGTTATAACCACAGAATTTGCGGTTGAAGGAGACGGTGATGCGTAGGATCAGGATTTTGAGAGCTGCCGGCGCACTGCTAAAGTGCGTCCCGAGTCGGGACAGATTTATGAATGAATCAAATCACCGAGTTTTTGCTCTTATTGAGTCAGTGGCATTGGGTGAATCGTAATTGCGGCAACAGGAGCGATCTTTACCCAAATTGAGGGAAACAAGCGTTATCGGCAGGCACTTTTGGCTTTGTTGTCAAGCTCTCTTCGTCAATTCTCTAGATTGCAGCGAGAGATAAAATAAGCGTTCTGGGTTGTTGGGTTTGGCCAAGGCCAAAAGTCAATTACCAACACAAAAGGCAATTACCAGGCAAACAGCGCCTTACGCCCTTAGTGTTTGTCGTCTGTGTTTGACCTTGGACCATTTTTGTCGCTGTAGTTTATCGATTAAAATTGTAGCTAGTTTTTCATAAAGCTTAGCGATTGCTTCTATCAAACTTGTCTCAATTGCGTCCACCAAAAGCGACCTGAACTCAACATCTCCACTCTATCAAGCACGGATACTTTGGGTACGTGCATGATTGCTGTGGAGGATTCGATGGCGCGTTTCTATTTTCATTTAACCTCGATGGATCGCCATATCAGGGATAACAGTGGAAAAGAGCTTGCTACTGCGAATGAGGCCTATGATCACGCGCGAAAGCTTATTGATAAAATATTGTTTCATATGGGCTCAGATGACGCTCAGGGCTGGAAAGTTGTTATCTCGAGCGACAGCCACAATGCTCCGATCATCGTTCCATTTCCCGAACCTTGTCCATTCCCAGGCAGACGCGGAGGGCCAAGCAATTAGGGATGCTCTGGTACCATACGCTTTCGAACGAGCCGGACCTCGGCGATTATGAGCAGGAGAGCTAGTGGGAGCTTCAAAATTTGTGTTTTCGAACATAGTTCTAAAGTTCTGGACAAACATTGATACTCGTGTCGACGACCTCAAAGGACAGATGGCGCTGTTTGGCTGATTGATCACCCAAGACGATGCCTGCAAGATCGTCGACCTTGGTCAGGCGTCGTTCGAACGCTTTCGCCGGACCGAAGATCAGTCGAACCCTATGGCGGCCTATGCTCGCGCCCGTTTACAATGAAATATTTGGAGTCGCGCATTATGGAAATAAATACGCCGATAGGCAGCGCTAGGATCATCGTGCAACTCCCATTATTTGCGGCGAACGTGCGCAAATTTGTCGAGAGGTTTGTCGTTTGCCGATTCCGAAGCCGACGCGTTCGATGTTGACGCCTATATCGAGCTGCAACACTGGCTGCAACGGATGTATCGTGAGTTCCGGGACCTTGATCAGCGCATTGCTGGCCGCTCAGCGGCACATCTCGATCCAGCGGAGTTGATGATCAACATCCTCTGTGAGAATCCGGCATGTCGGAGACAGCGAGCTGACAAAACTGTCAGGGCAAGTCGTCGATAATATCCAGCGCCGGTCGAGGCGCTAACAGGGGCTAGGCGTGACATGTAGGCGGCTCAGCCGGATAGTTCTGGTGCAATAGGGACGCGCTGACTAGTAAAGAGGCCAATTACCGGCGACTGGAGATCCCAAAGAAAGAGCCCTAGTCCCGTTTTGCGGAAGGCCAAGGCTCTGCGCGACGCCAGACCGAGTGCGCACAATTCTTGTGGACTGCTTTGATTACTAAAGGGTTAAGAGGCCACCATTGCGTCACTTACTGATCGAAGAAACAGCAGCACAGCTTACGGATCTAAAAGGATCGGTTATCGGCCCTGCCGGCGAATTCCGCGCCGAGCGAGTTATAGGAGGAGTTCTGGCGTATAGACACTACCCAGAACGTTTCAATCCGCTTTCCACCGATTTGACCGCGCCGCCGAGTCCGACAACGGCTTCGCACGTGGCCTTATATCGAAATTGCTCGGCCGATCTATTTTTCGGCGCAACAGCAAATGTGTCACAAGCAAGAACATGGCTCCGACGCCGGCTACTATCGGCCCGCCGGGATTATCTCCAAGACCAACTGAACTATACATCGATTGCACTGCCGCAAAGGCCAGCGCTACGCCCAGTCCAAAACAGATAATCGCGGAAACGTACTTCACAGCAGTCATGATGCTTGCCCGCTACAGAGGTGCGTTCCTACAGGCGTCACGTGCCACGCGCCGCGGCGATCCTTATCCTTGCAGATAAAAATGCCAGAAAAGTTAATTCTAAAGTAAACATTTCTTACTCGAATTGCGGACGGGTCCTCTTTTCTTAAATATGCCCAGAGTGAGCAGACGGTTAGGCATTGCGCTTGAGAGTAATCGCAATTTTTGTGAAAGCGTTGATCCTCGCAGTCACCGTGGCGAGTCTCGCTGGTTGTTCAAGCCCACGTTATAAGACCGAACCAGTGGTGAGGACGGGCACCGTGCGGACGCCGA
>Ga0081455_10003536_pt1 | contig 17931 bp, 10 predicted proteins | sample TabmetS3T2R1_FD_70207 | JGI IMG/M metagenome (GOLD analysis project Ga0081455, IMG submission 70207) | Tabebuia heterophylla rhizosphere microbial communities from the University of Puerto Rico - S3T2R1 | ecosystem: Host-associated > Plants > Roots > Rhizosphere ...
GGGAGCGATTCGATCGCCTGTTCGTAGACGACGCGGCTCACTTCCGCCTGTGTGGTCTCGATCAGCGGCTCTTCCTGCTTGACCTCGACCACCTCGCTCACGTTTCCGATCTGCAAGGTCAGGTCCAAGGTCGCCGCGCCGCCGATGGTCAGAGTCACAGCGCTTTGCGCCGTCCTGAACCCGGCGCGCTCGGCCCGAACCTCGTACTGTCCGGGTCCCAGATTGGTGAGGTTGTAACGGCCTTCGCTGTCAGTGGTGGTTTCGCGCGTCGCCCCCGTGTTGACATTCGTGACGCTGATCTTCGCCTCGGGAACGACTGCGCCGGAGGCGTCCCGGATCGCGCCGGACAGGGTCGCGGTTGTGGTTTGCCCCAAGGCAATCGGGCCTGAGGACATCGCCACATACGCTACCAGTAACAAAACTATTCTGCTGGTCATAGCGGTAGCTCCTTTGAAATTTAGATTATTGGCATAATAGCGCTAAATCATCCCAGCAGATTTCCGACGGGGCTGAAACGAAACAGGCGAGATTGGGTCACACAGATCAACCACGGGGAACCCGTGATCCCCATGGTTGGTTATGAACCAATGTTTGTCGCTTCAATTTAGGAGCCATAGCAGCCCCTCGGCGTATTACAAGCGCACGAACTCGAAGTCGAAAGGCTTGCGGTTGATTCCTGTCTTCGGCGGGGCGATCCAGTTGGCGATCTTTCCGCGTTCGGCGCCGGGCGTCATCAGGGCGCCGACCTCTTCGCGATCCTGCGAGGTCGGGAGCCACGCGGGCGCGCGAACTTCGAATTCGGCCTGCGAGATCAAGCTGCCGTGAATGTCGAAATAATGCCCGGCGTACTCGCCGACTCTCCGGTAAAAGCGCATGCTTGGTAGATAGAGTCTTTCCGTCAATCCTTCCTCTACGAGAATCTTGTTCCAGCGCGCCAGAGCGCGCTCGTTGTCTTTCGTATATTCGCCTCGCAACACCTCGTTGAGCGCGTTACGCGTCGGCGCCTCCCGATTCCTTATCTGATTACCTTCAACTACGGCGATGTTTACGACGCCTCCTATCGCGATGTGATCCCTGTGCAGTTCCTGTTCGCGGTAGCGTCCCTTAAGCCCTGCCGCGAAGAAATCCGCGGAATTCGAACTGATCTCTCCGCCAAAGAGGTCGAGCGAGTAGGCGTACCAGTAGTTGATGTACTTCTGGATAATGTCGAGAGGGATGGCTCCAAGTTCGCGCGCGTCGCCGTTCTTGCTTTCCTTCATCAACTGCGCCGTTCGTTTGATGACGCGCTCAATGCCCGTCTCGCCGATAAACATGTGGTGCGCCTCTTCGGTCAGCATGAAGCGACAGGTCCGACGTAACGGCTCGAAACCTGACTCGGCCAGCGCCGAGAGCTGGTACTTGCCGTCTCGGTCGGTGAACATCGTGAAGCAGAAGTAGTCCAGCCAGTCGCCGCAGGGTTCATTGAAGGCTTGCAGAATGCGCGGTTTATCGGGATTGCCGCTGCGGCGTTGCAACAACTCTTCCGCTTCCTCTCGCCCGTCGCGCCCAAAATACTTGTGCAGCAGATAGACCATGGCCCACAGGTGGCGACCTTCTTCCACATTCACCTGAAAGAGATTGCGAAGATCATAGAGGGACGGGCAGGTGTGGCCGAGCCGGCGCTGCTGTTCGACCGACGCCGGTTCGGTATCGGCCTGAGTGACGATGAGCCGCCGCAGCGCGTTGCGAAACTCGCCGGGCACTTCCAAGTAGGCGGGTTTGCCGTAGTTATCGCCGAAACCGATCTTCGCCTCCGGCTCGGGCGGCGTCAGAAAAATACCCCAGCGGTAATCCGGCATCTTGACATAATCGAAATGCGCCCAGCCGGACGGTTCGACGCTCACGGCTGTGCGCAGATAGACGTCATTTTCCAGGAATCCGTCCGGCCCCATCTGGCGCCACCAGTCTAGATAATCGGGCAGCCACTTTTCCAGCGCGCGCTGCAGACGCGGGTCTTCAGAGAGATTGACGTTATTCGGAATGCGATCGAAAAGGCTCATGATGATTACGGATTGAAGGAGGGGAGTAGGGAGTGGGGAGTGGGGAGTGGGGCAAAGAAGTTAATCCCCGACTCCCCATTCCCCACTCCCCACTCCCCTTCTTCTACGTTCTGCGATAATCAAACTTCGGCTGCGACGGCTTACCGTAACTGATTAGCGCGCCGTGTTCGCCTATGGCGTTAGGACGCTGGAATATCCAGTTTTGCCATGCCGATAGACGGCCGAAGATTTTGGTGTCTAGGGTTTCCGGACCGGCAAAGCGTAAGGACGCTTCCATTCCGGTCAGCGCGTCGGGAGAGATGGAAGTGCGTTCCTCGATCGCCACTCGAATCTCATCATCCCAATCGAGACTATCCGACGCGACGGTAATCAGACCCGCTTCGTTCGCCGCTTCCGTGTCAAGACGCGTCCATGCCTTCAATATCTTGTCGACTTTCTGTGGGTCGCCCAGAAAGCGGGATTCGAGGCGTGTCAGTCCGTTACTCATCGGCAGCGCGCCGCCGTTCATCGGACTCGGAGCGACTTCGACCTTGCGCCGCGGGTCGCTGAACATATATGCGCGGTCTGCGGCCAGCGCGAGTTCGAGCGGGGCGCCTGCAAAACAACTGCCCGGTTCGATGATAGCGAAGAAGCTTTTGGCCGTCAGATCGAGCCGCCGCAGCGTTCGCGCGATGTGCAGGATGATTTCATTGACCAGCCAGTGATCCCGATGCGCGGCGAGCGTCCGGTCTACAGCCAGAGCGTTTTCAATCAGGCCTTCGGTTCGCAGGCATACCAATCCGATTTCCGGTTCATTGAAGCGCAGATGCAGGAGCGCGTCATCGAGCTCGCGATATGCTCGCAGCGGCCAGTAACCGTCTCCGAGTTTATGGATCTCTTCCGGCGTTCCCGGCTGGTTCGCTTCAGGACCGCGCACTGTCAGGTCCGCGTAACGTTTCTCGCGGTTCAGCCGCAGGCTGACGTAAGCGTATTCACGACCGGCGGACGAGACTTCGACCTGGAGCGGGTTGAGTCTGATCCCCGGCCCGGTTTTCTGTTCCAGGGTTGCGGCGGTCAACTCCCGCGCGCGGGCTGCGATGGCTGCCTGGAATTTGCTGGACGGAAAATAGTCGTCGATCAGTCCCCATTCTTTGGCGCGGTGGCTCTTCAAGCCTTCAGCCAGCGTCGCAAAAATATCGGCGCGGTCGCGGCGGACCTTGCGCTTGTCGACCAGGCGCGTCAACCCTCCGGTGCCCGGCAACACGCCGAGCAGCGGCGCCTCCGGGAGCGCCACCGCCGCGTAACCGTCGTCTACGAGATAGATCTCCTCACAGGCCATCGCCAACTCATAACCTCCGCCCGAGGCCGCGCCGTTGAGCGCCGCAATGTAACGCTGGCCGGAATGTGCTGAGGCGTCCTCGATCGCGCAGCGAGTCTCATTGGTGTATTTGCAGAAATTGACCTTATGAGCGTGGGATGACCTGGCGAGCATGTAAATGTTGGCGCCTGCGCAGAAGATGCGTGGCTTGATGCTGGAGATGATTATGACTTTGACTTCGGGATGCTCGAACCGCAGGCGTTGCGCGGCATCGGCTAATTCGATGTCGACACCCAGATCGTAGGAGTTGAGTTTCAACTTATAGCCAGGTCCGAGCGTCTCGTCTTCCCGGACGTTCATCTCCAGCCTCGCCACCGCGTCGTCAATATTCAACTTCCAATGCCGATACTCCGCGGGCGAGGTTTCAAAGTTGATTATTTCCTTAACCATCAGATTTTACTCTCCGAATCAGTACCGTGGCGGGGCTCCCGCCGCGGTACTGATTTATGGATCAGTTAGAGCCAGGACCGGTAATCCTGAAGTCACGTGGGTTATGCTCGCCGTCGACGCAAACGAAATTGGCCGCGTCGTCAGCGCTGCCGACGCCGGTCCATCGGGCAGTCTTGGGATACGGGCATAGGGGGCGAGTGCGTCCTCCTCCTCCGCTCAAGGCGCGCGAGGCCATGAGCTTGTCCGGCGCGACGTCGTTCTCGACCCAGTTGACCACCGCCTCGAAGACGCCGACCGGGTTCGGTCCCGCTCCGCCGGCGCAGTGCCCGACACCCGGCGCCATGAACAGCCTGGCGAAGTCGTCGACATGCTTGACGCCGCCGTTGCCATTGAGCAGGCGCTGATAGTAGTTCAGCGTGCCCCGCGGAAAGATGAGCTGGTCGGCTTCGCCGTGCCAGATGATCATCTTCCCGCCGCGCTTGCGGAAGCGCTGGATATTATCGTCGTCGGTTCCGATGACATCGTTGAACTTGCGCTGCGATTCGCGAAAGTCGGCTTCGAAATCGGCCTCAGTGAGCGTGCGCCAGTCGAAGGAGGGGTCCTGCCTGATCCAGTACTGGAAATGGGTGAGGGCGATGGGAAACGGAGCGCTTCCCGCGAGGCCGAGTAGCGAGGCTCCGCGCTCCAGGCCGAACCAGAGACGTTTCTTTCCCACCCGGTCGGTGGGGCCGTCCCAGATTTTGCGCACGGCCTCGGCCTCGGCAGGGGTGAGACACGTAGCCGGGTCGCTGCCCTCCTTGCAGACCGACGCCACGGGATCGTAACTGCACTTGCGCGGGTCGTTGATCACGCCGTCCACGACGCCGTCTTCAGCGTCGCAGGCGGCGATGGCCGCGTTCGTGACGGCGTTCAGCTTCGCGGCGCTGATTGGGCCGCCGAGTTCCTCGCGCATCACGATCTCCGGCCACAACTCCGCCGGGATGAAGCGGTCCCAATTGATCGCGGGCGCGGCGATCACTAGTCCGTCGTACTCCTCCGGAAAGCGCTGCACGGCCATCAATCCCTGGCGGCCCCCGGTCGAACACCCGTTCCAGTACGAATATCTCGCCGGCCTCCTGTAGTAGATAGTGATCAGCGTTTTCGCCTTCCGCACCATTTCATGCAGCGAGCGCTCGGCGAAGTCGAGGATCAGTTGGTTGTTGAGCGTGCCGTCGGTATTGAGGGCGAAGGTTCCGCCGACCGAAGCAGGATGGCCGGTGTCGGTGCTCGCCGTCGCATATCCGGCGCGGATGCCGGCGCCAAGTCCGAAGTAGGAGATCGAGCCCGCATAGCCGCCGCCGCCTTCGCCAAGATAGCGTTGGTTCCAGGTCTCTTTTGGCATCCAGACTTCGATGCGAATTTGCGGCGCGACCGTCAGCGCCACGCGGCAGAATGCGGGGAGATTTGTCAGCGGGGGGGAGCCGGGGGGCGTATAAGTTCCCGCCGGGATCTCCTCGGCGGCCGTTATGGTCGTCTCGGCCAACCGCAGGCTCATGAGGTCCGCGCAATTTATCGCCGGACTGGGAGTGGTCCTCGTCTCGTGAATGGCCGCGCCGGGGATGTCATGGGTCACACTGGAGAGGGTCGCGGTCATCGCAGGCGCCAAGGCGATAGGGATTGCAAATATCGCCACACACACCACCACTGAAAAAGCTACCTTGCGGGTCATAGCGCTGCTCCTTTCAAAGTTGGGGTATCGGCTTGATAGTCCTAAATCATCTCTGACAGGTTTCCGATGGAGCCAAGTGACCTCAGAGCCCCTCCGGTCTTCATCAAAACGATCTCCCTGTGATTACTTAATATGCCGGTCTTACTAACTTGACTCAGATGAAACGACGACGAATTGTCTGTTTAGATGCGCGGTACTATAGTACCGGCAATGGTAGGATGCAATTGCAACATAGTGCAGGTATTGATTATGGATGGATCAGCTCGGTTCAGGCTGGCATAGCCTCGATGATTTCACCCACGACTTTGCCAGGCGCCTTGCCGGTGGTTTTGACTGTCAGTTGGGACTCGCCGTAGAGCGGGTCGCGGCGGGCGAGCAACGCCTTCAGTTCAGCCATCGCCGCCGGATGGCCTTGCATCGGGCGCATATCGCCCTGCTTTTGAACGCGCGTCATGTGCTCTTCCGGCAAAGCGCGCAACCAGACGGTGAAACAACGCCGCTTTATCAGCCCCCAGTTCTCCGGATCGGTCACCATCGATCCTCCGGTCGCAACCACGGCGCCGCGCGCGGAGGCCAGGAGGTCTGCCAACGCCGCGCGCTCCAATCTCCGGTAATAATCTTCGCCATGCATGGCGAAGATCTCCCCTAGTGAGATTCCGGCCGCCTTCTCGATCAAGGAGTCGAGTTCGATGAAGTCGGTCTTCAGGCGTTTCGCGAGCCTTGGTCCGACGGTTGATTTCCCAGCCCCCCGCAGGCCGACCAGCGCGATAAATAGCGGTTGAGGCTCTCCTGACCGCTGCCGCAACCAGTGTCGCAATTCCTGCAAATCCTCTTCACGGTAACGGCTGAGCAGGCGCCAGATTTCGGCATGGAGGGAATTGTCGTCGCTCGGCGGGGGAATCAGTTCCTGCAGTGGCCGGGCGAGCGCCGAAGAAATCTCGGCCAGCCTCAAGATCGAAATGTTGGCCTGACCCGCCTCGATCTGAGCTACAAACCGAGGAGAGAGAGTCGCGCGTTCGGCCAAATCCGTTTGCGTCAGGCGCGCTTCGGAGCGAAGCGCCCTCACCCGATCGCCGATCTCCTTCAGTAAATTGTTCCTGATATGTTTAGCTCCCATCTTGACAGGCGCCCCCTTTCCTACAGGAACTATAATGCAATTGTATATTGTGTCAAGCCAGTACTATAGTACCGGCCATGTAAACCTGCCTGTGTGAAGGACGACCGAGGAATCAGGCCGTCCTTGACGTCTGTCGCATTATCGAGTGACGGGATTTTTCTACGGAGGCTCATCGTGGTCGAGCGGATTGCGAGCAGCATTGTTGATTATCTGGCGGTTCACGCGGAGGAGAGGGAAGAAAAGACCGCCATTGTCTGTGATGACCGGAAGATTAGTTTCGGCGATCTCGATAATTTGAGCGCGCGGTGTCGTCGGGTCTTCAAGGATTTGGGACTGGAGCGAGGCGACCGTGTCGCGCTGATCATGGCCGATTGTCCGGAATGGGTCGTGGCGTTTCTTGGTGTGATAAGTTTAGGGGCCATCGCGGCGCCGTGCAGCACGATGTTGAGCGCGGCGGAGGTTCTGTCGATCCTGAACGATTGCGGCGCGCGCATGGCCGTCATCACTTCGGATCGGCGCGAGCTGACTCAAGCGGTGTTGTCGGAAAAATCACCGCCTGCGCTCGAAGTCTTGCTGGTCGCCGGCGGCGGAATATTTGAGGCGGAGAGAGTAAAGACCCTGAGCTTTGAGGCCGCTCTCGCCGCGGCGGACAGAGAACCGCCGGCGGATTTCGAGCCCGAGACGCCGGCTCTGATGCTCTATACCTCGGGCAGTACCGGTTCTCCCAAAGGGGTTGTGCATAGTCATGGCGCCATCTCTTACACGGCAGAGAAAGCCGGCCGAGGGGTGTACGGCGTCACAAAGGACGATCGCCTGTTTTCGTCTTCGCGACTCTTTTTCGCCTACGGATTCGGCGCCAGTTTCTCCTTTCCTCTGGGACTCGGCGCCACCAGCATTCTTTGCCGAGAGCGTCCCAAGCCGGAGATTATCGCGCGAGTCTTCGTCGAGAATCGCCCGACGATATTCTTCGGTGTGCCTACCGTCTTTCGCTCGTTGCTCGAATATCGGCGCGATGGTCATTCGCTCGACACAAGCTCGCTCAGATTCTGCGCCTCGGCCGGCGAGGCGTTGCCGGCGCGTATCTTCCACGAGTGGCGGGATGAGACGGGGCTTCAAATTCTCGACGCACTGGGCTCGACCGAGCTTTTGCACGTGTTCATCGCGAATCGGCATGGCCACTGCCTTCCGGGCAGCTCTGGGACGCCGGTAATGGGATATGAAGCGCGACTGCTTGATGAAGCCGGGCGCCCCATCACTGGCGCCGGTCGAGGCGAACTTCAAACCAGGGGCGCGAGCGCGTTCTCATGTTACTGGAATCGACCTGAAAAGACGGCGGAGACGATAAGCCAGGGTTGGGTGAAGACGGGCGACGTTTATCGGCGTGACGAGGCGGGTTTTTACTGGCACGAAGGGCGCTGCGACGACCTGTTTAAGTCAAAAGGCATGTGGGTTTCGCCAGCGGAGATCGAGGAGGCCCTGGACGCGAGCGAGGCGGTCCTGGAAGCGGCAGTCGTCCCGGAACCGGATGTAGATGGAACGAACGTGGTCGTCGCCTACGTCGTGCTGCGGCCTGGGTTAGCCGCCGATCAGAGGATGATAGATCGCCTTAAGGCGGAAGCGGGGGCGAAATTGCCCCGCTACAAACGGCCCGAGCGAATATATTTTTTGGAAGAGCTGCCGCGCACTTTGACTGGTAAGGTCCAGCGTTTCAAGTTGCGAGGGCGGAGTTGCTTATAAGACCGGCGCTGAACGAATGAGGATGTAATTTATCGCAGAGCACACGGATACGAAATCAACCTCGAAGGGCGCCAGGCCTTCAGCCGTGAATTCGCGATAGGGGCGCTACAGGGATGGCGGTCCTCGGCGCTAGCTTGTCGCTTTTCCGCGAACACAGAACGTCGTCTTGACTTTGCGTAAATTCAGTATAGCCGATCGCTTTTGAACTCCTTAGGCAAGAGTTTCCGCTCAGGTCTCAGCGCCTCCAATTTCTTTACGTGATCACTCGCCGCACACACCTGTTCATGAAGCGCCCAGGAGCTTACCACCCACCTCCGCCGGCTTCTCCGGCTGCACAGTGACGAATTACTCTCAAACCGTTGAATAAGAAAGCCAGGAGAAGAGGATTGATTCGGTCCGCAAAAATAAAAAGCGTTGTTTTTGTCCGTTTGCTAAACACCCCCCTACATTTTTTTGGCGAGCGCTTACGCAGATTCACAGCTAATCTGAGATACAGATTATCTTATGATCTTGTTTTCTGTAAATCATATATATATAATCATGGCGCTACCCGAAAAATCGGACACGGCAAGAGGTAAAAGATGCGCAATATGAATGGAAAGGCATTAAGGCTGATTCAGCCCGTCTCGAAGCGGGATCAGGTCGTGACCTCATTCAAGGAGGCGATTCTGAGCGGGATCATTCAACCAGGCGAGACGATTGTCGAGAGCAAGATCGCCCAGCAGTTGGGCGCCGGCGTTCCGCTGGTGCGCGAGGCGCTGATCGAACTGGAACATCAAGGGTACGTGCAGAAAGTCCCCTACAAGGGCACGACCGTCACCAAACTGGAACGGCGCGAGGTTGAGAAGATCTTTCGCCTGCGCGCGGAGCTGGAATCGCTGGCCATCGAGTGGGCGAAGGAGAACGTGACGCCCGAAGACATCGAAGACCTGCGCGGTATCACCGCAAAGATGAAGGAAGGGGCGCAGGCGCATAACCTCGATCAGTTTTACCAAAACGACCTGGCCTTCCATCGCAAACTCTGGGAGATGTCGGGCAACGAGTATCTGGTCGAATGTCTGGAGCGCATCGTCGCCCCGCTCTTCGCCTTCTTTTTGATGAAGGACCGCCGCCCCGGCGAGTCGTACCTCTTCAGCGCCGCGCAACACGAAAAGATCGTCGAAGCGCTGCCCAAGCTGAGCGGGGCGAAGTTGCGGGCGCTGATGAGGAATTCGGTCTCGGAATGGAAGACTGAGATTTTCAACGCGGTGCTGCCGCGCGAGTCTGAATATAAATTCTAAATATAAATCGGAAGATCGCTAGTTTCCCCCCTCTGTCGCTGGGATGTAATCCGAACCTAATTTGATGATCCGTTGCTGGGATGTAATCCGAATCTGTTTCGATAATCTGTGGGCCGCGCGTCAGCGTGTATCACGGGGACGTCCGCTCACTATCCAGTAACCTGTCAACTAATTTGGAAGGAGACATCACCTATGACTATGAGACGAAGAGTCGTGGTGACGCTCATCGCCCTGTTCGCCTTAGTGTCCGGAGCGACAGGGGCAGCGATGGCGCAGACAGCAACCGGCCAGATCACAGGCGTAGTGAAAGACGCAAATGGCGCCGTGATGGCCAAGGCAAGGGTCAAGGTCTCGAGCGCGCTCACAGGTTTAACGCGTGAGACCACAACAAACGAGGAGGGCATATACGTCTTCCCGCTTCTACCCGTAGGGGTTTACGCCGTGACGGTGGAGCATCCAGGCTTTCGCGCCTCCAGGAAGGCGAACGTCTCGATCAACGTCGACCAGGTCGTCCGCGCCGACTTCGAACTGACAGTCGGCGATGTCAGCGCTGTCGTCGAGGTGGAATCGGGCGCGGTGGCGCTCGACAGTGAGTCCGCCTCAATCGGACAGATCGTCTCCCAACGACAAGTCAATGACCTGCCATTGAACGGGCGGAACTTCCTGCAACTGTTATTTATTGGCGCCGGCGCCGTCCAGACCGACGGTGAGCAGGGCACGATGCGCCAGGGCGCGGGCAATGCCATCAGCATCAACGGCTCTCGCCCAACCTCGAATAACTACCTGCTCGACGGGACGTCGAACACTGACACGGCCCTGGGCACGCCGGCGGTAATCTTATCGGTGGACGCCATCCAGGAGTTCAAGGAGCAAACCGCGACCTACTCGGCGGAGTACGGTTTCAGCGCCAATCAGGTCAACATCGTCAGCAAGACCGGGACGAACAATCTGCACGGCACGGCGTTCTGGTTCGGGCGCAACGACGCGCTCGACGCAAACGACTACTTCAATAATCTGGCCGGAAGTCCGAAATCGAAGCTGCGCCAGAATCAGTTTGGCTTCGTCGCCGGCGGCCCGGTCTGGGTCCCGAAGCTCTACAACGGGCGCGACAAGAGCTTCTGGCTGGTCAACTATGAAGGGGCGCGCATCCGCAGAGGCTTCCAAACCTTCAACAATGTTCCGACTTCGGACCAATTGGCCGGCCGTTTCACGACAACCATCATTGATCCGCTGACGGGCCAGCCTTTCGAGAACAACACCATCCCGCAGTCGCGTTTTTCGCGCCTGGCCAGCCTGGCGCGCGCTAAGTTCTTCCCTGCCCCGAACGCCAATCTCTCCAATGGCAACTATGTCTTAAGCAGAACTCTGCCCAACGATACGAATCAATTGACCATACGAGGCGATCAGAATCTGGGCAAATGGGGCGCGGTCTTCGGCCGCTACACGAAGACGGACTTCACCAACGTCTCTACAGGCAGCCTTACGCCAATCGGAGATAACTTCTTCACTCAGAGATCGACGAACTGGCAGGTCTCGCACTCACTGCCCATCGGCCCGAATCTCGTCAACCAATTTCGCCTGGGTTATGTCGGGGCCACCGCCAATCAGAATGGCCCGGCGGCGGATCAGGCCGATATTGACGCGCTCAAGCTGACCGGCGTCTTCACTAACACTTTAAGCGCGGCGCAGCGAGGGTACCCGGGCATCGCCTTTGGCGCGGGCGATTTCGCGCGCGCCGGGGGCGCGGTCAACGATTACACCACGAGCCACCAACCCATGTGGGACATCAGCAACACCACCACATGGATTCATGGTCCTCACACCATGAACGTCGGCGTCAACTACCGGCGCTGGCAGCTCAGGCGAGATCTGGCCGCCGATTTTCTCGGCGATTTCACCTTCAACGGCGCCTTCACGGCGAGGCCGGATCCGCAGGATCCTACTAAAAAACTGCCGTCTACCCCGGACAATGTCATCGCGGATTTTCTGCTCGGCTACTTTTCAGCCGCGACCGCCTTTCAGCCCTCCGCCTTCAGCGACCCGAATGCGGCGGGCAATCCTCGCGAGTACAACTTCCAGTACGTCGCCCCGTATATTCAGAATGACTGGAAAGTGAATGATCGGCTCACTCTGAACCTGGGACTGCGCTATGACTTCCGCACAGCGCCCTACGAGACCAACAACCACTTCGGCTGGCGGGATCTCTCCAACCCGCGAGGTGGGATGCTGGTGGCGGATCGGACACTGGTCGACAAGGGCGTCATCGGAGACGGCAGCTTCTACAAGTACGCCGGGCGGCGCACCCCGGCCGACGCGCCGAAGAAGGTCTTTGCCCCGCGTTTCGGCTTCGCGTTCCGGCCCTTCGAGAAGACCGTGATTCGTGGCGGCTACGGTCTCTTCTACGATTCCGCCGAAAACCGTGAGATTGACGGTTCGGCGGACATCTACCCGTATGTCAGCCGTGGCGCTTATCAGCAATCCATCACCACTACGTCGCTCCTGAGGACCGACAGCCTGTTCCCCAGTTTTGCGGCTCCCGGGCCGGTGACGCCCGCCGCGAACAGCTTCATCGCAGTCATTTCGTCGGCGGATCCGAAGTACCCTTACGTTCAACAGTGGTCGCTCTCTGTGCAGCGCGAAATCCTCAAGAACACAACCTTTGAGGTGAACTACATCGGCAACAAGGGCACACACCTGCTGATGCGGCGCAACATCGCGCAGGCGCTGCCTCCCAATCTCAGCATCCCGCTGACGGACATACGCAACTCGGTGGCGGCGCGCAAACCCTACCCCAACTTCGGCGTCTACATTGACAGCGACTGGTCGGGCAATTCGATCTACAACGCGATGAACGTCAAGTTTGAGCGACGCGCGAGCACGATGGCCGCGACGGTGGTCTACACATGGGCAAAGAGCATCGACACCAAGTCCGCCGCCGCGGGCATCGGCGGGCAGGCGTTCAACGGCTGGCAGGGCTTCCTGAACAATCACGATCCGAAGCGTGATCGGGGGCTGTCGGACTTCGACGTCGATCATCGCCTGGTGGCCAGCTTCGTTTATGAACTGCCCTTTGGGCGCGGCAAGCGCTACGGCGCCAACCTCAACAAAGCGGCGGATGTGGTCGTCGGCGGCTGGCAGGTGAACGGGATCGCCACGTTCCAGAAGGGATTCCCTATCACGATCACGGCGGCCGACACCAGCGGCCTCCTCGACACTTTCGGGACCAACCGGGCTAACCTCGTCGGCGACCCGAAAAGCGGCGCTACCGGAACCGTTGACTCGTGGTTCAACACGAGCGCCTTCAAGCAGCCTGATCCTGGCGTCTTTGGCAGTTCCGGTCGCAACATCTTGCGGGCGCCGGGCATCAACAACTTTGATCTGTCCCTGTTCAAGAACTTTGCGATCACGGAGCAGTTGCGATTCCAGTTGCGGTTGGAGTCGTTCAACGCCTTCAACCATACGCAGTTCCTCGGCGTGGAAACGAACCGGACGTCTCCGCAATTCGGGCAGATCACCAGCACACGAGCCGCGCGCATCAATCAGCTCGGAGCGAAGTTTATCTGGTGACCGCAGCAGGTTTACACTTGAGGAAATACGCCCGCCGGGACCCGCTCAGGCCCGGCGGGTATTTCCTCAAAGGAGAAACCGATGTTGCTTAGACTTATGATCCTTCTGTGTATGTCGGCCTCTTCCGGCTTGGCGCAGCAAGCCAATTCCGCTCTGCTGCAACGCTATTCGCAGGAAGGTGAAAAGGCGCTGGCTGAGCAGCGTTATGACGAGGCCGCCAAAGCCTATGAAAAAATGCGCGAACTGGCCCCGAAGACGGCTGAAGTCTATGCCCGCCTCGGACTGATCTACTATCAACAAGGCAGGTTTGAAAAGGCTGCGCTCGCGCTTCAACAGGCGATCAAACTGAAACCGACACTGCCGAATACTGACGTGCTGCTGGCGATGTCGTTATCTGAGCTGGGGCAATATCAGGAAGCGCTGCCCGCGCTACAGAAAGGGTTCAAGCGCGTGACTGACCCGGCGCTGAAGCGGGCGAGCGGATTGCAACTCCAACGCGCTTACACCGGTTTGCGGCAGGATGACAAGGCCGTCGAAATCGCGCTGGAATTGACCCGGCTCTATCCCAAAGACCCCGAAGTGCTCTATCACGCCGGGCGTTTGTTCGCAAACTACGCGTATCTTTCGACCGTGAAGATGGCCGAGGTCGCGCCCGATTCGCTCTGGCTGCATCTGGCGTCAGGTGAAGCGTATGAGAGCCAGGGGCGGCTGGACGTCGCGATTCGAGAATACAAAGAAGTTTTGTCGCTACAGCCGAATCGTCCCGGCGTTCATTACCGCATCGGGCGGGCGCTGCTCGCGCTCGCGAAACAGTCCACGGACGACAAGGTTTCAGAACCCGAAGCTTTGAAAGAGTTCGAGGAGGAACTGCGACTCGATCAGACCAACGCCAACGCGGCTTATGAAGCGGGCGAAATCCATCGCAAGTCGGCGCGGTTCGATCGCGCGGCGGAGCTGTTTTCTCAGGCCGTCAAATATTATCCGGACTTTGTAGAGGCGTTAGTCGCGCTCGGGCGGACGCTGTTGAGTTTGGGCAAGGCCGAACAGTCGCTCGCGCCGCTGGGTAAGGCGGTCGCGCTAGACGCGGCGAACGAGGTGGCGTGGTTTCAACTCGCGCAGGCGCAGCGGGCGCTCGGTAATGTGGCGGGGCAGCAAAAGGCGCTGGCGGAGCTTCAGCGGCTGCGCGAATTGAAGCGCCAGGCGGAGATTAACTTCTTGACGCGACAGGAAGTGACAAAACAATCGCTGGACTCAAAGCCCCCGCAGGAATGAATTAAAAGGAAGGCGACCGCGCTTACAATCAGATTCCGTATCGCAAGCCCCAGTGAAATAACGAAAGGAATACGTGTATGCATCGCAGCAGTTCAACGCTGACCAGCGAGCTCGACCGTCGGGCATTTCTGCGCGGGATGTCAGCATTCGGCGGCGCATTGATGCTCCCGGCGCCGCAGGAGCAGACAAAACCGGAAAAGACTGTAATCGCCAAAACTACGCACGGTCAGTTACAAGGCGCTTTGCAGGACGGACTCAACATTTTCAAAGGTGTGCCCTACGCCAGCTCGCCGGCAGGCGAGAATCGCTTCAAGGCCCCGCCCAAATTGAAAGCCTGGAGCGGAGTGCGCGACGCGCTGAGTTATGGGCCGCAAGCGATGCAGAATCCTGATCCCGCATGGCCCAAGGAATGGAAGCCTGCGGCGGCCAGTGAAGATTGCCTGTTCCTCAACGTATGGACGCCGGGGCTGCGGGACGGCAAACGCCGCCCGATTATGTTCTATTCGCACGGGGGCGGATTCGCCACTGGCAATGGCGGCGCTGATCCCTTCCCGCAAAACACCTCGCACGACGGCGCGTCTCTGGCAAAAAGCTACGACGTGGTTGTGGTCACTCACAATCACCGGCTGAATCTGTTTGGCTATATTTATCTCGGCGACTTGTTGGGCGAAGAGTACGCGGCTTCGGGCGCGGCGGGGATGTTGGACATTGCGGCGGCGCTGGCCTGGATCCGTGAGAACGCGGAAGCGTTCGGCGGCGATCCAAACAACATCATGATCTGGGGCGAGTCGGGCGGCGGCGCAAAGACCAGCACACTGGTCGCCCTGCCCGCGGCAAAAGGCAATTTCCACAAGGCCAGCATCGAGAGCGGCGCTACGCTGCGGCTGCGGACGAAGGAGGCCGCGACGGAGGCCACGCTTGCCACGCTCAGCCGGCTGGGCCTGGACAAGAGCCGCGCCCGCGAATTGCTCAAGGCGCCCGCCGAACAGTTGCTGTCAGCGCAGATGCCCGCTCCGGGCGCGAATCCACGTCCGCGAGGCGGCGGGGCGCTGTCGCCCATCTCCGGCGCGAGTTTCACGTTCGGCCCGGTGGTGGACGGTCATTACATTCCCGCCCATCCGTTTGACCCTGCTGCGCCGTCCTCCGCCGTGAACATTCCCATCCTGGTCGGGACCAACAAAGACGAGACGATTTTCTTCATGCGGGGAACGCCCAATCTCTTCTCGTTGGACGATGCGGGTTTGCAAAAAGCGCTTGAGCCGAGTCTTGGCGAGAAGACGGCTCATGTGATTGAGGTGTACCGCAAGAATCGTCCTGGCGCTTCGCCCACTGACCTTTATGTGGCGATTACGACCGCCCGCTGGATGTGGAACAACGCCATCACGCTGGCCGAGCGCAAGGTGGCCCAGAAGGGCGCTCCGGTGTTTATGTACCTGTTCGCCTTCGAATCGGAAACGCCCGCGGCGCAAGGAGTCACGTATCCCACCAAAGCGGCGCACGCGCTGGAGATTGCTTTCAAGTTCAACCACCCGGAGAGCGTTCGCAGTAAGCGCGAGGATCGCGTCAAGGCGGCGCGAAACATGAGCCGCGCCTGGGCTTCTTTCGCGCGCTCAAGCAACCCGAGCCACGACGAAATCCCGAACTGGCCCGCCTACACATTGGGGGCACGCGCGACCATGTTTCTGGACGCGGAGTGCAAGGTGGTTAACGATCCCTATCGAGAAGAACGGCTGCTATGGCAGCAGCTTGGATAGGATGCCGCAAGTCTCCCGGCTCTGCGGACCACGTACAAATGAGAGTAGAGTTTGCAATTGAGAGTGATCAATGAGTGAGCAATTCAAGGGGCAAGTGGCGATCATCACCGGCGCAGCTTCGGGCCTAGGGCTGGCCATTGCCAAAAGGCTTCACGCCGTGGGCGTCCGCGTGGCGATGTTTGATTTAAACCAAGGCGCGCTACAGGCGGCCTCGCAGGAAGTTGGCGAGAACGCCGCCGTCTTCCCAGCGGATATAACCGACGAAGCGCAGGTGAGCAGATGCGTCACGCAGATCGGCCAGCGGTTTGGCCGGATTGACATCCTCGTCAACAGCGCAGGCGTTACGGGGCGGACCAACGTCAAAAGCCATGAGGTTGAGCTGGCCGATTTCCGGTGGGTCTTTGAGGTAAATGTGGTCGGCTCGTTCCTGACTTCGCGGTCCGTGCTGCCCTGGATGCTGGAACGCAACTACGGGCGCATCCTGCACATCGCCTCGGTTTCAGGCAAGGAGGGCAATGCCGGGATGCTGGCCTATTCGGCCTCGAAAGCGGCGGTGATTGGGATGACCAAAGCGCAGGGCAAGGAGTACGCCGAGACAGGCATTACCGTTAACGCGCTCGCTCCCGCCGTAATTCGCACTCCGATGGTCGAGGCGTTGCCGAAGGAACAGGTGACATATATGACCGACAAGATACCGATGCGGCGCTGCGGCACGCTCGAAGAGGTCGCTCACATGGCGGCCTTCATCGTCTCGCCCGGCGCCAGCTTCACCACCGGATTCACTTTCGACCTGACTGGCGGCCGGGCGACTTACTGACTGCCCAGGATGCCAGCGCGGCGAGCAATTTCATTTCCGTCATTTCAATGCAGCGATTCATGGTCGGAGGCCTCCAATGAAAAACAAATGCCTTTACGCGAAACTAAAGCCCTGTTTCGTAATCGGCAACGTCCGAATGCGTTCACCTGTCGCCGTGAAAACCGCGTTACTGATCGCTGGCAGAATCGGCGGCAAAGCAGGTTCGCCTAACCCCGTCGGCGGATTGTTGGTTTTCAGAAAATGGACTTCGATGGGCGGCGTTTGCGACATCTTCACCAAGGGATGTTGATGATAATTCGATTGTACGACGCGGCCATTCTTCAAGGAAATTTCCTGCAACATTTCGCTCATGCCGTCCACAATCGCGCCTTGCGTCAAGTTTTCGGATGCGCCCACGTTGATGATATGGCTTCCAATATCGCCGGCGACCCAGACTTTGTTTACTTTGATTTTCTTGTTGGCCGAGACAGTGACATCGGCGACTTCGGCAAAATAGCCGCGATGGCTGTAATAAAAGCCAATGCCCATCGCCCGGCCTCCCGGGAATTTTTGCTTGCCCCAGCCGGATTTTTCGGCGACGAGTTTGACGACGCCGATCATTCGTTCGGCATTCATCACACCCTGCGTACCGGCGGGCGGCGCATTGCTCAAGAGTTCAAGACGGAATTGCACAGGGTCTTTGCCAGCAGCATGCGCCAGTTCGTCTAGGAAGGATTGGAACACCCACGCATAGACGTTGGAACGCGGAGCCCGCAACGCTCCGGTTTTCAGTCCTAGTGGCATCACCGTGGCCTGCATCAGAAAGTTCGGCACAAACCGCGCCGGAAATTCGGCGCCGTCAATCTGGCCTGAGTGCGTGAAGGTATCGCCTTCGCCATAACCGATAAAGTGAT
>Ga0081455_10003537_pt1 | contig 17931 bp, 15 predicted proteins | sample TabmetS3T2R1_FD_70207 | JGI IMG/M metagenome (GOLD analysis project Ga0081455, IMG submission 70207) | Tabebuia heterophylla rhizosphere microbial communities from the University of Puerto Rico - S3T2R1 | ecosystem: Host-associated > Plants > Roots > Rhizosphere ...
CGAAGCACGGCGCACCCCGTCCTGCTCGTGGAACTTCAGGTCGGAGAGTTCGAGCACCAGTTCTTCCAGCGGCTCAGCCGTGGGCTGCGGTGTGGGAGCGACGTCTGCAGGGAGCCGCTTGCCCAGGGCGACGAGGATGGCATTCATCGCCGCTTCGACACCGCCCGCGTCGCTGGTCACCGGGAGGTAAATCGGTTCCTCGCCGAAAAACTCTTCCAGCACACCGAGCTTGGTGCCATTCAGCGAAAGCGGAATGACCGGGAACTTGTCCTTGCCCCGTTGCTTCTGCAAGTCGAGTGCATAGTGTAATTCTCTGCCGACCCACTTGGACTGCAACGCATCGATGCTCACCACGACCGCATAGGCCGATGCGTCGTCAATAGCTTTCTGGATTTCCGGCCAGAGTGGATCGCCACCGCGCAGCTCGCGCGAATCGATCCAAACATCTTGACCGTGGTCGGCGAGCGTCGCGCGGAGAGCGCGCACGAACGCATCGTCTTGGGAGCTGTGGGAGAGAAAGAGTTTCGTCATGTCTGATGCACCAGGTCTGCTACCTCTGGTGGTCTTGCGCACGCCAGGTGTCGTGGAGCCGCAGGGAAATGCATGAGAGCGGGCTACCTAGAGACCACCTTGTCATGCCGCATGAGTGAATGGTCATTTCTAAGTAGGTACTTGCTCCTTTAATACCCGCTGTAAATCTTTCATGAAGTTGAGGAAAAACTCTTTGAACACACAAGCTCGGTCTGCTCCTCCGGTGCTAAAGGTAAATAATATATCTCCGGTCTGAGCCGCCGCTCGGCCGATTTTTAAGATGATGATCGTTTGACCTGCGTGGGTAGGAAGCCAGAGTAGGCCATCAAAGGTTGAAGCTGCAGTCGCGATGCGGAGCACCTGGGGGGTGGGCGCGTGGGTCGTAAAGATTTCTTCAACCGGTGTGTCGAGGTTATCTTTTAAGCGTCTTAGCGCCCCGGCCGTGGCCTGCACAACTTCGCCGATATTATGCCCAATATCGAGGATATGAACACCCTGGGGCAGGGTGCGGGCGCAGTAATCCATAATTTGCTGTTGTGATTCTCTGCCCCGCCGGTATTTCCACGGCCAGATCGACTCGCCTAAATTCTGCAAGGTGTATTTTGCTGCTCTGATAATAGGCAGGGGTACCTCTTGCTCAAAGAAGCGGTGGTTCACGATTTGCACCATTTCATAGGCGAGCGCTTCATCAGCCGCATTGGCCTTCAACAAATCGGCAATTTTGCGGACATCCCCTGCGCTATAACCGATTGAGACTTTGTCCTCGAGATAGGCGCGTCGTCGGGAGTAGCTGGGATTAGAGGTTGACTCCAGAGGGCAAAACCACAGGTCACGCGTATCGTCATGAAACTTTGTGGCTTTGAAGAAAAATTTCACCCACCACGGCAGGGACGCGGTATCGTACCTGTGCATCCGGTCAACCACCCCCGAAGTCTCAATCTGCCTGATATGTTCGGGATCAGAGACAAAGAGGATGTCGAATAAAAACGGGATTTTTAGACGCAACGGATTGAAGAGAGATGTTGCCATCATCGTTTTCCTCTAAAAGCGTCGCCCAGCCAGGGATCCGGTTTCAGATCTCTGTCAAAGGCGCGGAGTGGATGGCGTTGCGGATCGAGTCGTTCATCCATATCCCACGGTTCAAAGGCGTTCTTGATATTGGCCAGGCCGGTGTGAGCCAGTTCCGGATAGTGGCGCAGGAGGACGGTTTTCAAATCGGCATCATCAATCCAGCGGAGACCCTCTTTAGTGTAGACTTCCTCAGTATAGCTGTCGGTGTAGAAGCGGTCCGCCTGGAGCCGGCGGGAGGCATTCAAGATGAAAATCTGGAACATCGTCTCACCAAAGCCAAACCCGCTTGGACGATGCCCTTCGGCCAGGGTGCCGATCATTAAATCCAGCTTTTCCACATCTTCGGGGCGATCGCCATACACTTGCTTGAGTTTTTCTACATGCGTCTGGTTGTCGGTGAGATCGTTGAAAGAGTGGATCGGGTTCAAGCCCAACTGCCGGCGGAATTCATTGTAGCGCGGCACCCCACGCTCACGCGCCCGCAGAATGTCCACCGCACCCAGATCAAAAAGAGGGTTGCCGGGGATACTCATTTCTTGCATAAACTTGGGGAAGTTATTCAAAACCAGTTGGCCGGGATGCTGGGTGCCAAAGGAGTAAAACAGATCGGTCATAGACATCTGTTGGGTGAGCTTGCGCGATCCGGCCTGGCGCGTTTCCGGCACATAGACCTCATTGACGGCGCCAGCCGCTCCCATCTGTTTGCATTTGAGCGTCTCAGGTAACAACGAGTGGAGCCGGTAGACTTCCACGAACTCCTGGGTCAGGCCAAACGGTTGGTCATGCTTGTCAATGGGATTGCCGACCACTCCCCCCAACTCAGGATTGCGCACATTAATGTTGGCCACAGTCTTACGAGTTTTGCCACTCCGGAAGAGGTTGGTCAGCAGACCGTACCAGTTGGCATTGAGGCCGTCACTCAACCCCTGATTGGGCAGGATGGCCGGGGTCCACTCGACACTGTGAATCTTGGCCATGACCGCGGCGTTGATCAAGCGGGCAACGTTAAACAAGCGGTTATCATCCCAACCGGGATAGGCTTTCTTTAAATGATCGCAAATGGCATTATGCTCCCTGGCAAAAAGGGTGTGGAGCATGGTCAAGCCAACCCACCAATTCCGGTTGAAACCGGTTTCTTCAAGTCCCTTCTGATCAACCGGCAAAGTGCCATCTTCGCTCAATCTGAGCTTGCCGTCTTTGTGGCTGCGCAGATAATCAACTCTCTCCTGATTGCTTCCGTAAATCTGCGATCCATCCCACCAATGGGTCACCTCATTGATGAAAGTAATGGGGGGTTCGTCCTTATCGGGCATGCGCGTGGGATCGGTTTGGGTCTTGCCGACAAACATCTTCGATTGTCTATACCGCTTTCTGGCCGGGTCGTCTGGGGCCAGAGGGATTTCATACATGCCTTGCATGACCACTTCACCGTGATTGATCCAATCGTGGTTCTCGAACTGAATCCAGATAGCGGCCAGGAGATTGAGAAAAGGCACTTCTTTCATACCCCCCTCACGGGTGAGAAAGATGCGGCTGATCTCCCGGGGGTTGGGGGTCAGGAGGGCGTCGCCGGTTTCTGGCCGGATGGCCTCCCTGGCCACATTGCGGGTGAAGCGGGTGCCGGCCGCCCCTTCTTTGGGATTGGCTAAATTGTTCCAACTCCCATCCGCGGTGCGAAAATGGGTCACGCCCTCGGGCGGCGTGAGACCTTGAGGCACAAAACCAGTCAAGCTATCTGACGGATAGGTGTTTTTGAGATTGTGAGCGTTGAGTTGTTCGCGCATATAAGCCAGGGTCAAAATGCCGAGGACCAGGGGGCGGCGGTACCAATTGGTCCACACGGCATCGCGATACCCGGCGATTGTCCCCCACAGTCGGGTCAAGCCATTCATCGTGAGGGTGCCAATTTCTCCCAAGAAATTCCCCAGCAAGAGAAGCATACGCTTGCCCAAGCCGGGAGCCGGGGGCCGGGGCAGCGGCGTAGGTAACGCTCCGGAGGGCACAACCGGGAGGGCGAGGAGCTTATCGCGCTCAAAGTAATACAAGTCGGGGACGGGGACGTGTATTTCCGCACTGCTATTGGCTCTGGCTAAAGCCAACATCTCCTGCCAGTCTTTGTTGTCCGGCTGGTATGTCAAAGCTGCTTGGTAATGCTGTGCGGCCAGCGCATAGGCTTCCTTGAAGAAGTAGGCCAGGGCCAGTAAGGCTTCGCTTTCGCCGTCGGCCTGTACGGCAATGTGCTGCTGTAGCTCCTGAATCGCCGCATCGTAGTTTCGTCCTTCCAGAAGGCGAATACTCTCTGCCAGCGCCAACGATTTTTGATCCGTATTCATGGCATATCCTCCTTTGGCTGTGGGAAAATAGATTCAGCAGAGCCACAATTTGGTTGGCCCATTTCCTTCAGCCTGCCAAAATCGTCCTTCCCGCAGCCTTCACCCCAGGGCACCCCTGAGACGCTCTCCTCACCCATCCTGCTCTGCATGTCTAGGCCACCGCACGTGCCGTGGGCACGGCGGGGCCGCCAGCGGGAGGCGCTGGGAGGCTCACGGAGTAGGGGCGCGAAAAGGCCGTTTATTCTTCCTATCCATTGTCGCCTGCCACCTGGGCCTATGCAAGAAGCTTCAGCACTATGGAAAACTTTCAATATTCGGGCGAAGCCTGGACCAGCAGTCTGCCCAAGTCGTTGGTATCCCACTCGGCCCGCAGCCGCTTGGCATGGAGACCGCCGCCCACAGATGTGTCTGGTTGCAGCCCGTTGCGCGTCATCGGGTGCCAGCTGCGCACCTTTTTGATACTTTATAAACCAAGATGCTTTGGTCTGACCGAAGGCTTCCATCTCGGGACAAGGCTCGGCCCCATACAGCACGGCACACAACGAGAGACACAGTCTATGAAGCAGGGGAGGATCGTCACAGCGCCGTTGACGGGGAGAGGGGAAGTCGGCCCAGTGATCGGGGAGCATCTCGACCGGATTAAGCAGCATCAGCGGATTCCTTGCGACTCAGCGTTCTTGCCGATTCGATACGATTCTCGATCTCCTAACACCACCTTCCAATACATGGGGAGTGCGATAGCCCTGCCTTCATTTAGATAGAGCTTATATATCAGTTACGCTTGGATGTCTAGCCCATCCCTGCGCTCCGCATGGTTTTGAGAGCACCAGACGCAGAGATCGCCAGCGCTTTGGCCATGTTGCTCTGGGCACAGCGGGTTCGGACAGGGACGGGACCCGAGGGGTATGTCACACTGTTGGCAACGCTTCATGGCCCCTCCGAGCGTGCCAGGCCACCCGTGGAGGGCAGTAAGTCCTCGCGCATCCCAGGTCCATAGTCCAGAAGCTGTCTGCATGGCTCTTCTCCTTCTCCCCTGAGGGCGGTGGCTCTGTTCTCCTGAGCAGAGCATTCGCTGGATAACACTCCCCTTTCTCTTGCTCCCATACCTGAGCTACTCCATATACGGTACAAATTCCGTGCCACGTGCTGCACCCTCTGCTAGGCTTGTACTCGGTCACCGTATGGCGCCGCATGGTCGCGATTTTTCCACCTTTCCAGGGGGCTGGCGGTGTGCCGGGCTGGCCGCCAGTACCACAGGTGTTATCGTGTGGATAATATCAAGATGATCTTAGGCCAGCGTCTGCGCACAGGCGCTTCGCGCGGGCTGTACTCGGTCGTATGCCGCCAGCGAGTGCTGTTTTAGTTGGAAATCGTGAGTGGCCTATCCAGGCCAGGCTGGGCGGCGCTGCGAGGTACGCGATCACAGGGGGTGAGAAGCGTTGCTTACCCTCGTTAAGCCAGGAGAGAGCAGGTTGTTGGCCATGGAAGAACGGCGTGACGGCATCCACCAGCACGTTATAGGTGGAGCGGCCTTGGAGACGGCAGGTTTCTTTGAGGGACAGAATCCGTTCGCCCCAGCGGTTGCCCTGGGTACTCTCCGTGCCGTGGGAGCGCTTCCGCCAGAGGACGCCAAAGCGCAAGGCCCGTTCCGCCCGGTTGTGCGTCGGCTCAACTCCGTGTGGCGCCAGAAAGCGCCCCAGCGCGTCCCTCTCCCGCCGCAGACGACGGGCAAGCCGTCCGGCGTCATCGCCGCGGTCGGGATACTGCGCGATCACCGGGCAGAGGCGCGCGTACCAGGCCCGCCCCGCCCGGGGGTGGGGCGGGCGCCCTATGACAGAGACGCCGCCGCTCCGCCAGCGCCCAGCCTCCACCGGCCGCCAGCGCCGGGGACTGGCGTTCCGCCCCGCCCCGCGCTGGGCGGCTCAGGTGCGCCAAGCCCGTCTGCCGGTGCGCGCCCCAGGTTTGGTCTACGCCCTCGCCATCACGCCCCACGATGCCGGCCCCGTCGTCCGGCAGGGCGGCACAGGCCTCCTTGGACCGGTGGGGATGGAGCCTGTCGCAGGCGACGGTGGCCCGGGCCATCCCCCACAGCCATTGCCAGGTCCTGGTGAGCCACCACGGCGTTGCAGCGCTGTCGTTGACGGGAGCGGGGCGCGCCGGCCGGGCCATGGCGCGGTCATGGGGCTCGAGGGCCTGCGCCACCCGATCCAGCCCCTTCTGGAGAGCGCCCAGGCTGATGGGCACGGGCAGCACCGAGGCGCCGCCGTCTTGGATGGTCCGCCGACTGGTGCCAGGCGTCCCAGCGCTTTCCCCCAGAAGCGCGCGGAACCGTGGTCCCTACCCGGCGGGATGCGCGGCGGGCCCCTGCGCGGTGTGCCAGGGGCCACAGCGCGCCCCCCCTGATACCCTACACAGTGCGTTCCCTCCATAGCGCTGGGCGGGCGGGCGCGTCCCTGGGGGGGATAGCAGGGCTTCGGCAACGCCAACGTCGTAGTGCCCCACGCACAGCGCGTGGGGGTACGCGCGTGGACAGCGGTCGGCGCCAACCGCCTCTGGCGGGGTCCAGCAGGCCCCGGTGGCCCACCCACGTTGCGGCGGGCGGGAGACGTGGAGCGATGCCGAGGCTGCTTATACGGATTATCCGACGACGGCGGCCGGTGAGACGTGGTCGAGTGCTGGGGCCGTCGGGCCTCCAGCGCTGCGACGCGTTCTTGGAGCTGGGGCAGACTCTGCTGCATAGTGAGGCCATCCGCTTGCACCGAGGGTGGGGGCTGCTCCCAATCCGGCTGAGGCCAGGGCCAGGCAGAGCTGTGAGCCGGAGATGGCGATGCCATGCTGGCTCTCGATGCCTGCGATGGAGGCAACGGGTGCGCTGGTGAGAGCGGAGACAGGGGACGAGAGCCAGCGCAAAAGGCCATGGTCATAGGAACAAGGCCGACTATCCGGGGTGAGCACCTGTGCAGGACCGAGGGCGTATCCATCTAAGCGTTGCCCGGGTTGGACCCCTGTGATCGCTTACCTTGTGTCTGCTCATCAACGCGAAAATCGACGAGCTTCTGGGCGACTTCCGGGGTCAGAAACGCCCCAAACGGGTCAAGAAAACGGTCGAGTACGTTAGCTCTAATCATGCTGGCATTATATCACATCGCTGATGAGAAGATGTCCCAGCTCTGCTGCATATTTTCGTTCACAAGCATCTCGGGTCTATTCCATGAAAACTCATCACGAGAAAAGGCATAGCATCCACACTATCTTTGCGGATGATAGTGCATGCCTGACCGTGCTATGGCACAATAGCGTTTGAATTTTCCCATCAAGAAATGCGGAGGAGAATGCATGCGCGCTGCCTATTATACGAAACTCGGTACTGCCAGAGATGTCCTGTACATTGGCGAGGTCGACACGCCATCGCCTGGGCCGGGTGAAATCCGCGTGCGTGTGCACGTCTCGGGCGTGAACCCATCGGACTGGAAGGCACGCTTGCGTGGTCGTGGCGCTGGTCTGCCCTGTTCCCCGCGACTGCGTCGGCGGAGGGGCGCCAGTTTAACGGCGCCCCTTCCCTTGATCATTCCGCATAGTGACGGCGCAGGCATTGTCGATGCGGTAGGCGACGGTGTCGATACGCGTCGTGTCGGTCAGCGGGTGTGGGTGATGAACGCGCAGTGGCAGCGACCCTTCGGAACGGCTGCTGAGTATGTGGTGCTGCCACAAAAATATATTGTGCCATTGCCTGACGGGGTTGACTTGGCGGAGGCGGCTTGCTTTGGGATTCCATTCCTCACGGCGCAACGCGCCATCACCTTTGACGGTGCGGTCACTGGCCAGACACTGCTGATTGTTGGCGGCGCCGGCGCCGTGGGTCACCATGCCATCCAGATGGCTAAAGCCAAGGGTGCCCGTGTGCTGACCACTATCAGTTCGCCCGAGAAGGCCGCGTATGTCCGCGCTGCAGGTGCCGACGAGGCCATCAACTACCGTACCGAAAATGTTGTAGAACGAATTGCTGCCCTGACCGACGGCCGTGGTGCTGACCGCATCATTGAACTCAATCTCTCCGCCAATGCACCGCTGTACGATCGCATCCTGGCGCCGGGCGGCACAGTCATTATCTACGGGACGGACGCAGCGATGGCAAGCGTCCCGGCACAGGCTTTCATCGCACGTGGGGCAACACTCAAATGGTTCATCGTCTACGATCTGGCAGATGCCGATCGCGACGCTGGCATAGCTGATTTGAACCGTATGCTCGCCAATGGCGCGCTCCAGACGACAATTGCCGCGCGCTTCCAGCTTGACGATATTGTGGCAGCGCACGAAATGGTCGAAGCAGCGCAGCACATTGGCAATGTAGTCGTCGATATTGCCTAAGGGACATGTGCCGCCCGTGCAGCACTCTCCTATCGAAGAACTGCTTCAGCCATGCGCTCCAACTGTGCACCCATCGCGGCTTCGGTCTCGACATGTTCGGGCCGCACCACCACACGGTCAGCACCGGCATTGAGGAACGACTGCACGATCGTCCGGTCCGGCGGCTGGCCATAGACGGAAATGGTAATTGACCGCGGATCCCGCCCGGCTGCCTTTGCCATGGCGTCGAGCTGGCCGCGGCTCGTCTCGACCTCAGCCGGCGTAATGCGGTTGGGCAACCAGCCGTCAGCATGCGCCACTACCCGGCGTAGCACATTCTTGGCGTGCCCTCCAAGGATAATTGGCGGATGCGGCTTCTGGGCGGGTTTGGGATAGGAGCGGACTAGTGGAAAATTGAAATACTGGCCGTGGTACTCCGCCTCGTCATGAGTCCACAGTGCCTTCATGACCTCAATGGCTTCCCGTGTCTGCGTCCAGCGGTGCACGAAGTCGCCACCCATGAGTTCAGTTTCCTCCCGCAGCCAGCCCGTGCCAATGCCAAACAGGAAGCGGCCACCGCTAAACCGATCGAGGCTGGCGATCTCCTTGGCCAGAAGGAGGGGATTGCGCTCGGGAACCAGGGTAATGCCCGTGCCGAGTTTAATGGTGCTGGTGACTCCGGAAGCCCTGGCCAACGCGATGTAGGGATCGGTGAAATGGGAATAGGTCCAGGGGATCTCGCCGCCCGTGGCTGGGAAGGGGCTGGCGCTGTGGACTGGCACCGCGGGATGCTCCGCGTACCAGATTGACTCGAAGCCGAGTTCCTCGGCTTTTTTTGCCATAAAAGCCGGGTCGATAGTATAGGCCGGCAGGGGGACGGATGTGCCAATACTCATGATGCGATGCTCCTATGCTGTGACGTCAGGCAACGCAAAAGCAAACAGACGAGGCATAGGGAGAATAAAGCACATTTTCTCCGCAGCTCGCAATGATCCATTGCGGATTTTTCGGATGACAGTGCATTCCCGATGACGCTGTGGCACAATAGCGTTTGCATTGCCAAATTCTCCTCACCACACAAAAAGGAGCTTGTCATCATGCCAAGAGTCGCCCCCATCACCGGCAAGTCCGACATAGCCGCCGAGTACCACGGGGTTGTCGACGGTGTGCTGAAGGTGTTCGGTCAGGTGCGCGGACCGTTCAGCATGCTGCTGCATAGCCCCGAGCTCGCCGAGCAGATGCTGGGCCTCGGCAACTTCTACCGTGAAAAAAGTATCGTCGTGCCCAAGGACCGCTCACTCGCCATCCTGGTTGGCGTGCGGGAGCGGCAAGGGGCGTATGTGTGGGCTGCCCAGGTGAATGCGGCCCGCCGCGCCGGGGTGCGCGAGGAGGCTATCGACGTGATCCGTGCCAGGAAAGACCCGACCGGACTTCCCGTTGAAGAGCGCGAGATCATCACCTACGCCGAGCAGCTTATCCGCAACAACCGTGTCGACCAGGCGGCCTTCGATGCCCTCAAGAACCGGCATGGCGTACAGTGGCTGGTCGAGCTGACGGCGGCCGCGAACTATTACGGTATCCTCTGCGGTATCGTGAACGCCTTCGAAGTGCCGGCGCCGCCAGACGGCGACAAGCTGCCAGCGTAGCCAGAGAGGACGGCCAGATAAGGAAAGGAAGGAACGGATGGTCAGCCAGGTACTTTCCGCAGATTCCCACGTGCTCGAACCGCCTGACCTGTGGACGACGCGCATGCAGCGCAAGTTCCGCGACCGGGCGCCACACCTGATCCACGAGTACAACGGGCAGACGGGGGATTTCCTCGCCTGTGAGGGGCTCCGCCCGTTTAACCCGACCAGCCTCGGCAACGCCGGCATTCCGCCCGAGGAGCACGAGAAGTTCTCCCGGGGCGGTTATGCGGTCTGCCGCCCCGGCAGTTGGGATCCGGTCGAGCGCCTCAAGGATATGGACTTCGACGGTATCGGCGCCGAGATTTTCTACTGCGGCTACGGTATGTCCCTGTTCAGCCACCCGGACGACGGGTTCCAGCGCGACGCCCACCGTGCCTACAACGACTGGGCGGCTGACTATGCCTCGTACGCGCCTACGCGCCTGTTTCCTATTGCTAACATCTCCATGACCGATCCGGTGGAAGACCTCAAGGAAGTACATCGCGTCAAGAAGATGGGCTTCCGTGGTATCTTCGTCTCCAACGACCCACTCCCAGAACGACGCTACGATAACCCGATGTGGGAGGAGTTCTGGACCGTTGTTGAAGAGTACGACCTCCCCGTCAATGTCCACATCCTCACCCGCCAGGGCGGGCCGCAGGTTGGCCCTAACCCGATTGTGGACGGCGTTGTGCTGCCAGTCCCGGCCTTCAAGACGATCGCGGAAATGATCACGGGCACGGTGTTGCAGCGGCATCCGAATCTGAAGCTCATTTCAGTCGAGAACGACATCGGCTGGATTCCGAACTACCTGAAGCGGCTGGAGTGGTACTCCTGGCGCTTCGCCCTGCGCTTCCCCCAGCTCCAGGGGAACGCGGCCGACCACTGGCGCCGCCAGGTGTACGCTACCTTCCAGGACGATGTGCCTGGCGTGCGCTGCCGCGATCTGATCGGTGTGGACAAGATGATGTGGGGCTCTGACTACCCACACTTCGACTCCACCTTCCCGAAGTCGCGCGAGGCGATCGCCCGTAACTTTGCCGGCGTACCCGAGGACGAGCAAGAGCTGATCCTGGGCGGGAACATGGTCCGGGTCTACAACCTCCAGGAGATCCTCGCCTGATGTCGCGGCCGTGTGACATCTGTCCTCACTCCATCCAGGCAGACGCCGCACGGCCCCATAGCCAATCAGTTACGAAAACTGAACGCGGGATCAAGTGGTGGCAAGGGGGCCCCGAAGAACAGCCGCCGTTGCACGCGCGGCAGCAGAGGCGAATGCAGGAGCAGCGGCAGCACCTTGGGGAGGAGCCAGCTCATAATCGGGTTGCTGCTCCCTTGCGCCAGGAGGACACGCTGGGCCCCGAGTTGGAAGCGGTGCAAGGTGCGCACGTCCCCTTCACGGAGCTGCTGGATCGTGGTTAAGTCGTCGTGGGCAATCGGCCCATGGCCCAGGAGCGGATAGATCTCTTGCGCGGCAACCGCGGCTGTCGCCAGCGCCACATTCACCCCAATGGCTCCGGCAGGGCTCATGGTGTGGGCCGCGTCGCCAATGAGCACCATGCCGTCGCGAGCCCAGTCTTTCACCAGCACGATCTGGCCTTCAAGCGGGAAGAAGGGTTTGAAGTCCTGAAGACCTGCGGCAAACTCAGCGAAGACCGGGTCGAAACGACGCACATGCTCAGCCGCTGCTGCAATACCAGCCTCCCGCCAGTGGGCCCACTCGCCTGTCGGGAGTATGAATCCCGCCTGAATATGGTGCGGATACTTTGGCAGCATGAGACCCCGTACATCTGACCCTAGCGAGAAGTATATGGTATTGGGCCAGTCTGGCGGCTGCTCGATGACAAACCAGATGATATCAAAGTCGTGGTGCTGGTATTCGATCTCAAACTGGCCGAGGCGCCGTAGCGCTGAATAGCGTCCGTCAGCCCCCACGACAACGTCAGCCCGGATCTCAAACGGTTCCTTGCCATGGCGCGTACCGTGTACCCCCACGATCGTGCCATCTTCCTCGATCAGACTCCGTACCCTTGCCCCCATCCAGCACTGAAAGCTCGGAAAGGGAGCAGCCTTATCCACGAGCGCCTGCAGAAAGATCGGCTGGGGCATCCAGATAGCATAGGGATATTCGGGGACAATGGTATCGAAGGCAAACTTGCCGGCGATGGTGCCATTGATACGGACGAGCCCTTCGTTCAAGGTCGAATGGGGCTGCGCCAGAATATACTCAAGTAACCCCAACTCGTCGAGCAAATGCGCCGTGCTCGGCTGCAGGACTTCGCCGCGAAACTCGCGCTCGAAGGTCTCATGGCCTTCCAGGACAATGACATCCACGTTACGTTTGGCCAGCAGCAGACCAAGCAGCAACCCCGCTGGCCCACCGCCCACAATACAGACGCTGGTCTGGATATTCGTCATATCCATGTCTCCTTCGCCGACGCCGTCGGACTCCGGGCGGTTCTACGCACTCTGACCCCCTGTTGTGACGCATTATACAGCACGGTGCCCACTGTCTCCATGCCAGGCAAGTCGATAGAAACCGCCTCATAGCACTGCCGAGAAAGGGCTTTCTTTTCCAGGCGAGATCCGCTATACAACAGTCCAGGCAGGCTGCTGCTGCCTGGCTTCCATGCGGTCCACCACACGCTAGCGGACGCTGCCCCAAGGCGGTGGAAAAAGGCGCCAGCCGCTGACTGAAAACTGCGATCGTATCGAACAAGAGCGTATGGACTGGCAGGTCTATCTGGCAAAGGCCAAAAGTAATTTGCATACGGCGCAAAGCGCCTATGCCCAGGGAGATTTCGATTCCTGTACCAGTCGTGCGTATTTCGCCGTTTTTCATGCTGAGATTGCGGCTCTCATGAAGTTGACAGCATTCCGCCAAGACCGCCGGAGGCATGATCGTGTCCAGGAGGAATTCAATCGCCAGCTCGTCCGCTCTCGCAAAATGTTTCCAGCCTCTCTGCAGTCCATTCACAATGATCTCATTGGCAGAAGGCACATCGCGGACTATACAGCGCAACACGTCAGTGTACGTATAGCCGAGCGTTGTCTGAGGAAAGCAACCGAGATGGTGACAAATATTGCCGGAGTATTGGAAGCACCATGAAAACACACCTCAACCTTGTAGGAGACGCCAAGAGTCTGAACGCCTTGGCCAAGTTTTTAGGGACCTTTGAGACGTTGAGCCCGGAACCTGTCTGCCCGCCGAAAGCTATCCGCGGCGAGGACAATGTCATCTATGTCGAGGTAGGGTATCGTACTGAAGAAGACACCTTTCGTGTAGGAGATCGTATGGCGGAGGTTGGCGCCGACATCCTTGAGGAAACAGGTGTGCTGGTCGTGCTTGCCCCCTTTGTGGTAGAGGTAGCAAGACAAACCTAAAAGAGCGGCTCGCGCCCTGAAATGGAGGGGCAACGATGACGTTCGAGGAGATCCTGGAGCAGGCTATTGCCATGCTGCAACGCCGTGGCCGCTTGACCTATCGTGCTCTCAAGCGGCAGTTCGATCTCGATGATGCTTACCTCGATGACCTGAAATACGAAATCATCGAGGGGCAACGCCTCGCGGTCGATGAGCATGGTACAGTGCTGGTCTGGACTGGCGAGGCCGCGTCGGCTCCAGCCACCGCGCCAGCCCCGGCCCAGGACCGTGCGCCGCTGGCCTACACTCCGCCGCATCTTACGGAGAAAATCCTCACTGCCCGCGCTGCCCTGGAAGGCGAGCGCAAGCAGGTCACCGTGCTGTTTGCTGATCTCAAAGGCTCAACGGAGCTGATAGCCAGCCTCGATCCGGAAGCGGCCCGGCACCTCCTCGACCCGGCTCTGCATCTGATGATGGAGGCGGTGCACCGCTATGAAGGCACTGTGAACCAGGTGCTGGGTGATGGCATTATGGCTCTCTTCGGGGCACCCGTGGCGCACGAGGACCACGCCGCGCGAGCCTGCTATGCGGCACTGGCCATGCAGGTGGCCATGCAGCGCTATGCTGAGGAGGTACGACGCACGCAGGGGCTGGCAGTGCAGATGCGTGTCGGGCTTAACGCGGGTGAGGTAGTGGTGCGCGCTATTGGCAACGATCTGCACATGGATTATTCGGCTGTAGGCCCGACAACGCATCTGGCCGCGCGCATGGAACAGCTCGCCACCCCCGGCAGCATCCTGCTCACGGCCACGACACTGCGGCTGGTAGAAGGGCTGGTGCGGGTGAATGCTCTGGGTCCGGTTCCCGTCAAGGGCCTGACGGAACCTGTGGAGGTGTTCGAGCTAGTCGGGGTCACGGCCGTCCGCCGCCGCTTGCAGGCCGCCGCGGCGCGTGGGCTGAGCCGGTTTGTGGGACGGGACCATGAGCTGGAGTCGCTACAGCAGGGCCTGCAGCAGGCCGGGGCGGGGCATGGGCAGATGGTGGCAGTAGTGGGAGAGGCGGGGGTCGGGAAGTCACGTTTGGTGTACGAGTTTGTGCACTCCCACCGCACGCAGGGATGGCTGGTGCTCGAAAGTGCGTCGGTCTCCTATGGTAAGGCCACGCCCTATTTCCCGGTGCTCGATCTCCTCAGACGATACTGCCATCTGGAGGATGGCGACGACACACGCACCATCCGCGCCAAGGTGACCGGGCAGCTCCTGACGCTCGACGCGGCACTGCAGGAGGCGATTCCAGCGCTGCTTTCGCTCCTCGATGCCCTTCAGGATGACAGCCCCTTCCTGCAGCTTGACCCGCCACAGCGCCGCCAGCGTATTTTGGAGACCCTCAAGCGGGTGCTACTACGCGAAAGTCAGGTACAGCCGTTGATGCTGGTCTTCGAGGATCTGCATTGGATCGATACCGAGACCCAGGCGCTGCTGGACAGCCTGATCGAGAGCCTGCCGACCGCGCGACTCCTCCTGCTGGTCAACTATCGCCCCGAGTATCAGCACAGCTGGGGCAGCAAGACCTATTACACGCAACTGCGGCTCGACCCGCTGCCGCCGGCCAGCGCCAACGAACTGCTCCAGGCCTTGCTCGGAGACGACCCGAGCCTGGCACCACTTACACAGCTTCTGGTCGCGCGCACGCAGGGCAATCCCTTCTTCCTGGAGGAGAGCGTGCGCTCCCTTGTGGAAACGCAGGTACTGGTCGGAGAGCGGTGGGCATATCGTCTGGCCCAGGCGCTCCCCAGCATACAGGTGCCAGCCACGGTACAGGCCGTGCTCGCAGCGCGTATCGACCGGCTGCTGCCGGAGGAGAAACAGCTCCTGCAGACTGCCGCGGTCATCGGTACGGAGGCGTCTCTGCCGCTGTTGCAGGCTATTGCCGAACTGCCCGAGGAGACACTGCACCATGGCCTTGCGCACCTCCAGGCCGCAGAGTTTCTCTATGAGATGTACCTCTTCCCCGAATGTATCTACACCTTCAAGCATGCCTTGACCCATGAGGTGGCCTATGGCAGCCTGCTCCAGGAGCGGCGGCAGGTGCTCCATGCCCGCATTGTTGCGGGGCTCGAAGGGCTCTATAGCGGCCGGCTGGACGAGCAGGTCGAGCGGCTCGCCCAGCATGCCTTCCGGGGTGAAGTGTGGGACAAGGCATGCACCTATTACCGGCAGGCCGGGGCTAAAGCAATGGAACAGTCAGCCTACTCGACAGTGGTGGTCTGCTATGAGCAAGCGTTGGAAGCGCTGGAGCACCTCCCGCAAGAGCGCGAGATGCTCGCACAGGGGATCGATCTGCGCCTGGCCCTACGCCCAGCGCTCATAGCGCTGGGCGATCATGATCGGCTGTTCACTCACCTGCATGCCGCCGAAAGGCTCGCCACGGCGCTTAGCGATCAGTGGCGGCTAGGACTCATCTACGAAGGTCTGGTCTCTGCCTTCCGTCTGGTGGGCAACAGTGATCATGCCCTCACCTATAGCCAGCGCTGCCATGCACTCGCGACTACGCTCGGGGATGTGGGACTCCAGATTGCGTCGAGCCAGCGCCTTGGCATGATCTACTATGACTTGGGCGACTACCATCGGGCCATGGCGTACTTGAGGAGCAACGTGGCATCCCTGCAAGGCGCATTGCTCTATGAACGCTTCGAAGTCGTTATCAATCATTCCCTGCCTATCAGTAATTCTCTTCCTGCCATTACTGCCCGGACCTACTTGGTCTTGTGCCTTGCCGAGGTCGGTAGGTTTGCCGAGGGCATCGCCTACGGCGAAGAAGCCCTCCGGCTGGCCGAGGAGATTGATCGTCCCTACGATCGTGTGGGGGCGTCTTTCCGGGTTGGTCATTTACATTTGCGCCAGGGAAACGTCTCCCGGGCCATCCCTCTCCTCGAACGGGCCCTGGCGCTCAGCCAGGCCGCAAATGTGCGGAACTTCGTCACTGACGCTGCAGCCTCGTTAGCCGTGGCCTACGCCTGGTCCGGTCGTGTCGCGGACACTTCGTCACTACTGGAGCAGACGCCTCGTCGGACTGACACCATCCTCTGTTGCAGTGAGGCGTATCTGCTGGCGGGCCGCGTGGCAGAAGCGAGTCAACTGGCGCAACGTGGCCTGGCACATGCCCGCGACCATCACGAGCAGGGCCACCAGGCACAAGCCCTATGGCTCTTTGGCGAAATCGCCAGGCATGGCGGTCCCTCAGAGAGCGAGCCAGCTGCAGTCCACTACCGACAGGCCCTCGCCCTGGCTGAGGAGTTGGGCATGCGCCCGCTCCAGGCCCACTGCCACCGTGGCCTCGGCACGCTGTATGCTACGACTGGTCAGCATGAACAGGCCCGCGTTGAGTTAGCCACCACCAGCGACCTGTATCGCGCCATGGACATGATGTTCTGGCTGCCGCAGACGGAGGGAGTGTTGGCGCAGGTGCTGGAGTGATCATGATGTCGGATGCTGTGCTCTTCGGAGCAGATAGAAGGAGGCCAGAGAGCAAAGAGACCGTGTCAGTGGTATTCTAATCTCATGGTGCTGAAGGGCAGCTAGATGGAGAGTTCTGGCAAACGCTGGACTGTGCAAGACCGTGAGGGCAATCCGATTTACCTGATTGCAGAGCGGTGGCACCATATCATCGAGGGCAACAATCATCCTGAAATGGCAGACTATGAAGACCATCTGAAGACAACGATCCAGAGAGGACGCCGACGTCAGGAGCCGCTCCATCCGCGCAAGTATCGCTACGTACAGCCATTCGACGATTTGCCGGCAGGGTTCAACCACGTTGTGGGGATCGTGCTCTTTGGTTTTGATGTCGATGCCCAGGGTGAAACAGTGTCGAATAACTTCATTGCCACGGCTTTTCTGAAGCACATGCGTCTGAGAGGTAGCTAAACATGGCGCACATGCCGACGTATTCCTACGATAAAGAGACAGATGTCTTATACATTTCTTTTGCACCAGGTGAGACACCAACGGCGGCAGTGGAACTGCACGATAACATCCTGCTACGCTTCAACCTGGCCGAGAAGCGTGCCATTGGCCTGACCCTGATGGACTTTTCGGTGTTGGTGCAAATGACCCAGTTGGGGCCACGCAGTTTCCCGTTGAGTGGCCTGAAAGACCTTGAGCCAGACTGGCAGGAGATCGTGATTGAGATTATCACGAAACCCCTTGTCAATCAGATTCTCCGCGTTTCCAGTTATATGCCTTCAATGACCGAAGAGATTCCGATCATATCGGTTGAGAAGCTGCCTACTCCGGTAGCAGTTTAGAGGATAGTAGCTCCAATAAGCGCAGAGGAGAGAACTATGCCAGTAGCCAGTGTCAATGGAGTCGATCTGTACTACGAAACGTCTGGGACGGGATTTCCACTGGTGTTAGCCCATGGCTATTGCACCAGCATCAACCTGTGGCAGCATCAAATGCCGCTGCTGGCGTCACGCTATCGCGTCATCGCCTACGACGCGCGTGGGCATGGCCTGTCATCGGCGCCAGCCGGCAAGGAGCACTACACGCTGGAGCATCTCGTCGAGGATATGCACGCCCTGCTGCAGCACCTCGGTATCACGCAGGCCTATATCGGTG
>Ga0081455_10003538_pt1 | contig 17931 bp, 16 predicted proteins | sample TabmetS3T2R1_FD_70207 | JGI IMG/M metagenome (GOLD analysis project Ga0081455, IMG submission 70207) | Tabebuia heterophylla rhizosphere microbial communities from the University of Puerto Rico - S3T2R1 | ecosystem: Host-associated > Plants > Roots > Rhizosphere ...
GCTCAAGTAACCTTGTTTCGATCCAAATGTGAATTACCCAAAAGAACCAATAAGGTTTACGTATCCGGTCAAAAGCAAGTGATTGTTTATGGGAATCGCCGCTATTGGGTTTTTCCTTTGGAGGGATCCAAACCACGTTAGCCGTCGAGACGGGGGTATCGGGCGATTCCGCAATTCCAAAACAACGCCAATTTCAAATGTGTTGGCTAGCTAGATCTGGATCAAGCCCATGGAGATCAAGTTTGCGTGATCAACTCGCTCCATTGTTTCTGGTTTTAATGTTCCCAATCGGCGCACAAGCCTTTGCTTGTCAATCGAGCGGATCTGATTGAGTAAGGCAACGGAATCTGTCCTTAGGCCTCCTTCTGGAGGACTAATCAACACCTCGGTGGGATAGAGGGGTTGGTCGAACTGCGACGTGATAGCCGCCACAATCGTGATGGCACTATGACGATTGGCGACATTATTCTGCACAATTAGGGCCGGGCGGGTCTTCTGAATTTCCGCACCCAACGTGGGATCAAAATTGACGAGATAAACCTCGCCCCTTTGAGGTCGGACTAATGCCGCTGGTCTTTGGGCCATATTTCTTCATCGATCAGGAACCATTCTTCTGCCAGCGCCCGGTCACGCTCAAATCTGCGAACGGATCCTTCCTTGATCCTTTTTTTGAGACTCTTCCTCGTAGCCCCTCGAAGATATTGTTTGAGAGCTTCATCGATGAGCCGGCTTCGGTCACCTTTGCCCGCCACTCGTTCCATGAGCCGCACTGTGGACTCTGGTAAAGTGATATTAATGCGCTTGTACATCGGTTGGGCTCCTTTCAAGGGATTAAAGATACACACCCACAATACACATTGTCAATTGGCAGGCTCCCCCCCTAACTCTCCGGGTCGCGCCTTGATTTTACTTGACTAGACTCCGCGATAAGGGCAGTGAAGAAGCTGGTAATGAAAATTACAGAATGCATTCAAGGTCTTCTTTACGTGGGATCGGCGCGACGAGACGGATCTCCTTGGGGTAACGCTTGCGGGCTAAGGCCATCAGCTTTTTAGTTCAGCTTCATGCGAGACTCCGATCAGAGAGCCAGCCGGTGTCACAACCCATTTTTTTCCTCCATGAGCCTTAGTCAGCTTTTGGTTGATCCAGCTATAAGGGTTAGTGGCCTATCCCCTCATTCCCTTTGACTGTAGATTACCTTCTGGTTGTGATATTCTTCTGATCGAATGGAAAAGATAGTTCACAAATTTCGTTCCTTTGAAGAAGCCGATAATGCCGACTACGATTATTACCGCACCTTGTCCGGAAATGAGAAACTGCAACTGCTGCTTGACTTGATCATGCCCGAGAACCCAGATGCGGCCACTGTCGAGCGATCTGCGCGAGTTCATCCACTTACTGAACACAAAGAGTGTTAAGTACGTGATCGTCGGCGCCTGGGCGCTCGCCTTCCATGGGCGTCCGCGTTATACGGGCGATCTCGACATCTTTGTTGCCCGAGACGACGAGAACGCTGACAAACTGATGGCCGTCATCGAGGCCTTCGGTTTTGGACAGGCGGGCATCAAGCGCGAAGATTTCTTGCAGGTTGATCACGTCATTCAGCTTGGGCGCGAACCCAACCGGATCGATATCCTTACCGGAATCAGTGGAGTGACATTCGACGTGGCATGGGCCGACCGAGCGCCGGGAAAGATTGCTGATATCGCCGTATCTGTCATTAGCCGCGACCTCCTGATCAAGAATAAACGGACGGCTAACCGAGACAAGGATCAGGGCGATATCAAGCTATTGGAGAGAACTCGGCCGCCGCGTCGTTAGACGCCAGGACCCCAGATGTGCTGCGTTAGCGTATACCCACAGCCTTCGTAGGTGAGTTAAAAATTCTCGTCGCCGCGTTGTCTATTTCCGTTCCCCGCCATCGCAACGAAAACCTGGATGACACTCCCTACACTGAGTCCCGAAACGGTGTGGGCATCACAGTTTATGGAAAAAGTTCCTTAAAAGCGTTTTTAATCAGACCGCAGCTCTGGAAGGAAGGCGTATCTTTTTACACACCCAGGGTGTCGAAAAAAACACCTTCTTAGTCGTCCAGCCGGCATCTTTTTAGCCCCCGCTCTCATCAACTCAATCACTTGCTCGTCTGTATCAGACTGGCATTACGGTTGCTGATTACATTGCCGTAATGATGGCCCAAAGTGCACCACAATCGGAAAAGCCGGCTGACTTACGCAGCGTTCACACCTCGAATCTGCCCGAGCTATTCGACCAGCTGGGGATCAGCCTGATCGTTTCCACTTATCAGGCGGGCAAGGCCATCGTCGTCCGCAACGAGAACGGCCGGCTCAACACTCACTTCCGAACATTCTCCAAGCCGATGGGTATAGTCGCTGATCCCACCCGGCTGACAATTGGCGGCGCTAACACTGTCTGGGAGTACCACAACATGCCGGCGTTGGCGAAGAAGCTCGAGCCGGCAGGCAAGCACGACGCCTGCTATCTGCCGCGCCGCATACACGTAACCGGTGACATCGACATCCACGAGCTTGCCCGCGATAGCAATAACGAGCTTTGGGTCGTCAACACGCGCTTCTGTTGCCTTTGCACTCTCGACGCCGAGCATAGTTTTTATCCACGCTGGCGTCCGCCGTTTGTCAGCGCTTTAGCCCCTGAAGACCGCTGCCACTTGAATGGCATCGCCATGGTCGACGGCCGCCCGAAATACGTCACCGCGCTGGGAGAAACTGACACCCCCGGCGGTTGGCGCGCGAACAAAGCCAAGGGCGGTATCCTGATCGACATCGAGAGCAATGAAATCTTGCTGCGTGGCCTGTCCATGCCGCACTCGCCGCGTTGGTATCAGGGAAAGCTCTGGCTGCTTGAATCCGGCGAAGGAAGTTTGGCTCAGGTCGATCTGAAGCGCAGGACGTTGCGGACCGTCGCGCAGGTACCCGGCTTCACGCGGGGCATCGATTTTCTCGGGCCACTGGCTTTCATCGGCCTCTCCCAGGTCCGTGAGAGCGCCGTATTCAGCGGAATCCCGCTCGTTCAGCGGCTCCGCGAGCGCACCTGCGGCGTCTGGGTGGTAAATATCGAGACCGGTAAGACCGTTGGATTTCTGCGCTTCGAAGCCGGCGTGCAGGAGATTTTCGCCGTCCAAGTGCTGCGCGGGATGCGCTTCCCCGAACTGCTGGAATGGAACGATCAGCGGCTCTTCGACTCTTATGTGCTGCCCGACGAAGCACTGGCGGACGTGGTCCTACCCACCGAGGAGGAGCTGCAACGCTCTCCCGCTTATCATTTCCAGCGGGGCAACGAACTTTACCAGCAAGGAAAGCTCGACGAAGCCATCGCTTCCTATCGCCAATGCCTCGCCCTGGAGCCGGGTTTCCCCAGAGCCCAATACAATCTTGGGATCGCTCTTGGTGATGCCGAGCACTACGAGGATGCCCGGGTCTGCCTTACACAGGTTATCGAAGCGGAAAATGAAAACGCCGAGGCCTATAACAGTCTCGGATATGTTTCCAGCCGGCTCGGCGAGCTCGCTCTGGCGATTGGTAACTTCGAGAAGGCCATTGAGCTGCAACCGAACAACGCCCAAGCCCACTTCAATCTCGGCATGAACCTGCTCCAGATCGGCGACCATGCGCGGGGCTTTGCCGAATGCGAGTGGCGGTCACTCAACGGGTTTCGCTCTTCCCACCCCAAATGGGACGGACAGCCGATACCTGAAAAGACCTTGCTGATCTACACAGAACAGGGAGTGCGGGATGCGCTTCAGTTTGCGCGCTATCTCCCGCTGGCGACGGCGCGCTGTAAGAATCTGATGGTCGCCTGCCGCGCAGACCTGATGGCAATCTTCGCGACGATATCGGGCGTCGGCGAGATCCGCGAACTCGGAAAGGTCGGAGTGGCGGAATTTGACACCTATCTCCCGCTCATGAGCCTTGCCCATGTTTTCAAGACAACGCTCGACACCATTCCCTCAACCATTCCTTACATAGATGCGGTGGCGCTACGCCGGCGAAAAGAGAATCCCTCGCTGCTTTTAGCCAGTTCGGGCTATCGCAGAATCGGTATTGTCTGGGCAGACAATCTCAACCATCGCGCTGACCGGCATCGTTCCTGTCCGCTGCATGAATTCTTGCCGGTCCTGAGTATTCCCGAGATCACTTTTTACAGTTTGCAAAAAGGTGTTCGCCGTGAAGATCTGACCGGTCTTCCGCCGCACGTTCAAGTGCACGATCTGGAGCCGCAGCTCGGCGACTTTGGCGACCTGGCGGTGATCATCGACCAGTTGGATTTAGTCATCAGCGTCGATTCTTCAGTCGCTCACATGGCCGGCGCCTTGGGGAAGAAAACGTGGACGCTACTGAGTCATGTGGCGGACTGGCGCTGGATGTTAGAGGGAGAGACCACGCCGTGGTATCCGACGATGCGCCTGTTTCGCCAAACCCGGCCGGGCGACTGGAGCAGTGTCATGGAACGAGTGACAGATGCGCTTAGCAGTCAAAAGCACGAAGGGAGATGATTCACCGCCGAGGCGCTGAGGACGCAGAGCAAAAAGTTTGTGACTAAGAAAACATTCCGATCTCCGCGAACTCTGTGTCTCTGTGGTGAAGATTCCGAGTTTCGGATTTTGATGAACCTGAAACCCAGAAGAGAGAGGTCTTATGAACTACTTTGATCTATATTCGTCATACCCCGACCGGACCATCGCCGCCGCCTGGGATGCTCAGGTCAAGGAAGCAGAAATGACTCCATGGCTCGCTGGCACTTTAACCGAGCGTGGGTACGACCTATTCGCGCGCTTTGCGGCCTGTTACGCGGAGCTCCGCGCTTTACCTCGCAGCGCGCGGCGTGCGCTGCAGCGTCAGCTTGCGCGTTCCAGCGAGCTAGCCGCGATCTTGCCGGATTACTTACAGCAGGGCGGAAGACGACTGCAGCACCGGATGGCCTGGTCTCTGGCAGGCGCCGCTTTACTGCTCGCGCTGGGTCAGGGAGTGGCGACAGCGGCCACGATCACCGTCACCACAAACGACCCCAGGATCATACCCGATGGACAATGTTCACTGGTCGAAGCGATCGTTAACGCCAACAACGATGCGGCGACTCATCCCGACTGCCCGGCGGGGAGCGGGGCAGACACGATTGTGCTGCCGGCAAACGCTTATATGATGCTCTCAAATCCCTACGTGCCGCGCTATACTACTCCCTTCGGTACAACGTTCTCTGGCATTCCAGCTGGCCTGCCTGTGATTACTAGCCAGATCACTATCGAAGGTAACGGCGCGACAATTCATCGCGACGGAAACGCACCCGCCTTCGGTCTCGTGCGCGTGAGACGTAACTTCGCTCCACCCCTCACTCCACCCGCCATGCCCGGAGATCTGACGCTTCAGGGGGTGACTCTGAGCGGAGGATCTTCCTTCGGAGGTTTGTCGAACGACGGTACTCTTAGCATCAAAAACAGCATCATTTCAGGTAATACGGGTCGCGGGGTGAATAATAATGGCGGCGCTCTTACTGTCGAAAACAGCGCGATATCAGGTAATACGGGTGGCGGGATCAATAATTATTACGGCACTCTCACCATCGACAACAGCACGGTCTCGGGCAATACGTCTAATTTCGGTGGCGGCGGCCTAAACAATTCCGCCGGCACTGTCACGATCACCAACAGCACCATTTCCGACAATACGGGCGATGTTGGTGGCGGCGTATCTAACTCGTTCGGATATTATTATGGAGGCACCGGTAGCGTCACGATCACTAACAGCACCATCTCCGGCAATCGTGCCAATCGAGGGGGTGGCGTATATAACGTCGGCCGCTGCTTCTCCAATCCATTTACTGGCCAAACCTGCAACTTTGCTACCCTGACTCTCAACCGTAGCCTTATTGCCGGCAATCAGGCTACGGTTGGGGCGGAAATAGAGAACCTTGGCACCGCCAACGCGAACAACTTCAACCTGTTTGGCTCTAATGGCAATGCGGGTGTCAGCGGCTTCTCACCCGGGCCGAGGGACATCGTGCCTGGTGTGGGGGTAGCACAAATCCTGGGTCCCCTGAAAAATAACGGAGGCCCGACCCAGACTCACGGTCTAGTCGCCGCCAGCCCAGCCATCGATGCAGGCGACCCCGGCGGCTGCCGGGACAGTCAAGGAGCGCTTTTGCAAACTGACCAGCGTGGTTTTCCCCGCCACGTCGATGGCAATAGTGACGGCACGGCACGATGTGACATCGGCGCCGTCGAGGGTCTTGGTTTTGCGGCCCCCGTCGACTTCGATGGGGACGGCAAGAGTGACCTGACAATTTATCGCGATGGCGTGTGGTTCGTCTTGCGCTCATCCAATGAAGGCGGGATCGGAATAACTTGGGGCGGTGCGCTACAGGATGTACCGGTGCCGGGGGACTATGATGGCGACGGGAAAACGGACCAAGCGGTCTACCGCGATGGCGTGTGGTTTGTCTTGCGCTCTTCGGACAGTGGCGGAACGGTGATCCGCTGGGGCGGTGCGCCCCAGGATATACCGGTGCCCGCGGACTATGATGGCGATGGTAAGACCGACTTGGCCGTGTACCGGGACGGGGTGTGGTGGATTATCCGGTCGTCCGATGGCGCGCCGATCTCAGAACAGTGGGGAGGAGCGCCTCAGGATATTCCGCTCAAGTGACAAAAGTGCGCCAGCATCGGAGCGATTGATTGGATCTCTGCAGCAAATGATTCAATCGCTCCGATTGTTTCAATCCGGGGCCGGTAACATTCAGCCAATCGTCCGCCTGATGGTCCCCTTTATGTAAACTTCGGGCCCCTGCCACCGCCAGCGGCGGCTCTGCGCGTGGAAATTCCTAGAACGTAACGTCCCCCGTTTTATCCTCGCACTAGACGCAGCACGCCCTCCCGACTTCCTATTGACAACCAGCACCCGGCTTAACTATTCAAAGATACAACAATCGCTGGAGGTCTGACGATGGCGAAGAAGCGTGTCGATTGCGACGGTCACGTTATGGAGGTGACTGACGAGCTCATAAGCTTCGTGGGTGAGCCATTTAAAACCACTGGCCACATGAATCCTCGCCGCGTCTTGCCGAGTCTGGATCGGTTTCACACGCCGCGTTTGGAGGAGCGCAAGCCCGGCACCTTTGATCCCTCTGTGGGCCCCGAGAAATGGCTGCAATTTCTTGACAAAACCGGATTGGAATCCAGCGTGCTATTCCCTACTGAGGGACTCGCCTACGGTCAGGTCGCATTTCCCCCTTGGGCCATCGCCTACGCCAGAGCCTACAATGATTGGCTCTACGCGAAGTATTTGAAATTCAATTCCCGGTTTAAAGGCATGGCATTGATTCCCATGCAAGAAGTTCCGGCTGCAGTCACGGAACTACGGCGCGCCGTCAAAGAGCTCGGCATGGTGGGCGCCATGTTGCCGTCAAACGGCCTAAACCCGCACTTGAGCGCAAAACATTTTTGGCCCGTCTATGAAGAAGCGGCCAAACTCGATTGCGCTTTAGCCGTGCATGGTGGTTGCTATGGTGACCTGGGCTTTAATACCTACACGGTTTTTCCCGCCACGCGCGCGCTGGGGATGCCGGTACCTCTGGCCATCGCGGCCACGGGTATGATCGTCGACGGCGTACTAGATGCATTTCCGACTTTGCGCATCGGCTTTTTAGAAGGCGGCACTAGTTGGATTCCCATGGTCATCGACCGTTTGGAAAGAGAATTGGAGTACGGCGGGCTGCGCATCAAACGTAAACCGGCCGACTACTTCAAAAGCGGCAAGCTCTTCTGCAGCTGTGAAGGCAACGAAAAAGCCTTGTCCTACGCTATCGAACGCATCGGAGCAGAACCTTTCATGTTCGCCTCGGATTTTCCTCACGAGATTTCCCTCGACAACTGCATGGAGGAGATCGACGAAATCATCCAGCGCGACGATTTGCAGGAAGAGCACAAGACCGCGATTCTGGGCGACAATGCGCGCCGCTTCTACAAGATTTGATTAAGAGAACATCAAGAATGAAACGGCTCTCGAGAAATGCGGTCATCACCTTCGCCGTTCTGGCGATGACTTTCGTGAGCGTTGAATCCGCCGGAGCGCTCGATAAAGTAAAATTCCCCTACTCACCGATCTCGTATCATAGTCTACCTTTCCTCGTTGCCTATGAAGCGAGACTTTTCGAGAAGCACGGACTGGAAGTCGACCCGATTTTCGCCGGTGCTTCGTCGCTGATAGTTCAATCAATGCTGGCGGGTGAGGTGGATCTCGCCGGGATGGCCGGACCCGCGGTCATCTCCAATGTTTTAAAAGGCGGTGACGTGATACAAGTCGCCGCGCTGGTGAAATCGTTCAGCGTGCCCCTGTACGTTCAGCCTTCGATTACCCAGGTTTCTCAGTTGAGCGACAAGCGTGTCGGCGTCACGCGCTTCGGATCGGTCTCGCATTTTACTGCGAAAGCAATATTGGATCGCTCTAACGTCACGGACGCCGTCATTGTCCAGACTGGCGGTTACCCCGAATCGATGACTGCGCTCACTACGAACGCTATCGCGGGCGCGATGATTCCGGCGCCGCAAAGCGTCGTGCTCCGCGAAAAGGGCTTTCGCGAGCTGGTCAGCATCAAACAAATCCGCGATCTGAACATTCGCTTCATCGAGCAGGGCATCGTCGCGCGTCGCGCCTACGCCGAGAAAAATCCCGACCTGGTGAAACGTTTCATCGAAGCTGTGTGCGACGGTCTTAAAAAAATTCACGATGACAAAGACTTCGCTATTAAAGTTCTCGCCAAGTACACCAAGGTCACTCGCCCGGCGATGCTCGAAGAGAGTTCCCAGGCGGGACTCGATGCTTTTGCCAAGGCTCCTCGCGTGCCGCCGGAAGTCTTCAAGGATCTTTCCGAGCAGCTTATCGGCCTGAAGCTCATTGATGCGGCGGCCGCGCAAAAGACTCCGTTCACGGCCTACTACGACAACCGTTATGTCGAAGAGCTAGAGCGAGCGGGTTTCTTCAAGCGTCTATGGCAGTAGACGATAAGTGGTGGGTCGAGGGTTGATTGGACCATTGGATTCAGAGGCGATAAAGGAGAGTTGATGCTGAAGGGTTTTCAAGTATTCGATGCCGACGCCCATGGTTCGCTCAGTCCGGCCATGTGGGAAACTTTACCCAAGGAGTACGCCGTCCGGCGCCCGCGTCCCGTGGAGGTCACCGACGCAAACGGCCTGGGCAATTATACCGCCGGTTGGCTCATCGAGGGCCGGCTCGAACCTCATGCTTTTGGTCCAGGCGCCCAGCAGGCAAATACTCCGCGGCTCATCATGCCGGAGTTCGGCGCGGATACGAGCCGCGAGATCTGTTCTCCGGGAAGCGTAAGCCTCGCGGATATTCCAGCGCGGATACGCGACCTGGACCGCATGGGCTTCGACAGTCAAGTGCTTTTTCCCAGCACGCTTTACGCCCACATGACCGCCGACCCGTGCTTCGAAGCAGCGCTATATCGATCCTACAACCGCTATGTAGGCGGCCAGTGCCGGCAAGCAGCTAAACGGCTTAAATGGGCCGGATTATTACCGATGCGTCACCAAAGCGAAGCGTTCGCGGCGCTCGAGGAAATGCAACGGCTCGGCGCTCGCGCCGCGGTTGTCTTCGGCACCGTGGGAGAGCGGCTGCTTTCTGATCCGGCTTTCCATCCTGTGTGGGATGAGTTCGCGCGCACCAAGCTGCCGCTCTGCGTGCACATGGGCATGAGCTATCCACCGCTTGCGGAACTCGGACGCTCGATCTACGACGGCCACATCATCGGCATGTCGCTACCGGCGCAGCTTGCCTTCATGGCGATCGTCGGTCACCGGATGCTCGACCGCTATCCCGACTTGAAAGTCGCGTTTCTTGAGTTTGGCGCCGAGTGGATTTTCTACATGGTCGCCAGGATGGATCATTACCTGCCTCTCGATCGGGGCGCCCACTTATGGGGCATGAGCATGCCCAACGCGGAAACTCTGCCGCGAAAAAGCGTGGAGGAATACGTGAAATCTGGAAGAATTTTTATCGCTGCGGAGGCCGATGACAAGTTATTGCATAACCTTTTCGAGCTGCTCGGCGAGAATCAAATTTTGTTTTCCTCGGATTTTCCCCACGGCGAAGGCCGGGAAAACGCAGCGCTGGAAATCCTTGAACGCAAGGATCTTTCCCAAACGCAAAAGAAAAAGCTGCTGTACGACAACACCGTACGGCTTTTCGGTGAACCCTAGCCCGGATTATTCACCGTACGGGAAAAAGCATCACACGCTGTAAACCGAGGAGCGGATACGCTTGGTTCAAAACGTTCAAGCCGTTTAAGCCGTTCAAAACGTCTGAAAAACAGAGCGGAGCGGTTGAACGGAGCGCAGCGATTGAACATCTTGAACGGTTTGACCAGCTCCACTGTTAGTTAGATGCCCATTGCCCGCGATCGGAGGAGCTTGCTTCTCGATGGTTGTGAACCATGAGTGATTCCGGGCTAGGTTAGTGGCTACTCGTCCGTTTTTGCTCTCTGCAATTGCTCGCGCAACGCTTTCAACGTCGGTGCGATCGGCGCAAACTCTTTGTCATCGAAGCGAATCGATTCCGGTTGTTTCAACCCGTGGCCGGTAAGGTTGCAGACCACGAGTTCTTCAGGACCGATTGCTCCGGTCGCCCGCAGTCTCTTGGCCGCGGCAACCGAAGTGGCAGCCGCAGGTTCAGCAAAAATTCCGGCGAATCTTGCCGTCAAACTTTGGGCTTCAAGAATCTCTTCATCGCTCAACGCTACGGCCGTCCCTTTGGACTCCCGCAGCGCCGCCAGCGCTCGCCAACCCAGAGAGACCGGATTGCCGACCTGAATGCTTTCCGCTACCGTCGCACGCGCCACCATTGGCTCAATATCCGAAAGCCCTTTCGTGAACGCATAAGTAATCGGCGCAGCGGCTTCACTTTGCGAAGCCACGAGGCGGGGCTGTTTGTGAATCCAGTCCAAAGAACGGAATTCGTGAAATCCTTTCCACATGGCGTAGATTCCCGTGCCGCCGGCGGTGGGATGAATCACCCAATCGGGAACTTCACCGTCGAGTTGATCAACCATCTCATAAGCGTAAGATTTTTTGCCCTCATCACGGTACGGGTTGGAGGACAAACAGTCATACCAACCAAACTCCTCAATCGCCGTCTTATAAAGTTGAGCGACCTCGTTGTCGAAATCCCCATCGACAACCACAACTGTCGCCCCATAGGCTCGCGCCTGAATAATCTTCGACGGCGCCGTTCCCAACGGCACCATCACGACACTTTCCATCCCGGCCGCCGCCGAATAAGCTGCAACAGACGCAGCGGCATTTCCCGTTGACATGACGGTCGCTGTGGTGAAGCCGAGTTCTGTCGCCTTGGAAATGCCCACAGTGTTACTGCGGTCTTTGAGCGATCCCGTCGGCAAGACCGTATCGTTCTTCAAGTAAAGCCGCGGCAGACTCAATCGTTCGCCAAGCCGAGTTGCGTGGATCAACGGTGTCGAACCCTCGCCGAGGGAAACGATGGATGTACGTCTCTCGATGGGAAAAAAATCGAACCAACGCCAGATAGTGTGATCGCGGCTTTGCAACATCGCCTGCAGATCGGAGCGAGTGAGATGGCCAACTTCGACCCTTATTTCCAGGATACAATGGCAAGCACCGCATTGGAAAACGGCCGGCGAGGTCGCATCATTGCCGCATCTCGGACAGCGCAGCGCGCTAACAATCCCCATAATTCATCCCAAACGATTCAATCCCAACACTCGTCTACTCTAGCACTCCAGTCCGTCTTCCTACGACGTCCTTCGCTCGATCTCTTTGAGGGATTTTTCAAGTTCGCTTTCCAGATCCCCAACCTCAAAGCCCACAGCCCGCGCGCCGTCCAGGGTGGCGATGCAGACCATGATCAAATCCAGCACCTCTTTCGGCGGCGGTTCATCCGGATGATCGTATAGATAGTGGTCAACCCGACCTTTGAGAGTATAAAAATCCTTGACGCACACTACCGGCGGAAGATCCGGCAGAGGTCCGGTATTTTCCGTTGATGGCGAGAATGCGATGCCTCCGGGATCCACCAGGGCAATTTGAGTACCGTTCTCAAACAGCAAAACCAGATAATTATCCTTGGTCTCTGGATGAACCTTTTCTTCGAACGCTCTTACGTCTTGCCAAGGCAAGCGGATAGTTTTCCCTGACGAAACGTCCATAAGAGACGAACTCTCTTGGTCAAAAAGAACTGCGTGTCGGTGTGTCTCTACCCAGGCCCGTAGTTTCGCTTTCGCTTGATCCGCCACATTTGCCATCAACTTATTCTACCATGCTCAAGCCAAACTCCGAGCACCAATGTTGCTTTGAGTCTAAGGCTGGACACAAGAGGCCGCCTCTAAGTTGGGTCTTCAACTGCCCAGATCGCAGCGCCAATACTGGGTTGACTTCCGTGCGGTTCCCCCCGCTAATGTAATAAAGCCGCCTTTATTAAGGAGTTCATTGGTTAGTAGACATACCAGACTTAAGGGGCGAGTCGTGGAGAGTGCGGGCATCCGATCCTATCGGGAGCGTTCAGGCCCGGACCGTTGGTATAACCGCCCTGGAGTGGATGGGGTGGTGGCCGACAAGGCACAGACCGATTGCCCGCGCTCGGAACGACTTGTCCCTAAGGTTTTGAAGAACAGAAAGTGTCTAGATACTTATGAACTCCTTAATAACCACCTCACCGCCTATGAAGAGAAGTTGGTTCATCCTGATCAGTTTACTGGTTCTCCAGCTTGCTGAGACACCAGCATTTGCGGGCGGACGCCAGGGAACAAAGCCAAAAGAAGTCACCGCGACAGATCTTCCAAAAGAAGGACAAGAAGTTCTCCTCACGATCAAGCAAGGCGGACCATTTCCATATAAACAAGATGGCACGGTCTTCGGCAATTTCGAGCGGCGATTGCCGGAGAAGAGTCGCGGCTACTACCGCGAATACACGGTGCCTACGCCGGGCTTGCGCAATCGCGGCGCACGCCGAATCATCGCTGGTCGAGGAGGCGAGTATTATTATACCGCGGATCACTACAAAACCTTCCAGCATATCCGCGAGTGACAACCATGAGCGCTCTTAACAAGATACTATCGGATGGCAAACTTTCCGGTGTCTACCGTCCAACTCAAGGCCCTAATGAGATCGCACGCACAGCCAAAGCAGTGAAGCTATCTGTTGTGAAGTTGGATCTTCGCAAGGTGCGGGGTAAGAAGGAGTTTCTAGCGCGTCTCGCCAAAGCGCTCCGTTGCCCGCCGTATTTTGGCATGAACTGGGATGCCCTTGCCGATTGCATGCGGGATCTGTCATGGCTAAACGACAACGGGTGGGTCGTAATGCTTTTAAACGGCCAAGAGTTTGCCGTCAAAAATCAAGACGATTTCATGACCGCGATTGATGTGCTGCAGACCGCCGCTGAGTACTGGAGGATTCACCGTAAGCCTTTCTGGATCCTCCTTTACGGCGATAAAGACTGGGATCCGGGTTTGCCAGAGCTACCTAAGTCTCTACCTTAGCCATTTTCGCTTGATACCCATCGACTTGACACCCCAGGTCCATATCCGCTATTACCCGCTTCCAAGTTAACAGTTGGACTTCCCGTTCGGCCGGGAGACGAATCGAATGGCTCGATGAGATGGTGCGTCTAACAGACAATGCGCCGGTCAAATCGTAAAAAAGGAGGGATTTATGAAGAAATTGCTACTCGTTTGGGTGATTTGGTTCGCCATTTACGGCGTCGCGATCGCCGCAGTGAATATAAACACGGCGACAAAGGAGGAACTGACCTCGCTGAAGGGGATCGGCGAGAAACGCGCCCAGGACATCATCGATTACCGAACCAAGAATGGTCCCTTCAAGAGCGTTGACGACCTTCAAAAAATTCCTGGAATCGGCCCGGGGACCATGAAACAGATTCGGTCGGAGCTTACCACCACGGGTAAAACCGTGATCGACAAGCCAGCAGTGACTGGCACAAGCAAGGCCGGAGACACGAAAGTCGGAAAGTCCGAAACGAAAAAGACTGACTCCGGAAAAGGCGACGCAATGAAGGCAGAAAAGAAAGCCGCAGACACGAAGACGGCAAAAACAACGGACATGAAAAAAGCCGAGCCGGCCAAAGGCGATGCAATGAAAGCGGACCCAGCGAAAGAAAAGACAGCCGCCAAGCCGAAGTCAGATGAGAAGGCGAAGGACGCGGCGAAACCCGATGAAAAGAAGGTGGAAAAGAAGTAATCGCTAGCGACTCCGTTCTGACTCCCTGCCCGGCGACGCAGCGAGCCAAGGGTCAAATCAAATCATTTCGCAAATAAGCCGTGGCCGAGTTCGGCCACGGCTTCATCCTGTTTGTTCCATTTGTGCTGAAACCCCCTTGAGTTATAAGCCAGTATAGATCTGAGATAACGTTTGTAAGACACCCGTTGATGTCCTGATTTGCAACGCCAACAGCCAAGGCAATGTACGTTCGGAGCCGCGCCGACGCTTTCAAGCGCCGGGCGCCTTTGCGAGGGCTGTCATCATTACCTCGGCGTGCTAAACTAGAGACTAGTCGTCTACGCGCTGTAAATCTCCCGGAGGACTTATGGCATTTACTTGGGTCGTATGCATCGACGGCACTTGGAACCAACCGGGGCAAACCGACAAAGATCCGGTCACGGCGCAAGAGGACGCCAGGCCGTCCAATGTCGCAAAGACCTGGCAGGCGTTAGCCGATACGCCCCTCGCCACCGATTTCTACTACGGCGCCATCGCACCGTTAAAAACTAAAGTTGCTCTTACGGGGCTCAAGGGAGAGGTCCTTTATTTAAACGGTATCGGCACCACGGGAACCGTCACAAGGTTTCTCGAAGGCGCAACCGGCACGGGGACGTCGGAACGAATTCGCGATGCCTATCGTTTTCTTGCCGAGCGCTACCAAGATAGCGACCGGATCTTTGGTTTCGGCTTTAGCCGTGGAGCCTTTGCAATCCGCAGCCTCGCCGGTCTGATTGATGCTGCCGGCATGCCGGTCGGCCGCCGGGCGCTTAAAGAAGAGGAGATGTTGCAAATTTATGAAGACTATAAGAATGGAAAGCCTATTGATCAGCCGCACTATGGCCACCGACCGGTAAACTTCGACTTCCTCGGCGTCTGGGACACCGTTGGGGCTTTGGCTTTTGGTAGCAGCATCGGCGACTTTCATCGTATCAACCCTGGCAATGTGCTCCGCGTCGCCCACGCGCTGGCACTCGACGAAGAGCGAGAACGCTTTGAGCCGTCCTATTGGGACGAACCGGCCGGCGCCAACACACAGGTCGACGAAGTCTGGTTCAGCGGGTGCCACACCAACATCGGCGGCGGATACTCCGATACCAACCTATCGAACATCGCCCTCATTTGGGTGTTAAAGGCTGCACAAGACGCTGGGATCTCGATCGATCTGCGCGGCCTCCCGGATTTTGATTGGGGAAAGTCTCACGGTGGTACCCGGCGCGACTCGTACGCGGAGTTTTACAGCGAATTAGGGCTTGCCGGCGCCATCGCTAAGCGATTCAACATCAAACGCGCGCCGCGCGTGATCCGCCAAAGCCAGCGCATCCACCAAAGCGTAATCGACATCATGCAAGACAAAATCACGCCCGGGCTAGCTCCCTATGTTCCCACGGCGCGATACAACGGCGACGCGGTTAGCGCTGACGTTAATCCCGGCATCGAGCCATGGGGAACGTTGTAGTACTTACTCAGGACCTATAGCCTCCCACAACACTTCTGCCGGATGCTTCGCTTTCCTACCTGTCAGATGTTCGATTTGCTGGCGGCAAGAAATACCAGGTGCAACGATCTCAACATCGCTAGCAGCCGCCTTGACCGCGGGAGCCAGGCGACGACTGCCAATTCTTAGCGATAGATCGTAATGCTCTTTTTCGAAGCCGAAGGAGCCGGCCATGCCGCAGCAGCCCGAATCGACTTCGCTCACTTCGAAGCCTACCAAGTTTAAGACGGCGACTGTCGGCGCCGTTCCAAGCAGGGCTTTTTGATGGCAATGGCCGTGGAGCAGCGCCATGCGCTTGCCATTGTTCGACGGCAATGACAATTTGCCTGCGTTCACTTGTCTTTGCAAAAATTCCTCAAGCAGAAAACTATTTTCGGAGACCCGTTTGGCGTCATTAGTTCGGATGAACTCGGGGTATTCGTCTCTAAGGGTGAGCAGACAGGACGGCTCGAGGCCGACAATGGACACTCCCCTTTCGGCGTATCCCGCGAGTTGGTCCACGTTCCAGGCCGCATTGTTCTTCGCTTCTCCCAGCATGCCCTTGGAAATCATGGGCCGGCCGCAGCATCGTTTACTCACCAACCGCACATGGTATCCCAAACGTTCCAGCAACCGCGTCGCTGCGATGGCGACGTTAGGGGTGTTGAAATTATTAAAGGTGTCATGAAACAGGACAACCTCCCCTTTCGCTGCTTCGCCATCTGCCTTGTGGCTTTCAAACCAATCTTCAAACGTGACACCGGCAAACTGCGGCAGCGGCCTCCGGCGATCGATGCCCGCCACTTTCTCCATAAACCAGCGATTCAATCCTGAACCGACGATCCAGTTAGAGAGCGGAGCAAACTGCGAACCGATACGATTTAACCGCTCGATGCCACCGAAGAGCCGGTTACGCAACGGTAGACCGTTCGCCCGGTGATAGTGGTCGAGGAACTCATACTTGAGCTTCGCCATGTCGACATTAGAGGGACACTCGGCCTTGCATGCCTTGCACTCCAAGCAAAGATCCATCACCTCGTAGAGCCGCTTGCCGGTAAATTCTTCTTGCGGGACTTTTCCCGACAGCACAGAACGTAAGGCGTTCGCCCTGCCTCGCGTAGAGTGTTCTTCGTCGAGGGTTCCCATGTACGACGGACACATGGTACCGTCCAGCTTCTTCCGACACTCCCCCATACCGCTGCACATCTCCACGGCCCTGACAAAGCCGCCTTGCCCGCTGAAATCCAAGGTCGTATCCGGCTGCCAGGTCCGGTACTGGGGGCTGATCTTCAGCGACTCTGTCATGGCGGGAGAATCGACAATCTTGCCTGGATTCATTAGATTCTTCGGATCAAACGCTCGCTTCACTTGACGAAAGGCTTCATAGAGAACCGTCCCAAAAAGTTTTTGGTTGAAATGGCTTCGAGCCAGGCCATCGCCGTGCTCACCCGACATGGCACCATCAAATTCAAGGACCAGATCTAGAATCTGATCAGCGATGGAAACCATCTTGGTCATTTCGCTGGGTTCTTTGAGGTTGATCAACGGGCGAATATGCATGCAACCCACAGAGCAATGGCCATAGTAGCCGGCAATGGCATCGTGGTCTGCGATAATTTCTCTGAAACGCTTGATGAACTCCGGAAGTTTCGCCGGCGCGACCGCGGTGTCCTCGACAAACGCGATCGGTTTCTTGTCGCCCTTGGTCCCGAGCAGCAATCCCAGTCCGGCTTTTCTTACTCCCCAGATTGCTTTCACTTCTTCCGGCTTGAATGCCAGGGAGGCGGCATAGCCGATTCGCTCCTTTTTTCGTAGCTCCTCGAGCTTGTATACCTGTTCCTTGACCACATCTTCAGTTTCACCTGCATACTCCACCATCAACAGAGAGTCAGGATTCCCTTGGACGAAGCCCAGCTTTCTTGATTGCTCGATGTTGCCGCGGGCCAAATCAAGGATCATCCTGTCGGTGGATTCCATCGCATAAGGCGCGGTTTGCAAAACTACTTGGGAGCATTCCAATGCCTCTTGATCGCTGTAAAAGTGAATGACATCCATGGCCGTCCACTTGGGCTTCGGCACTAGACGCATTTTGGCCTGGACCACAGTGCCTAAGGTTCCCTCAGAGCCAACGATAATACGCGAAAGATTGAAGGTCTGCGG
>Ga0081455_10003539_pt1 | contig 17922 bp, 20 predicted proteins | sample TabmetS3T2R1_FD_70207 | JGI IMG/M metagenome (GOLD analysis project Ga0081455, IMG submission 70207) | Tabebuia heterophylla rhizosphere microbial communities from the University of Puerto Rico - S3T2R1 | ecosystem: Host-associated > Plants > Roots > Rhizosphere ...
CGCACGGCAGCTCAACATGGATCGCGTCTATCAGACGCCGAACGGCCAGCAAAAGAAACTGCAGGGACGCGCGTTGCTGCTGGTGCGCAATGTCGGGCACCACATGTACACCGATGCCGTGCTCGACAGCGCGGGTCAGGAGATTCCAGAGGGCATGCTAGATGCCGCGATCACCGGCTTGCTCGCGATCCATGACCTGAAAAGCCAGTCGGCGCTGCGCAACAGCCGCAAGGGTTCGGTCTATATCGTCAAGCCCAAGATGCACGGCCCCGACGAGGTGGCGCACACCTGCACGCTGTTCGGCCGCGTCGAGCAGATGCTCTCACTGCCGAGCAACACGCTGAAGGTCGGCATCATGGACGAGGAACGGCGCACGACCGTCAACCTGCGGCAATGCATCGAGGTCGCCGCGGAACGGATCGCCTTCATCAACACCGGCTTCCTCGACCGCACCGGCGACGAGATCCACACCTCGATCGAAGCGGGTCCGATGATCCGCAAGAACGACATGAAGGCGACCCCCTGGATCAAGGCTTACGAAGACTGGAACGTCGATAACGGCCTCGCCTGCGATCTGCCCGGACACGCGCAGATCGGCAAGGGCATGTGGGCGGCACCGGACAAAATGGCCGACATGCTGGCGCAGAAGATCGGCCACCCGCAGGCCGGCGCGACCACCGCCTGGGTGCCGTCGCCGACCGCCGCGACGCTGCACGCCCTGCATTATCACAAGGTGGACGTGGCTGCGCGCCAGCGTGAACTGACGGGAAAGCCGCGCGGCAAGCTTGCCGACATCCTGACCATTCCGGTCTCCAACTCGAACTGGGCACCGGATGATGTACGCCAGGAGATCGACAACAACTGCCAGGGCATTCTCGGCTATGTCGTGCGCTGGATCGACCAAGGCGTCGGCTGTTCCAAGGTCCCGGACATTCACGATGTCGGCTTGATGGAAGATCGGGCGACGCTGCGCATCTCGAGCCAGCATCTCGCCAACTGGCTGCATCATGGCGTCGTCACCAGGGAGCAGGTGATGGAATCGCTGAAGCGGATGGCTGTCGTGGTCGATCGACAGAACGGCGGCGACCCGCTTTACCGTCCGATGGCGCCGGCATTCAACGGCATCGCCTTCCAGGCCGCATGCGACCTGATCTTCAGGGGCCGCGAGCAGCCGAACGGCTACACCGAGTTCATTCTACACGCACGTCGCAAGGAGGCGAAGGCGGCAGCTCGTTAAGCTGTCGCGTCATCGCGTCGCCCCTGGCGTTCGGAACACAGAGTTTGACCAGACGTTATCTCCAGACAAGTTTCATAAGGAGAGAACGTGATGGATTGGAACCGAGTGGAAGGGAACTGGAAGCAGTTCAAGGGCAATGTGAAGGAGAAGTGGGGCAAGCTGACCGATGACGATCTCAACGTCATCGAAGGCCGCCGCGACCAGCTCGAAGGCAAGATTCAGCAGCGTTACGGCTACGCCAAGGATCAGGCCCGCAAGGATGTCGACGACTGGTTCAATACGCTGAAGTAAGATTCACGCGATAATGAACGAAGAGAGCCCCGATCGCATGATCGGGGCTCTCTCTTTGCCGGCCTGCCGGGCTCGATTTCGAGTCCCGCCACCGCGCGCCTCGCCCCGATCCGGCGCCGATTACTGTAGCGCGAGACTGCGATCGTAGCGCGCGCGCACCGAGTGCGGTGCCGGGCTGAAATTGAGTTCAGCGCCCCGCTGCGGACGACCGTTCACCACCTTCAGACCGTCAGTTGCGGCGACAAAATCGCCTTGCCGCAGCGTCTTGTCGTCCTTGATGTCGACTTTCGCCAATCCCACCGGATCAGTGCCGTTGCAGCTGCAGCCGGCCACCAATTCGGAGCGGTATTTGAACGCGTTTGGAAGATCGGAATAATCCTTGCCGTTCTCGGCGGTCGCCTCGTCGATGGTTCGGCCGTAAAAAACCCTTGTCTCCGTCGCCGGGCAAAAGCTCTTACAGGTCTCCGCGCGGCTTTGATTGGCTGCAGCGGGCACAGGGAAGTAACGGCCGTCACAGGTGCGGACGCAGTAGGCGACAGCGCCCCCGCCCGAGCCGCGCGAGGCACGCGGCGGAAACTGCGTGTCTGGTTCGTTGCCATAGCTCATGGCGGACATCGGCGGCGACGGCCGCGCGCCGAAGCCACTAAACAGGGCGGAGAAAAAATCCTGCGCGAAAGCCGGAGCCGCCAAGGTGACGCTCAACCCGGCGGCGAGCATCACCGCGGTTGCCCCACTCTTCCGCGGCGATGATCCCTTATGTCCCAATTCTGTGGATGTGCGGGATGTGTTCACGTCGTCACCTTCCGACTCACAAACCTCTTCAATAGAGACCGGCAACGCCGAAGCGCGCCGGATGCGGCGAGGCCATGCTGGCCGATGTCGGCACCAGCACCGACACGCGCTGGCCGGAATTGCGCGGCGGAGCGGCGGTCGCGACATCGCCGCCACGCTTCGGCAGTACGATGACCCGGGCGCCGACCTGGACGCGGCTGAACAAATCGACCACATCCTCATTGGTCATTCGGATGCAGCCGCTCGAGACGAACTTGCCGATCGAACTGGGATCATTGGTGCCATGGATGCGGTAGCTCGAATGGCCGAGATACATGGCGCGGGCACCGAGCGGATTGCCCGGGCCTCCGGCGACCCATCGCGGCAGATAAGGCTGGCGCGCGACCATCTCGGCAGGCGGTATCCAGTCCGGCCACTCCGCTTTGCGCGACACGTTCTCGGTGCCGGCCCAGGTAAACCCTTGCCGCCCGACGCCGACGCCGTAGCGAAGCGCGCGACCGCCGCCGAGAATGAAATAGAGATAGGTGTTGCCGGTATCGATGATCACGGTGCCGGCCGGCTCGCGGGTGTCATAGCTGACGACGGCGCGCCGCAGCCGCTCAGGCAAGCCCGCGTTCTCGTCCTGGGCAAGACTCTCATCAGCACGCGCGGCCGGATCGGCGGCTTCAAGACCGGCCGGCGCATAGCTCATGATCTGCGCCATCGCGGCGTGAGACCAACAGGCACTCCCGATCAGGATGGCGGTCAGGGCCAGTCCGGCGACAGCCAGTCTGGACATTGCAGATCGCGGGGCCGCCGCGTCACGGCCGGACTTGCAGTTCAAGGCTTTCGGGAGAACGACGCTGGAATGGCGAATGCAGATCGACATCATGTAGCCCCTTCACGTCGGCGCGCGGGGACCAACTTCTTTCGAGCGCCGCGATCACAACGCGTCCAGCCGATCAGATGTTCCCGAACGAAAACGGCCGAAGGGTGCGATCCGGCCGCTCGCGCTCGGCTGATCGGCCGACGCCAGGGAACCGACCAAGCAAGCCCGAGTTGCCTTGGTTAAAGCTGCACACCAATTCGACGCGGTCACCGCGGCGACCATGATGGATGGGCCTTGCCGTCGTGAGCACTCTGCTGATCGTTGTCATGATGTTTGCCCTGCTGAGCGCGGTGCCGCGCTGGCGACATGGCGCACGCTGGGGCTATGGGCCTTCCAGCGTTCTCACCGTGATCCTGGTGATTGCTGTGGTATTGGCCCACTTCGGGCGCCTGTGAGATGTCGGCCGTAACGGCGCAGCACCCACCGACGCCCAAGCCAGCAAGCGCGCGCGACGCCGGCGCGGCCGGCCCGCCCGAAGCCGAACCCGCGACAGCGCCCAGCCTGCTGCAAACGGACGGCAACGTCCCCATTATCGAAGGCTTCGATCTCCGCACGATTGCCGTCATTGGCATCTTCGTTCTCGCAACCATCGCGGCGCTCTACGTCGCCAAAACCCTGCTGATGCCGGTGGTGGCCGCGTTCGTGCTGGGGACCATGCTGGCGCCGGCGGCGACCTGGCTGCAACGCTACAAGGTCCCGCGCCCGCTCGGCGCTGTTGTCATTGTCCTCGGTGTCTTTGGGATGTTCCTGCTGATCCTCGGGCTGATCACATCGCCGATCCTGGAATGGAGTTCGCGACTGCCCGAACTTGCGGCCATTCTGAAACAGCGCGCCGCCGTGTTCGATCGGCCGCTGGCCATGCTGAACGACATCAGGGTGTATTTTGGCGGCAGCGTCGACGGCCAGATGCAATGGCCGAAGATCGAATGGATGCAGCCGACGCTGGGGTTTCTGTCGCCGACCATTGCCGAACTGCTGCTGTTCTTCGCAACCCTGGTGCTCTTCATCGCCAGCTGGCGTGACCTTCGTCGCACGCTCGTCCTCGGCTTCCCGGAGCACGAACGACGCCTGCTGACGCTGCGCATGCTGAACGCGATCGAGGACAGCCTCGGCGGCTACCTTCTGACCGTCACGATGATCAATATCGGCCTCGGCGTGGTCACCGGCTTGATCTGCGCGCTGGGTGGCATGCCGAACGCGGCAGGTCTGGGCGCCCTCGCGGCGGCGTTGAATTTCATTCCCATTATCGGGCCGATCGCAACCTTCATCGCCCTGCTGGCCGTCGGCGTCATCAGCTTTCCCGACGTTTACACCGGCGTCATTCCCGCGCTGGCGTTCGCGGTTTGCGCCTTCATGGAAGGCCACTTCATCACGCCCGCGATCGTAGGGCGCCGCCTGGCCCTGAATGCGCTCGCCGTATTTGTCGCGATCGCCTTCTGGACATGGCTGTGGGGGCCGATCGGCGCGTTTTTGAGTTCGCCATTGCTGATCGTGCTGCTGATCGTCAAGCAGCACATGCTGCCCGACGACGACCGGCCCTTTCCAGACCTGTAGCTGCGGGATGATCGACAAGTGCAGGATCGGACGGGTCAACGTCCGGGACCTGATCAACTTCGAATCAGGTGATGCAGCGACCGATCTGGATCCGGCGCGCAACCTCTGTGAGCGCGCTGACTGGCGGCTCGCAGGCGGCCGTCCGCATGATCGCGCGCGCGGCACCCGGCGCCGCATTCGAATTGCCGACCGGCACCGAAACCGGCTCCAGCGGGGCGAAGGTCACGACTGAGGTGTTGGGCAATCCTGCCACCGTAAACACCATGGTGGGACCGGACAGGCCGGGCGAGGCGTGTCCAAGCCGGTCGCCCTTGCTCGAGCGATTGACCTCATGGCTCGGAGCAGCCTGCTGGCTGGGGGCAGCCTGTGCCAGGAACGCCGGCAGCGGTTCCCGGCCGAGCTTCATGTCGGTTCCAGCATCTGTTGGCGGGGCCACCGTCGTCAGATCACCGCCGGAGGCGATTTCGAGATGGACGCCGCCCAGTGCGAGGCAGGCCGCACAGACTGCGAAAAACCCTTTGCTCCAGAAGGACATAATCGGCGCCTCAAATCGCGGGGTCTTGCGCCCTGCTGCAAATTGGTCAATTCAGCATTCCTTAACGTTCAGCGCTCGGCGGCGTTCCTTGGTTCTTTCGTCGCGTCGCGATCAAAATTTTGCAAAAAATCTTGTGCAGCCCGGGAACGATCGGCCGCCTCAGGCGTCTTCATGGCGGCCGGTTAATCCCCCTGCCCCTATCGACCGGCCAATAGGGGCGCAGCCGTGGTGATGCCGGCTGCGCCCTTTCTTCTTGCCTGATCAGCTGACAGCCTTCGCCCCGTTGTCGGCGCGCATATGAATTCGCCGGCCTCCGTACTGCGGGAGACCGGCGATTTGGCATCTGGCGAAGCGGGTGGTTTAGGACGCAGCCGCGCGTGGCGCACGCACCCGCGAATTGCGCTGGAAGAACAACGCCTGGCTGACGACTGCCGAGACCATTGCCGGCTGGAACGGCTTGGAAATCAGGAAAGCCGGCTCCGGCCGTTCACCGGTCAGGAAGCGTTCCGGATAGGCGGTGATGAACACCACCGGCACCTCAAAGGTCTTCAGCATCTCGTTGACGGCATCGAGGCCTGAGCTGCCATCGGCAAGCTGGATGTCGGCCAGAATCAGGCCCGGCTTGGATCGACGCGCGAGATCAACCGCGTCGGCATGGGTGCGAGCGACGCCAATCACGCGATGGCCGAGGTTGCGGACCAGGCTTTCCAGATCCATCGCGATGAAGGTTTCATCTTCGATGATCAGCACGTCGGTGGCGATTTCGGCCGCCAATTCGCGGCCGGCCTGATCGGCAAGCTGGCGAACGCGCTTGACGTCGACATCGAGAATGAAAGCGACGTCCTGCTCGGAAAAACCTTCCAGCGACAGCAGCAGGAAGGCCTGCCGTGAATCCGGCGTGATTTGCGCCAGCCGTTGCTCCGGCGGCAAATGCAGCGGGACCACATCACCGCGCTCGTCGAACGAGGCCGAACTCCAAATTTTCGTGAACAGCCGAAACAAGCCGGCGCGGGCGCCATTGCCCTCATCCAACAAGCTGGGCTGCTGCAGGATAGCTTCGAGCATCGCGGCGACATAGGCGTCGCCGGACTGCTGGCTGCCGGTCAGCGCCCTGGAATAGCGCCGCAGCAACGGCAAATGCTCGGCGACGATCTGTGATCGTGACATTCCCCCTCCGTTGGATTGACCTTGCGGTGATTGCTCGCACCCTGCCCCGGACCGGGCGAGTGCGCGATCCATGGCCAGACTACGCTCCAGCCACAAAAAAGTTCCCCCTTCGTGGAACGATTTCGCAGATCGCGAATTGACTGCTGCAGACCTGCCGACAAGGGCTTAAAAACAAAGACAAATTTCGGCTCAAAGAGGCGATGGCAACCTTTCGGGGGAATCGGACGGCCATGAAAGATTTAAAGCATCAGGGAGCCAAGATGCAGCCATCGGGAAACGCGAACCCACCCGGCAACAGCAATCCCTCGCGCCCAACCGGCCTGACAACCGAGATTCAGGCACGGATCGGCCACCAATTGCGAGCCATGTATGACGAGGTCGTCCGTCAGGGCGTTCCCGATCGCTTTGCCGACCTGATCCGCAAGCTTGACGAGCCAGGGGCTGGAACGGGCGTTCCTAAAGCGGAGGGCTCCGAGTAATGCCTCTCACCAACACCCTTCGAGACGAAATTCTGGCTGCCGTACCGAATTTGCGTGCTTTCGCCATTTCGCTCAGCGGCAACGCCGACCGCGCCGACGATCTGGTGCAGGAGACATTGTTGCGTGCGATCGCCAATATCGACTCCTTCCAGCCGGGCTCCAATTTGCCGGCGTGGCTGTTCACGATCCTGCGCAACCTGTTTCGTTCGGACTATCGCAAGCGCCGGCGCGAGGTCGAGGATGCCGAGGGCACCTATGCCCAGCGGCTGAAAACCCAGCCCGCGCAAGGCGTGCATCTTGAGTTCGAGGAATTCCGCACCGCCCTGGACAAACTGCCGCAGGACCAGCGGGAGGCGCTGATTCTGGTCGGCGCGTCCGGCTTCTCTTATGAGGATGCCGCGGCGATCTGCGGCTGCGCGGTCGGCACGATCAAGAGCCGCGTCAATCGCGCGCGCTCGAAACTGAGCAGCCTGCTCTATGTCGAGAATGCCGATGATTTCGGCCCGGACAAAACCGTCCGGGCCGTCATCGGCGGCAATGGCTGACGCCAGCCTTCCTTTTCCGCGATTTTGACGTTTACCGGGGCGATCGCCCCGACAGTCGGCTGGTCCGATCCAGTTCGGATTGGTCGACGACGGTCGCGAGCGAGGCCTGCAATTCATAGACATAACTCTGATCGGTAAAATAGCGCTTGGCGGTGCCGCCCAGCGCCTCCGGCACCACGCGATCAAGCAGGACGTCGCTGAAATCATCCTCGCTACCGCTGCGCTGACGCAGCGAGTCGAATTCCTCCCAGCGCAGGTTGAATTTCGCATCCGGCGCCACGCCGGCCTTTTCCCATGACAAGACGATCCTGCGCGGCACCGTTTGTTCGGCCTGGTCGGCGGCGACGGTGGCGAGTTCGAAGAACAACAGTGCAAGGCTCTGGGCCGCACGCGGACTGATCGTCATGTCGGGGCCCGTGGCCTCGACCTGCCTCAGCCCGGGCGCAACCGACGATTCCAGCAGGCTGCGCAACCGCACCCCCTGCCAATCGCTATCGCTCAACAAGGAGACGACATGCGACATGGCGTGGATACGTCCGATCAGCATCTCGCGCGCCAGATGAATATCGGTGCCATCACGCAACGTTCGCGTGACGATCGACTGAATCACCGCGAGGATGTTCTTCACGCGATGATTGAGCTCGCCGATCACGGCACTCAAGCGATCCTCGAAGCTCAAGCGGGCTTCGATCTCCCGGCTGAGCCGCAGATTGTTGAAAGCGACATAGCCGAACAGCCCGCAGATCACGCTGGTCAATGCAAAGCCGATGGTCGCGACGACCATCGCCAATGAAAAAGCGCGAGACGTCGGATCCTGCTTCGCGGTGTAGCCCAGGGTCCATTGACGCCCGCCAAAGGCGACGTTCTGCAGGATCTGGATCGGCACGCTGCGAAACCGCTCCAGCGTCGGCGCGTCCTCCGCGATGAACTCGGTCCCCGATCCCCGGGGGTCGCGGAGCGCCACGTTGAACGGCGCGGCCGGATCATGGGCCAGCATCAGCGCCGAAAGCCGGTAGGAAAACGTGGCATAGCCATACAGCTTGGCGGAGCTTGGCTCATACACCGGCGAGACCAGCAGGACCCCGAGAACCGAATCGCTTTGCGGAAGAATCACGGGGTCCGTGCAGGTCGGCGCTCGCAGCTCGGCCGCGCGCTGCAGCACCGTCGCAAGGATCGTCGCCCGATCGACGACGCGGCCCGGCCAATCGAGCAGCGAGGGCGTGCGCGGCTCGATGTCCATCAATACGTTAAGGGGCGCCTTTGGCACATCGCCATCCGTCCAGGGCGAGCCGTCGAATTGCCTGACACGCGCATCCGGGAAACCGGAGCCCTGGAGCAGTGACGGCAACTGGCCGAATTCCGAAGGATCGATATGCGCGATCCAGCCTGCCACGAGAAAATCCGACTGAAAGGTTTCGATCGCCGCGCGCAGCGGCGCCATCGGGTTGGATTGCCGCGGCACCGGCGTTTGAATGAGACCGACCGCAACGCGCGCGAGCAGTTCGCGGTCAGCCAGCCGATCGCGGACCTGCCGGGCATGTTCCTCGATCGCGTGGTCGAGCATGCCTCGCTCGATTGCCACCTGCTGCTCATAAGCACGACGCGCCGCGAGGCTGGATGCAGCGATCCCGCCCCCGGCGATTAGCGCGAAAATGAGTACCAACCGGATCACGCAGTGGCTCGGAAAGGTGTTGCTGCGGCAGCAATACCGCCTTTATGTCGTGCTGAAAACCGAGCATGCCTCCGTGCCGGCATTTTGCAACAAGCGAAGGCTTCGCCAGAGCGTACAAGACCAGAGCATGCAAGACCTGGGCATGCAAGACCTGGGCATGCAAGACCTGGGTTGCGCAGGCGCCATCCCCGGCCGATTAAAGTTAACAAGAGCCAGATAACGCCCCTTGATGATTTTTGTTCCCGCTGGACATCGGGACGCCCGAGCCTTTGTCGTATCGCATGGAGCGGCCACATCACCCCACGACATACAATCCCGACAGAGATACCACCGTCCCGAACGCGCCAGGCGTTGTCATCACGATGAAGCCCAGCGCGATCAGCACCAGACCAGCCACGATCAGCCCCAGAAACAGTTCGGTGTATCGATTAATCACGGCGCTCAACCTCCGAGGTGCTAACAGCGGCTCCGCGTCGGCGTTCCCGGAAACGAGCGACAAACCTCACGAGGCGCGCAGACCACCCTTGCGCTCGACGAATGCAATGATCTGATCGAGGCCATCGCGCGATTTGAGATTGCTCATCACAAAAGGCCGTTCGCCGCGCATGCGTGTTGCGTCGACGCGCATCTTGTCCAGCGACGCGCCGACATGCGGCGCAAGATCGATCTTGTTGATCACAAGCAAATCGGATCGCGTGATGCCGGGACCACCTTTCGACGGAATCTTGTCGCCGGCCGCGACGTCGATGACATAAATTGTGATGTCGGCGAGTTCCGGCGAAAAGGTCGCGGCAAGATTGTCGCCGCCGGATTCAATCAGCACGACATCGAGATCGGGAAATTTGCGGCGCATGTCGGCGATCGCGGCGAGATTCATCGACGCGTCCTCGCGGATCGCGGTGTGTGGACAGCCCCCGGTCTCCACGCCGGCGATTCGATCCGACGTCAGCGATCCCGCGCGGACCAGAAACTCCGCATCCCATTTGGTGTAGATATCGTTGGTAATCGCCGCGATCTGATAGGTCTCGCGCAATGACTTGCACAACAGATCCATCAGCGCGGTCTTGCCCGATCCGACCGGTCCACCGATACCGACGCGAAGAGGGCCATGAGGGCTTGGCATTGCAAAAGGCTCCGTGATTTCGGGATCCTGTTTTTCAGCTTCTAAACAATCTGGTGTACTGGGTCTCGTGCCGCATGCTGGCGATGTCGGCGCGAAAGTTCGCACTGCCGAGGTCATCGAGCTTGGCGTGTGCCGCACGATGCGCCGTCTCGCCGATCGCCGCTTCGAGCCAGGCAAGCGCGCGTTGTCCATCTGTCTGGCCGAGCGGAACCAGCCGCACGCCGGCTGAAATCCAGTTCGCCGCCTGCGCGTGCAAGAAGCCGTGCAACACCAGATCGAGCGGAACGCCATGCCCGGCGCTGACCACACCCACCGCGACCGGATAGGCCACCGCGCCCGGCCAGACCGCAAGCAACCGATCCAGCGCGGAACACGGCCAGGTCTGCCGGGCGATATCGATGAAGGCGCGGCCCTGCGAGGTGGTTTCCAGCAGACGCTCGCGCGTGGTCACAAAGGCGGCCGCCAGTTCCGCCACTTCGGCAAGTCTCCGATCACAGGCTTCGGCGATGGCCGAATGCGCGTGTTTGAGGAAGACCGCATCGCAGAACCCGGCGCCATCCGACAACATGCTGGCAAGCCAGTCCTGCAACTGCGCGACGTCGGTAATGTCGCCGTTTTCGATCGCCCATTCGAGGCCGCTGGAATAACTGAAGGCGCCGACCGGAAATGACGGCGAAAGCCAGGTCATCAGCCGGAACAATGCCGCGCGGACTGGCAGCGACGGCACGACGATCGCCAGCTCGGTGAGCTCAGCCGCCTTCGCCGGCAGCGATTTCGGCTTGCGCGGCATCGCGGTGCGGCCGGCCCCGTTACGAGCCATGCTTGTGATGCCGGCCATGATCGTGATGCGAATGATCGTCGTGATGATGATGATCGTGGTGATGATCATGGTGACCATGCGCGTGATCGTCATGCGCATGATCATGATGATCGTGATGGCGATGGCTGTGACTGTCGTGGCTGTGCTCGTGACTGGCCTCGCCATGGCCGCCGAGATAGGCGCCGCCTTCCGGATCGAATGGGGCCTCGACCTCGACGATCCGCGCGCCGAGCCCTTTGACCATGTCCTCGATCACATGATCGCGCCGGATGCGCAGGTGCCGGCCGGCGAGTTGAACCGGCAAATGACGGTTGCCGAGATGCCAGGCGACTCGGACCAGGAGATGCGGGTCGTGGCTGCGAATCTCGAGCAAGGGTTCGGCGGCGGCGACGACCTCGACCAGCCGGCCGTCCTCGAGCACCAGCGCGTCGCCGCCCCGCAACACTACAACCTCCGGCAGGTCGAGCAGGAACTCAAGTCCGCGCGTGCCCGTCATCACCATCCGGCGGCGGTGCCGATCGTCGAATTCGAGCACGACGCTGTCAGCGGCGGCTTCGCGCCATGTCGTGGCGGCCCGGACGGATGTCGCACGCAGCATGATCGAGCCTACCTTTTGACGTCGGCAGGCGTGATGATTTCGATCGCCTGCGGGCCCATCATCATCGGGGCTATGAATTCTTTCCAGGCGACGACATAGGCGGCCTTGCGATGCGCGGCGAAGGCTTCGTCGCTCTCCCAACGCTCGATGAACATGAACTGATTCGGGTTCGTCAGACTGGCAACGCAGTCATGAGATATGCAACCCTTGTCCTTCCGGCTGGTCGCGACGCATTCCCCGACCGCGGCGACGAACGCGTCGCGATGCTCCGGTTTGATGCCGAACGTGATCAAAACATAGATCATGTGTCGCCTGCTCTCCCTGTGCTTTGCCTGAGGCGAAGCGCTTCACTGGAGCAGCGACCTTAGAACATGAAATAACGCTGCGCCATGGGCAGAACCTCCGCTGGCGCGCAGGTCAGAAGCTCGCCATCGGCGCGCACTTCGTAGGTTTCGGGGTCGACCTCGATCTCGGGTGTCGCATCATTCAGGACCATGCTCTTTTTCGAGATGCCGCCCCGGACGTTCTTGACCGGATAAAGCTCCTTTTGGATGCCCAGCTTCTTGCCGAGGCCTGCGGCGATCGCAGCTTTCGAGGTGAACACCACGGAAGAGGCGGTTCGCGCCCGGCCGAAAGCACCGAACATCGGCTGATAATGCACCGGCTGCGGGGTCGGGATCGAGGCATTTGGATCGCCCATCGGCGCTGCGACGATCATGCCGCCCTTGACGATGCACTCCGGCTTGACGCCGAAGAAGGCCGGCGCCCACAGCACGAGATCGGCAAGCTTGCCCTTTTCCACCGAGCCGATCAGCCTGGAGACGCCATGGGCGATCGCGGGGTTGATGGTGTATTTGGCGACATAGCGCTTGGCGCGGAAATTGTCGTTATCCTTGCCCTTGTCCTGCGGCAGCGCGCCGCGCTGCTTCTTCATCTTGTCGGCGGTCTGCCAGGTGCGAATGATGACTTCGCCGAGCCGGCCCATCGCCTGGCTGTCCGATGACATCATCGACAGCGCGCCGAGGTCATGCAGGATGTCTTCGGCGGCGATCGTTTCCTTGCGGATGCGGCTTTCAGCAAAAGCCAGGTCTTCGGCAATCGACGGATCGAGATGGTGACACACCATCAGCATGTCGAGATGCTCATCGATGGTGTTACGCGTGAACGGCCGCGTCGGATTGGTCGATGACGGCAACACATTCTTCAAGCCCGCGACCTTGATGATGTCGGGCGCGTGCCCGCCACCGGCGCCCTCGGTGTGGAAGGCATGGATGGTGCGGCCCTTGAAGGCCTTCACGGTGTCCTCGACAAAGCCGCTTTCGTTCAGGGTGTCGGTGTGGATCATCACCTGGATGTCGTGATCGTCGGCAACCGACAGGCAGTTGTCGATCGCAGCCGGGGTCGTGCCCCAATCCTCATGCAGCTTCAGCGCACAGGCGCCGGCCTTGATCATCTCGACCAGCGCCGCCGGCCGCGAGGCATTGCCCTTGCCGGCGATGCCGAGATTGACAGGAAACGCATCGAACGACTGGATCATCCGCGCGATGTGCCAGGGACCCGGCGTGCAGGTGGTCGCGAACGTGCCATGCGAGGGGCCGGTGCCGCCGCCGAGCATGGTGGTGACCCCCGACATCAAGGCGTGTTCGATCTGCTGCGGACAGATGAAATGGATGTGGCTGTCGAAGCCGCCGGCGGTGAGGATCTTGCCTTCGCCTGCGATCACGTCGGTGCCCGGACCGATGATGATGCTGACGTTCGGCTGGATGTCCGGATTTCCCGCCTTGCCGATCGCATGGATCTTGCCGTCCTTGATGCCGACATCGGCTTTGACGATGCCCCAGGTGTCGAGGATCACGGCGTTGGTGATGACGGTATCGACCGCACCCTGCTTGTTGGTGACCTGGCTCTGGCCCATGCCGTCGCGGATCACCTTGCCGCCGCCGAACTTCACCTCCTCGCCATAGGTGGTGAAATCCTTCTCGACCTCGATGATGAGATCAGTGTCGGCGAGACGAATCTTGTCGCCGGTCGTGGGGCCGAACATGTCGGCATAGACGGAGCGCTTGATTTTTACGGGCATGATCAATCTCAACCTATCGGATATCGTCCCTTACGGGGCCTGAATGACAATCAGGTCCAGCGTCTGCTATTTCAAAGCTTCCCCATCACATCCTGCCGGAAGCCGTAGATCGTGCGTTTTCCCGCCAGCGCGACCAGCGTCACCTCGCGGGTCTGGCCGGGCTCGAAGCGCACCGCGGTGCCGGCGGCGATGTCGAGCCGCATGCCGCGGGCTTTTTTCCGATCGAATTTCAGCGCCAAATTGGTCTCGAAGAAATGATAATGCGAACCGACCTGAATCGGCCGGTCGCCGGTGTTGGCGACGCTCAGCGTCACGGTCTTGCGGCGCGCATTGAGTTCGATGTCGCCGTCTTGAATGAAGAATTCCCCGGGGATCATGTGCGTTGCTTCCTGCTCGTCATTCCGGGACGGTGCGTCGCACCGGACCCGGAATCTCGATCTGACAATCTCTGGATTCCGGGTTCAGCCGCTGCGCGGCTGCCCCGGAATGACGCGGGCTACCTGATCGGCTCATGCACCGTGACAAGCTTGGTGCCGTCAGGGAACGTCGCCTCGACCTGGATGTCGTGGATCATCTCGGCGATCCCCTCCATCACCTGCGCGCGCGTCAACACCTGTGCGCCGGCATGCATGAGCTCAGCGACGGTGCGGCCGTCGCGCGCGCCCTCCAGGATGAAATCCGAAATCAGCGCGATCGCCTCGGGATGATTGAGCTTGACGCCGCGATCCAGCCTGCGGCGGGCAACCATCGCCGCCATCGAGATCAGCAGCTTGTCTTTTTCTCGCGGACTTAAATTCATCGGCGGATCCCACTTATTCGTTTGTTGGTCTGTCTGCTGCTTCAGTTCAGCCACAACCGCGGCAGCGCCGCGGGATCGATCATCGTCAGCAGCGCCATCACGTCGCGGCGAAGCTCGGCAGCATCCGCGCCGCAAAAGCGCGCCAGCGCGAAGCCGTTCCAGGCGGAGACGCCGAATTCGCTGCGGAATTGCCCGGCGCCGTCGCGAACACGCTCGGCCAGCGCATCATCCGCCGGTACGATCAGCACGGTTGCGATCGCGACACCACCGCCGGCCACCGCTGGCCGCTGAAGTTTGGCGGCGATATCGTCCTCGAGCCGGATTGCTTCGGCGAACACCAGTCTGCCACCACGCCGAAGCTGCCAGCGATCGACATATCGACCATTCTGCAATGTTTCAGCCATCGCGGTGCGGCCGAACACGACGATTTCGGCGCACAGGATTGCGGCGGTCTCGGCCAGGTCGATGCTGATCCGGCGCGACAACGAGGCCCGATCGAACAGGATGGTTTCCTGCGGCAGCCACGCAATCCGACTGCCCTCCGCGGCCCGCAGCGACACCTCGAGTTCAGCGGCTGGACCGTGGGAGCGGTAGATTTTTTCCGCGGCCGCTGTCGTCACCACCAGATTGGCGCCGGCCTCGGCGACAAGATCGAATGCAAAGCGATCGCCGCCGGCCACCCCACCCGCGGTGTTGATCAGGACGGCAGACAGCGCGGCGCCATCGGGATTGGGGAAGCGGACGCGAAGCGAGCCGGATTCGCGAACGATGCGGCGCCGTGTCGCCCCCGCGGCGGTGTGCGCGGACAATTCCACGCTGCCGACGGCGCGATTGGCCGCGAACGCGGCCGCGGCCTCTTCGTTGCCCTGTCGTTTCGAAAGCGCACGCATGCCCCTGCCCCCGGGCTTGAGGATGGCATGGAAACGGCTACAAGGCCATTGCCCGGCTGAGCTCGGCGGGATCGAGGCCGGCCTTGTCGCAGGAGAATTTCACGGCACCGCGGTCCATCACCGAAAAATAGTCGCCCAGCTCGCAGGCGAAATCGAGATATTGCTCGACCAGCACGATCGCGATGTTGCCGAGGTCACGCAGATAGGAGATCGCCCGGCCGATATCCTTGATGATCGAGGGTTGGATGCCTTCCGTCGGTTCGTCCAGCAGCAAAAGCTTCGGCCGCATCACCAAAGCGCGGCCGATCGCCAATTGCTGCTGCTGGCCGCCGGAGAGATCGCCACCGCGGCGGCCGAGCATCGACTGCAGCACCGGAAACAGCGAGAATACGTCGTCGGGAATGTCGCGGTCGTCGCGCTTGATCGCGGCAAAGCCGGTCTTCAGGTTTTCCTCGACCGTCAGCAGCGGAAAGATCTCGCGCCCCTGCGGCACGAAGGCGATGCCGCGGCGGGCGCGTTCGAACGGCCGCATCGAGCCGAGATCGGTGCCGTCGAAGGTGATCGAGCCGCTCGAGATCGCATGCTGGCCGACCAGCGCCCGCAGCAGGCTGGTCTTGCCGACACCGTTTCGGCCGAGCACGCAGGTGACCTTGCCGGGTTCGGCCGTGAGCGACACGCCGCGCAGCGCCTGTGCCGCGCCGTAATACAGATTGATGTTGTCGACCGTCAGCATGGGCGAGCCCCGCTCGCAAGAGAGCGAATAGTGAGTAGCGAATAGCGAATAGCTAAAACGTCAGTGACCATGACCGGGTTTTCTTTCTCACTATTCACTATTCACTATCGTCCCAAATACACTTCGATCACGCGTTCGTTCGATGACACCTGGTCCAGCGTGCCTTCGGCGAGCACCGAGCCTTCATGCAGGCAGGTGACGCGAACGCCGAGCTCGCGCACGAAGGTCATGTCGTGCTCCACCACCATCACGGTCTTCTCGCGGTTAATTTGCTTGAGCAGTTCGGCGGTCTGGTGTGTCTCGACATCGGTCATGCCCGCGACCGGCTCATCGACCAGCAGGAGCTTCGGATCCTGCGCCAGCAGCATGCCGATTTCGAGCCACTGCTTCTGGCCATGCGAGAGGCTGCCGGCGAGCCGGTTGCGCGCATCGCCCAGACGGATGATGCCGAGCACCTCCTCGATCTTGCGCGCCTCGGTGCTGGTCTCCTTCCAGAACAGGGTGCCGCGGACGCGATGGTCGACGTTGAGCGCCAGCCGCAGATTGTCCTCGACCGACTGGCTTTCGAATACGGTCGGCTTCTGGAATTTCCGGCCGATGCCGAGTTCAGCGATCTCGGTCTCATCAAGGCGCGTCAGATCAACCTTGCCGTCGAAATAGACCTCTCCCTCGTCGGGCCGGGTCTTGCCGGTGATGATGTCCATCATCGTGGTCTTGCCGGCGCCGTTCGGACCGATGATGGCCCGCATCTCGCCCGGTTCAATCGTCAGCGACAGGTTGTTGATGGCATGGAAGCCGTCGAAGGAGACGTGAACGCCGTCGAGATACAGCATTGCAGATGTGGCGCGCTCGTCCATCTCATCCTACTCCGCAGGCTTGGCTTCGGCAGAGTTGTCGGCAGGTCCGGCCTCCGCGGCGAGCCGCGCCGCGCGCTGTTCGGACCAGGGTCCCCACCAATGGCGGAACGTGCCGACGATGCCGCGCGGCATCAGCAGCGTGACCAGCACGAACAACAGCCCCAGCATGAACAGCCAGTACGGCGCCAGCACGCCTGAGGTGAACACCGTCTTGGCATAGTTGACGACGACGGCACCGAGCGCGGCGCCAACCAGGGTGCCGCGACCGCCGACGGCGACCCAGATGACCGCCTCGATCGAATTGCCCGGCGCGAATTCGCTGGGATTGATGATGCCGACCTGCGGCACGTAGAGCGCACCGGCGACGCCCGCCATGCAGGCCGACAGCGTGAACACGAACAGCTTGTAGGATTCGACGCGATAGCCGAGGAAGCGGGTGCGCGACTCCGCATCGCGGATCGCCAGCAACACACGGCCGAGCTTCGAGGCCACGATCGCCCGGCAGATCAGGAAGCCCGCGATCAGCGCCAGGCAGCTCAGAAAAAAAAGCGCGGCTCGCGTGCCTGCGGCCTGGACGTTGAAGCCAAGGATGTCCTTGAAATCGGTCAGACCGTTATTGCCGCCGAAGCCGAAATTATTGCGGAAGAAACCGAGCAGCAGCGCGTAGGTCATGGCCTGGGTGATGATCGAGAGATAGACGCCGGTGACGCGCGAGCGAAAGGCGAACCAGCCGAAAGCGAAGGCCAGCAGCCCCGGCACCAGCACCACCATGAGCGCCGCGAACCAGAACATGTCGAAGCCGTACCAGAACCAGGGCAATTCCTTCCAGTTCAGGAACACCATGAAGTCCGGCAGGATCGGATTGGCATAGACCCCGCGGGT
>Ga0081455_10003540_pt1 | contig 17916 bp, 20 predicted proteins | sample TabmetS3T2R1_FD_70207 | JGI IMG/M metagenome (GOLD analysis project Ga0081455, IMG submission 70207) | Tabebuia heterophylla rhizosphere microbial communities from the University of Puerto Rico - S3T2R1 | ecosystem: Host-associated > Plants > Roots > Rhizosphere ...
GGCGCTCGACATTGTCACGGCTGAGATGCAGCTCGCCCACATGTTCTGGATGAACGACATGGCAGACAGAGGCAGCAGGAACGATCTGATCGCCCTGCCGGTCGTCCGGGCTATCGCCCGTCCCGGCAATGCCGCTGATACCCGTTGTCGAGTCTTCGGCCATCGATACGATCGTATTCCCGATGTCGTTGCCGCTGCATCGATCCCGGCAATGGTCACGCCGTTGCCAAGCGCGGACTCGAAGATGATCTTGCCTATGCGCTGCCGCTGGAAGGGTCGTCCGCCGTGTCGCCGCACAGCCCAACACACCACGGTTGACCATGACCCGGATCGAGCGTCGGGCTGACGAGCACGAGACGTGCTAGATGACGGCCGTAGCGCTCGAGATCGTGGTCGACACCTCGGCAGGCCGGAGGCGACGGCAGCTTCGCGTGATATCCGTTGTCCCGGAGGTGTTGCACCGGCGGCTCTGCGTACGCATGCACAGCCAGCCCGGGTATCACGAGCACGTCGGTCAATGTCCACCTTCTCCAGGCAACCGAATCACCCGCGCTGGGTGTACCGATAGGTGGCCCCCGCAGCACACTATGGGGTCTCGAGGAGGGTAATCGATGAGGAGCAGCCGGTATGACAAGTAACGCAGTCGCCTGCACGACTGAACAGTGCCAGCTGGGAGAAGGCGCGAGATGGGACGATCGTCGCGGCGAGCTGCTCCGGGTCGACATTCTCGCTGGACGGGTGTACCGCGACGAGGTACAGGCTGATGGCGGTCTAGTCCCTGTGAGTACCCACTCGGTTCCTGGCACAGTTGGCGCGGTAGCTCCAATACATGATGATCAAGGCTGGCTGCTTGCCGCAAACCGCGGGTTCAGCTATCTAGAGCCCAGTGGCGCCCTGCGCCCGCTCGCCACGGTAGCGCCGGAGGGAACTCGGATGAACGACGCAGCCTGCGATCCCCAAGGCCGCTTCTGGGCCGGCACCCTTGCCCATGATCAACATACGGGAGGTGGGGCTCTCTACCGTTTGGATCGGAACGGCCACTCCGAGTTGATACTCGACGGTTTGACGATTTCCAATGGATTGGGCTGGAGTCTGGATAGTGCCACGATGTACCTCGCGGATAGCGGCCCAGGTGTCATCTACGCATTCAGGTTCGACTCCGAAGAGGGCTTGCTCTCCGATCAACGAGTCTTGGTGGACGTGCCCTCGGACGTGGGATCACCCGATGGGCTGACAGTCGACGCCGCGGGTGATCTCTGGGTCGCGATCTTCGGCGGTGGCCGCGTCCAGCGTTATTCACCGGACGGCGACCTCCGCGAGGAGTTGTTCGTGCCAGCCGAGCAAACCACATGTTGTGCCTTCGGGGGTCCAGGAACGAATCTGCTCTTCGTCACCACTGCGACCGAGCACTGGACTGATGAACAGCGTCGCGCCCAGCCCGGAGCCGGGCTCGTCTATCGGTTTGAAACAGAGGCTACCGGCCGCCCAGCTGATCGGTTTCGCCCCAGCCCCGACTGGTGGACAACCGCAGTCTCGTAGGGATCTCCATGAGTGAGGAAGGGCTGATGGAATCGGTCGATTCGCCGACCCGATTCCCGATATCGGAGGTGCGCACACTGGCCCGACGGTTCGAGCCGGTGCTGCGCTACACGAAAGGCGAATTGTTCCTTCCCATGCCGGTGGAGCGTTACGTGGAGGCGGCCGCTCTCTTCCGCCGCATGCCTGAACAAAAGGCGCCCGAGTTGATCGCGCCGGCTACCAAGATCAACCTGGAGACTCTGGTCGGCTATGCCGGTCACGACGGCGGCGTCGATCTCGAGCTTCACTTCGTCGACAAGCCGTTGGGTCGGAGGGCGTATCGCCACTGGCGACGACGCCCAGATCGTCCCCAATTCCAGGGCGGAAGCCCCTTCGCAATGGTTGGCATGTTCGGTCGCCTCGTCGATTCGGTCATGCGATTCTCCTTGATCGTGCGCGGCAAAGTTCCTGGCGGCTTCGCGGCTGCGGCCCATATCCGCTACCAGGAGGCAGGGTCCCTGGCACCCACCTATTACGTCCGTGCTGTCCGCGATGCCGGCTATCTGGCTTTGCAGTACTGGTTCTTCTACGCGATGAACGACTGGCGATCGACATTCAGCGGCGTCAATGATCATGAGGCCGACTGGGAACAGATCACCCTCTTCCTGACCGAACCCGAGGCCGCCAATGGGCCAGAACTGGCCTGGGTGGCCTTCTCCTCCCATGACGAGGTGGGAGATGACCTGCGGAGACGCGCGGATGATCCCGACCTGCAACTCATCGACGGAACCCACCCGGTGGTTCATGCAGGTGCCGGATCCCACAGCGGCGCGTACCTGGCCGGAGACTACATTGTCTCCGTTTCTCCGCCGGTAGTGGAGAAGTTGACACAGCAGTGGCGCCGCTTCATCCGTACGATCACCCCCTCATCGAGAATCCAGCAGCGTCCGGGAATCGGTCTCCCGTTCATCGACTACCGGCGCGGGGATGGGCCATCAGTGGGACCAGGTAGTGATCAAGCTTGGACGTGCGTCGTGATCGACGACGACACACCTTGGGTGCGTGACTATCGAGGACTGTGGGGGTACGACACCCGCGATCCGTTCGGTGGAGAGCGCGCTCCGGCAGGGCCCCGCTACGAACGCAACGGATCGATGCGGCTGTCATGGGATCGACCAGCGGCCTGGGCCGGCCTAGACAAGGTGCCGCCAACGCGGGCCGATGAGCTGGAGGCACTGCAACGCCGCGCCAGCGACGTCGAACTCGAACTCGTCGCCGCGCAGGTACGGCTGGCTGATCAGATAGACCGGCTGCGCTCACTGCATGAAGGATTGCGAGCTCAGACCGTTGAGGGAGTACACGCCACGGCAAGCTACGACGCCGCAGAGGCAGCAGCTGCTGCCACCCGGGACGAGATCGCGAGCCTGGCGGCTGAGCGACAAGCAGTGTCGAATGCGTTGGTGACGCCTTTGCCACCAGAGCCTGTCCATGCCCATCTGCGGCATCGGGCACTGCCCGATCAAGACGTCCTCCGCCCGGCAAGGTGGACTTTGCGTTTCTGGGCCGCCATCTCGGTCTCCGTCATGCTGCTCGCGGTCGCCGGACTGATCATGTACGGCACCGCACTGGGCGTCTCCGGGTTCATCGGAATCATTCTGATCATTGCTGGTATCGAGGCATTGATCCGCGGCCGGCTGCTGCCATTCCTGGCCGGCGTCGTGATCATCTCTCTGATCTTCTTCGGCATCTATCTAGCGGTGACCAATATCAGAGTTGCCGTTGCCAGCGCGCTTGTCATCGCCGCAATTGCCTTATTGGTCTCGAACTTGTCGGGGTACTTGCGGCGGCGTTGAATCCCTTGCCGAGCTGTCAGCATCCCACGCTGCGTGGGATATTCGCGCTGTGCTTGGCACGCGCATGCCGTGTACAGCGTCAGGATCCCACGCTGCGTGGGATATTCGCGCTGTGCTTGGCACGCATGCCGTGTACAGCGTCAGCATCCCACGCTGCGTGGGAATCCTGTGACAAGTCAGCTTACGAGCGGCTCGGAGGTGTCCCGCCCGTCCGCTTGCGCAGCGTTGCTCCGTACACCGCCGCCTGCGTGCGACGTTGCATCCCGAGCTTGGTGAGCAGCCCGGACACGTAGTTCTTGACGGTCTTCTCCGCTAGGAACAGCCGCTCACCGATCTGACGGTTGGTGCAGCCGTCGGCGATCAGATCGAGGATTTCACGCTCCCGGGCAGTCAGGGTGCCAGCCAGCGGGTCAGCCGCAACAGGATTCCGGAGCCGGTCGAGCAACTTCTCGGTCACCGCCGGATCCAGCAGCGACCGCCCGGCCGCAACCTGCCGAATGCCCTCCACCAAACTGTTGCCGCCGATCTGCTTGAGGAGATAACCGGAGGCTCCCGCCATCACGGCGGCGAACAGTGCCTCATCGTCGTCGTACGAGGTGAGAATCAGGCACCGCACATTATCTTGTGAGGAGCGGATCTCCCGACAAACGTCAATGCCGCTGCCGTCCGGCAATCTCGCGTCCAGGAGGGCGACATCCGGTGCAGCGGCTGGGATACGGCGCAACGCCTCAGCTGCAGTGGCGGCCTCGCCTACGATGATCAGATCGTCGGTTGTGGTAAGAAGATCGATCAGTCCTCGGCGAACCAACTCATGATCATCAACGATGAACACTCGGATTTGCTTGTGGCTGGTCACGGATGTAACGGGATCGACCATCGCAGCCGTAGACCTCCCTCCGGTGCGTTACTGACGTCGAACTCACCGCCGTGACGCTCGGCACGGCGGTGCAGGTTGGCCAAGCCGTTGCGTCGCGTGCTCTTGCCTAGGCCTATTCCATTGTCGGTAACGGTAAGCGCGAGTCGCTGCGCGTCAGCTTGAACACGGACTCGGATCTTCCCGGCTTGAGCATGCTTGGCGACGTTTGTCAGCGATTCCCGCAATACGGCCTCGACGTCGCTGATGATCGCGTCGTCGACCACGGTGTCCAAGGGCCCAACGAGCTGTAGATCCGGCCGCACCGGCAGCAGCGGCGCGAGCTGATCAACAACTTCGAGCGCGGTGCCACGCAGCGATCGCGACGAATCGTCCTGGAGTGCGAAGATCGTGGTCCGGATCTGGCGAATCGTTTCGTCGAGCTCATCGACGGTGCGGGCAAGGCGCTGCTCGACGACGTCGTCGTTGGTTGTTGAGGCGAGGCTTTGCAGGCTGAGTCCTGCTGCGAACAGCCGTTGGATGACGTGATCATGCAGGTCACGCGCAATGCGGTCGCGATCTTCCAGGACACCGAGTCGCTGTTGATCAGCCCGCGCGTCGCTGAGTTCCAAGGCGATGGCAGCCTGGCCCGCGAAAGTCTCCGCCATGTCGAGGTCGGCTTCGGTAAAGGGCGCGTGCGGTGTGATCCGCCCCGCGACGATCGCACCGCGCGGACCGGTTTCGCCTCTGAGCGGGAGAGCCATTGTCTGTGTCACCGGCACATAGGGCCGTAGGTGCAGATAGATGCCCGGTTGCTGATCAACGGCCTCGATTCGAATGCCGTGACCCTCCTGCATCGCCTGCCAAGCGATGCTGTCCACATTCGGGTAGCGAAGTCCCACCAGCTCGCGTTCAGCTGCACCGGTCGCGACGACAACCTCCAATTGGCTTGGATCATCATTGGTGGGTCTCACCAGGGTCACGACGTCGGCTGAAGCCAGGCGCTTCACGCTGGTAGCGATGCGGTGCAGGGTGTCGGCGTGCTCAGCCTCGGGGTCGAGCAGTTGGCGACTGATCTCGCCGGAGGCTCTCAACCACTCCTGACGTCGACGGGATTCTTCGTAGAGGCGCGCGTTCTCGATTGCGATGCCAGCTGTCGCAGCCAGCGCCAAGACGAGTTCCTCGTCCTCGGCCGTGAAAGGTCCACCGTCGATGCGATCTGTCAGATACAGGTTGCCGAACACAGCATCCCGGCTGCGGATGGGTACGCCAAGGAAGGTCGTCATCGGTGGATGGCCATTGGGAAAACCCGATGACCGGGGATCGTCGGCGATCCGGGTCAGTCGGATGGGCTTGGGATCTTCGATCAGTGCACCCAGAACGCCGCGTCCCTTGGGGAGTTCACCGATTTCTCGGACTGCCTCTTCGTCCAGACCGACGTGCAAGAACTGTTCCAGCAATCCGTCGGCGCCGATGACTCCCAGTGCGGCATACCGGGCATCCGCGACATCTCGCGCCGTATCGACAATGCGATGCAACACTGCCGGCAGGGACAGCTCTTGGACGATTGAGCGGTTGGCGGTCAGCAGACGCCGGAGCCGCTGCTGAGCCGTCATGATCAAGGACGCTTGCTCGACGAGTTGGCTCATCAGCAGCTCGACGGAAAGCCGCTGATCACCCTCGGGGTCCGCCGAGAACGCGGGGCCCGAATCGTTGGTGTTACCCATAGCCGCCATTTCCCCAGACAGATTACGGCCACCGGAATATCTCTGACCAGGCGGTCTGAATCGGCAACCGCAGCCTCAGCCGTCACGTCGTCCGTCGCACGAACCGTCCGGTGACGCGCTCGGGCTGGATGCGGATGAACAGCGATCGGTTCCCAGAAGCCCACGGCACCAGAGAGTCCGAAGCCCACAGACCAGCTAGCTCGTCGGGCTCGCGGACGGCACTGGTGCGTCCATGGAGCACAATGCTCCAGCCGCTCCGCGTTTGCTGATCGAGCTCGTCCACTTCAAGCGCGACGCTCGTCGGCTGGGCTAGTTCTGCCAGGATCCCGTAGGGCAAGGTACGGAAGTAGACCGAGCCTTGGTGCATGGCGTACGTGATCGGCAGGATCTGCGGAAGATCGGCGGCCTGCCACGCGATACGACCCAGATGATTGGACTCGAGGAGATCAAAGCATTGCTGCCGTCCGATTGCTTCGAAGTAGCGCTCCGACGTGTCACCGGAGTCGGGCCTTCCCGCGGTCGAGGGGCTCATCATGCGCTGCGGTCCTCCCAAGGTGCTTAGGACGGGTGAACTCGACGGCCCGTCATCATCGTCAGTGGCAGTTGCACGACCAGCGCTCTTCTGCCTTCCGGCCAAGGTCGGGGCGATTGCCCGACGTCGAGCAGCAGCAATGACTCTTCATCGAGGGGCCGGGCATTTCCCACAACCAGAACGCTCCAGCCCGCCTGAAGGAACTCGTCGACCTGATCAACCTCGAACGCAATGGGATGATCAAATAGCTGGTGAGATGCCTCGGTGTCGATACCCGTACGGAACGTTAGGGCTTCGCTCACCAACGTGTAGTTCATGGGCACGATGCGAGGCCCGAAGTCGGTGCAGTATCCGAGCCGGCCGACATTGGTCGAGCCGAGCAGGCGACGACACTCCTCGCGGTCGAGGGTCTCGAGACGTCCACCGCGGTCGAGCAGCGACCAGCCCGGACTGTCGAAGGTCATGCTCGCAGATCACCCCTTCTGCATGAATGATCCAACTGTCTCAGCTACCACGGTGTGGTACATGTGGCGAAGGAGATGTGTTGCGCGGGACCAAAGTCCTGTTGCCGGAAAGGCCGGCACTCGGGAAAGAGGTCCCGCTTGTTGGCCTGGAGATGCGGGACGCTGTCAGCCGCGCTGAATCTGGATACGGCGCGAGGCGGGCTCCGCCGAAGGCTTCGGCATCCGGATCTCCAGGACACCGTCCTTATACGTCGCGGAAACCACCTCGGGTGAGGTACCTGCGGGAAGCCTTACCTGGCGAACGAAACTGCCGTAGCGGAACTCGCTGTGAAAGCCCTTGTCAAGCTTCTCGCGACTGCTTTCGCGACGTTCGGCCGCGATCGTCAGTACGCCGTTGTCGATCGACACGTCGATGTCATTCTCGGGATCGACTCCTGGTATCTCTGCCTTGACCACCAGCTGCTCACCATCAACGAATTCTTCGACCTTGATGTCTCGGAACGGCCAGTTCATTGCCCCGAGAGGTTGCCAGCCGCCCCACAGATCGGTCAGATCTCGCGGCCAGCGGATCGTCATGCCTGCGGACCTGCTCTCCCTCGATTCGCTGGGTTGGGCCTGGGCCTCGTCGGGCTGAGGCTGCGTGTCGCCGGGTTGAGACTGCGTAGACATCGGATCTCCTCTCCTGTGCGAGCCTTTCTCGCCCATCTATCCACCATGACGCAACATTTTTGGATACCCAAGACGACCTGAGCGACACATTAGGACCCGGCGAACTGGGACTTCAGGGCGCTGCTGAGCCGGTCAGCGTCCGAACAGGTCTCCGGATCGAAGATCATTGTGATCACTAACCACTTGTCGTAGGAAAGGGCGGTAAAGGAGAGAGTGACGTTACCCGTCGCCACGCTCAGCGGTACCACCTCCAGCACTCGGCAACCGAGCAGGCTGAGCGGTTCGTCCGGACCGCGGAGGTCGCTCACGAAGGTGTGCACGAATGGCTGGTGATCAATGAAGTACTGGTACACGCCCAGCCGCGCCAGCAGCCGGAAGGCAGGACCCAAGACAGCTGTGGAAGCCCCCCGCTCGTGTTGCTTGGCGGCTCGCATGATTGTCGATACCGCGGTCAGGCGGTCGGAGAATTCCCCATTGGTGGGAAGTCTTACGGGAATCACCCCACTGCGGTTCCCAAGCTGGCCTGACTCGGTACGCGTCCTTGCAGCGAATGGAACGGAAACGACCACAGTGTCCAGCCGTTCGCCGCGGCCGCTGAGCAGCTGGTGCAGTGCACCGGCTACCGCAGTCAGTACAAGATCATTTACTGTGGCGCCGTTGCAATGGGCAAGCTCCCGAACTTGATGCAGATCCACGACAGCGGTACGAATGCCTCGGCGGGCTCCAGTGGGCTTGTTCAGTGAGCACGGTTGGGCACGTTCGGCCAGCGAGGGACGAAGTTCGTCCACCGCGGCAAGTAGTCGGCCGATCGCCTTCGGTGCACCGCGCAGTGAACGAATGCGCTCCCTCCAGGCGTCCGTTGCCAGTGCCGCTCGACTTGGATGCGGTTGTGGCACGACTGCAGTCGCAAGGGGAGCTGGGCCGTCGACAAGCCCTCGCAGCACCGCCAATCCCGCCAACCCGTCGCCGACGACGTGATGCATCACCAGTACGACAGCGGCTCGGCCGCCGGTCATGCGAGGAACGAGGGTGGCCGACCACAGGGCACGGTCCTCTGGCAGCGGCGTAGTCACGAGGTCAGCGGCGATATCCAGCAAGCCGTCATCGTCGGTCTCCGACTGTGGGGTTATGACCGACACGTGATCGCTGATCTCGAAGCCAGGGACATCAACCCAAATCGGCCGTCCGCAGCCGAGCGGGACTTTCTGCAACCGCTGCCGTAATCGCGGAACCGCTGAGATGCGTTGCTTCAGAGTTGTCCGCAAAGAACCCACGTTCAGCCCGTTGGACGCCTCCAAGATCAGCACCGCACCGACCTGCAGAGGTGGCGGATGCCGCTGTGAGACGAGCGACATCAGATCGTCGGCGCTCACCCTGTCAAACATCGTTGCCAGCATCCGGCGATGATCGCAAGGTGCCCAGAGCCGAACGCTTCGAATGACTTAGGCAACTTTCAGGACACTGCAGGACTTTCGACCCTTCGTGGCGACACCCACAGCGCGCAAGCCTGAACCGCGGGCGGTGAAGCCGACCATCACGCAGCCACCTTCACCGCCCCACGCAGCCAACCCTCACGCAGCGAACGGAGCCTGGTCATGACCTCACCGCAGAACGAAAGACAACGGTCCACCAAGGATTTCGCTGAGCTGTCGGAGGCCAAGTGTCAAGAGTTATTGGTCCAGCACAGCGTCGGCCGGGTTGGCTTCATGGGCGGGGACGGGCCGCTGATCTTGCCGGTGACCTATCAATACCGCAACGGCAGCGTGATCTTCCGTACCTCTCCTGTCGGCCCTCTTGCTGAGCTCGTCCGGCGAACAAGCGTGGCATTCGAGATTGACGAGATCGATGAACAGAACAAATCAGGCTGGAGCGTTCTGGTGCTCGGATTCGCCGAGGCGATGGCTCATAACTATCTGCTCACATCAGCCTGGGAGACCGGCCCGGTGCCCTGGGCGGACGGAGTTCGGAATCTGTTTGTCGAGATCAAGCCGCGCAGGATCAGCGGCCGGACCGTAGGGGCTTCCTTACGCGGCTGACGCCTGCACCCGGCGGGTGTGGAGCTCCTCCTGAGATGGGAGCTCGTCAGGTCACTCGAATGACTACGTTGGAACGCCCAAGCCCACCCACGGCCTGAGCAACTCCAGAAGCCAGCCTCGTATCGGGAACTCCAGCGCCGCCACCGCGGCCGCGGGCGCGTCCCGAAGTGCGCTCTTCCAGGCCAGCGCGCGAGTCACGCAGCCAGTGCTCCGCGCCAGTGCTACCCAGCGACTGAGCTCGTCCGGGCTGCCCAGACTGGCGAAGGGCTCGAGGTAGGCGTCCCGGATCCGCACCATGTGCGGGTCGTCAATCCGCCCGTCGTCGTTCAGCACCTCGGCGTGGAAGCCAATGGAATTCAAGGTCGCCAGCATCGTCCCAAACGGATGTCCTACCGACGCGTCGCCCCAATCGATGATCCGGACTGAGGACAGGTCATCTACTTGTCCAGGCCAGCAGACATTGCTGGAGTGCAAGTCATCGTGCTGCAGGCTGACCGGCACCGGTGACGCGGCCAATTCGGCGCACCAATCGTCGTACCCCGGCAGCAAACGCTCGAGGAGGGATGCGGTCTCAGCAGTCAGCCCGCCGTCCTCGGTCGGCTGAGCGGCGAGTTCGGTGAGAAGCCGGCGGTATTCCACGGGGAGCTGCGCGGGACTCCGGTCCGGGATCCCGGTCGCCAAGAAACGGTCTTCGTGGCTGGCCAGGGCGAGCTGCGCTTCGGCGTATCGAGGTAACAGCCGTTCCCAGTAGTCCCACAATGCCTCCGGCTCGGCTCTCGACCGGAGCAGCTCGCCGCCGTCGCGGGTGAGGGACCATGCCCGCGCGTCGTCGTATCCGATGACCTCCGGCGCCAGGCCCGGCCGGAGCTCATCGAGCAGGCCGACAAGAACGGCTTCATAGGCGGTCCCACTTCCGTTCGCTTTGAACCAGACGCGACCCTCGGTCGTCTCGAAGTTGATGGTGCTCGACCAGACGCGGGTGTGCGGCTGGTCCGACTCGCCGGTAAGCCGGCTGCCGCGAGGTTTGAGTTGCGCAGCCACCCAAGCCAGCACCTCTTCTACGAAGGCGCTGCTGGTCCACAGTGCCACCGGATCTGGGACGGTCTGCTCAGCGCTCAAGGAGCTGCTTGAGGGTTGCGAGGTCCGTCCGGATCGCCGTCGCGTCTGCCTCGTACTCGTCGTCCGACTGGTCCGCTCGGCGGCGAAGGGTGAACACCACCTCGCAGCCGGTGCCATCGGCGATCACCCGCATTGGGTTGTTGAAAGTGGTCCCGTCGGCCAGCTTCACCTCGTGGTCGAGGACGAAGTACGGGTTCTCCGGCACGATGGTGACCTCGACCTCACCCATCGGTGACTCGGCGAACCAACGGCCGTTCCGCTGCTCGATGGCTCCGCTGAGTCCCGCCGCCCAGTTCGGCAGGTTCGCCGGGTTCACGGCGTATGCGTAAACCTCATCAGCCGGCCGCTCGATGTAGGTGCTGAGGTGCTGCGATTCGCTCATCCCCTTGACCCTAGATCGCCTCGAAAGCCGAGCTGACTGAGGCCCGCAAACTCATCAGCGACATGCGGTCAGATCGCAGGCTCACGCACCCCGACAAGGCAGGATGAGCTCGTGGCCGCGACGCTGCTGCCGGACCCTTCTCGGCAGGCTGCAAGCCGTACGCCGGCTGGCCACGTTCAGCTCCATGTGCGATGGGATCGAGTGTGTCTGCTCTTGGCACTGGTGGCTGTGCTTGCGATTGTGCTGGTACACCCCGTCATCGTTGCCGTACGCGGTGACCCGAGCGCTCCAGCGGCACCGACACCATCGATCCCGGCACCGACACCATCGATCCCGACACCCGACCATCCGGCGCCGCCACAACCCAGGTGCCCCAAGCCCGCGAGTGGCGTTGTCCGCGCTGCGCCGGCCGCCCATGACGAAGCCAATCCTGCAGCACGAACCGTGGCTCTGACCTTCGACGATGGTCCAGGTGCCGCTACGCCACAAGTACTCGATGTGCTTCGCGGAGCCGGCGTGCGTGCCACATTCTTCGTCATAGGTCAGCACGCAGCGGCCAATCCAGAGATGCTGCAAAGAATTGTGGCCGACGGCCACGTGCTCGGAGATCACACGTGGTCACATCGCATCCCGAGTGCGTCAGCTGGTTGGAAGCGCAGCATGCTGACCGGGGAGATCGAACGCACCCGTCGCGCCATTGTCGATGCCACAGGTCTAGAGCCCTGTCTGTTTCGCCCGCCGGGCGGGGTCGTGAAGGGTGGGAAAAACGTCACTCATGCCGCCGGTCTCTCGATGATCTTGTGGTCGGTCGACACGCGCGACTGGGTGCCGTCCAAAGACCAAACGAAATTCGCGACGACTATCCGGAAGCGTGCCGCACAGGGCCTTGCCGAGGAGCATCCGGTGATCTTGCTTCATGACGGCGGCGGGAATCGAGAGGCGACGGTCGCTGCCCTGCCAGAGATCATCAACGACTATCGAGCGCAGGGATACCGATTTGTCACCTTGGACCGACCGGCGTAGCCGGCCTAATTAATCGTATTCGTGTTCTAATAGATGCGTGAGGTTTGAGGCGCGACACATCGGCAGTGGGCGATGGGGCGTCTACGACGGGGGCGTGATGGGCTGGCGCGCTGTTGATCTTGGAGAGGACGAGGCAAGCCAGATGGCGATGGACATGGACGTTGTCTACAACCAGTACGGGCAACGAACAGCAGAGGAACGACGCGAGGTGCGGCCACCGATCGAGGTTGAAACGGCAACGTGGTCAGCGGCAGGGACCTTGGACTATTGGGTACGCGAGCGCGGCGAGTGGTGGGGACGAGTCCGCGGGCCGGATGGACGTCAGCTGTGGATCAAGGCCAAGGATCTGCGACGTACGGATGAGTAGGCGCTGCGGAGCCGTGATCACAAGAGGCGGTCCTGGGTGGTAGTGGAGGCAAGGAAGTGGCGAGCTCGACGTCCAAGATCGTTGAGATCAACTCGGCCGGCCTCGGCCGCCGCGGCAAGCCGTGACGCCAAGTCCAAAGCCTCATCGATCAGCGGCGCCTCGGTCGCGACCGCCTCCTGGCCCATGTCACGCAAGATCGTCACCTCGGTGCGTGCCGCGATGATCGGATCCTTGATGCCCTCGACCCACACCTTGGTTCGGTGGCCATCACCCCGTTCGTCCCCGAGCAAGGGCTCAAGCGCGTATATGTAATCCGATCGCGCGAACTTACCGAAGCCGAGCGATACCATCCGCGGTTCTGACGCCACGATCCGATCATCCTCCCAAATCAGGAAAGTGGTCACCAAAGACATGATTCGCCTCTCGATTTTGATGTCGTCTGTGACCACCTTCGAGTCAGAGCGGCCGCGCGAGCTCGAGAGGCCCCGTCAGGTATGAGTGGGCCTTTGGCCAAACCGGCCACGCAACGGGCGCAAATCCGTTAATGTGGCGGGCGTTCTGATCACTGCAATCTGCGATCGTCCAGGGCGACACGCCGATCATTTCGGGGGACTCTTAGCCGTCTCCAGGCGCCCTATCATCAAAACTGATCACATCAGTCACATGCTTCACTCCATCAACGTCGAGCAGGGGGAGTCGACATGACCTTTACCGCGGACTCAAAGACTGACAACCGGTTAGACCTGTGGACCCAGGTAAGCGTCGCCGGGGTCAAGTATCTGCGTCTCCCGCTGCATACCCCGTGGCTGGACCCGGGTGACGATCTGGTCTTGGCGTTGAAGGAGAGTCTCAAGCTGGCCCGCCCTGGTGACACCGTCGGGGTGAGTGAGAAGGTCGCCATCCTGCTCACCGGTCGGACCGTGGACATCAGCACCGTGAAACCCGGTCGGCTCGCTCGGTTCCTGGCTTCTCATGTCCACCCGCGCACCGATTCCAAGGGTCTGGCGGTCCCCGAGAAGATGGAGTACGTCGTCCGTACCGTCGGCCTCCGGCGAATCATTCCAGCAGCACTCGGCAGCGCCGTCACTCGCCCGCTCGGAATGCACGGAACCTTCTATCGGGTGGCTGGATCGGTGGCACGAGACGTCGACGGCGGCCGGCCGCCGTACGAGCACGTGCTCTTCCCACCCTTGGACAACAAGGTCGCGCAGAGGATCTGCGCCGATCTCGAGCGCGCGCTGGACATCGGCGTCAGCATCGTCGACCTCAATGATTACGGCGGCTCGATCCGTGCGGTGTCTCCTCGATCACTTTCTGAGGAGACCTTGGCTGCCGTACTCAGTGACAATCCCCTGGGTCAACGACTTACCAGCACGCCATTCGTCCTCGTGCGGCCCGCCTGAGAGTCGCGCAGACCATCTGATCCACCGGATCATCTCAGCGTCGCCGGCGCGCCACCACATCAATGGCCTCGGTGAGCAGCAGTCGCTCGGGTGCCCGCACCAGGTACAAGACGCCGATGAAGACTCCCACCAGGGTCAATCCAACCGTTGAGACCAACAGCAGCTCGCTCATCAACCCGGTGCCGACCACAGGATCGAGCAGACGGTAGACCACAGCGGCGACAGCGGTGCCTGCCGCGGCCGCAAGGGCCGTACGGCCCACCATCACCGGCAACGACCTGAGATCAACGGCGCCATGGCGTCGCCCCAGCAGCAAGGTGTTGGCCACGGCCGCGAACAGCACTGACAGCGAAGTCGACGCAGCCAGGCCGGCGATTCCGAAGGTAAGGCCAAGGGTGAAGTCGCCGACCACGTTGATCGACATGGCGAAGACAAACACCAACACGGGTCGACGCGAGTCGCCGAGCGCGTACGAGGCACGCACCACCATTTCCCGCCATCCCAGAGCCAGCAGTGCCGGTGCGTACCACAACATCGCGGTCGCCGTACGCTGCGTGTCCGCAGGAGTAAAGCTGCCATGCTCGAAGAGCAGCGCGACCAACGGGACAGCGCAGACGATCAGGAAACCCCAGACCGGCATCAGCACCGTGGCCACCGTCGACAAGCCACGACCGACCAGCCGCCGCATCTCATCGAGATCTCGGGCGCCGGCAGCGGCGCCGAACGCGGGGTAGAGCGCGGTCAGCAGCGACGCAACGAGCAAGGTCTCCCCGAGAGAGATGACCCGCCAGGCATAGCTCAATGCCGAGATCGTTCCCTCGCCGACCATCGAGCCGACAGCCCGATCGACCATCGTGTTGGCGTTGCCGAGGGCACTTCCGACCAGCAGCGGCGGGATCAGTCTCGCGATCGATCGGAAGCCGGGGTCCTTGATGTCGAAGGAGGCACGCAACCGCAGACCCAGGGCACGAATGGGGACCAACTGGCACAGCAACCGGGCTGCGGAGCCGACGACGAACCCGACGGCAAGGGCATAGACACCGTAACGCGGTCCGAACAGCACCGCCGACGCGATCATGATCAGGTTGAACGGAACCCCCTGCATCGCAGACCAGAAAAACCGGCGATGTGCCTCCGCCGCGGCGGCGAGCAAGTTCGTGCCCGATATCAACACGGTGGCAATCAGCACGATGCGCGTGAGCGAAGCAGCCAACTCGGCCTGGGCCCCCTTGAAGCCCGGCGCCAGCACCGTCACCACCGAGTTGGCCGCCAATGCCATGATCAGCGAGCCGAGGCCGAGAACGAGCAGCGTCACGGTCAGTACGACGGACAAGGTATGAGCTGCCTTGTTGGAGTCGTCGTCGGTGCTGGTCTGGGCGGCGAGCACCGGCACGGTCGCCTTCGCCATCGCGCCGGCCACTAGTGCCAGCACCAGATTCATCAGGCCTTGGGCAACCAGATAGGCGTCCAGCTGGGCGCCAGCCCCGAAAACACCCGCAATCACGACATCGCGGCAGAAACCGAGAATGGCTGAGATGGCGGTGAGGACAGTCACCAGAGCAGCCGCTTGGGCAATCCCCGACCGTGCCTTCACGTCTAGCAACATAATGCAGCTAGGTCGGCTCCACCGGCGGCGAACACTGAGTGGGAGCCCGGGCTGCCATTTTCAAAGCAGCTCCTCAGGCTCTTTCTACGGCATCGCACGCGCCATGCGCTGCACTGCATCCGTGAGGTGCTGCGGACTTGTCCCGAAGTTCAGCCTCACGAAGCCGGCTCCCTCGCGGCCGTAATCCAGTCCGGGACTGAGCGCGATACGGCCCCGCTGGAGAAAGATGGCAGCCGGATCGTCTCCGAAAGGCAGTGCCCGACAGTCCAGCCAGGCGAGATAGGACGCCTGAGGTGGTCTCCACGTGATCTGAGAGAGTTCGACCGCCAGCAGCTGGCCCAGAAGAGCGCGGTTTGCCGCCAGCCGAGCCTGGACCGCATCGAGCCAGCGGTCACCAGCGGTGAAGGCCGCTTCGGCAGCGACGATGCCGAGTATCCCTACCCGGTCCGTCAGTGCTGGTAGCCGCCGGACCGCAGCACCTGCGCGATCGGATGCCGTGATCACAAACGCCGCCTTCAGTCCCGCCACGTTGAACGCTTTTGAAGCCGATGTGAGAGCAATGCCGCAGTTGCGCGCAGCGTCTGAGACCTCCAGCCATGGGGTGTGAGTTGCGCCGTCAAGAACCAGTGGGGCGTGAATCTCATCCGCCAGCACCCACGCGTCGTAGGTGACGCACAGGTCAGCGATCTGCTCCAGCACCTGTCGCGGCACTATCTGGCCGGTCGGGTTGTGCGGATTTGCCAGCACGAGGACGCGCACTCCGCCTGCCAGCGCTGTCTCCAGCCTTGCAAGATCGACTGCGCTGGCAGCATCCAGCGGAAGTTCGACAAGCTCGACTCGCGCCTGTGGAAGCTCTGCGAAGAAGGGCGGGTACGCCGGGGTGAAGAAGGCCACCTGCGCGCCAGGCTCGGTCAGGATCCGGCACAACTCTATGAGGCCAGCCATCACATCCGGTACGAGTGTGAGGTGTTCCGGATCGACCGTCGAGTGCAGCCTGCGTTGTGCGAAACCAGCGAATGCGGCCGCGGTCCGGGCAGCCGTTGGCGCTGTGTAGCCAAGATCGTGGCGGTCGATCGCCGCGTGCAACGCCGCAGTGACCTCCGCGGCCAGCGGAAAGTCCATCTCGGCGACGGTCAATGGCAGCACGTCTGGCTCATAGCTGGACCACTTCTCGCTACGCCGCTCGTACAGCGCGGCTAGGTCCGGCACCTGCAGATCAATGGCGCCAGTGGGCTCGAAGTTTTCTCGTTCTTGCACCGGCGTGGCTGGGTTGATCGAGGAGTAGGCCGCCGGTTACCGGAGGTCGTCGTCGCCGTAGACCACGGTTTCCTGCTCGGCCACGTCGGCCTCATCGGCCTCACGAATACCCCGACCGACGCTCACGGGCTGTGCCTGCTGGTCAGCCTCGTCCTCCGCTAGCGGGTCGGCATCGAGCGTCTGTTCGGCCCAGTCGGCCTCAGGTACGTCGTCGGGCGGGGTGTCAGGGCTAGAGAGGGTCATGGCGCTCCTTGACGGGTCACACTTCTCGATCAAGGTCTGGTCCTCACCTTATGCCTCCCCCAATTAATTCGATTGCGCGGCCCAGGGACGGCTGCCTAACCTGATCGAGGAATACATCGCGAGGCCATGTGGTTACTTACGGCGAGAGGAGGTGCCCACCTTGTACATGATCATGATGACTCCGAAGACGTGGCTTAGCTGCGCTAACGCGGATCGGGTGAGCGCGCCCCTCGATCACGTCGCGTAGCGCGTCACTCCCTCTCTGGAACATCCCTTATTCAGGCGTTTCGGGCGCCCTCATTTGGCTGCGCCCACCGCCTGGTCAGGTTCGCCTACATCCATTATCTGTAAGGAAAGCACCATGTTTGAGCAAGAGTACAGATCACAGGAACAGATCAGTCGCGAGGCTGCAGAACGCTTCGCGCTCATGGTCGCAATCGCGGCGCGCAAGGCTGAGGCCAAGCAGGTACGTCAGCAGAAGCGTCGCAGCGCAATGCGTGCTGAGCCTGTTGAAGCTCAGTAATGGCCGTTGAGCATGCGCCCTGAGCTTGTTGACCTTTGACGGCTCAGGGCGCAGCTGCGTCACGCGCTCAAGGGCGCATCTCTGTTGCCCGCACAGGGCGAATGCGAATACCCCACGCTGCGTGGGACATTCACGCTGTACATGGCGTGCATGCCACGTACAGCGTCGGCCGGATGGGTACAGCCCGAGGACAGGCTCAGGGCGGGAAGGGGATCAGCGGCGGCGGCGACGCGCGGTACCAAAGATGCTGCGAATGATCTCCGTCCCGGCCGTACGGGCGAACTGCTTGAAAGCACTCGAATCGGTGATCTGCTCCACCATTGACTTCTCCGCGCGTTGCG
>Ga0081455_10003541_pt1 | contig 17913 bp, 13 predicted proteins | sample TabmetS3T2R1_FD_70207 | JGI IMG/M metagenome (GOLD analysis project Ga0081455, IMG submission 70207) | Tabebuia heterophylla rhizosphere microbial communities from the University of Puerto Rico - S3T2R1 | ecosystem: Host-associated > Plants > Roots > Rhizosphere ...
CAAGGTCACCTATGGCGACGTCTTCCTGCAGGCCGAGCAGGAATATTCCCGGCACAATTTCGAGCACGCCGACACCGCGATGCTGTTCGAGCAGTTCAGGATGGCGGAAGACGCCTGCAAAAAATATCTCGCGGCCGGCTGGAAAGAGGGCGGCAATCAGAAGGAGCATCTGATGGCGCTGCCGGCCTATGACCAGTGCATCAAGGCGAGCCATGTCTTCAACCTGCTGGATGCCCGCGGCGTGATCTCGGTCACCGAGCGGCAGAGCTACATCATGCGCGTGCGCGAACTGGCAAAAGCCTGCGGCGAAGCCTGGGTTCACACCGAAGCGGGCAGGGCGGTCTGATGCCTGATCTTCTCCTCGAACTCTTCTCCGAAGAAATCCCCGCGCGCATGCAGGCGAAGGCGGCGGACGATCTGCGCCGCATGGTCACCGACAAGCTGGTCGCCGAGGGCCTCGTCTACGAAGGCGCAAAGGCGTTCGCGACGCCGCGGCGGCTGGCGCTGACCGTGCACGGCATTCCTCAGCGTCAGTCCGACCTGAAGGAAGAGCGCCGCGGCCCGCGCGTTGGCGGCCCCGATGCCGCGATCCAGGGATTTTTGAAGGCGACCGGCCTTGCCCGGATCGAAGACGCCAAGATCCAGACCGATCCGAAGAAGGGCGATTTCTACATCGCGCTGATCGAGAAGCCGGGCCGCGCCACCATCGATGTGCTGGCCGAGATTCTGCCCGTCATCATCAGAACCTTCCCGTGGCCGAAATCGATGCGCTGGGGCGAACGCTCGGCCAAGTCAGGCTCGCTCTCCTGGGTGCGGCCGCTGCATTCGATCATCGCGACTTTCGGTCCGGAGACCGAAGACCCCGACGTGGTCAAGTTTACCGTGGACGGCATCGAGACCGGTCAAACCACGCACGGCCACCGCTTCCTGGCGCCGGCGGCAATTTCCGTGCGCCGCTTCGAGGATTACGAAGCCAAGTTGAAGGCCGCAAAGGTCGTGCTCGACGCGCAGGCGCGCAAGGACATCATCCTTGAGGATGCCAAGGAATTGGCATTCGCACAGGGCTTTGAGCTGGTGGAAGACCAGGTACTGGCCGACGAAGTGGCGGGCCTTGTCGAGTGGCCGGTCGCGCTGATGGGATCGTTCGAAAAGGAATTCTTGTCGATCCCGGACGAGGTGATCCGCGCCACCATCCGCAACAATCAGAAATGCTTTGTGGTGCGCGATCCCAAGACGGGCAAGCTCGCCAACAAGTTCATCCTGACCGCCAATATCGAGGCCACCGACGGCGGCAAGGTGATCATATCAGGCAACGAGCGCGTCATCCGCGCGCGGCTGTCGGACGCCAAATTCTTCTACGAGACCGACCTGAAGACGAAGCTGGAAAGCCGGCTGCCGAAGTTCGAGCAGATCGTGTTCCACGAGAAGCTCGGCACGCAGGCCGCGCGGATCAAGCGCATCGAGCGGCTGGTGGTGGAGATCGCGCCGCTGGTCGGCGCCGATGTCGAAAAAGCCAGGCGTGCCGCGCATCTGGCAAAAGCTGATTTGCTGACCGAAGTCGTCGGCGAATTCCCCGAGCTGCAGGGCTTGATGGGCAAGTACTATGCGCAGGCGCAGGGCGAAGACGCCTCCGTCGCCGCCGCAAGCGAGGATCATTACAAGCCCCAAGGTCCCGCTGACCGCGTGCCGACTGATCAGGTGAGCGTGGCGGTGGCGCTCGCGGACAAGATCGACACGCTGGTTGGGTTCTGGGCGATCGACGAGAAGCCGACGGGGAGCAAGGATCCGTATGCGTTGCGGCGCGCGGCGCTGGGTGTGATCAGGCTGATTGTTGATAACGCGCTTCGGCTGCCGATCCTGAACGTGGCGAAGTCGGCATTGGGTGGTTTGCCGAAAAAGGACGATGCCCAAAAACTACCCGACGATCTCCTCGCCTTCTTCGCCGACCGCCTGAAAGTCCAGCTCCGCGACCAGGGTGCGCGGCACGATCTCGTCGATGCCGTGTTCTCGCTCGGCGGGCAGGACGATCTGCTGCTGGTGGTGCGCCGCGTCGAGGCGCTCGGCAAGTTCCTCGACACCGACGACGGCAAGAACCTGCTTGCGGGGACCAAGCGCGCGAGTAACATCCTCGCGATCGAGGAGAAGAAGGACAAGCGCACCTTTGACGGTACGCCGGATGCCGGGCTTTATGCGCTTCCTGAAGAAAAGGCGCTCGCCAAGGCGATCGACCAGGTCAAGAGCGAGGCCGGAGCCGCGGTGCAGAAGGAAGATTTCGCTGCCGCGATGAGCGCGATGGCAAAGCTGCGTCCGGCGGTCGATGCGTTCTTCGACAAGGTCAAGGTCAATGACGATGAACCCAAAGTCCGCGAGAACCGACTAAAGTTACTGAACGAAATCCGCGCGGCCACCCGCGCGGTGGCGGATTTTTCCAAGATCGAAGGCTAGACCATGGATCGTCAGACGCTCGCCGCTTATGACCAGGATGCGGCGGCGTTCGCGAAGGACTGGCTCGGCCAGCCGGCGCCGGTCGACCTGCAGGAAATCGTCGAGCGGTTTTTTGTGCGCGGCGGCAATTCGGCCGATATCGGCTGCGGTTGCGGCCGCGAGGTCGCCTGGCTTCACGCGAACGGTTTTTCGGCCGCCGGCTTCGATGCCTCCGAGGGCCTGCTGAGCGAAGCGCGCCGGCGCTATCCCTCCTACAAGTTCGCGCATGCTGAATTGCCCGATCTGAACGGCATCGGCACGTTCGACAACGTGCTGTGCGAAACCGTGATCATGCATCTCGGCCGCAAGGAGATCGCGGCATCGGTTCGCCGCCTGCTCGATATCGTCAAGCCCAGCGGCATTCTCTATCTGAGCTGGCGCGTCACCGAGGGCACCGATCAGCGCGACGCGCAGGGCCGGCTTTATGCGGCGTTCGATCCGGCGGTCGTGCGGGCGGAGCTGACGGATGCGGCAGTATTGCTCGACGAAGAGGTCGTCAGCGCCTCATCGGGGAAGAAGATCCACCGGCTGGTGGTGAAGAAGGCGGGGCTGGAAATCCGCGAGTAGGCTGTGTCCCGTAGGGTGGGCAAAGCGACTTGTCCGCCGTAGCTCAACGAGCGAAGGCGGAAGCGTGCCCACCATTCAAAGCAACGGTTCGGAGAAATGGTGGGCACGGCGCAATCGCGCCTTTGCCCACCCTACGGCACCGCGTCCGGGGACACACAAACGAAAGCCCCGCCCGGAGGGGACGCCGAGCGGGGCTTTTGTCCGGTCGTATCTCGCGCACATCCGCTTGCGCGGCGCCCGGACTGATCGTTCAGGCTACTGAGGTCTAATCGACCACCTGAACGATGCGACGGGAACGCGGTTCGACCAATATCGTCTGGCCGTTCACCACGGTGTAGCGATAGGGCGTCATGCCGAATGATTGCGGCACGTCGTAAACGGTGACGCCGGTTTCCGGCAGCACGCCGCCGACAATGACGCGTTCGGGGATCGTGTAATTCGGCACGCGTTCACGCACGATATATTCGCGGAAGGCGGGACGCTGCTCGGCCACGATGCCTTCATGTTCGCCGATGACGACAGTGCTGCCGCCGGCTGTGCCGATCGTGGTCTGCGCCTGCGCCGCGATCGGGGCGGCCATCGCGCCGGCGATCGCCGCGACGGCAAATAGTCTGTTCCGCATGGTCTACTCCTTCGCGAGAAGAGGCGCCGGCTTTGCCAGCGCACACAATGCGGGCCAATTCATCCCGTGCGGCATTGTTCCGGAAAACCGCGGCCTCATCCGAGGCATTTCTGGGGAATTGTTGCGGAGGCTGGAACCCCTTGAAGGTCTTGAGCGTCTTGCTATTCCCCCGCCGCGCCAGCGGCTAAGTTGCCGCCCTCGATTCGATTTCCCGCCCCCACATCATCCCGGAGACTTCAATGACTATCACTGCTGCGCACATTTCCCCGATCGTCGCCCTGATCGCGGGAGTCCTGATTCTGATTATGCCGCGGTTCCTCAATTTCATCGTCGCCATCTACTTGATCGTAGTCGGTTTGGCCGGCCTGGGCGTGTTCAAGATGTTGAGGTTCTAGCGCGGGAAAAGCGGGGTTTCGCGGCTTGCGCGGAACCCCTCAAAATGGTGTAAGGCGCGCATCTTTCTCACCTTTCGGATAGTTGGAATCCATGGCCAAAGCCGTCGCGAAGTCCAAGAAGGCTGCAGTGAAATCTGTAGCGAAATCAAAGCCATCCGCCCCGTCCAAGGCCGCGCCGCAGACGTCGGCCCGCAAGGCGCTGAAGAAGGCGCCGGCCAAGCCGGTCGCCAAGGTCGCCGCCAAGAAGGCTCCGGTCCGCAAACCGGCTGTTGAGGCGGTAAAATCCGGCAAGTGGGTCTACACCTTCGGGGACGGCAAGGCGGAGGGCAAAGCGGGCCTGCGCGACCTGCTCGGCGGCAAGGGCGCCAACCTCGCCGAGATGGCGAATCTCGGCCTCCCGGTGCCTCCCGGCTTCACCATTCCGACCTCGGTCTGCACGTATTTTTATGCGCACGACAAATCCTATCCGGCCGCGCTGAAGGCGCAGGTCGAGAAGGCGCTCGAACATGTAGGCAAGCTGACCGGCAAGGCGTTCGGCGATTCAAAGAATCCGCTGCTGGTGTCGGTCCGCTCCGGCGGCCGCGCCTCGATGCCGGGCATGATGGATACCGTGCTCAACCTCGGTCTCAACGACAAGACGGTCGAAGCGCTCGCCGAACTCTCCGGCGACCGGCGCTTCGCCTATGACAGCTATCGCCGCTTCATCACGATGTATTCGGACGTGGTGCTCGGCTTCGAGCATCATCACTTCGAGGACATCCTCGACACCTTCAAGGACAGCCAAGGCTACACGCTCGACACCGATCTGTCCGGCGAGGACTGGGTCGAACTGGTTGGCAAGTACAAGGAAGCGGTGGCACGCGAGACCGGCAAGGATTTTCCGCAGGATCCGCACGAGCAATTGTGGGGCGCGATCGGCGCGGTGTTTTCATCCTGGATGAATGCGCGCGCGGTGACCTACCGCCGCTTGCACGACATCCCGGAATCCTGGGGCACGGCCGTCAACATCCAGGCCATGGTGTTCGGCAACATGGGCGAGACGTCGGCGACCGGCGTCGCGTTCACGCGCAATCCCTCGACCGGCGAGAGCAAGCTCTACGGTGAATTCCTGATCAATGCTCAGGGCGAGGACGTGGTGGCGGGCATCCGCACGCCGCAGGACATCACCGAGGAAGCGCGTCAGGAATCCGGCTCCGACAAGGCATCGATGGAAAGCGCGATGCCGGAGGCGTTCAAGGAGCTGACGCGCATCTACACGATGCTCGAAAAGCACTACCGCGACATGCAGGACATGGAGTTCACGGTAGAGCAGGGCAAATTGTGGATGCTGCAGACCCGCGGCGGCAAGCGCACCGCAAAGGCGGCGCTGCGCATCGCGGTCGAGCTCGCCAATGAAGGCCTGATCTCGAAGAAGGATGCGGTGATGCGGATCGATCCGGCCTCGCTGGATCAATTGCTCCACCCGACCATCGATCCGCAGGCCAAGCGCGACGTGATCGCGACCGGCCTGCCGGCGTCGCCCGGCGCCGCCTCCGGCGAGATCGTGTTCTCCTCGGATGAGGCCGCAAAGCTTCAAGCCGACGGCCGCAGCGTCATCCTGGTCCGCGTCGAGACCAGCCCGGAAGACATTCACGGCATGCACGCCGCCGAAGGCATTTTGACTACGCGCGGCGGCATGACCTCGCACGCCGCGGTGGTCGCGCGCGGCATGGGCAAGCCCTGCGTCTCCGGCTGCGGCGCCATCCGCGTCGACTATGGCCGCGGCACGATGAGCGTCGGCTCGCGCACCTTCAAGACCGGCGACGTCATCACCATCGACGGTTCGCTCGGCCAGGTGCTGGCCGGCAAGATGCCGATGATCGAGCCGAAACTGTCGGGCGAATTCGGCACGCTGATGGGCTGGGCCGATGCCGTCCGCAAGCTCGGCGTCCGCGTCAACGGCGATACGCCCGATGATGCGCGCACCGCGGTGAAGTTCGGCGCCGAGGGCATCGGGCTGTGCCGCACCGAGCACATGTTCTTCGAAGAGACCCGCATCCGCACCGTGCGCGAGATGATCCTCTCCGAAGACGAGCAGTCGCGTCGCGCGGCGCTGTCGAAGCTGCTGCCGATGCAGCGCGCCGACTTCGTCGAGCTGTTCGAGATCATGAAGGGCCTGCCCGTCACGATCCGCCTGCTCGATCCGCCCTTGCACGAGTTCCTGCCGCACACCCAGGCCGAGGTCGAGGAAGTCGCGCGCGCGATGAACACCGATCCGCGCAAGCTCGCCGATCGCGCCCGCGATCTCGCCGAGTTCAACCCGATGCTCGGCTTCCGCGGCTGCCGCATCGCGATCGCCTATCCGGAGATCGCCGAGATGCAGGCGCGCGCGATCTTCGAGGCCGCGGTCGAGGCGGGCAAGCGCACCGGCAAGCCGGTCGGGCTCGAGGTGATGGTGCCGCTGATCGCGACCAAGGCCGAATTCGACCTGGTCAAGGCGCGCATCGACGCTATCGCGCAGGCGGTGATGAAAGAGACCGGCAAGAAGCTCGACTATCAAGTGGGCACCATGATCGAATTGCCGCGCGCCTGCCTGATGGCCGGCGAGGTCGCCGAGACCGCCGAATTCTTCTCTTTCGGCACCAACGACCTGACGCAGACCACCTACGGAATCAGCCGCGACGATGCCGCAAGCTTCCTCTCGACCTACGTCGCCAAGGGCATTCTGGAGATCGATCCCTTCATCTCGATGGATCGCGACGGTGTCGGCGAACTCGTCAAGATCGGCGTGCAACGCGGCCGCAAGACGCGGCCGAACCTCAAGGTCGGCATCTGCGGCGAGCATGGCGGCGATCCCGCATCGGTGGCGTTCTGCCACGAGATCGGGCTCAACTATGTCTCGTGCTCGCCCTATCGCGTGCCGATCGCGCGCCTTGCCGCTGCGCAGGCGGCGCTCGGCAAAGCGATCGCGAGCCAGGCGTAGTCATAATCTCAACTCACTTTCGACAAGACATTGCGGATGTCCGGTGTTCATCACCGGGCATTCTTTTTTGTCGCGCGAAATGCTGTCTGCGGCATTTGTTCATCATTTCCGTTGACTGGATATTTACCAGTTTCAGCGAGGGCGCATTTACCAGCATTTTGGATGCGCTCACGAAAATCGCCGCAATCGTTTGCCTGTATCATCAGCGCCACGCCGATTAACTCCCCGGCAACCTAAATTCGATACCAACGATTTTGGTCGAATTGCACGGATGTACTGCGTCTCGACTGCGTACCGAGTAAGCGTTGCGTGAGCGTACAATGTTTGAGTTGCGTACCTGGCCGAAGGACGTGCGTATTGCGTCCTTCGTGCTCGGTCTTTGCATCTTCTCGCTGATGCCGACCGAGGTCGGCTACCAGGACATCGGCTCACTGCTGGCTCGCCAGTCGGGCGCGGCCGAGCGCTGGCAGAAGCGCGTGTCTTCCGCAGCCGCCAATGTGCAGCTCGCCACCTATAGCTTCGGCCGTCCGATCGGCACTTCGCAGCCGCAGCTGCCGAGCTATCATCTGGCCAGTCTAAATGCCCGCGACATCACCGGCTCGATCACGCGTAGCAATCCGCTCGTCGTGCCGCCGCCGCGCTATCAGGCCTCCGATTTTCCCAAAGTCGATCGCACGCTGAAGGGCGATCGTCTCGTCGTTCGCCCGCCAGCGCCCGCGAATGCCGCGCCGCCGTCCAATGCAAAGCCCGAAGATCCCGCGACCTCCAATTCTTCCGTGATGGGCGCGAAGACGGCGGCCTTGCCGCCGAAGGCGCAGCAGGCGCCGCTCGATCCCGAACTGCAGGAAGCGCTCAACGCGCCGCCGCTGAAGCAATATGATCTGTCGCTCTCGCTGGAGAACACGCCGCTCGACGAGCCCAGGCGTTCAGGCGAAGTGCCGGCCGCGCTTGAAGCCGCGCCGCGCGACGGTTTCTCGGTGAAGACTTCGACGCTGTTCTTCGGCTCTTCGCTCGGCACCATCGGCAGCCTCGAGCGCTGGCAGCCCGGCGAGGAGCCCACCATCGTGATGCCCGGCGCGCTGCCCGATCCCGACATGAAGATCATGACCTCGCTGCCGGTCGATGCCGACAGTCCGGTCAGGATCGGCGAGGGCATCAGCATTGCGGCGAAGGGCGAAGTCAACGCCGAAAACCAGCGCGCCAAGACGCCGGCCGAGCGGCTTGGGCTGTTCGACGAAAAATCGCGCGCCAAGTCGGAAAAGTGTCTGGCGGAAGCGGTCTACTTCGAGGCCCGCGGCGAAGCCGTGCGCGGCCAGATCGCGGTGGCGCAGGTCATCCTGAACCGCGCGTTCTCGGGCAAATATCCGGACACCGTGTGCGGCGTGGTCTACCAGAACAAGCACCGCCATCTCGCCTGCCAGTTCACCTTTGCCTGCGATGGACATCCGGACGTGATCCGCGAGCCCGACATGTGGGACCGCGCCCAAAAGATCGCCAAGGCCATGCTCGATGGCCGGCTGTGGCTGCCGGAGGTCGACCGCTCGACGCACTACCACGCCTATTGGGTACGGCCGTCCTGGGTCAGCGAGATGAAGCGGAACTGGAAGTACGGCGTCCACACCTTCTATCGGCCGCGCAAATGGGGCGATGGCAGCGACGCACCGAGCTGGGCCAACCCGACGGAAACCGCGGCAATCTCGGCCAAGCTTGCCGATGAAGCCAAGAGCGAAGCCGAATTGAAAGGGCGCGACGGTCTTCGCTGACTCTTGGTTGGCTTCTAGAAATGTAACCTCAAGCTTCAATGTCGATCGCAATGTCGAAGTTCGGAGCGGAGTGCGTGAGCGCACCCGCCGAAATGTAATCGACGCCGGTGCCGGCGATATCAGCAATCGAGTTCAGCGTGACGCCGCCGGAAGCTTCCAGCACGACGCGTCGATCGGCGATCTTCACGGCTTCCTTCAGTGTCGCGATATCCATGTTGTCGAGCATCACCACGTCGGCGAGGGCGGTGTCGAGCACCTCGCGGAGCTGATCGAGCGTGTCGACCTCGATCTCGATTTTGACGAGATGGCCGGCGTGGCTGTGCGCGCGTTGTAGAACGGCGCGGACGCCGCCGGCAACCGCAATGTGGTTGTCCTTGATGAGGATGGCGTCGTCGAGCCCGAAGCGGTGGTTGAATCCGCCGCCGCAGCGCACTGCGTATTTTTCCAGCGCCCGCAACCCGGGCGTCGTCTTGCGCGTGCAGCAGATGCGGGTCTTGCTGCCTTCGGTGCGCTTCACATAGTCGCCCGTGAGCGTGGCGACGCCGGAGAGACGGCCGACAAAGTTCAGCGCCGTCCGTTCTCCTGACAGCACCGCCCGCGCCGGTCCCGAGATGCTCATGAGCTTTTGGCCGGCGGCAACCGCGGCGCCGTCGCGCGCTTGCGCCTCGATGCGGATGCCGGGTGCCAGTTTCTGCAATGTCGCCACTGCCAGCGGGAGGCCTGCGATCACGCCGGCCTGACGCGCGACCATTGCGGCATGCGCAGTGGTCGTCTCCGGGATGGTCGCGATCGAGGTGACGTCGCCGGCACGGCCAAGATCTTCGTCGAGCGCGCGCGTCACGGCCTCCTCGATCGCAAGCGGCGAAAGGAAGGCGTCGGGGTGGAGCAGGGAGGAGGGCATGATCATGGCTTACTCAAACGGTTTCCGGCTCGGTGACACGCACCGTCGCATGGTCGGCGAGCGAGGCGGCCACGTCGCGAGCGTCGGCGAGCGTCGTGAAGGTGCGGCGGGCAAGCGTGGGGACTTCCGCCGGATGGTCGGAGCGATAATGCGCGCCGCGGCTCTCGCGGCGCGACCAGGCGGACGCGGCGACCAGCAGCGCGCTCGTTGCCATGTTGCGCAGCGCGATGCTGGCGGTGTTGCGCTCGATATCGGCGAACAGGCGGATCGCCTTTGCCAGATGCCTGCCGTCCCTGACAACGCCGACATGGGAAGTCATCATATTGCGCAGGCTCGATTCGACGAGCCGTGGCAGCGGCGCGTTTTGTCCTGCGATCACGATTGCCGGCCGTCGTGCCGGAGACGCGATGTGTTGGCCTGCAATGTCTTCCGCGATGCGCGCGGCAAAGACCACGGCTTCCAACAGCGAGTTCGAGGCGAGGCGGTTGGCGCCATGCGCGCCGGTCGAGGACACTTCGCCGCCGGCCCACAGGCCCTTCAGCGACGTGCGGCCATTCGTATCCACGGCGATACCGCCCATGTGGTAGTGCGCGGCCGGTGCAACAGGAATTGGCTGCGCGGCGGGATCGATGCCGGCGCTGATGCAGCTGGCATGGACGGTCGGGAATTTCTCCGCAAAGCTCGCGCCGAGCGCCTTGCTGGCATCGAGAAAGGCGCCACGGCCGGCCGCGATCTCGGCAAACACGCCGCGCGCGACGATGTCGCGCGGTGCGAGCTCCGCCAGCGGATGCAGATTTTCCATAAAGCGCTCGCCGGCCTCATTGACCAGGATCGCGCCTTCGCCGCGCAGCGCCTCGGTGGCGAGCGGCGCCGGGTCGCGGCCTGTCATGATGGCGGTAGGGTGAAACTGCACGAACTCCGGATCGGCGATGACGGCGCCGGCGCGTGCGGCGATGGCAAGGCCGTGTCCGCTCGCCTCCGTCGGATTGGTCGTCACGGCATAGAGATGGCCGATGCCGCCGGTTGCGAGCACGATGGCGCGCGAGGCAATGACGACGGGCGAGGCGAGCGGGTCGCGCGCTTCGCGAATCTGCAATCCGGTCACCGCCCCGTTTTCGGTCAGCAGGTTTTCCGCGACAAAGCCCTCGATCACGCGGATCGATGGCGTCTTCCGCACAGCATCGGTAAGCGCCGCGATGATCGCGGCGCCCGCCATGTCGCCACGGACATGCACGATACGCCGCGCCGAGTGCGCAGCCTCGCGGCCGACCGCGAGCCTGCCTTCGAGATCGCGGTCGAACGGCACGCCATAGTGCAAGAGATCGTCGATACGCGCGCTTGCTTCGCGCGCCAGCCCCAGCGCGACATCTTCATCGACCAGCCCCCCGCCGACCGCGATCGTATCGGCGGCATGCGCTTCGGCGCTGTCGCCCCCGGCTACCGCCGCTGCGATGCCGCCCTGGGCCCAGGCGGTCGATGCGCCCCGGCCGAGCGGAGCCGCCGAAATCACCGTCACCGGTCGCGGTGCCAGTTTTAGCGCGCAGAACAATCCGGCAAGGCCGCCACCGACGATGACGACGTCGCTGGCGCGGAGATCGGTGTTTTGGTTTGTCATGGTCTATCCTTTCGTCGTCCCTGCGAAAGCAGGGACCCACACGCCGCGGCCTATCAGCAAGAGCGATGGGGTAGTCATCTTGTGTCGCGTCCAGGTTCGGTGGTTGTGGGTCCCGGCTCGCGCTTCGCTTGGCCGGGACGACAGCGGTTAGTTCTTCAGATTGATCATCCGCTCGACCGAGCGCCGCGCGCGTGCCGCAATCGCGGAATCGACCGTGACCTCCTCGCGCAGATAAAGGAGGCTCTCGAGAATCTTCGGCAGCGTGATGCGCTTCATGTGCGGACAGAGATTGCAGGGCTGCACCATCTCGACATCAGGCAGCTCGGCGCGAACATTGTCCGCCATCGAGCATTCCGTGATCATCACCAGCCGCTTCGGGTGCTTGTCGCGCACCCACTTGATCATGTGGGCGGTCGAGCCGGTGAAGTCGGCTTCCGCCAGCACGTCCGGCGGGCATTCGGGATGCGCGATGATCTGCACGGAAGGATCGGCCTCGCGATAGGCGCGCAGCTCGTCGCCGGTAAAGCGCTCATGCACCTCGCAGGCGCCTTTCCAGGCGATGATCTTCACGCTGGTTTTTGACGCGACGTACCGCGCCAGATACTGATCCGGCAGGAAGATCACGGTCGGCGCGCCCAGGCTTTCCACCACCTCGACCGCGTTGGATGAAGTGCAGCAGATATCGACCTCGGCCTTCACATCAGCGGAGGTATTGACATAGGCGACCACGGGGACGCCCGGGAAACGCGCGCGCAGCAGCCGCACGTCGGCGCCGGTGATGCTGGATGCCAGCGAACAGCCGGCGCGCGAATCCGGGATCAGCACCGTCTTCTCCGGATTCAGGATCTTTGACGTCTCCGCCATGAAGTGCACGCCGCATTGCACGATGGTGCCGGCCTTCACTTTGGTGGCTTCGATTGCGAGCTGGAGCGAGTCGCCGGCGATGTCGGCAACGCAGTGGAAGATTTCAGGCGTCTGGTAGTTATGGGCGAGAATGACCGCGTCGCGCTCGCGCTTCAGCTCGTTGATCGCCTTGATGTGCGGCGCCATCAGCGGCCACTCGACCGGCGAGATCACGTGCTTGACCCGCGCATAGAGATGCGCGGTGGCGCGCTCGACTTCGCTCGTCCACTCCAGCGACGGCATCGGCAGCGCTCGCGCGCGTTCAGCGGGGCTGATCGCAGGCCGCATTGGCGCTGGATGTTGGCGAGTGGCGTTTCCAAAGTCCTCGGGACCGTAGAGTCCGGTGATCGGCATAGAGGCCTCCTCGATACTTCCGATATATACTCTAGTTGAGCATATATGGATTTTGAGAAATCCGGCCACAAGAGGGCCGGTGCTCCGCTTATACTCAGATGGAGTAAATCGAATGTATCATGTCCCAAGCCGCGATGCCAGAGGGCGCCTTCAACAAATCGGCGTGTCCGACCGCGCCAATTTGCATCGCTGCAATGCGCGCCGCTTTTTGGATGACGCGCCTCTGGGATTTTCATGCGGATGCATTAACTCCCCGCAATGTTGCCCGTTCGCTTCGCGCCCGGGCGAAGCGCAAGACCAAGAAAAAGGGGAGTGCCATGTCCACGACCGCAGGCGAGCTTCGTCCGGCCAGCACCGTCGCCAACTGGCGAACGCCGCTGGTCATCATCATCTGCGGTTGCGTCATCGGGCTCCTCAGTTTCGGACCGCGCTCGAGCCTCGGCTTTTTCGTGCAGCCGATGAGCCGGGAATTCGCCTGGGGTCGGGACGTGTTTGGTCTCGCGCTGGCGCTGCAGAACCTGCTGTGGGGCTTGGGCCAGCCGATCGCCGGCGCCATCGCCGATCGTTTTGGTGTATTCCGCGTGATGGCGGTGGGTGCGCTGCTCTACGCCGGCGGCCTCTTGTTGATGAGCTACTCCTCGACGCCGCTGTCGCTGGATATCGGCGCCGGCGTGCTGATCGGCTTTGGCCTTTCCGGCTCTTCGTTCAACCTCGTCCTCTCAGCCTTCAGCAAGCTGCTGCCGTCAGAGCGGCGCGGCATCGCGTTCGGTGCCGGTACGGCGGCGGGATCGTTCGGCCAGTTCCTGTTCGCGCCGTTCGGCGTGGCGCTCATCGATAATTTCGGCTGGCAGTCGGCTCTCACGGTGTTTGCCGGCCTGATGCTGCTGATCGTGCCGCTGGCGCTGGCGCTCTCGACGCCGCCCGCAGCCACCAGCCATGCGCCGTCGGCCGACGACCAGTCGTTCAAGACCGCGCTCGCGGAAGCCTTCGGCCATCGCTCCTATGTGCTGCTGGTGCTCGGCTTCTTCACCTGCGGCTTCCAGCTCGCCTTCATCACCGTGCATCTGCCGGCCTATCTGGTCGACCGCGGCATCCCCGCCCAGACCGGCGGCTGGGTGCTCGCTTCCATCGGCCTCTTCAACATCATCGGCTCGCTCAGCGTCGGCTACGTGCAGAACTACATTCCCAAGCGCTACATCCTCTCCGCGATCTATTTCACCCGGGCGCTCTCGATCCTCGTCTTCATCTCGTTCCCGATCACGACCTTCTCGGCGATCGCGTTCGGCGCGATCAGTGGCCTGACCTGGCTCTCCACCGTGCCGCCGACCTCGGCGCTGGTGGCGCTGATGTTCGGCACGCGCTGGTTTGCCACCCTCTACGGCTTCGCCTTTGTCAGCCATCAGGTCGGCGGCTTCCTGGGCGTCTGGCTCGGCGGCATCGTGTTCGAGCAGTTCGGCTCCTACACCATGCTTTGGTGGCTCTCGATCCTGTTCGGCGTGCTGTCGGCGCTGATCAACCTGCCGATCGTCGAAAAGCCCGTCCCAAGAGCGGTTGCGCAACCTGCCTGATCCGCTAAACATTCCCGGCAAAATCTGTCGGGGAGAGTTACCGTGGGAACGTTCAAGGCCATCCGGATCGACAAGGCGGAAAAAGGTACCACCGCGACGCTGACGCAGTTCGACGAAGCCGAGTTGATGGAAGGCGACGTCACCGTCCGCGTCGAATGGTCGACGCTGAACTACAAGGACGGCCTTGCGCTGACCGGCAAGGCGCCGGTGGTGCGGCGCTTCCCGATGATCGCCGGCATCGATTTCGCCGGCACGGTCGAGCAATCCTCGCATCCGAACTGGAAGGTCGGCGACAAGGTGGTCTGCAACGGCTGGGGCATGGGCGAGACCCATCTCGGCGCCTACGCCGGGAAGGCACGCGTGAAGGGCGACTGGCTGGTGCGGCTACCTGACGGCATGTCGGCGCGTGAGGCGATGGCGATTGGCACAGCCGGCTACACCGCAATGCTCTCGGTGCTGGCGCTGGAGAAGCACGGGCTCACGCCAAAGAGCGGCCCCGTCGTGGTGACGGGCGCGGCCGGCGGCGTCGGCTCGGTCGCGATCGCGGTGCTGTCTAAACTCGGATACCACGTTATCGCCTCCACTGGCCGCGTGTCGGAAGCGGATTACCTCAAGAGCCTCGGCGCGGCCGAGGTGATCGACCGCAACGAGCTGTCGGGTCCTGCCAAGCCGCTCGCGAAAGAACGCTGGGCCGGCGGCGTCGACAGTGTCGGTTCGACCACGCTCGCCAATCTGCTGTCGATGACCAGGTATGGCGGCGCCATCGCGGCCTGCGGTCTTGCCGCCGGAATGGATCTGCCGTCTTCGGTCGCCCCTTTCATTTTGCGCGGCGTGTGCCTTCTCGGCATCGATTCCGTGATGTGTCCGATCGAGCAGCGCAAGGTCGCTTGGGGCCGTCTCGCCAGGGATCTGGACCGGCAGAAACTTATTGAAATCACACAAGAAATTGACCTGGGCGATGTCATTGCCCAAGGTGCCAAAATCCTCGCCGGACAAGTGCGCGGCAGAATCGTGGTAAAAATAGGCTAACGATATTCAGACTTTACCAACCATCCTGCTCCAATCTTTGCCACGGTTGGTATGGTAAGCAGTGGGTAAAGAAATTTCTGGCCCGCCGCCAATGGTGAAGTTGGAGTTATCGCAATGGTTGCGCGTATCGTGTTGGGAGCTGTCACGGCCGGTGCAATGGTTGCACCTGCACTCGCTGGAATGATGTCGGCGGATGAGGCGCGCAGGTTCGTTGCCGGCAAGGTGTTCGCATTCACCTGCGTTGATGGCACCCGCGGCGCTGGCCGTGTGCTCGACGATATGGGCGCCACCGGCTCGGTGCAGTTCAACGGGGCCGGTCCGATCCGCCATATTCGCTTGCCCGGTAATACGCTGCAGATCCGCGGCCAGGCCGTGTGCGCGTCGATCAAGGGCATGCCCTTCGAGCCCTGCTTCAATCTCGACAAGAAGGACGAGCGCAGCTTCCGCGGCTCGGTCTCCGGCATGGGCTTCGCCTATTGCGATTTCCGCCATCAGGGCGGCGCCCAGCAAATGCTGATGGCACGCTCGGTGGCGCGGCCGCGCTCGTCGCATGCGGCTGAAAACCGCTCCGCGGATGCACGTGCGGAAGTCTCCGCCCGCGTTGCGACGCCGGCGGTAGAGAGCGCCAAGCTTGAGCCGGTGAAGCAGGAAGCGCGGCCCGAGCCGGGCAAGGCGGAGAGCGCCCCGGAGCTGCGCAGCTCGAAAGACTGACGTGCATTCAGGCACAGGCTCGTCCATCCGGACCGTAGTTGTACGGACCGGTATGTTCATGCGTTCATAGCAATCCTGCGGCAGGTTCGGACCGAGGTCTCGCCGAGGCCTTGAGCCACGGGCGCAACCATGCCGCTATATTTCTTCCGCATCAGCCACGGCCGCTATGCCGGTGCATCCGATCACGGGACGGAATTCGCCAGCCGTGACGAGGCGTGGCACGAGATGACGCGGATCTGCGCGGACCTGCTGCGCAGCGTATCGCGCAACCTGAAACCGGACGCAGAGTGGCGGATGGAGCTGCTCGACGAGGCCCGCAAGCCGGTGTTCCGCATCCGACTGGTCGCGGAGTCCGTCGGCTAGCAATTGCATACAAGCCGTGCACACAAAAGCAGCGCGACAGGTGTCGCGCAGCTTGAAGCAACTTTAAATGAGCGGCTTCCGACCTCAGCGTGCATCACCGATTCACGACACGTAAAAGGCGTTTACTGTCCGATATTTCCAGCTGATTCCAGTAGTTATACCTAGCTGCCGTTAAGATTAACGTGGAACCTCCACGCTAGGCTCTCTGCACATAAAAAGAGCGCCGTTGTCTGCCCGGTTGGCGATTTTCTGAGCGTCACTGCTTTTCGAAACATAAGCCGTGGGAAACGGACATGAAATGGATTCTCAATTTACGGATCGGAACCAAGCTCGCGACCGCGTCAATGCTCTCCGCATTGCTGGTCGGCGCAATGATCGCCAGCCAGATGATCGGCAATGCCAGCGTCGGCCGCATCTATCGCAGCGCGTTTGAGCAACAGACCATCGCGCGCGACGCCGTCGATGCCAAGGCGTCGATCCGCGGCATGCAGACTGGCGTTCGCGATCTCAGGCTGGCCAACGCGCCGGCGGACATGCAGAAGGCCACCGAGTACCTGGCTGCGCGACTGAAGTCGGTGCACAAGTTCGCCGATGAGATGCTGAGGTTGTCGCATTCCGCCGAGAATCGCGCCCGCATCGAGAAGATAAAGTCCAGGGCAGATGACTATTTCAAGGGCGCTCAGCAGATCGCCGCGGTTCGCAATGAAGTGATCGCGGTTCGCGCGGCGGGGGCGCCCGATGCCGCCGAGAAAATCGCCAAGCTGAACGACGAAGCGATCCGCATCGCCCGTGAAGTCACATTGCCGATCGCTGCCGAACTCGAGCAGATCGCCAACCAGGTGGGCGATTTCGCCAAGCAAAGGGTGGAGGAAGAGAACGCGGAAGCCGCGCGCGAAATGGCGCTTGCCGAGCGGATTTCGCTCGGCGTCGGCATCTGCGCCATGCTGGTGCTGATCGGAACCTGGCTGTTCTCCTTCATGACCATCGCGCGGCCGATGCGTGCGCTCACGGTTTCGATGGATGAACTCGCCGGCGGCAATTTCGCCGTGGTGCTGCCCGGGCTTGGCCGCAAGGACGAAGTCGGTGGCGTCGCCGGCGCGGTCGAGAGGTTCAAGGTCGTTGCCGAGCAGAAGGCGCGCGACGAAGCCGAAGCCAAGCGGCGGCAGGACGAGATCGCGGCGCAGCAGCGCAAGGCCGAGATGGTCAAGCTCGCCGACCAGTTCGAGAATGCGGTCGGCGAGATCGTCGAGACGGTCTCTTCGGCTTCGACCGAGCTGGAAGCTTCCGCCACCACGCTCACCGCCACCGCGACGCGATCGCAGGAGGTCACCACCACCGTTGCCGCCGCCTCCGAGCAGGCTTCGGCCAACGTGCAGTCCGTTGCCTCCGCTACCGAGGAGCTTTCGTCGTCCGTCACCGAGATCAGCCGGCAGGTGCAGGAATCGGCGCGGATGGCCAACGAGGCTGTCGACCAGGCCCGCATCACCAACGACCGCGTCGGCGAATTGTCCAAGGCGGCGGCGCGCATCGGCGATGTCGTCGAGTTGATCAATACCATTGCAGGCCAGACCAACCTGCTCGCGCTCAACGCCACCATCGAGGCGGCGCGCGCGGGCGAGGCCGGCCGCGGCTTTGCGGTGGTGGCCTCCGAGGTCAAGGCGCTGGCCGAGCAGACC
>Ga0081455_10003542_pt1 | contig 17909 bp, 14 predicted proteins | sample TabmetS3T2R1_FD_70207 | JGI IMG/M metagenome (GOLD analysis project Ga0081455, IMG submission 70207) | Tabebuia heterophylla rhizosphere microbial communities from the University of Puerto Rico - S3T2R1 | ecosystem: Host-associated > Plants > Roots > Rhizosphere ...
CTCGCACAACCCGGTCCGGTGCCAACCGGCTTGCGTCCGCGCGTGGAGCCGCCGAGATTTTTGGACGATCATGAGCTCGATTCGTATCAAACGATTTTTCTGTGCAACATCGATCGCTTGCCGATTGCGACGGTCGACAAGTTGACGAAATTCGTGCAAGCCGGCGGCGGTGTTGCGTTCTTTGTCGGCGATAATTCGCGGGCCGATTTCCTGAATCAGCTCTATGCCGACGGCGAGGGATTGTTTCCGCTGCCGCTCGAAGCGCCGGTGCCGCTCTTGATCGATCAATCGCAAAAAACTCCGGACTTGCAGGTGACGGATCACCCCGTGTTTCATGTTTTGGCCGGCGACAACAATCCGTTCATCAAAATGGTGAACATCGAAAAGTATTTCGTGGCCAAGAAGGGTTGGAAACCGCCCGACGGAAGCGCGACGAGTGTCATCGCTCGCGTTCGGAACGGATCGCCGCTGGTGGTCGAAAAGAAGCTTGGCGAAGGGCGCGTCGTGGCGGTGCTAACGACCGCGGCGCCGGCTTGGAACAACTGGGCGCGCGACAATCCGAGCTATCCTGTGACCGTGCTGGAACTGCAAAGTTATCTCGCGGAAGCAAAGGAGACGGATCCTTCGCGGCAAGTGGGCGCGCCGCTGGAAATTCCGGTCGACACTCAGAAGTTTCAGCCGCAAGTTGAGTTTACTCTTCCGATTGAAGGCTCCGGCGATAAGCTGATCGTGAAGGCCGAACCGCGCGACAATGGTCCGGCGAGCGCGAAATTGTCCGACACGCAGACGGCCGGGATTTACGAAGCGCAGCTCACAGCGAACGACAGCACGATTGAAAACATTTCGGTCGCTTTCAATGTCGACGCCGCTGAAGGAAATCTGAAGAAGATCACGCGCGAGCAGTTGGCTCAAGAGCTGCCGTCGAGCGTGAAGTTCTCGCAAGCCAGCGAGCTGTTTCTGAACCCCGACGACATGCAGGGGAAAAACTTGAGCGACACGGTCCTGTACGGGCTCGTGCTGTTGCTGCTGGCGGAGCAAGTCTTGGCGTACTTTGTTAGTTATCACCCGGCCCGTTCGCAGGGAGCGCACTAATGGCCGGATGTAGCAAACTTCTGCTCGCCTGCTTGTTAACGTTCGCCGTCGGCAGTGCGTTTGGCGCTGCGCTGACGAATACGCCTGGTGACGCGGTTTCGGCGAGCGAATCGGCGCAGTCGGCGAAGACTTCCGCAAGCACAACGGCTGGAACGTCGTTTGGCGAAACTACCGGAGAAAATCCGATCACACGCACGCGCTATGAAGCGGCGCGCGTGCAATCGTTCAGCGAATGGTGGCAAATGCCGCTCTTGGTGTTTGTCTGCCTGCTCGTGCTCTTTTTTGTCGGCTACATGTATCGGCGCGACAGCGTCGAGTTGAAGCCTGGCATGGGAGTCGTGCTCGCCGCGCTCCGGCTGGCGGCCTTTGCTGGAATTCTGCTGATGTTCTTGGATATCGAGCGGCGCAGCGAAGTGAAGGTCGTGCACAATTCTCGCGTGCTTGTGCTGGCCGATACAAGCCTGAGCATGAGCCGCACAGATAGCGACGACACCGGTGGCGGCTCGTTCACGGCCGCCAACGGTAACGGTCCGCCGCGGCGAATCGATCAAGTGACCGAGGCGCTTGCGAACGACAAATTCCTGAACGACCTGCGAAAGACGCACGACGTCGAAGTGATTCGCTTCGACGCGGAACTCCGCCGCGTCGCAAATTTGCCGCGGTTCCCGCGCGAGGCGGATCCCGAGGCGAAGCAGAAGGATTCTGCGCCGGAAACAAAATTACCAGATGCGGCGCCGATCGATTGGCGCAAAGAACTTGAGCCGCAAGGCGGCGAAACGCGAATTGCGCAGACCGTGCGACAGATGATTCAAGACGAGCGCGGCGCGCCGATGTCCGGAATCATCGTGTTCAGCGACGGCGGTCAGAATGCAGGCATCGATATCGCAGCGGCGATCAAAGCGGCGCAAGAAGCGAAAATTCCGGTGCACGTCGTTGGCATCGGCTCACCGACGCGCCCGATGAACGTGCGTGTCAGCGATTTGATCGCCCCCACGCGCGCCTATCCCGGCGATAGTTTGCAGGTGACAGGCTACATTCAGTCGCAAGGATTATCCGGCCGAACGGTCGAGGTTCAGCTTTCCGTGCTCGCGCCCAGTGAAGGGCAAGCCGGCAAAATGGAAAGCGTGCTCGAAAAATCGGAGCGCGTGACGCTCGGCGGCGATTCAGAAATTGTACCGGTGAAGTTCGACGTGCCAAGTTTTGAGTCAGCGGGACGGCGGGTTGTTCGATTGCGGGCGCGACCGATCGTTGAGGACAAGGATCCGAGCGACAACCAGCAAGAGGTCGACATCGACATTGTCGATCGCAAAAACCGTGTGCTGCTGTTCGCCGGCGGGCCGACGCGCGAGGTCCACCAGACCCTGCCGCTCTGATCGAACATCGGGTTGTGCGTGCTGGTCTGGCTGTCCCAGATCGGCTCGGGTCCCCAATACGGGGAGGGGGCCATGGGGCTTGCCTTGGAGGACGGCGTCTTCGGATCGCGCACCGGATGTTTCAACTGCGTCGCCGTATGCGTGTTCGGATCGAGCACCGGGAAATAATCCGTACTTTCCTCGGGCGCGCCGTAGAGCTTGCCGTTGGCGTTGACCGTGGGTTTGCGCCGATCGGTCGAGATCAGGTCATGCATGTAACCGGTCGGCGTGCTCCAATCCCACGAGGTGATCACGACGTTGCGTTCGACACCTTGCGGGCGCGCGGGCTTGTCGAACGGCAGATCGCCAGCCGCGACCCGATCGGTCCACTCGCCCCAGAGCTTGAGCGCGTGCGGACCCAGCCGATTGAGAACGTTGACCATCTGCGTCATGGCCTGCCCGGATTGGATGCGTCGCTCCCATGCCTCGGCCGAGTTCTTGAACTCGCCCAGGTTCTTGGAGATGGTGCGCGTTCCCTCCGTACCGAGGGCGTGACATGACATGCAGCCGGTGGTCTTGATGTTGTTCACCCACATCGGCTGGCTTTTCATTCCCTCGGCAATGCCGTTGCCCTGGGCGCCGGTGCCTGGAAACTCGTTCGCGGCCGGAACCTTCAGCATCGAATACCAGTAGATCGGCGGATAGTAGTGCGCCGCGGCCTTCTCATCCGGCGCCTTGACCGCAGTCAAGTTGACAGTCTTGCCCGGTTCGCCGTCCACCTTTGGTGAATCGATGAGGCCATAACCGCGCACCCATACCTTGTATTTGGCTTTCGGCAGGTCGGGCACGACGTAGCGGCCCTGGTCGTCGGTGACCACGGTCTTGATGAACTTGGTCGGAAGGTCGGTGGTTTCCGCGATCACCCAGACGCCGGCCTCCGGTCCATTTGCGCCGGTCACCACGCCGCCGATATCGTCGTTGTCGATGGCGACGGCGGGTGGCTGTTGCGCAGCGAGCTCGATCGCCGAGCCGCTCAACACGGCAATCACCGCCGCGCCAACATAAAGCTTGCTTTTGCTTGCCATATCGTTCCTCCCTCGAATTCCCCGCTCGTGCGCGCCGACGAGCCAAGTGCGGCTCGAGGGCGCGACTTGCACTGCGCTGAGTGATTGTCGGCCGAAATGCGGGGGCTGTCCATCACCCGCGCAACGCGGCCAGGCGCGGCGGTCGGCGTCAGTTGACGAACGTGCCACCACGGTCTTCGTCGATATGGATGCGCACGATCTCGTCGAACGAGTTCTCGGCCTTGAAGCCGAGCTCGCGCGCGCGGCGCGCCTCGATGCGCTGCGGCCAGCCCTCCACGATGCGCGCCACCAACGCGTCCTCGGCGCGGCGGATGCGCGCGGCAACGCGGTCGCCGGCGATGCGGCGCAGCGACGCGATCTGCTCGGCCACGGTGCAGCATACCCCCGGCATCGCGAGATTGATGCGCGGACCTAACGCGTCGCGCGGCAGGCCCGCCGCGTGAACGAGGAAGCCGACCGCGGCGCGCGGGCTTGCGTGCGTGTGCACCACGGTCTCCGGAACCGGCAGCACCGCTTCGAGGCCGGCCAGCGGCTCGCGGATGATCCCGGAGAAGAAGCCCGACGCCGCCTTGTTGGGCTTGCCCGGCCGCACCACGATGCTCGGCAGGCGAATGCCGACGCCGTCGCAGAAGCCACGCCGGGTGTAGTCGGCGAGCAGCGCTTCCCCGATCGCCTTTTGCGTGCCGTAGGAGGTGAGCGGCGTGAGATGAAAATCGTCGGGAATCGAAAGCGGGAACGGCGCGCCGAACACCGCGATGGAGGAGGTGTAGACGAGACGCGGCCGATAGCCGTCGCCGGCCGCACGGGTCGCCTCGAGCAGCGCGCGCGTGCCGCCGAGGTTGACGCGATAGCCCTTGTCGAAATCGAGTTCGGCTTCGCCGGAGACGACCCCGGCGAGGTGAAAGATGACGTCAGGGCGGCCCGCGATCGCCTTGGCGGCCTCTCCGGATGTCGCCAGATCGGCGGCGACGCTTTCGACCTTTCCTTTGAAGCGTTCCGGTTTCGCCGGAGAAATGACGTCGAGCAGGGTCAGCTTGTCGATGGGCTTGCCGGCGAGCGCGTCCTCCTGACCGAGCCGTTCGGTAAGCTTTCTGCCGATCATGCCGGCCGCGCCGGTGATGAGAATACGCACTTGGTCTGCTCCCTCAAGCCGCAGGGAAGGGACTCTTGCCGCGCTCCGCGAGCGAGGGAAGAGCCATGCGGTGCGACCTAGCGCACGGCGTTCAGCCCCCTCAAGCTTGTCCGCTGTCCCCCCTCCGCGTCGAAATTCTCCGGCGCGAGCCAACGCTCGAAGGCAGCTTTGCGCGCCGGCCATTCGCTGTCGAGCATGGAGAACCAGGCGTTGTCGCGATTGCGGCCCTTCGCGATCAAATGTTGCCGAAACGTACCCTCGTAAACGAAGCCGTAGCGCAGCGCCGCACCGCGCGAAGCGGCGTTGAGCGCGTTGCACTTCCATTCGTAGCGGCGGTAGCCCAGCGTCTCGAACGCATAGCGCGCAAGCAGATATTGCGCCTCGGTGCCAAGCAGTGTGCGCTGCAATGCCGGCGAATAGACGATGTGGCCAACCTCGATCACCCGCATGACCGGGCGAATCTCCATCAAGGTTGCGATGCCGAGCGCATGCCCGCCGCGATCAACGATTGCGTAGGAGTAAGGGTCGTCCAGCGGCAACCGGCTGTCGAACCATTTGCCGAATTCCGTCGCGTCCGCAAACGGTCCGTAGGTCGACATGTAGGTCCAGATGTGATCATGGCCGGCATAGGCGCGCCAGAGGTCGGCACCGTGGCGCGCGGCGAGCTTTTCCACCCGACCGTAGCGGCCCTCGAGCGTCACGGGCCCGGGACGTTGTGCCGGCGTCGCATCGACCGGCAATCCGACCGGTTGCCCGGTGACGGGATGCGGCTCGCAGGCGTTTGTCATCGCTTCTTCGCATCCTCGCTGAAGAAGGCGTTGAGCTCGGCATTGGCGATCGTGCCGGCCAAGCTGTCGAATTTGCCGGCTGTGGCGATGTCGCGCGCCGCCCGGGTGACCGCGGTCCAGGCGACGCGCGCGAGCGTGCCGCCCAGGCTGATGCGGCGCACGCCGAGTTCGGCAAGATCCTTCACCGTCAAATCGGTTGCCGTCGCCATCAGGAAATTCACCGGTTTGGGCGCCACTGCCTTCACCACCGCCGCAATCTGCTCCCGCGTCTTGATGCCGGGCGCGTAGAGGCAATCGGCGCCTGCCGCCGCGAACGCCTTAAGGCGACGCACCGTCTCATCGAGATCCGGCCGCCCGCGAATGAAGCCTTCGCTACGCGCCGTGAAGACCACGTCGCCGCCCGCTTGGTCGACGGCGGCGCGTGCGGCGCGCACGCGTGCGAGCGCCAGCTCGAAATCGTAGAGCGGGATCTCAGGATCGGAGGTCGAATCCTCGATCGAAAGTCCCGCGACGCCCGTTTCGATGCACAGTTTCACGCTTTCAGCTACGCCTTCGGGCTCGTCGGCAAAGCCGCCCTCGAAGTCGGCGTTCACCGGAACATCGGTGGCTGCGGCGATCTCGCGGAAATGCGCGAGCATGGTGGCGCGGGACACGCCGCCGTCGGGCAGTCCTTGGGTAAAGGCAAAGCCGGCGCTGGTGGTGGCGAGCGCCTTAAATCCCAGCCCTTGCAGGTAGCGCGCCGAACCGATGTCCCAGGGATTGGGGATGACGAAGCATCCTTCCGCGTGCAGCTTGCGAAACGTCGCGCGCTTTTCGGCTGGGGTGGACATGAGCGAACCTCCGGTGGGTAGGGGCGGGCGATTGTGTGTGGAGTTCGGCGATGTGTAGGATGGACCGGGTGCCGCGTCCATGCCAGCCGAAAGAGTTGGAGGCGAGGTGGGCCGGCGCGCTCGAGGGAGGGCTCGCCATGTCGTCGTTCGCCGCTCACGCCGCCAGCCGGCGCAAATTCCTGCAGTTCGTTGCCGGCAGTCCTCTGCTTGCCGCAGCCGGCGCTTTCGCCGGCGAAGGGTTCATGCCCGGGACCAAACTTCCCGATCCATTGATGTGGGCGCCGCTGCGCGCCGACGAGCTCATCAAGTCGCCCAAGGAGGCCATCAACGTCTTCGATTTCGAGCCGGTGTGCCGGCACAACGTTCCGCCGGCGCATTTCGGCTACATGGCCTCCGGCATCGATGACGAGGTCACGCTACGCGCCAATCGCGAGGGTTTTTCGAAATTCCAGCTGCGCCCGCGCCGGCTCGTCGATGTCAGCAAAGTCGACATGTCGAGCGAAATTTTGGGCGTGAAATATGACAGTCCGATCGTTATCGCGCCGATCGGCGGGCAGAGGGCGTATCACGAAGAGGGTGAACTCGGTACCGCCCGGGCGGCAAAGGCCGGCAACCACCTGCAGATTCTCTCTACCGCGACAAATAGCGACGTCGAGGACGTCATCGCGGCACGCGGTGCGCCGATCTGGTACCAGCTCTATGCGACCAACAAGTGGGAAGTTGCGAAGGCATTCGTCACGCGCGCCGAGAAGGCCGGCTGCCTGGCCGTGGCGGTGACCGTCGACCGCTCCGGCGGCCGCAACCAGGAGACCTTGTTCCGGCTGCGCCGTACCGACACGCGCGACTGTAGCGGGTGTCATGACCGCTCGAGCCTGCAAGCAAGCCTTACGCGCAGGGCCATGTATCAAGGGGTGGACGTCTCGGGGCTAAGGAATACACAATCGTCCAACATGACCTGGGACTTCTTCAAGCGGCTGCGTGACACCACCAAGATGAAGATCGTAATCAAAGGCATTCTCGCTTGGGAGGACGCGGTGATCGCCGCCGATAACGGCATCGACGCGATCATCGTGTCCAATCATGGCGCGCGTAGTGAGGATTCCGGACGCTCGACCATCGACGCGCTGCCGGAAATCGTCGAAGCGGTGAACGGCCGCGTTCCGATCATTGTCGATAGTGGCTTTCGCCGCGGCTCCGACATCGTCAAGGCGTTGTGCATCGGCGCCCAGGCCGTATGCATCGGACGACCTTATATCTGGGGTCTCGGCGCCTTCGGCCAAAGCGGGGTCGAGCGCGTGCTCGAACTTCTGCGCACGGAAACGTACGCCATGATGCAGCAGGTCGGCGCGCCGTCGATCAAGCATTTGGTCCCGGCCATGGTGCGCAGGGCGTGAGGAAGCCAAGGCATATTCAGGTGAGGGGAAATCAGCGCGAGCGACAAGCTCGCTCCCCACCCTCCCCCGCTTGCGGGGGAGGGTGGGGAGAGGGTGATCGGTGCTTCATAAACAAGGTAACTCCATGTTGAAAACCGTTCCTGCCTTCGACCGTATCGGCGAGGAAAATGCCTTTGCGGTGTTGGCGCGCGCCAACGCGCTCGTGGCGCAGGGGCGCGACGTCATCAATCTCGGCATCGGCCAGCCCGATTTCCGCACGCCCGATTTCATCGTCGAGGCCGCGATCAAGGCGCTGCGCGACGGCCACCATGGCTATACGCCGGCGGTCGGCATCACGCCGTTGCGCGAGGCGGTGGCGGCCGACCTCCATAAGCGCTTCAAGGTCGGCGTGTCGCCCGACGAGGTGATGATCCTGCCGGGCGGCAAGCCAACGATGTTCATGTCGATTCTGATGTTCGGCGAACCGGGCGCCGACATCCTCTATCCCGATCCCGGTTTTCCGATCTACCGCTCCATGATCGAATATACCGGCGCGCGGCCGATCCCGGTGCCGATCCGCGAGGAGAACAACTTCGCCTTCTCCGCCGAGGAGACGCTCAAGCTGATCACGCCGCAAACGCGGCTCTTGATCGTGAACTCGCCGGCCAATCCGACCGGCGGCGTGACGGGAAAGCGCGAGGTCGACAAGCTCGTCGCCGGGCTGGAGAGATTTCCCGACGTCGCGGTGATGTCGGACGAGATCTACGACCACATGGTCTACGACGGCGAGACGCATGTATGCCTGCTCTCCTATCCCTCGATCCGCGACCGGCTGATCCTGCTCAACGGCTGGTCGAAGACCTACGCCATGACCGGCTGGCGGCTGGGCTACGCGATCTGGCCGGGCAAGCTCTACGATTATGCGCGGAAGCTCGCCGTCAACCTGCACTCCTGCGTCAACGCCTCGGCGCAATACGCGGGGCTCGCGGCGCTCAAGGGACCGCAGGACGACGTGGCGAAGATGGTGGCCGAGTTCGATAGGCGGCGGAAGGTCGTGGTCCAAGGATTGAACCGCTTGCCCGGCGTGTCCTGCGCCACGCCCAAGGGCGCGTTCTACGCCTTTCCCAACATCAAGCGCACGGGCTGGAAGGCGAAGGCCCTCGCCAATGCCTTATTGGAGGACGCTGGCGTCGCCATCATCGGCGGCCCTGATTTCGGCGTCCTGGGTGAGGGCTACGTGCGGCTCTCCTACGCCAACTCGACAGAGAACATCCTGCGGGCGCTCGACCGCATGGGCGAATTCCTGACCAGCCGCAAGGCGGCGTAACGCACGATCGGAATCAGATCATGCTCGACATCACACCAAGGAGCGGCCTCTCCGAAGAACAGCGCCTGATGCGGCAGAGCTGCCGTGATTTCGTCGACGAGGTGGTCACGCCGTTCATCCGCTCCAACTGGCAGCGCGAATGGGACATGAATCCGCAGGCGCGCCTGCCGCCGCAAATCCTGGAGCGCGCCGATGAGATCGGAATCCGCACCCTGGGCGTGCCGGAGGAATTCGGCGGCGTCGAGTTGGAGCCGAAAAGCGAAGTGCGCACCTTCGCGCTGATCTCCGAGGAGATCGCGCGCGGCGACTCCGGCCTGGCCGACAAGCTGGTGCAGAACTGGAAGGTCTCCGTACTGCTGCGCAACCTCGCGGCGCGCCACCTGCAGGAGAAATGGTTCCCGCGCCTCGTCGAGGAGCCGCAATTCCTGCTGGCGCATTGCCTGACCGAACCTCGCGGCGCATCCGACCGCTGGCTCCCCTACAACGTGCCGGAAGCCGCGATGCAGACGCGGGCGGTGAAGAAAAACGGCGAATGGATCATCAACGGCCGCAAGCAGTTCATCTCCAACGGCTACGACGCCAGTCTTTACGTGGTCTATGCCAACACCGATCCCAAGGTCGGCATGCTACAGGGCACGTCCTCATTCCTGGTGCCGCGCGACACCGCCGGCCTCACCGTCGCGCGCTGCAACGAGACGATGGGGTGCCGGTTCATGAACAACGGCGAATTGGTGTTCGAGGACATGCGCGTGCCGGAAGATCATCTGCTCGCCGAGAACGATGCGCTCGGCAAGGCTGGCGTGTATTTCCGCCCCGGCAAGATCATTCAGGCGGCGAAGAATCTGGGCGTCGGCGTGCATGCCTTCGAGGCCGCCGCCGAATACGCGCAGAATTACGTGCAGGGCGGACGCGTTCTGATCAAGCATCAGGCGGTGGCGCTGCGGCTCGCCGAGATGGCGACGCGGATCGAGGCGGTGCGCGCGCTGCTCGAGCGCGCCGCGCAGGCGGTGGACGACGACGCGCCCGACGCGGAGACGCTCTGCAATATGGTCAAGCTATTCGCGTCGGAGGAGATCTTGAAGGTCGCGCAGCATTGCCTCGAATTGCACGGCGGCAACGGGGTGATGCTCGACTTCGGCGTCGAGAAAATCTTCCGCGACGCTGCCATCTTCCTGCACATGGACGCGACCGTCGACATCTCGAAGTTCAAGATCGTCAAATCGATGTTCCCCGCAACTGCGGGCAAATACGCCGGACCGGAGTGAAAACCGAGCCCGCCTTATCAAGCTCATTTGCCGTCTCCCCCATGCACGTGCATGGGCGCCACAGTTCGGTGTCATCGTCCGCGAAAGCGGACGATCCAGTAATCGCCGGACTGGATGAAATGCACGGCCTCGGCCTTGATTCCGCCGACACAGGTTACTGGATGCCCGCCTTCGCGGGCATGACGACGGAGACGTTGTGCTGGGCAGTTGTATCAAAACGGCACGACGATGCCGTCGAGCGGCGCGTCGCAATTGAGAAGGTTCACGCGCTTCCAGGCGATCAGGATGAGACCGTCGCTCTGGACCAGGCGATGGAATGCGGTACCGGCGAACAGCCGTTGCGCGTCGCGACGGTACTCGACCATGAGGAATTTCGAGCGCACGGTGCAGGCGGTGTTGTCGCCATCTTCGATCGACACGTTGCTGACGATGCGGCTGGTGCGCGAACGCGGCTCCTGCGAATAGATCCGCGGGCTCGCCAACCGCCGCACGCGCGTCTCGAGCAAGCGCCGATCGTCGTAGATCAGCGAGATGGTATCGTGCGGGTTCTCCTGATCCGGCTCGCTCGGCACCCAGTAAGAGCCGTCCGCGGTGAACAGCGCGAGCCACTCGTCGAATTTGCCCTCGTCGAGGAGCCGCGCCTCGTGCTGCAGGAAGCGTTCGCAACGATTAAGATCGAGCGCTTCGGCGACCCGGTGCGTCGCGCGATGGCGTAATGCCAGCACCGGACGCCGAGTTGGCACCGGAGGCTTCGCCTTGGCCTTGCGTCCTTTTGCCATGAGGCGAGCGCCTTAGGAGGGGGCGCGCACCGGTGCCGCCTGCCCGTTGGTCATGAGGGCAAGCCAAGCGTCGAGCATGTTGCGGATATACACTTCGCTCGTCGAATTCTTGCCGCGACGGCCGCCATGCGCGTCGGGGACGTCGCTCTGGTAGCCGCGGCCGATCTGCAGCCACTCGGAACCCTCGCTCGACATGCCCATATCGAGGCGGTTGTAGATTTCGAGATCGTCGGTGAGGACGAGCGAGCCGGTGCCGTTGACCACATTGGCGAAGCTGATCGTGTTGCGAAACATCTGATCGGGCGCGCCCTTGAGGCGGAAGCTGTACGCGTGCACGACCGTGCGGTTCACCGCGATCGGGTGTACCACGCGCATTTGTTGGAATTGACTCATCAGCGAGACGTTGGGGTAGATATTCGAATTCCAGCGGCGGACTTCGAGAATGCGTGCCGCCTCGGCTTTGCCCTTCTTACGTTCCAAGGCCGTGATGTACTCGCGGAACACCGGATCTTTCAGTGCGGCGACGAGCTTCGCGTCGTCATGGTAGTCGCCGAGATAGCTGTGACCGTTCGGATAGGTCCAGATCCCGACTTGCGACTCCCAGAAGCTGTAGGGAGCGCCGTTCTGGCGCATCTGGCGAATGGCGATCTCGCCGGCGCCGTCGCTGTGGACGTCGTCGGATTGCTGCTGCGCGGCGTCGATCGAAGAGCGGTGCGTGAATAGTGGATGCGCCGCATCGCACAGGTTCTCGAAATAGACCTTCCAGTTGCCGTCATAGGCGTGCTTGAACACGCCGCCTGCGACCTCGATCTCGCCGTCGGGCGCGCGATCGACCATATCGTCGAGTGAAGTCGCCATGTGGCCGAGCCACTCCTCGAGGTCCGGTCCATCGTTCGCCTCGCTGGCGAAGATGAAGCCGCGGTAGCTCTTCACGCGCGGCACCGGCAACATAGCCATTTTCGGATCCTTCGGATCGAAGCCGTGTGGGTAGCCGTGATTGAGCGGCACCGCCTTGAGCCGCCCGTCGAGGTGGTAGGTCCAACCGTGATAGCAGCAGGTGAATTCCGGCGCGTTGCCTTTGTCGGTCGCCACGACGAGCGCGCCGCGATGGGCGCACTGGTTGCGGATCACGCGCACGCTTCCGTCCTGGTCCCGCACCAGAACGACCGGCTTGCGTCCCATGCGGGTCGCGAAATAGTCGCCGGGCTTTTTGATCTGGCTCTCGTGCCCGATATAGAGCCAGGCAGCGCCGAAGATGCGTTCCATCTCCAGCTCGAAAATGGCGGGGTCGGTATAAAGGCGGCGGTGCACCCGGCCGGGTGTAATCAACCGCGAAAGCTCAACCTCGATGTTGCTCATGGTGTCGTATCCTAGCAGCCGGCTGCAGGAAGGCACTTTCGCTGTGGCATTCCTACCGATCCAATTCCAAATGATATCGCATCGTGGCGGGAATCGCGACGTCAGGTCGCTACGGCGCGGTGCCCGTCGGCCGGTGCAATGCCGTTTTCGTGCGCTGCCGCACCAGCCACTTCGAGCGCCCCGCCCAAGCCAGTGCCGTCGTCCGAAGCAACGGCGGCCAGGTCGTGGGAAGCCCGAGCAGATAGGACATGCGCTGCGTGTGCTCGGTGATCGGCCGCTCGGTCCTTTCCCAGATCTCGAGCGCCGTTGGAACATCGGCATTGCGCTCGAGATAGACCGCAAGCGATAGCGCGTTCATCATGGCGCAGCCGGCGCCCTGTCCGATGTTCGGCGGCAGGGCGTGCGCGGCGTCGCCGATGATCGCGACCCGTCCTGCCGACCAGCGGCGGAGCTTGATCAGATCGAAGCGATCGTAGCGGCCCTGCTCGCCGAAGCGGTCGATCAGCGGCTCGAGATGGGGAAACCAGGCCTTCCACGCATCCTTTCGCACCGGCGTTGCCTTGGCGACTTCGTCGCGATCGAGCATCGTCAGCGCAATATAGATGTCGCTCTCGCTGCAGGGCGTGTAGAGCACGCGCCGCGTGTGCGACCAGTATTCGACGGTCGTCGCCCCGTCCGCCGCAAGACGCTCCTGCCCCGTCTTTGTGATCAGGAGGCGCGTGGCGCCATCGACCAAGTATTTGCGCTTCCACAACAGCCCGACTGCGTCGCGCACGGCCGAGTTGCTGCCGTCGGCGCCGACGATCAAGTCGGCTTTGAGCTTGCGGCCATCCGCCAGCATCAGCTCGCCGTCGGCGCTCGCGCCGGTCGCAACCGCACCGGTGACGATCTCGGCGCCGGCACGCATCGCCGCCGCCGCCAGCGCATCTATGACCCGCTGGCGCACGATGCTGAACACGCGGCTGCCTTGCCAACGGTGGACTGAGATCACGCGGTTGCGGTCATCGCGGACCTCGCGGGTATGAGCGAAGGGGGCTCCCTTGACCGCCTCATCATAGGCGCCGAGCGCTGTTAGCACGCGCAGTCCGTTTTCGTAGATGTAGATGCCCGCACCCGTCGTGCGTAGCCGCTGTCCGCGCTCATGCACGCGCACGCTCCAGCCGCGTTGCGCCAGCGCGCAGGCCGCCGCAAGGCCCGCGAAGCCCGCGCCGGCGATCTCGGCGTGTCGTTTCATGGCGCCATCCTAAGCGGTCGCGCCATCGAGGGTAGCCGTTGCCGACCGGGTGGCGCTATGATGGCCGGCGAGAGCATGGCCCGCGAGGAGGATAGCGATGGCACGTCTGCGCCACTTTGCCGTCTGCGTGAAGGACCTCGACAAGGCGGCGGAGTTCTACGCCAACGTGTTCGACCTCAAGCGGGTCGGGCGCGAGGATCTGGAGATCGGTTCGGCGATCTATATGACCGACGGGGTGATCAATCTGGCGCTGCTCAATTTCAAGGGAAAGGCCGGCAGCAAGGCATCCGACATCAAGGAGGGCACGGCGTTCGTCGGAGCGCATCATTTCGGCTTCCAGGTCGACGATCTTGCCGAAACGGAAAAGCGCATCGAGGCGAACGGCGGCAAGTTCTTCTTCGATCTCGGCGACGAGCGGCACGGCAATTTCGAGCGCAAGTTCAAGGACCCCGACGGGGTGATCTTCGATATTTCAAAACACGGTTGGCAGGGAACGGACGGCTACAAGAAATAGTCCGAACGCCTCGGTAGCTGCGTGCTATCAGCCCTTGCGCCCCACTCTCTCTACACGAGCGCGAGTTGTGGTCGGCGCATTATACGGAATCCGCCTGATCAGTTCCTAGCTGTCGTCCCCGCGCAAGCGGGGACCCATAACCACCGGCTCTGGAATATGGGTTCCCAGCATAAGCGCGTTTACGCGCGTCTCCGCCGCGCTATGCGCGGGGACGACGGCAACAATGCGATGCCGGGCCAGTTACTCGGATTCCCCACCAGCGATTACAAGCCCTACTTGATGAACGCGTTGCTGTAGAGTTCCTCGACCGGCGTCGCCTTCTGGATGAAGCCCTTCGCCAGGTAGAACTCCTGCAGCTTGGCGAGCCGCTCCGCGTTGACCTCGCCCAGCTGCTTTTGTCCCGGGTAGACCAGCTTCGCGTACATGTTGAGCGCGAAGCGGACCGCGCCTTCCTTTCCCTTCCACTCCGGCACGAAGCGCACGAAGTCGTCCGTCGCCTTGTCGGGATCATCCATGATGTCCTTCATGCCCCGCAGCGCCGCGTGCACGAACTTGCGCACCATCTCCGGCTTGTCCTTGATGATCTGATCGGAAACCGCGATGCCTTGCGCCATGTGCGGGAAGTATTCGTCGGTCGGGATCACCTTGACCTTCACGCCCGCCGCCTGGACCGGCGGTATCCAGTCCGGCACGCCCGCCATTCCCACCGATTTTCCGGTGGCCACGAATTCCCACACGCCGGTAGGACCGGCCGACTGGATATCCACGTCGTTCTGCGTCAGCCCCGCGCTCGCGAGCAGCCCGAGCAGCGCGTAGAATGTCGTGTCCTGATACGACATCACCGTGATGGTCTTGCCCTTGAGGTCGGCCGGTTTCTCGATGCCGGAATCCTCGCGCACGACCAGCTGCATGAAGCCCTTGCCGCCGAACACCGCGACGATCTTCACCGGCACGCCGTTGCCGCGGACCATGATCGGCCCGTCCGCGACGATGCCGCCGAGCGGGGCGTTGCCGGCGCCTACTTGCTTGGCCACGTCGACGCCGCCGCGGCCGACCGCGAAGCTCACCTCGAGGCCGGCGGCGGTGAAATAGCCCTTGCCCTGGGCAAGCCGGATCGGCCCGAAGGCCGGCAGGATCGGAGGCGCCGGGAACAGATAGGTGATCTTTTCCGCGCTCTGCGACGACGCGGGCGCGCTCAGCAGTCCAAGACCGAACGCGCTGCCGCCGGCGAGGAGCCAGCGGCGGGATATTTTCGTTTCACGTGCGGACATCTCACCCTCTCCAGTCGGCGCATTCTCGCGGACTCGCCGCCCATATCGGCGGACTGTCTGCCACTATACGCCATGGTATCGTTCTGCAATACGAATGCACAGGCAAGACGCGGCTTCCCGTGGTTTAGGCGATGTCGGACGTGGTACGGCTCGAATACCGCAACGTGACGATGCGCTTCGCCGCAGCGTCCGCAAAAGGCCTTACGGCGGTTCAGGGCGTGAGCTTTTCCGTCCGCGATGGCGAGGTGGTCTCCCTCATCGGCCCCAGCGGCTGCGGCAAATCAACTCTGCTCAACATCGGCTCGGGTCTCTACACGCCGAGCGCGGGCGAAGCCTTCGTCGACGGCGAGCGCGTAGAGGGTCCAAACGCCCATGTCGCCTTCATGCTGCAGAAGGATCTGCTGCTGCCTTGGCGTACCGTGCTCGAGAACGTGATGTTCGGGGTCGAGATCCAGCGCCTTGCCTTGCCCGAACGCAAGCGGCGCGCGCACGCGCTGCTGGAAAACTTGAACCTGGCCGAGTTCGCCGGTCACTATCCGCACCAGTTGTCGGGCGGCATGCGGCAACGCGTGGCGCTCGCGCGCACGCTCGCGGTCGACCCGTCCGTGCTCCTGCTCGACGAGCCGTTCTCGGCCGTCGACGCGCAGACCCGGATGGTGCTGCAGCGCGAGCTCGCGCAAACCCTCAAGCGCGCGGGCAAGACCGCGCTGCTGATCACGCACGACCTGCTCGAAGCCGTCACGCTGTCGGACCGCGTGCTGGTGATGAGCCGCCGGCCAGGCCGCATCATCGACGAGATCCGCGTCGAGCTGCCGCAGCGCGACGACCCGATCGCGCGCCGCCAGGCGCCGAGAGTGCACGAATATGTGGCGCGGTTGATGGACCGGCTCGACATCAGTCACGTCGGGCAAGACCCGGTGGGAGCATCGGCGTGAACGGCAATTCCTCGCTCATGCGCAGGGGAACGGCCGTCAGCGTGGCCTTGCTGGTCGTCGTTTTGGCGGCGTGGCAATGGGGGCCGGGCCTCCTCGGAATTCCCGTCTTCATCATCCCGCCGCTCTCCGCGGTGTTCGACGAATTCCTGCGCATGCTGGCGGTGAGCGGGCTGATGACGCACACCGGCGTCACCGCGGTCGAGGTGATCGCGGGTTTCCTGCTCGGCAGCCTGCTCGGGGCCTTCTTCGGCTACGTGCTGGGCATGTCGCCTACCGCCGAACTTGCGCTCTCTCCCTACATCCTTGCGCTGCAGATCGCGCCCAAGGTGGCGTTCGCGCCGCTGTTCATTCTGTGGATGGGCTTCACGCTTTATCCGAAGATCCTGGTCGCCATTCTGATCGTGTTCTTTCCGGTCATGGTCAACGTCCTGACCGCGATCCGCACCGTCGATCCGGACCTGGTCAACCTCGCGCGGGCGTTCACGGCGACGCGCGCGCAAATCTTCTGGAAGATCGAATTCCCGGCCTCGCTGCCGCCGCTATTCGCCGGCTTGCGCATCGCCTCGACGCTCGCGGTGGTCGGCGTGGTGGTGGGCGAGCTGGTCGGAGGCAATGTGGGGCTCGGCTACCTGCTCGCCTTCGGCGAGGGCCAAGCGAATACCGCGATGGTATTCGTCGCGATCCTCATGCTGACCGTGGTCGGCGGCATCGCCTATCTCGCCGTGATCCTGGTCGAGCAGCGCGTGCTCCATTACCTGCCGCGGCGCACGCTCAGCGGGGTGTAATACCGAATCCGATTCATCCGCTCATACGCGGTCGTCCCCGCGAGGGGCACCCCGCGACGCTTGCGTCGCGGGGACCCCGTTGCGGGGACCCATAACCACCGCCTCTGGAATATGGGTCCCCAGCATAAGCGCGTTTACGCGCGTCCATAGCCCGTCGAAGACGGGCGTGAACGCCCTTAACGACGCGCTATGCGCGGGGACGACAGCGCGTAATGTGATGCCGAGCCAATAAGCCGGATTGCGTCTCAATTTGTCTGCGTCAGCCGGAATCCGAGCAGCACGATGGCAAAGCCCGCGAGCTGCGCCAGGGTCGGCACCTCGCCGAGCGCGAGGAAGCCGATGAGAAGCGTGAATCCCGGCACCAGCGACGGGAAGACCGCGGCGCGGCCGGCGCCGAGCAGCACGACCGAGCGGGTGAAGAGATAGGTCGCGCCCGCGCCGGCGAAGATGCCTTGCACGGCGAACTGCACGAGATTTTCGGCAAATCCCAATGCGATCATGCGCTCGAAGCCGAAGGCGAGCCACTGGATCGCCACGTCGATGAGCGACACCACGCTGGTGACCGCGACCGCGCGCGTCGGCGCGATGCGCCAGAGCCGCAGCAGCGTCGCGAAACCCGCGAACATCAGCCCGGCGGTGACGAAGGATAGATCGCCGACGAGGCCGTGCGCCCCAATCGTTGCGAGCGCGTCGGCGCCGATCACGGCAAGCCCGGCGACGATGACGGCCGCGCCTGCCGCGCGCTGCGCGGGCAGCTTTTCCTTCAGCACCAATGTTGCCAGCACCAG
>Ga0081455_10003543_pt1 | contig 17905 bp, 15 predicted proteins | sample TabmetS3T2R1_FD_70207 | JGI IMG/M metagenome (GOLD analysis project Ga0081455, IMG submission 70207) | Tabebuia heterophylla rhizosphere microbial communities from the University of Puerto Rico - S3T2R1 | ecosystem: Host-associated > Plants > Roots > Rhizosphere ...
TCCGCCCGGCCGGCGAGCGGGGCCCCGACCGCCGGACGAACCAATTCAAGGTCAGACCAGCAGGCCGACAGTCAGTGGGAGAGCCACAGCGACCGGGGTGTTTTCATCATTCCTGTCGGTGGGCGCCGTTAGCTTGGGATCGATCCGAGCGAAGGAGCCCTCATGCCCGAGACCACCGCCTACCTCTACGTCCTCGACACCATGGCCGACTGGGAGCCCGGCTTCCTGATCAGCGAGCTGAACAGCGGCCGATACTTCGCCCGCCCCGGCACCCGGATACCGGTGCGCACGGTGGGACTGACCCCGGATCCGGTCACGACCATGGGCGGCCTGCGCCTGACGCCGGATCTGACGCTCGACGCACTCCATCCCGGTGATGCGGCCGTGCTGATCCTGCCGGGCGGCGACACCTGGCTCGACCCGGTGCACGACCCGGTCCTGGCGAAGGCGGCCGAGTTCCTCGACTCCGGGGTCCCGGTGGCGGCAATCTGTGGCGCCACGATGGCCCTCGCCAACGCGGGGATGCTCGACGAGCGGCGGCACACGAGCAACCACCTGGGAGCGCTGCAGGCGGCCTGTCACGGGTACTCCGGGGCCGAGAACTTCACCGGCGAAGCCGCCGAGTGTGACGGAGACCTCATCACCGCGTCCGGGATGGCGCCAATAGAGTTCGCTCGCGCGGTCCTCGACCGGATCGGAGTGCTTGCACCGGACACCCTCGACGCCTGGTACCGGCTCTACACGCTGCGCGAAGAGAGTGCCTACCTCGACCTGATGAAGTCCCTACCCCAACCGGTTGGCGCCGCGGGGCACAGTGGGTGAGCAGATGCACGGAGCGCATGCACGCGCAGCACGGAGATCCCCAATCGGGTTCTATCGCTGGCGCTCCGCGATTCGTTAGCCACGGGCGGTGTATTACGCCGATCGTGCTACAACGATGCCTGCTAGTAACTACCCGATCGAGATAGATACCCGTTCGATCGCCCCGCGGACGGCGATCGGCGGCTAGAGTGCCCTTCGACGACACCACTTTCGGTCTAGAGCTGGCGCGGCTGAACGGCCGAAAGTACCCGGTGCCGGTCGGGGGGCACGACCGACTCCAGGGAGGTAGTGACGTGGCTGCCGTCGGCTTATCGCAGGCCGTCAGATCCACGCCAGCCGGTGCTTTGCCGGCGAGCATGGTTCCGCATCCGCGGGAAGAGCTCTTTTCCGTGCTGGTGGTCGACGACCACCCGCTGCTGAGGGAGGCGATTGCCGCACGACTCGCACAGATGGGTGCGGGCACCGTACACGAGGCCGCCTCGGTGGCCGAGGCGAGGGCGCGGGCGACCGCGACAGGTCCGTGCGACCTGGCCATCCTCGACCTCGGGCTGCCGGACGGCAGCGGGATCGACCTGGTCACGGAGCTGCGTAGCCAGGGTTGGCCCCGGATCGTGGTGCTTGCCTCGTCCGACGATCCGTATGCCGTGCGCTCGGCCTTCCAGGCCGGTGCCCAGGCGTACCTGCTGAAGTCGGCCTCGCCCATGGTGGTGACCGACGGGGTGCGCCGGGTGCTGGATGGCGGGGTGTACGCGGATCCGAGCGTGGCCCCGGTCCTCGCGACCGGCACCCGGGTCCCGGGCACCGACAACACGCCGCGGGAGCTGTCCGCGCGCGAGGTGGAGGTGCTGCAGCTGGTCGCCGACGGCCAGTCCAACAAGGAGATCGGCGAGGAGCTCAGCCTCTCGGCGCTCACCGTCAAGTCGCACCTGTCCCGGATCGGGCGCAAGCTCGGCACCGGCGACCGGGCGCAGATGGTGGCGCTCGCGATGCGGGCCGGCGTCATCCGCTGATCGCAGCCGAACAAGACCCTGACGGACGGGCGTACCGGTGACGGTGCGCCCGTCCCGTAGGGTTGACCGACGTGGAAACCGCAGATCAAGTGCCTGATACCAGTGAACCGGCCGTCCCGGTCACGCTCAAGGAGCCGGCCGACGGGACGCCGGACGTGGTGGCGGACGAGACGGCGCTGGCGCACGCCTGCGCCCGCCTCGCTGCGGGCACGGGCGCGATCGCGGTCGACACCGAGCGCGCGTCCGGCTACCGCTACTGGCCCAAGGCCTATCTGGTGCAGCTGCGCCGCGAGGGCTCCGGAACGGTCCTGGTGGATCCCATCCCCCTGGAGGGCAGACTGGGGCCGCTCCAGGATGTGCTCAACGGCCAGGAATGGGTGCTGCACGCCGCCTCGCAGGACCTGCCGTGCCTGGCGGAGCTCGACCTGGTTCCCGGCAGCCTGTTCGACACCGAGCTGGCCGGACGGCTGGCCGGTTATGAGCGGGTCGCGCTGGGCACGCTCGTCGAGCGGTTGCTGGGCTACCACCTCGAGAAGGGGCACAGTGCGGCGGACTGGTCCAAGCGGCCGTTGCCGGTGGACTGGCTCAACTACGCGGCGCTGGACGTCGAGCTGCTGATCCCGCTGCGCGAGAAGCTCGAGGCCGACCTGGACGCCCAGGGCAAGCTGGACTGGGCGCGGCAGGAGTTCGAAGCGGTTCGGACGGCCCCACAGCCCGCTCCGCGCACCGAACCGTGGCGGCGCACGTCCGGCCTGCACAAGGTACGCACCGCGCGGGGGCTGGCGGCGGTGCGGGCGCTGTGGGAGGCGCGCGACGAGCTGGCCCGCAAGCGCGACCGGGCGCCGAGCCGGGTGCTCCCGGACAGCGCGATCGTGAACGCGGTGCTGGCGGAGCCGAAGACCGTGGCCGAGTTGCAGGCGCTGCCGGTGTTCGGTGGCCGGGTGCAGCGCCGGTACACCGCGAACTGGTTCCGGCACCTGCAGGCCGCCCGTCAGTTGCCCCGGGAGGAGCTGCCGAACCCGGCGCAGCCCAACGACGGCCCGCCCCCGGCGAACCGCTGGGCGGACAAGGACCCCGACGCGGCTGCCCGGCTGGCGGCGGCGCGCGCGGGCCTCACGAAGATCGCGGAGCATCACCAGCTGCCGGTCGAGAACCTCCTGCTGCCCGACCTGCTGCGCCGCACATGCTGGCGGCCACCCGAGGACAGGACTACGGAGGCCGTGACGGCGGCGCTCGCGGCGGGCGGTGCCCGGCCCTGGCAGATCGAGCTGGCCAGCCCGGTGCTGGTGAACGCGCTGCAAGCCACGGCCTGACTCCCGCGCCGAACTCCCCGCTGGTTGCGAGACGCCGGCCACGCCTTCGCCACCGTGGGAATCGGCTCTGGACCCGCACCGGCTCCCCCCGTTTCGCTGGGACGCGCACCCCGGACGGCAATGAGGCGCCGCACGCGACGAGACCCGGCCCGCTCTTGGTTAGTGGCGGATGGCACTTTCAGGCCCTCAACCTCCGAGCCACCGCCGCCCGAGCCCCCCGACGCCGCGAGCGCCGCTCGCCGTGTTTCCCACTCCACGCGCGCCGAGTTGGCGGCGCCGAAGGGCGCCCCGGCGCAGGATGCGGCCCCACGCCGAAGAGTGTCCGGGCGACGGGACGGCCACCCGGCTTCGTCGTGTGCACAGTGGCGTCACCCACTTGAGCAGGTCACCACTCTGGTTACCCACGGGTAACAAGGGCTAGAGTGCGGTCAGTACTGCCGGGTAACCGGACGTCCGGAACTGACCAGAGGGAGCACATCGTGGCCGCAACACCCCTTGCGCCGACCGCGCGGGCGGTGCGCACCGTGGCCTTCGTCGAGGGGGTCCGCACCCCGTTCGGCAAGGCGGGTGACAAGGGCATCTACGCCGACACCAGGGCCGACGATCTCGTCGTCAAGGTCATCCGTGAGCTGCTGCGCCGCCATCCGGAGCTGCCGCCGGAGCGGGTGGACGACGTCGCCATCGCCGCCACGACCCAGACCGGCGACCAGGGTCTCACGATCGGCCGCACGGCCGCCCTTCTCGCGGGCCTGCCGCGCTCGGTCCCGGGCTACGCGATCGACCGCATGTGCGCCGGTGCGATGACGGCCGTCACCACGGTCGCCGGCGGCATCGGCTTCGGCGCCTACGACATCGCCATCGCGGGCGGCGTCGAGCACATGGGACATCATCCGATGGGCGAGGGCGTCGACCCGAACCCACGCATCGTCGCCGACCGGCTTGTCGACCCGTCCGCGCTGGTCATGGGCCAGACCGCGGAAAACCTGCACGACCGCTTCCCCGCGATCACCAAGCGCCGCGCCGACGAGTACGCCGCCGCGAGCCAGGAGCGCTACGCCGACGCCGTCAAGGCGGGCAAGATCGGCCCCGAACTCGTTCCGGTCGCGACCCGCTCGGAACTGGGCTGGGGCCTGGCCACCGAGGACGAGCCGCCCCGCCCGGGCACCACCGTCGAGACCCTGGCCAACCTCAAGACCCCGTTCCGCCCGCACGGCCGGGTCACCGCGGGCAACGCGGCCGGCCTCAACGACGGTGCGACCGGCGCGATTCTCGCCGACGAGGACACCGCTCACGAGCTGGGCCTGCCGGTCGCCATGCGCATGGTCGGCTACTCCTTCGCCGGGGTCGACCCCGAGGTGATGGGTGTCGGCCCGGTGCCGGCCACCGAAAAACTGCTCAAGCGCACCGGCCTGACCATCGACGACATCGGCCTGTTCGAGATCAACGAGGCCTTCGCGGTGCAGGTGCTGGCGTTCCTCGACCACTTCGGCATCGAGCAGACCGACCCCCGCGTCAACCCGTGGGGCGGCGCGATCGCCTGCGGTCACCCGCTGGCCTCGTCCGGTGTGCGGCTGATGACCCAGCTGTCCCGCCAGTTCGCCGAGCACCCCGAGGTGCGCTACGGCATCACGACCATGTGCATCGGCCTCGGCATGGGCGGCACCGTGATCTGGGAGAACCCTTCCTACGATTCCTCTCAAGGGAGTGACACGTGACGTTCACGGTAGAACAGGCCAAGGCCGCGTTCCCGGACGAGGTCGCCACCTTCGCCACGACGCGCCTCATCACGGTCCCCGGCGTGGACAAGCGGGTCGCACTGATCACATTGGACAATGGGCACGACCACACCCGCCCGTCCACCTTCGGCCCGCAGGGACTGGTGAGCCTGGACGCCGCGCTCGACGAGGCGTTCGCGGCGGAGCCGGCAGCCATCGCCGTGACCGGCAAGCCGTTCATCTTCGCCGTCGGCGCGGACCTCTCCGGCGTCGAGGCCATTTCGGACCCGAGCGTGGCGCACGAGGTCGCCGAGACCGGCCACGCGGTGTTCAAGCGCTTGACCGATTCGACGATCCCGACCTTCGCGTTCGTCAACGGCGCGGTCATGGGCGGCGGGCTCGAACTGGCGCTGTCCTGCCACTACCGCACGCTGTCGGAGTCGGCGGCCGCGATCTCGTTCCCCGAGGTGTTCCTCGGACTGTTCCCGGGCTGGGGCGGCACCCAGTTGCTGCCGAACCTGATCGGGCCGGACGCCGCGGTCACCGTGATCATCGAGAACGCGCTGAACCAGAACAAGATGCTCAAACCGGCACAGGCCGCGCAGCTGGGCATCGTGGACGAGTTGCTGGGCAGCGCGGACTTCCTCGAGCAGTCGTTGCTGTGGCTGGGAAAGGTCGTGCGCGGCGAGGTCGAACCGGCCCGCCCGGAGATCGACCGCGGCGCCGGGTGGGACGCCGCGATCGCGCGCGCCAAGGCCCTTGTGGACGGTAGGACCAAGGGCGCATCGCCGGGTGCGACCACGGCCGTCGAGCTGCTGGAACTGGCCCGCACGGCAGACCTCGGCGCCGGGTACGCGGCCGAGACCGAGGCGCTCGCGCAGCTGCTGATGGACGACACCCTGCGCGCCGGGCTGTACTCGTTCAACCTGGTCAACAAGCGGGCCAGGCGGCCCGCCGGCGCACCGGACAAGTCGCTGGCGCGCAGGGTGACCAAGGTCGGGGTCGTGGGCGCGGGCCTGATGGCCGGCCAGCTGGCGCTGCTGTTCGTGCGGCGTCTGAAGGTCCCGGTCGTCCTGACCGATGTGGACCAGGACCGCATCGACAAGGGTGTGTCCTATGTGCACGGCGAGATCGACAAGTTGCTGGACCGGAAGCGGATCTCGCCGGATGAGGCGAACCGGCTGACCGCGCTGGTGACCGGCTCGCTGGACAAGGCCGCCTTCGCGGACGCGGACTTCGTGCTCGAGGCCGTGTTCGAGGAGATGAGTGTCAAGCAGCAGGTCTTCGGGGACCTGGAGTCCTACCTGCGGCCCGAGGCGATTCTGGCCACCAACACGTCGTCTCTGTCGGTGACGGAGATGGCGTCGAAACTCCAGCACCCGGAGCGGGTCGTCGGATTCCACTTCTTCAACCCGGTGGCCGTGCTGCCGCTGCTGGAGATCGTGCGCGGGGAGAAGACCGACGACGCGGCCCTGGCAACGGCGTTCGCGGTGGGCAAGCAGCTCAAGAAGTCCAGTGTGCTGGTGAAGGACGCCCCGGCGTTCGTGGTGAACCGGCTGCTGCTGCGCTTCCTCGGCGAGGTGCTGACAGCGGTGGACGAGGGCACCCCGTTCGACGTGGCGGATCGCGCGCTGGAGCCGCTGGGCCTGCCGATGTCGCCGCTCACGCTGATGCAGCTGGTCGGTCCGGCGATCGCACTGCATGTCGGCGAGACGCTGCACACCGCGTTCCCAGACCGCTTCGTGGTGAGCGAGAACCTCAAGAAGTTCGTCGCGTCGGGCAAGAGGGCGGTGTGGCAGTGGGACGACACGGGCAACCAGAGCGTCGATCCCGAGGTCGCCGAGCTGTGGCAGCAGGGCGACAAGCCGTCGACCGCGGAGGAACTGCGGGAGCGGGCGCTGTCGGCGATCGCCGAGGAGATCCGGATCATGCTCGACGAGGGCGTGGTCGCGGAGGCACCGGACATCGACCTGTGCCTGATTCTCGGCGCGGGCTGGCCGTTCTGGCTGGGCGGCATCACGCCGTACCTGGACCGGACCGGTATGTCGGCGAAGGTGGCCGGGAAGCCGTTCCTGGCCCCGGGTGTCGCGTCCGTCCCCGCGTAGCCGGCTGAAGCTGACGGCCCCCTCGCGCGCGCTTGCGCGAGGGGGCCGTTTCAGATCTGGGTGGACGGCAGGAGGGCCAGGACGTCGTCCGTGGTGCCGGTCTCCGCGATCTTGGGGAACACGCGCCGGATGGCGTGGTCGTGGTCCTCCTGCTGCAGGTCGGTGACCGCGTCGGTGGCGACGGTGACGTGGAACCCGTACTCGTGCGCGCCGCGGGCGGTCGACTCGACGCCCATGCTGGTCGCGATGCCGGTGACGACCACCTGCGTGACGTCCCGCGCGCGCAGCCACTCCGCGAGCGCCGGGTCGTGGAAGGCGCCCCAGACCTGCTTGTGGACGAGGTGGTCGCCCGGCTGCGGCCCCAGTTGCGCGGCCAGGTCCCCGGAATCGGCCGGGGGCCGCTGCGAGGATGTCCGCCGGGGCAGCTCGTTCCGTCCGGGGGCGACGCCGGTCGCGGTGACCAGTACCACGGGCAGGCCGCGCTCGCGGAACGCGTCGGCGAGCCGCGCGGCCTGCTTGGCGATCTCGTCGGCGGGATGCACGGTCGGGAGCCGCACGACGCCGTTTTGCAGGTCGACAACGATGAGCGCGGTGCGCGAGTCCAGCGTGGTGAGGGGCATGGGGCCAGTAAAGCACCGTGCGGCGTATTAAATCAAGCGATTGATTCAGTCGTTCGGGTGTGCGCCGTGACGATCGCCGGACTCCAGGGTCGCGAAGCCGGCGATGTCCTGCTCGTCCAGCTCGAAGTCGAAGATGTCGATGTTCTCGCGGATCCGGCTGGGCGTCGCCGACTTGGGGATGATCATGTGCCCCATCTCGATGTGCCAGCGCAGCACCACCTGTGCCGGGGTCTTGCCGTGCTTGCGGGCGACCGTGGTGATCACCTCGCCGTCCAGCCCGCGCCCGCGGGCCAGCGGGCTCCACGCCTCGGTCACGATGCCGTGCTTCTCGTGGAAGCCGCGCAACGCCGGCTGCTGCAGACCGGGGTGCAGCTCGATCTGGTTGACCGCCGGCACCACCTCGGTCTCCCGCAGCAGCCGCTCGAGGTGCGGGATCTCGAAGTTGGACACGCCGATCGCGCGCGCCTGGCCGTCGGCGAGGATCTTCTCCAGCGCACGCCAGGTCTCGACGTAGGCGTCGCGCCGCGGGAGCGGCCAGTGGATCAGGTACAGGTCGACGTAGTCGAGCCCGAGCCGCTTCCGGCTGCTGTCGAACGCCTTCAGCGCCGCGTCGTAGCCGTGGTCGGTGTTCCCCAGCTTGGTGGTGACGAACAGCTCCTCGCGCGGCAGACCCGACGAGCGCACCGCCGCGCCGACGCCGCGCTCGTTGCCGTACACCGCGGCGGTGTCGAAACCGCGGTACCCGGCCTCGATCGCGACATGCATCGCGGCCTCGACGTCGTGGTCGGACAGCTGGTAGACCCCGAATCCGAGTGCGGGCAGGTCGACGTCGTTGTTCAACCGGATCGACGGCACCATGCCAGCACGGTAACTCAGCGCGCCGCGGGCAGCCGCACGGTGACGGCCAGGCCGCCACCGACCACCGGTTCCGCGCTGACGTGCCCGTCGTGCGCCTCGACCGCGGCCCGCACGATCGACAACCCGAGTCCGGCGCCGTGCCGGGCCGTGCGGGCCACCCCCGAGCGGCGGAACGGCTCGAACAGCTCCCCCACCGTGGCCGGGTCGACCAGCCCGCCCGACGATCGCACCCGCAGCGTCGACCACTGCGCTCCGGCCTGGGTGGTGACCTCGATCCAGCCCGCGTCGACGTTGTGCCGCACCGCGTTCTCCAGCAGGTTGCCCGCGATGCGTTCCTGCAGCGCCGGATCGCCCGTGGTCCACGCGGACTCCGTGTGGAAAGTGGTCTTGATGCCGCGCTGGTCGGCCTCCCCGGACACGGCACGCCACGCGCTGGCCACCAGTGCCGCGAGGTCGACCGGCTCGGTCACCACCAGTCCGGCGCCGTCGGTGCGGGCGAGCAGCAGCAACGACCCGACGAGCTGGTTGGCCCGCTCGGTCGCGTCACGCACCACGGCCGCCATGCGCCGCAGCTCAGCGATGTCGGCCCGGTCGTCGGACAGCGTGACGTCCAGCTCGGTGCGGATCACCGAGAGCGGGGTGCGCAACTCGTGGCTGGCGTTGGCGACGAAATGCCGCTGCGCCTCGAACGCCGACTGCAGCCGGTCGAGCATCGCGTCGAAGGTCTGTGCCAGCTCGGCCAGCTCGCCGCGCGCATCGACCTCACCGATGCGCTCGCCCAGCGATTCAACCGACAGCCGCCGCGCGGTGCCGGTGATGTCGCGCAGCGGGCGCAGGACCCGCGAGGTGAACGTCCACGCCAGGATCGCGGTGGCCAGTACGACGCAGCAGAACGCGATGGCACCGGCGAACAGCATCGTCCCGCGCGCGTGGTCACGCAGGTGGGCGGCCAGCGCGGCGGCGTCCACATCCACCCCGTCGACCCGCACGACCGTGCCCGGTGGCATCTGCGGAACGGCGGAGACGGCGTCGCCGACCAGCGTCCAGGCCAGCCAGAGCAGCACCAGGCTGACGCCGGCCGCAAGGCCCGTCGCGAGCAGCGTGATGCGCGCGCGCAGGCTGCGCACCGGCGTGCGTGCCGCGCGCGAGGTCACCCCTTCGCGGGGCCGGTGTCGCGTGCCCGGTACCCAGATCCCACCACGGTCTCGATGATTCCAGGTTCGCCCAGCTTCTTGCGCAGGGTCATCACCGTGACCCGGACGGTCGTGGTGAACGGGTCGGCGTTCTCGTCCCAGACGCGCTCGAGCAGCTCCTCGCTGCTGACGACCGCGCCCTTGGCCGACATCAGCACCTCGAGGACCCCGAACTCCTTGCGGGTCAGGTCCACCGGCCCGTTCGCGCGCCGCACGGTGCGCTTCGCCGGGTCGAGCTGGACGTCGCCGACGGTCAGCAGCGGCGGTGCGGCCGGGGTGGCCCGGCGGCCCAGGGCCCGTACGCGGGCAACCAGCTCGGGAAAGGCGAAGGGCTTGGCCAGGTAGTCGTCGGCGCCCAGGGACAGGCCCTCGACGCGGTCGGAGACCGTGCCGCTGGCGGTCAGCATGAGGACGCGGGTCAGCTCCTCGGACGACACGATCTGACGGCACAGCTCGTCGCCGGACATCCCGGGGAGGTCGCGGTCCAGCAACACCACGTCGTAGCGCGTGATGCTCGCCTTCTCGTGCCCCTCGTCCCCGGTGAGGGCGACGTCGACCGCCATGCCTTCCCGGCGCAGCCCGCGCGCGATCGCGTCCGCCAGCGGCGCCTCGTCCTCGACTACCAGTATTCGCACGTCGACAACGGTGCCACAGATTCCTGAGAGTTACCCAAATGGCCGGTCTAGACCGGCCACGCGCGCGGGATCACCGCCCGTACCAGCCCTCAAAGGCGGCCAGCATCCGGTCGCGGGACTCGGCGGGCAAGGGCACCGGCCGCACCCGGCCCAGCTGCGCGATCGTGATCCGCATCTGGTCGAGGTAGCGTTCGCACCCTTCGCACAGCGCGAGGTGCTCGAGGAAGCGCTCCCGGGTCCGCCCGTCCAGGGCGTCGTCCAGGAACGCGGTCACCAGTTCGACCAGCTCGTCGCAGTTCATGCCCCGTCCTCACTCCCGGCGAGATAGCCGGCCAGTTGTTGCCGCACGGCGGCCCTCGCCCGGTGCAGCAGCACACGCTGGTTGGCCGCGGAGATCCGCAGGATCGCGCACACCTCGTCGGCGGTGTGCCCGTCGACGTCGCGCAGGCTGATCACCACCCGCTGGCGCGGCGGCAGACCGTCGAGGGCGCGGGCCAGCAGCGCGTGCACCTCCGCGGACAACGCCGAGCTCTCCGGCGAGACCCAGGCCGGCGGGAGCTCGCGCCAGTGCCCCGGGTACCCGCCGTCCGAGTCCTGGAAACAGGACGGGTCGACGGTGGGCCCGTGGTCCTCGGGCAGCAGGCTGGTCCACGGCACGGTCCGGCTCGCCCTGGCCGCCTGGCGGCGGGCCGTGTTGACCAGGATCCGGTACACCCAGGTGCGCAGCGACGAGCGGCCCTCGAAGCCGTGGACCCCGTTCAGGACCGCCAGCCACGTCTCCTGCACGACATCCTCGGCGGAGGCGTGGTCGGTCGTGAACGAGCGGGCGAGCCGGATCATCGACGACGACCACGCGTCGAGCACCGCGGCGAACACTCCGGCATCGCCCCGGCGCAGCGCCTCGACCAGCTCCACATCGGGTGGCAGCGTCGTCATCCGGTCGAGGATAGGCGCGTGCCACCGGTTGTCACCCCTCCCGTGGGCGCCGCACGGCCGGTTCCGGCTCGGCGCGCGAACCGGTGCGGCGGAGCAGCGACAGCGCGGTCGCCGGGAAGATCAGCACCGACAGCAGGCCGGCACACACCAGCGCGGCGGCGGTGACCTGCGACATGAGCCCCGTTTCGACGCCGATCTGGCTCGCGGTCACCAGGAACGGCAGCGACGTCGCCTGCAGCAGGGCGGCCGCCGCGATCGAAGTGCGGCCCAGCACGCGGTGGTACAGCAGCGCCGGCAGGCCGCGGGCGAGCAGCAGGGCGGCGAGGAACAGCGGCACCCTGGCGAGTGCCGAGGGTTCGGCGACCAGACCGGTTACGTCCAGCCGGAGACCGCTGGTGACGAAGAAGACCGGGATCAGGAACCCGTACCCGATGGCTTCGAGCTTGATGCGGAACCGCGGGTGCGAGGACGGGTCGCGGTCGAGCACCGCGACCACCGCACCGGCGAGGAACGCGCCGAGGATGCTCTCCAGTCCGAATGCCTCGGCGAGCGCCACGAACGCCACGAGCAGGACGACGGCGGCCCGGATCCGGATCTCCGCGGTCGTGTCCTGCAACCGCACCAGGGTGGCGCTCAACCGCCGGGAGCGCCCGGCGAGCGCCACCGCCGCGCCGGTCACGACGACCAGCACCGCGAACGCCACCAGCAGGACGAGACGGCTCGCGGTGCTGCCACCCGAACCGGAGAAGAGCAGCGACAGCACCACTACGGCGGCGAAATCCGCGACCGAGCAGGCGGCGATCACGGTCTGCCCTAGGCGGCCACGCTCCCGCCCGGCGTCCTTGAGCACCGGAACCACCAGCCCGAGCGAGGTCGCCGACAGCGCCACCGCGACCAGCAGCGGGCTCTGCACCCAGCCGAGCAGCCGCAACCCGCCGCCGGCCGCCAGCCCGATGCCGAGCGTAATGAGGTAGCCGAGCAGGGCAGGCCGCAGCACGCCGCCGCGCAGACCGCGCACGTCGATCTCCAGGCCCGCGAGGAACAACAGGAACGCGAGGCCGAGCAGCGCGACGATCTCCACCGGCACGTCCGGGTGGACCCAGCCGAGCACCGAAGGACCGACCACGATCCCGGCGACGATCTCCAGCACGACCGCAGGCACGCGCACGGCGGGCGCGAGTGAGAGCAGCAACGGCGCCGCGAGAGCGATCGCCGCGACCGCGAACAGGTTCACGAACTCGGTGTCCGGCATGGCGGTTCCCCGGGAGTCACCGGTATTCCGGATTGATGAAGTCGAACCGGCAGCCCGCGTCCCACTCACTGCGCTGGTTGCCGTGGGCCGGAATGCCGCCGGCGTCCTTGAGCATCCGGCCGAGATGCAGCAGGTTCCAGGTCATGAAGGTGGTGTTGCGGTTGGTGAAGTCGTTCTCCGGCCCACCCGAGCCCGGGTCCAGATAGGACGGACCGGGCCCGGCCTCGCCGATCCAGCCGGAGTCCGCCTGCGGTGGAATCGTGTACCCGAGGTGCTGGAGGCTGTACAGCACGTTCATCGCGCAGTGCTTGACGCCGTCCTCGTTACCCGTGATGAGACAGCCACCGACGCGGCCGTAGTAGGCGTATTGCCCACTGTCGTTGAGCAGGTGCGAGCAGCCGTAGAGCCGTTCGATGACCCGCTTCGTCACCGAGCTGTTGTCGCCGAGCCAGATCGGGCCCGCGATCACCAGGATGTCGGCGGCCAGGACCCGCGGATAGAGGTCGGGCCATTCGTCGGTCGCCCAGCCGTGCTCCGTCATGTCCGGCCACACGCCGGTGGCGATGTCGTGGTCGACGGCCCGCAGCACGTCGACGGAGACACCGTTCTTCTCCATGATGCGGCGGCTGACGTCGATCAGCCCCTCGGTGTTGCTGGTCTCCGGCGATCGCTTCAGGGTGCAGTTGACGAACAGGGCGGTGAGGTCATCGTAGCGCGGTTCGGTGGTGGGCATGGCGTGGTCCTTTCCCGAAGGTCGTGACCAGTCAGTGCCGCCAACCCGCGCGACCGTTACGCCCGTGCCGCGATGGGAATGCCCGAGATTCGCCGGCCGCTGCAGGGTAATTCCGCACCGAGCCGCCAGTCCGGCCGCGACGCACAGCGGCCGCAACCCGGGAATGGGGGACTCGCGGCCGGGACTCGGTCTTACTCGGTCGGGGCGGGCTGGGGTTCGCCGATCAGGTTCGACGCCCACTCCGTCACGCGCCGCGCCACGTCCTGCGCCGTCAAGCCGACGCCCGCGAGCACCTCCTCGCGCGAACCGTGCGGGAGGAACCTCTGCGGCACGGCCAGGTCGCGCAGCGGCACGTCGCACTCCGCGTCCCGCAGCACCGACGACAGCGCGCTGCCGAAGCCACCGTGACGTCCGCTGTCCTCGACCGTCACGACGAGCCGGTGCTCACGGGCCAGGCCGACCAGCTCGGTGGGCACGGGCAGCACCCACCGCGGGTCGACGACGGTCACGCCGATGCCCTGGTCCGCCAGGCGTTCCGCGGCGGCCAGGCCGAGCCGGGCGAACGCGCCGACCGCGACCAGCAGGACGTCCGCGCCGGCCCCCGCGCGCGGCTTGTGCAGCACGTCGACCACACCGAGGCGCTCGATCGCCGGCACCGACTCGATGACGCCGCCCTTGGAGAACCGCAGGGCGGTCGGGCCGTCCGAAACGGCGACCGCCTCGCGCAACTCTTCGCGCATCGTCCGCGCGTCCCGGGGCGCGGCGACCCGCATGCCCGGCACCATGCCCAGCAGCGACAGGTCCCAGATGCCGTGGTGGCTCGGCCCGTCCGGCCCGGTGATGCCGGCGCGGTCGAGCACCAGCGTGACCGGCTGGCGGTGCAGCGCCACGTCCATCAGCAACTGGTCGAAAGCACGGTTGAGGAACGTCGAATACACCGCGACCACCGGATGCAGGCCGCCCATCGCGAGGCCGGCCGCCGAGGTCAGCGCGTGCTGCTCGGCGATACCGACGTCGAACCAGCGGTCCGGATGCCGGTCGGCGAACTCGTGCAGACCGGTCGACCGCAGCATCGCGGCGGTGATCACCACGATGTCCTCGCGCTCGTGCCCGATGCGCGCCAGCTCGTCCCCGAACACCGCGGTCCAGCTCGGGCCCTTCGGCTTGGGCAGGCCGGTCTCCGGGTCGATCGGATCGGTCTGGTGCATCTGGTCGGCCTCGTGGTTCACCGCGGGCGGGTAACCGTGGCCCTTCTCGGTGACCGCGTGCACCACCACCGGGCCGCCGAACGCCTTCGCCGCCTGGAAGGCCTTCTCCAGCGCGGTGATGTCGTGACCGTCGACCGGTCCGAGGTATTTCAGGTTGAGGTCGGAGAACATCTCCTGCGGGCTCAGCGCGTCCTTGATGCCCGCCTTCGCCGCGTGCAGCGCGGCGTAGATCGGCTTGCCCACGACCGGCGTGTTCAGCAGGAGCTCGCGGCCGCCGTCGAGCATGCGCTCGTAGCCCGGCTGCAGCCGCAGCGACGCCAGGTGCTCGGCGAAGCCGCCGATGGTCGGCGAGTAGGACCGGCCGTTGTCGTTGACCACGATCACCACGGGGCGGCCCGGCTCGGCGGCGATGTTGTTCAGCGCCTCCCAGCACATGCCGCCGGTGAGCGCGCCGTCACCGACGACCGCGACGGCGTGCCGCCCGCCACCGGCGAGCTCGAACGCCTTCGACAGACCATCCACATAGGATAATGCGGTGGAGGCGTGGCTGTTCTCCACCAGGTCGTGCTCGCTCTCGTTGCGGGACGGGTACCCGGACGGCCCGCCCTGCTGCCTCAGCAGGTCGAAGTCGCCGTGCCGGCCGGTCACGATCTTGTGCACGTAGCACTGGTGACCGACGTCCCAGACGATCGCGTCCTTGGGCGAGTCGAAGACCCGGTGCAGGGCCAGGGTCAGCTCGACCACGCCGAGGTTGGGGCCGAGGTGGCCGCCGGAGCGGCGGACCTTGTCGACCAGGAAGTCGCGGATCTCCCCCGCCAGGTGCTCGAGCTGGCCGTGTCCCATGCGCTTCAGGTCGGCCGGTCCGTGCACGGACTCCAGCAGCGTCACTTTCCACCTCACCCGCGTCGATACCCGCCCTGCCCTCCAGGGCGCGTCTGGACAGTGTACGGAGAACGTAGTCCTCCGGCCGCCCCCCGCGTCCGGGGTCACCGATCAGCCGGTGAGAGCGCTGCCACCCCTGCCGCAGCCGTGTGAAAACGGTCTCACCGACATGCCGTACCCGGGTGCGTCGCGCGGTGACATTTCGTGAGATCGGGTCCCGCCGGGGGTGGCGTTCCTCGGTCCACGAGATTGGTGAACCGATCAAGACCGGCGTGGCCCGGCGGATGCGAGCGACACGCCGGCCGGCAGGGCGCCGGCCCTGGTCCAGGTCGTCGAGGTGAGCAGAGTCGCCGGGACCCACCCACGCCGCCCGGGGCAGGTCGGCGTCCAGGCGTGCCCCAACCAGCGACCGGGAAGGCGTCGTTCCCGTTGGACGGTTCGTCAGCGACGGAGTCCCAACGTGGCGGTCAGGTCGAGCAACTCAGCGCGATACAGCTTTGCCGCGTCGCGCACCTGGGGCCGGAGGTGGCCATAGACCTCCAAAGCCACCAGGCCGTGCATGCGGCCCCATACGCGCATCGCGAGTGCGACCGCCGCGGGTGGCAACCCGGGGAAGGACTCCTTGATCACCGCGGCGAAGCCGGGCTCGAAGTCGGACCACGTGTAGTCGCCGTCGGACAGCAGTTCCTTGGCTTGTGGCCAGGCTGCGGCGACCAGTCCGGTGAGTACCGCGCAGGCACGGTGTTCCGCATCCGCCGCCGCGCCGCCCTCGGGTGCCTGGTAGCCGGGCACCGGGTCGCCGTAGATGAGCTGGAACTCCGCGGGGTGCCCGATCGCCCAGTCCCGGAACGCTTCCCCGACGGCCAGTACCCGGCGGACGGGATCTTCCCGCGACACGGCGTCGCGGGCGGCCTCCTCCGCGTCGGCCAGCGAGGAGTACACCTCGGCGATCAGCGCGTTGATCAGGTCGTCGCGCGTGGCGTAGTAGCCGTACAGCGCGCCCGCGGTCATGCCCATCTCGCGTGCGATCGCCCGCAGGGAGATGGCGGTCGGGCCGCCTTCGGTCATGAGCCTCAGCGCGATCGCCTTGATCTCCTGGGTGGCCTCCGCGCGCAGTCGCTCTCGTCTGCTGGGGGTCCGAACTTCCACGCTTGACACTGTACAGCGCTCGACTACTATTCGCCGTGTTGTTACTAAACGCCGTGTAGAAAATGAGTGCCGCGTTGCACGGCTGAGAAGAAGGATTCGATGGACACCTCACTCGGCCGGCTACCTGCCCGGCCCAGGCTCGCTCTCGCCTTGCTGGCGTTCGCTCAGTTCGTGGTCGCGCTGGACTACAACATCGTCTACGTCGCCTTGCCCGACATCGGCCGCGAACTGGGCTTCACGGCGCAGTCCCTGCAGTGGGTCGTCAGCGCCTACGCCGTGGGGTTCGGCGGGCTCCTGCTCTTCGGCGGCCGGCTCGTCGACCGATTCGGCGCCCGGCGCACACTCGTCCTCGGACTCGTCCTTTTCGGGCTCTCGTGCTTGGTCGGGGGTTTCGCGGGCCGGCCGGAAGTGCTGGTGGCCGCACGCGGCGTTCAGGGCCTTGGCGCCGCGCTGCTCACGCCGGCAACGCTCACGCTGATCAGCACCAGCTTCGCGGAAGGCGCCGACCGTAACCGCGCGCTGTCGGTGTGGGGTGCCGCCGGGAGCGGTGGGCTGGCTGCCGGTGCGTTGCTGGGCGGTGTGATCACCAACGCCTGGGGCTGGCAGTGGGTGCTGTTTCTCTTGGTGCCGCTGGCGCTGGGCGCCGCGGTCGCCGCACGTCCGGTGCTCGCGTCCGACACCGGCCACGCGACCGACCGGGGCGGATTCGACGTCGCCGGCGCGATCCTGGCCACCGGCGGCTCCTCGCTGCTGGTCCTCGGTTTGGTCAGCGGACCGGAGGCGGGCTGGGACTCGCTGCGGGGTGCGGGGTCGTTGATCGCCGGCCTGATGCTGCTCGCTGTGTTCGTCGTCGTGGAGAAGCGCACCGACGCCCCGCTGGTCCCGCTGCGGTTGCTCGGCCGCCGCAGCCTGATCGTCGCGATCGGCGTGATCCTCGTTTTCCAGAGTGCACTGGGCGGCGCGTACTACCTATTCACCACCTATCTGCAGGACGTACTCGGATACAGCGCCTTGCAGGCCGGTCTGGCGTTCGTACCCTTGACCCTCGTCTCCATGGCCGCTTCGTTGAAGCTGACCGGAATCCTGCTCAGCCGGTGGGGCACCCGCACCGCCCTGTTCACCGGGATGCTCGTCAACGGCATCGGAATGATCCTGCTCGCCGTCGGCATGGCCTCCGGCGCCTCGTTCTGGACCGTGCTGCCCGGCCTCGTCGTCTGGGGTCTCGGCGGCGGCCTGACCTTCCCCGCGATGTTCGTCGCCGCGGCTTCCGGGGTCGCGCCCGACGAGCAGGGCGTCGCCTCCGCGATGGCGACCACCTCGCAGCAGATCGGCGGCGCCATCGGCCTCGCCGTACTGATCGCCATCGCCAACGCCGGCCTCGACCCGCACGTCGAAGCTGCCCCGACCGCTGTGGTGTCGGGACTTCGCCTCGCGCTGTGGATCGGCGGGATCGCCTCGGTGGCCGGCGGGCTCA
>Ga0081455_10003544_pt1 | contig 17905 bp, 16 predicted proteins | sample TabmetS3T2R1_FD_70207 | JGI IMG/M metagenome (GOLD analysis project Ga0081455, IMG submission 70207) | Tabebuia heterophylla rhizosphere microbial communities from the University of Puerto Rico - S3T2R1 | ecosystem: Host-associated > Plants > Roots > Rhizosphere ...
GCACGAGGTTCCGCTGACGTCGCTGACGCTCGAGGCGTTGAAGGAGGTGGACGTCACGAAGCGCGAGGCCGAGCGCTCGAAGAACATGTTCGCGCTCGGGCTCATGTCCTGGCTCTACCACCGCCCGACCGAGGGAACGATCACCTTCCTGGAGAGGAAGTTCGCCTCCAAGCCTGCGATTGCCGAGGCGAACATCAAGGCGTTCAAGGCTGGGTGGGCGTACGGCGAGACGAGCGAGGACTTCGCCGTCACCTACGAGGTCGCGCCGGCGCAGCTTCCGCCCGGCACGTACCGGAACATCCGCGGCAACCAGGCGCTGGCGCTGGGGCTGATCGCCGCGAGCGTGAAGAGCGGACTGCCGCTCTTCCTCGGGGCGTACCCGATCACGCCTGCTTCAGAGATCCTCGAAGACCTGTCGCGGCGCAAGGACTTCGGCGTACGGACGTTCCAGGCCGAGGACGAGATCGCCGCTGTCGGCGCAGCGCTCGGTGCCAGCTTCGGCGGCTCGCTCGGCGTCTGCACGTCGAGCGGCCCGGGCGTCGTCCTGAAGATGGAGACGATCGGCCTTGCCGTCGCGCTCGAGCTCCCGCTCCTGATCCTCGACATCCAGCGCGCCGGCCCGTCGACCGGCATGCCGACGAAGCCCGAGCAGGCCGACCTCCTGCTGGCGATGTGGGGGCGGAACGCAGAGTCGCCGGTCCCGGTCGTGGCCGCAGCAACCCCGGGCGGCTGCTTCGACGCCGCGATGGAGGCGGCTCGGATCGCGCTGAAGTACCGGACGCCGGTCTTCCTCCTCTCCGACGCCTACCTGGCGAACGGTTCGGAGCCGTGGCTGATCCCGGACGTCGACTCCCTGCCGGACATCCCGGTCGAGTTCGCCGCCCAGCCCAACCACGAGGGCGCCTTCATGCCGTACCTGCGTGATGCGGAGACTTTGGCCAGGCCGTGGGCGATTCCCGGCACGCCTGGGCTGGAGCACCGAATCGGCGGGCTCGAGAAGGCTGACGGGACGGGCAACGTCTCCTATGACCCCGACAACCACGACTACATGGTTCGCGTGCGGGCGCAGAAGGTGGCCGGGATCGCCGCCGACATCCCCGAGCTCGAGGTCGACGACCCCGACGGAGCCGAGTTGCTCGTGCTGGGCTGGGGCGGGACCTATGGGCCGATCGCCGCAGGAGTCCGGCGGGTGCGGCAGTCGGGCGGGAACGTCGCTCAGGCCCATCTGAGTCACCTCAACCCGTTCCCGCGCAACACCGGCGAGGTGCTTCGGAGCTACGAAACGATCCTCGTGCCGGAGATGAACCTGGGTCAGCTGCTCAAGCTGGTGCGGGCGGAGTTCCTGGTCGATGCGGTCGGCTACAACCGCGTCCGCGGCCTTCCGTTCCGCTCATCCGAGCTGGCCGAGGCGATCGAGGGGATGCTGTGAGCGAGAATGGCCCGAACGGTGGGAAGCCGCTCGTCCAGCTGACGGCGAAGGACTTCAAGTCCGACCAGGAGGTTCGGTGGTGCCCCGGCTGCGGCGACTACGCGATCCTCGCGTCGCTCCAGAGCTTCATGCCCGAGCTGGGGATTCCCCGCGAGCGGATCGTGTTCATCTCGGGGATCGGCTGCGCTGCCCGCTTCCCGTACTACATGCAGACCTACGGGATGCACTCGATCCACGGTCGGGCGCCGGCGATCGCGACCGGGCTGTCCTCGTCCCGCCCGGACCTGTCCGTCTGGGTCGTGACCGGTGACGGCGACGCGCTGTCCATCGGCGGCAACCACCTGATCCACGCGCTCCGCCGGAACGTCAACTTCAAGATCCTGCTCTTCAACAACCAGATCTACGGGCTGACGAAGGGCCAGTACTCGCCGACGAGCCCGCTCGGGACGCGCAACAAGACGACGCCCATGGGGTCGCTGGACTACCCGTTCAACCCGGTCTCGCTGGCGCTCGGCGCCGAAGCGACCTTCGTCGCGCGCTCGATCGACACGGACAAGAAGCACCTGACCGAGGTGCTGCGGCGAGCAGCCGCGCACCCGGGCTCGGCGTTCGTCGAGATCTACCAGAACTGCAACGTCTACAACGACGGCGCGTTCGACGCCGTTCGCGAGGAGAAGCAGAATCGAATCCTTCTTCAACACGGCCAGCCGGTGCGGTTCGGCGAGGACGGGGAGCGTGGCGTGGTCCAGCGGCCGAACGGCTCGATGGAGCTCGTCGAAGTGGCGGCCGTGGGTGAGGACGCGCTGCTCGTGCACGACGAGCACGATGCCGACGCATCCCTCGCCTTCGCGCTCTCACGCCTGGCCCACACGCCGCATGGCCCGACGCCGCTCGGAATCTTCCGCGACATCGAGCGCCCGGTCTACGACAGGCTGATGGCGGACCAGATCGAGACGAGCCGGCGCGAGCTCGGGGATGGCGAGCTCGGCAAGCTCCTCCACGCCGGCGACACCTGGCAGATCGCTAACGGGCCCTAGACACCAAGAAGCCCGCCGCAGCGAGCTTCTTGGGTCGGAGAGAGGGAGTTGTGGGTTGTAGGAGAGAAGCCTTGTGTTACTCCCCGTCGTCGGGGCGCGAGGTCGTCACGACCTTGACGATCTCGCAGTTGACGTAGACGTCGGATTCCTTCGAGTTGAGCCAGACGACGTCGTCACCCGGGCCGCAGTCGATGTGGTCGACCATGCGGTCGCGGGCGAGGGCGTGCATGACGTCGTTTCCGTCCCCGCCGTTCTCGACGTCGGCGCCGCGGCCGACCCAGATGCGGTCGTCGCCGTTGTCGCCGTTCACGACGTCGTTGCCCCAGCGGCCACGGAGAACGTCGTTGTTCTCCCCACCGCTGATCGTGTCGGGGCCGGGGCCACCGCGAATGCGATCGTTTCCACCTTCGCCGTTCAGCGTGTCCCTGCCCCAACCGCCGAAGACGCGGTCGTTGCCCTCACCGGCGTTGACGATGTCGTCCCCGCCGCGGGCGAAGATGCGGTCGTTCCCTGCTGTTCCCGTCAGCGTCTCGCCGTTCATCGTCCCCTTGATGACGACGACGCGATGGGCAACGGCGGCGCTCACGAAAGCCAGCGCAGTGAGCGCGACGAGTGCGAGAACCCCCAGGCGAATCTTCCTCTTCACAGCTCGAACCTCCTTAGGCGACAGTGCCTGGAATATCCCCGCCTGCCATGAGGGAGCCGTGCACGAATCGAAAGGATTTCGAACGGCTTTGTAAGAGGAGTGTTAGGCGACGGCGATCTGGCGGTGGCCGTAGAGCTCACGAAGCGCCAGTCCCGTTATCAGCAGCCCTGTTACGCCCGCGACGCCGAAAGCGAGCTCCGTCCCGCCGACGTCCGACAGCCAGCCGGCGAGGAGCCCGCCGAGCGGGGCCAGGCCCGCGAATGCGAAGAGGTAGAGGCTCACGACGCGGCCGCGGAGATGGTCCGGTGCGCTCAGCTGCAGCAGCGATTGGCTGTTCGCGGTCCAGAGCGTGAAGCAGATTCCCACGACGAACAGGAGCAGAACGCAGCCGACGACGCTGTGGAGCGGAGCCAGCGCAAGCAGCGCGACGCTGAAACCGCCGACGCCGGTGAGCAGCGCCCGCCAGCTCGCGCGAGCCAGAGTCGCGGACAGGAGAGCCCCGGTAAGCGCCCCGGCGCCGAATGCGGCCGAGAGGATCCCGAAGGTTCGAGGCCCTGCGTCGAGGGTCTCCGAGGCGAGGACCGGCACGAGCACGTGGAAGTTGAAGCCGACAGTGCTCACCACCATCGTCATCGCCAGCACCAGCCGGACGCGAGGCGAGCGCCGCGCGTAGCCGAGCCCTTCGCGGATGCTCGTGAGCACGGATGGGTGCTGCTCGGGACGATCCGGTGCGAAGAGCTCGTCGGTGCGCATGAGCGCCAGGCTGGTCAGCACGGCGAGGAAGCTGAGCGTGTTGAGCGCGAAGCAGACCGTGACCCCGAAGGCGGCGATGATCACGCCGGCCGCAGCGGGGCCGACTACGCGTGACGCATTGAAGAGGCTTGCGTTCAGCGCGACGGCGTTCGGGAGCTCTTCCCGGCCGACCATCTGGAAGGTCAGCGCGTGCCGTCCTGGGGCGTCGAAGACCAGCGCCGTGCCGGCCGCGAAGGCCAGTAGGTAAGCGAGCCAGACGATCTCGGCGCCTGAAATGGCAAGCACGGTCAGTGCCGCAGCGACGATCATCGAGGCTGTTTGCGTCCCCATGACGAGGCGGCGGTTGTCGAGCCGGTCGGCGACGACGCCCGAGAAGAGGCCGAAGATCGTAAACGGCACGAAACGGCAGAACGCCAGGACGCCGACGGCGACCGCCGAGTGCGTCAACTCGATCACGTACCAGGCGAGCGCGATGTTCTGCATCCAGGTGCCGACGAGCGAGATCACCTGGCCCGTGAAGAACAGACGGTAGTTCCGGTGCTTCCGGACGCTGGCGAACGTTCGGGCCCTGAGGGCGAGGATCGCGGCGGTCATTCGCCCCTAGCTCTCCTCGAGCAGGCTCAGCAGCGGCTCGACGGCGGCATCAATCGCGGCGAGCTCCTCTGGATCCAGGTGCTCGAGCCGGGCTGCAAGCCAGGCCGTTCGCCGCGACTTGACCGACCGGAGGACGCGGTCCCCTTCCTCTGTGACGAAGAGGCCGTGACGGCGCCGGTCCTTCGGATCGGGAGTTCGCCGGAGGAGTCCCGCCCGCTCGAGGCGGTCGACGTAGCCGGACATGGCTGCCGGTGACATGCGTTCCAGCGCGGCGAGGCCCCGGACCCCGATGCCCTTGTGCCGCTGGATCTGGAAGAGGAGCGAAACCTGTCCGCCGGTCACCCCGAGCGCATGTGACTCCCGCCGGAGCTCGCGGGCGAGCTTCAGCAAGGCGGGTCGCAGCCGATTCGCGACAGCCAGAGGTTCGAGCGTCAGGACAGACATTCGTTAGCCAGGCTAACAAAAATCGTTAACGTGGCTAACGGATCGTCCAGACATTCTTCGCAGGCGTGCGGTCGACGTTCCCGGCCTTGTCCACGGCGCGCACCAGGAACGTGTGCGTGCCGGGCCGCAGCTGGGTGTAGGTCGTCGGCGACCTGCAGCTCGACCAGCCCTTCTTCCAGTCGGGCTTGCACTGGAACTGCGAGCCTCGTTCGGTGGAGGTGAACCTGAACCGCGCGATCCGGGAGCTCGTCGTCGCGGATGGGGCGCCGATGATGCGTGTGTTCGGTGCCTTCCTGTCGACGAGTGCTCGCGCAGTGACTCTGATCGTGACGGTGGCCGCGACCCCTGCAGATCCGCGCGCAGTCCCGCGATAGCGGAAGGAGTCGCGCCGCCTCGAGACTGGGCTCGGCGTGTACGTGACGCGATCTTTCGCCTGGTTGATGACGCCCAGCGACCCCAGAGCCGGCGGGGCAGCGATCTCGAGCATCACCTGGTCGCCGTTCGCGTCGGTGCAGGTCAGCGGCACGGCGATCGGCTTGCGCCGGCGAACGGTGATCGTCTTGTTCTTGCACGCGGGCGCGACATCGCGCTCAAAGCCTGCGATCGAGCCGCCGTCGGCGGACGGAAGGCGCATCGCCGAGAACAGCGAGAGGCCGCTCGGCGAGATTGTTACGCCGCCGGAACCGCCGAGCAGCCCCGGGATCAACACGCACGGGGCGGCCGGCGCCTTGGCGGTGAGGCAGCCTCGTGTCGCGAGCTGCGTCAGCTTCCCGGTCACCCGGTTGAGCCGCAAGAACGAGAGCCCGGACACGGCGGTCGCGCTGACGACGATGCTGTTTCCGTCGGGCGAGACGGTCACGTCGGTGCCCGCGGCACCGCGGACCTCGTGGCAGTCGGCCGGCGTGGCCGCGCCGCCGAGCTCGTCCAGGCAATCGGTCATGGTGAGCCTGCCGTTCGCCCGATCGCGACGGAAGATGGTGGTGCCGCCGGCGCCGGTGACCACGACGAACGCGCCTTGCCGGTCGATCGCGAGCGCCGTGGCGCCAGCCAACGTCTGCGGGCCGGCGACGCACTCTTGGCCGCCTGCGCTTCCGCTCGTCCCGCCCACGGTGATGCAGCCGCCGGCGGTCCCAAGCTCCTGGGAAAGGCTCCCGCCGGCAGCGCGCTGGAAGACGGCGACACCCCCAGGCGCCTGGTTCGAGACGTACACATTGCGTCCGTCGACCGAGACCACGGTCTCGTAGCCGGATGAGGCGATGCCGACAGCAGGCGTCGCCGGCGTGCAGCCGCCGCTCGCGACCTCCTCCGTGAAGCAGGAACCGGCATCGCTCTTCTGCGTAAGCGAGCCGGTCGCCACATCCCGGTCGAAGACGGTGAGCTGACCGACCCCGCGGACGTAGAGGTTCGCGGAGTCCAGCGTCCCGGCCGTGCTCACGAAGCTCCCCGGAAGGGGAATGCACGGCGGGGTCCCGAAGCACTGCGCGAGGGTGAGCGCGCCCGAGGTCGTGTCCCGGTTGAGGACCGTGAGCTTGCCGCCCGTCGGAAGGTAGACGCTCTTACCGTCGGCGCTGACGTCGACGTCGTATGCACCGCCGTCGGCGATGAGCGGTGAGCAATCGCCGCCGGCGCCTCCCGGCGCGTAGCAGCCTTCCACGCCCGCACGTGGAGTGAACGCCCCTTTCGTGCCGACATCGAAGAGCCGGAGGCCGGTGAAGCCGCCCCCGAAGCCCCAGACCGCGGTGTATAGGTGGCGAGCGCCCGGGCTGAGCGCGAGATCTGCTCCCTGGAAACCAGGCGTCAGTGCGACGCACGAGCCGGCCGGCGCAGTCGTGTAGCAGTTCTTGAGATAGGCATCGCCGTCGGCGGCGCCCGCTGCTCCGCTGATCACCAGGAGCGCGACGGCGAGGCCGAGAGCGGAAGAGAGGCGTTTCATCGGGGCCTACAAGCTAGTCAGCGCGGCGGCTGCCTCGCTCTTCGAAACCTTTTAAACCCCGCTCACGCTGCTCTTAGCCGCGGCGGTTTTCCTTGTGAGGGAGAGCAGGAGAAAGGAGCCCACATGAGATGACTCCCTCTTCACCGCGAACCTCCGGCGAGGCCGCCGCTCAGGGCGGCCTCGTCGTCGATGGTCGCAGGATGGACGCGCGGCGGTCGAGCTGCGAGGAGGAGCAGCGCCGCAGCCAGTCCGAGGAATCCGCAGATGATCCAGAGGCCGTCGGAGCTCCAGGCGAAGATCGCAGCGCCGAGGGCTGGAGCGAAAACGTACGCCAGCCCCCAGGTGAGGCCCCAGGCGCCCTGGTAGCGGCCGCGCAGGTGCTCCGGCGCGATGTCGGCGACATACGCCGACGCGACGGGCGCGTAGATGATCTCCCCCAGCGTCCAGATCAACACGGTCAGTGCAAGTTCGGGCAGATCGTTGGCAACCGCGTTCAGCGCGAAACCGAGGCCCACGAGCAGCGAGCCCAACGTGAGCACGGGCCGGTAGGGAAAGCGCTGCGTGATTGCCACGAGCGGAAGCTCGAAGAGCACGATGGCGAGTCCGTTCAATGAGATCAGGAGGCCGTAGTCGGCATCCGAAAGCCCGCTTGCTCGAACGTGGAGCGGGAAGGTCGTCTGGCTCTGGAAGTACACGAAGGCGCCGAGAACCGAGGCCGCGAGGAAGAACAGGAACGCGCGGTCGCGAAGCAACGTCCGCGCCGCCTCGCCTCGGCGCTCTTCGCCACGACGAACGCGAACGCCTTCGGGGAGCGTCGTCAAGGCGATCACTCCAAAGGCGGCGGAGGTCAGGGCGTCCCCGAGGAAGAGCAGGAAGAACGAGCGCTCGGCCAGGAGGCCCGCGACCGCTGGTCCCGCCGCGAACCCGAGGTTGATCGCGAGCCGGTTCAGCGCAAATGCGGGGATCCGCTCGCCGGCCGGCGTGAGGTCGGTGAGGAGCGCGGCCGCGGCCGGCCGGTACATCTCGCCCGTCAGCCCGGCGAGCGTCGTCAGGACGATGATCAGTGGCAGCGACGTCGCCTGTGACAGGAGCAGCAGGGTTGCCGCGGAGCTGAACATCGAGAGCGCGAGCGCATTGCGGCGGCCGAATCGATCCGCCGTCCAGCCGCCGACGCCCGCCGCGATGACATTTCCGACGCCGTAGAAGCTGACGACGAGGCCGGCTTCGGCGATCGAATACCCCCGGCTGCGGAGGTAGAGCACGAGGAAGACCGCGACGAAGCTCCCGAAGCGGTTGACGAATGTGCCGGCGCAGAGGATCCAGACCGGCGCCGGCAGCGAGCGGATCCCCTCACGCAGCGTCGGCTTCGGCTGAGCCATCCGCCCTACTGAATCAGTTGCGCGACGGCCTGCCGAGCGTCGGCATCATCCAGGAGGTGCGGATCGCGATCGTCCTCGGCGTCCTTGTGGCAGCGCTGGCAATTCCCCTCGGGCTCCTGTTCGCCCGCGGCGACGGTGGAGGCGATTTCCGCGGGAACCAGGCGCCTGAGGGGTTCAAGCTCCCGGAGTTCGCGCTACGCGACGAGCAGGGTCGCACGGTCCGATCCTCGGACCTGGAGGGAAAGGCCCTCGCGGTCACCTTCCTGGACACGGCGTGCACCGAGTCATGTCCGGTGATTGCCGCCCAGATCGGGCAGGCCGTGAACACGCTCGGCGGGGATCGGCGAGGGGTCGAGGCGGTGGCGATCAGCGTCGATCCGGTCCGCGACACGCCGAGGAGCATCCAGCGATTCCTGCAGCGTTATCGGGCTACGGGGAAGCTGCGCTACCTACACGGCTCGTCGGCCGAGCTCCGGCCGGTCTGGAAGGCGTTCTCCGTCCTCTCCGCGCAGGAGTCGGGCAGCCCGAACATGCACTCGGCTCCGATCCGGATCTACGACCGCGACGGCAATTGGCGCTCGACGCTCAGTGCCGGCGTCGACCTGTCGCCGGCGAACCTCGCGCACGACCTCAGAGAAGCTTCGTAGCCGACTACCGGGGTCGGCGGATCGACCGGGACGCAGCGCTGAGGGCCTCGATGCCCTCGGCAAACGCGATCTCCAGATCCTGCGTCTGCTCGGAGACGTGCTCTCCGTCCCGGCGAGCGAGGAGGGTCTGCCCGAGCCGAGCGAGCGCACGCTCGCGCTCCGCGAGATCCGAGGCATGACGCTCGAGGCGTTTCGAGGTCTCGGCCTGGCGCTCGGCCTCCCTGCGGAGCTTCCGCCCGAGTCCTTCGAGCTCGGCCTCCTTCTCGGCCGTCGCGCGTTCGCGCGGCTCGAGGCTCGAAAGCACCTCCTCCCGTGAACCGAGGTCGTGCTCGATCCGGTCGAGCTCCGCAGCGCGGGCCTCGAGCTCCGCTGCGATCCGGGCACCCTCGGCCCGAGCCTCGTCCAGCTGTGCGGCCTGGCGGTCGAGCTCAGCCTCCCGGGACTTGAGGTCCTTGGTGCGGCGCTCGAGCTCCTTGGCCTGGTTCTGCACCTCCGTCACGCGATGCTGGAGATCGGTCTCGCGGCGCTCGACGCGCGCCTCCCCGCGCGCGAGGTGCGACTCCTGTCGTTTCTGGTTCGACTTCAGAAGCTCGCGCTCGGCGAAGCGCCCGCGCAGGGCGTCGAGCCGATGCTGGCGCGTACGACGAGCTTCGAACTTGCGCGCGATTCGGTGCACGCGCTGCTCGAGCTCCTCTTCGCGCTTGGCGAGCTTGCGCTCCCGGTCGGCCATCTGGCGAGCCGCTTCGCGGAGCTGCTGCTGGGCGTGGGCGAGATCGTCGAGTGCCTCCGCGTGAGCACGCCGACGCTGCTCAATGACGCTGGGATCGACGGCTCCAGGCAAGTCCTGCGATTCCACGTCTCGTGACCTTCTCCTCACGATTTGGTTTCTAGCATCGACGCTTTTGAAATGGGGCATACGCGAGCAAAACCTGTCGTTGGGATGAAGGTGAGGGTCTGGATCGCGCTGGGGACGATCTACGTCGTCTGGGGATCGACGTTCCTCGCGATCGCCGTCGTCGTGCGCGATCTGCCGCCGTTCCTGTCGATGGGACTGCGCCATCTCGTCGCGGGGAGCGTCCTCTTCGGGTGGGTCTGGTGGCGGCGCAGCGGGAAGCTCGATATCGGCTGGAGAGAGTGGGGTGCGGCGTTCATCTTCGGCGGATTGTTGTTCTTGGCCGGCCACGGTGGTCTCGCGTGGGCGCAACAGGAGGTCCCGTCCGGTGTAGCGGCGCTGCTGGTGGGCACGATCCCCCTCTGGTTCGCCGTGCTTGCATGGCTCGCGCTGGGAGAGCGGCTCGGCGGGCGCGGTCTGGTCGGCCTCGTGCTCGGCTTTGCGGGCCTGGCGCTCCTCGTCGATCCGTCGGGGCATGAAGGCGCGAAGCCGCTCGGCGCGCTCGTGATCGCCTTCGGGGCATTCGCCTGGGCGGCGGGCTCGATCTGGTCGCGCCGCCTTCCGCTGCCGAGCGACACCCTTCTGTCGGCGGCGATGGCGATGCTGGCGGGAGGAACCCTGCTCGCGATCGTCAGCGCCGGCACGGGCGAGCTGAACGATGCGCACTTCACGCCGGAGGCGCTGAGGGCGATCGCGTACATGGTCGTCGTCGGGTCGCTGATCGGCTTCATCGCCTATGTCTGGCTGTTGAAGGTCGCCCCAGCCTCGACCGTTTCCACCTACGCCTACGTGAATCCCGTTATCGCCGTCCTGCTCGGCTGGGCATTCAACGACGAGGTGATCACCGGGCGCACGTTGATCGCCGGCGCGGCGATCGTCGTCGGCGTGGCGCTCATGGTCAGCCGTCCCGGGCAGGTGGAGGAGGCGCCTGCGGCCGAGCCCGCCCTCGCCGAGAAGTAGGCTGCGAGACCGGTGGAGCAGCCTCGGCCCGACATCGTCGACAGTCTGGCGCGCCTGACGCTCTTCGCCGATCTCACAAACGCGCAGATCGAGGCGATCGCGCATCGGTTCGACGAAGAGGTCTTTGCCGAAGGCCAGCGGATCCTGCGGACGGGTCTCAGCGGGGCCGGCCTCTACCTGATCATCGAGGGAGAGGCCCTGATCCGGATCGACGGTCAGGTGCGGGCGCGCTTCGGCCCCGGCGAGTTCTTCGGCGAGATCGGCGTCCTCCTGGGCGAGCTGCCGAACGCAGACGTCGAAGCCGCGACGCTCCTCCGCTGCCTGGAGATCCCGGGCGCCGAGGTCGAGCCCTTCCTGGTCGAGTTCCCGCGGGTCATGTACCGGATGCTCCAGTCCGAGGCACGGAGGCTCCGCACGACGACCGAATGGAAAACGTAGACAGGCCGTTTCCGCCCGGGCAGTACGACGTCGTCGTGGTGGGCAGCGGCCCGGGCGGCCTCCAGACCAGCCACTGCCTGACCCAGCTCGGCGTCGAGCACGCCGTCATCTCGCAGGACGAGGCTCCCGGCGGCATGTTCCGCCGGTTTCCGATCTTCGAGCGGCTGATCAGCTGGACGAAGCCCGACGCGCCCGTCGAACGCGGAACGCGCGAGTACGAGTGGTACGACCACAACAGCCTGCTCGGAGACGCCGGTGCCCAGGCGCTCGCTCCGGAGTTCATGGATCGCAGCTTCGACGTTCCCTCACGGGCCGAGATGGAGGCCGCGCTCGTCGCGTTCACCGAGCGCGCAGGCGTTCAGGTGCGCTACGGCTGCCGGTGGACCGGCACGCGCCGTGACGACGACGGCGGATTCGTGCTGGAGACCGACGACGGCGAGTACGCCTGCAGGTTTGCCGTCTTCGCGATCGGCGTCACCCAGCCGTGGGTCCCGTCGATCCGCGGCAGCGAGCTCGCCGCCCACTACGTGGAGACCAGACCGGCGAGCAGCTATCGCGACAAGCGCGTCGTCATCATCGGGAAGCGCAACTCCGCCTTCGAGGTCGGTAACGGCCTGCTGCCATGGGCAAAGGAGCTCACGCTCGTCTCGCCGCGACCGGTCCAGCTCGAGCTGCTCCCTCAATCGCCGCTGCGCCTCCGCTATCTCCAGCCCTACGAGGAGTACGTGCGGGGTGGCGCCGGCACGTTCGTCGTCGATGCGGCGATCGAGCAGATCGAGCGCTCGAACGGCGGGCTCCGCGTGGTCGCCGAGGGAACGACTTGGCCGGGCCGGCTGGAGTTCGACGCGGACGACGTCATCCTTGCGACGGGGTTCAAGGCACCGCTTCAGGATCTCCGCGAGCTCGGCGTTACGACAGTCCTGAACGACCGCATACCCGCACTCAACCCCTTCTTCGAGAGCATTTCGGCGCCCGGCCTGTTCTTCGCGGGCAACATCACCGCGGGGTCGAGGGGGATTCGGAAGCACGGCGTCGGGCCCAACTCCACCTCCGTGAACGGCTTCCGCTACAACGCACGGGTTCTGGCCGAGCACGTTGCGGAGCGGCTCGGGATCGAGCGGCCGCGGCCGAGCGTGGACCGGGCCGACGTCGTCCCGTTCCTGCTCCGTGAGCTGTCCTGCGCGCCTGAGCTGTGGATCCAGAAGACGTTCCTGGGGCGGGTTGTGTCCGTCACGGACGGCGGTCTCCGCGACGAGGGCATCGTCCCGCTCGAGCACTTTCTCGACGCAGGTGGGCCTGATGCCGTCTGCGTGGCGATCGAGATGGATCCGAAAGCCGTGATCTACCCCGCGGTCTACGTGCGAAGAGGTGGAAGGATCACGGAGCACGAGCTCCCGACGCATCCCGTGCACGCCTTCCGTGGGTCTGAGTACGCCCGCGAAGTCGAGGCGATCCTGGCCGCTGCGCGCTTCTAGCGCGCGAGTGTCACCTTGCTGAGGCCACGCGGGCGGTCTGGGTCGAGGCCGCGTGCGCGCGCGAGCGCCCACGCGAAGAGCTGACCCGGGACGACGGAGAGGATCGGGCCCAGCAGCCTGGAGCCCAGTTTCGGAAGCGGCAGGCTGTAGGCGGCGTCCGGGATCGCGTCGGCGGCGCTGCCGCTCGCGATGAGCGCGGCGCCCGCTTCGCGGGCCCGCTGTGCGGCGTCGACGACGGCGGGCAGGGTTTCGTCGTCGGAGGCGATTGCCCACACGGGGAAGAGGGGATCGAGCGCCGCCACGGGCCCGTGCGCGAGGTCCGTCGCCGTCAGCGGCTCGGCTGCGATGCGCGTCGTCTCGAGCAGCTTGAGGGCGATCTCACGCGCCGTCGCGAACTCCGGGCCTCGTCCGATTACGAACATCCGGCCCGTGAACGCGAAGGACGAGGCGATCGGCGCGACGCGACGCTCGAGCTCCGGCATGAAGTCCGTGAGCTCTTCGGCGACCACGCGGATGCTGTTTGCGAACCGCTCGCCCCGGCCGGCGACATGCGACGCGAGGAGGCCGAGCGCGGCGACCTGGTTCAGGTAGGTCTTCGTCGCGGCCACGGCCTCTTCGTGGCCGGCGGCGAGTGGCAACACCGCCTCGGCTACGCGTGCGAGGTCGGATTCCGGATCGTTCGTCAACGCGACCGTGAACGCGCCGTTCGAACGAGCCCGGTCGAGGTAGGTCACGACGTCGGGTGTCCGCCCGGACTGCGAGAGTCCGATCGCCGTCGATCCGGCCATGTCGAGGGTCGACCCGTAGTGGACGGTCAGCGAGATCGAGTCGCGGAACGCCGTCCAGTGCGGCGCGAGGCCGAAGGCGTAGACCCCGTACGAGGCGGCGTTGTCGGACGAGCCATGTCCCACCATCCGGACGATCGAAGCTCCACGCTCGCTGACAAGTTTCGCCACGGCCGCGTAGTCCTGCTCGTACTCGAGCAGACGGAGGAGCGCCTGAGGCTGCTCGCGGATCTCGGCGAGGAACTGGGCGCCGGCGTCAGTCGGTTCCGAGCCGTCGGAATCAGGCGACGACACGTTCCTGCCCTGCGACGAGGACGCGCTCGATCTGAAGGTTGTCGTCGATCACGACGATGTCGGCTGGGCCGTCCGGGGCCAGTCGGCCGACGTCGGTCAGTCCCAGCACCCGGGCCGGGATCGTCGAAGCGGCTGCCAGCGCCTCGGTCAACGGCACTCCGAGCGCGTGGAGGTTGCGAACCGCCTCGATCATCGTCAGGACGCTTCCGGCGAGCTGCCCGTCGGGACCGCGGGCGACGCCGTCGCGGATCTTCACCTCGAATCCGCCGAGGCTGTACGAGCCGTCCTGGACGCCCGCGCCGGACACCGCGTCCGTGACGAGCGCGACCCGTCCGGCCGCTGCGGCCCAGATGAGCCTCGCCGTTTCGGGTGCCAGGTGAACGCCGTCGAGGATGATCTGGACGATCACGTCCTCGCGGGCCAGCGCGGCGCCTGCGATCCCGGGGTCGCGGTGGCGGAGTGGGCGCATCGCGTTGAAGAGGTGCGTCACCGTCCGGACGCCCTGGTCGAACGCGGCGTTCGCCTCCTCCGCCGTCGCATCGGTGTGACCGCACGAGACGACGACGCCGCGCCGGAGCAGGAGGTCGATGAGGGAGCTCGCTCCCTCCAGCTCCGGCGCCAGCGTCATCAGACGGATCCGGCCTCCGGCGAGCAGGCGCTCGAGGAGGGCCGGATCGGGATCTCGACGCGCCAGGGGAGGATGCGTGCCGAGACGTCCTGGGGCCAGGAACGGCCCTTCGAGGTGGATCCCGAGGATGCGCGGCCCCGAGTCGGTCTCGGGAACCTCGGCGACGGCCGCCAGCAGCTGATCCTCGGGCGAGGTGATGAAGGTCGGTAGGTACGCGGTCACGCCCGTTTCGAGCAGCGCCTCGCCCGCGCGACGGTAGCCCTCCGCGTCGGAGTCGAGGAAATCCACGCCGCCGAACCCGTTGACCTGGAGATCCACGAGCCCGGGCGCGGCGATCCCGTGCCCGTTGTGGCTGGACACGCCGAAGCCCGCGATGCGGCCGTCGGCGATCTCCACGTCTCCGGGCAGGAGCCGGCCCTCGACCAGCGCCGCTTCGACCCCGAGCCTCATCGGGGGAGCGCCGCCCGGACGTTCCCCCCGGTTTCGCGGAGTCGTTCCCGCGCCGTCGCCGCATCGACCCCGGCGAGAATGCTGACGATCGCCACCTTCGCATCCCCGCCGGCCGCATCGAGCGCTTCTTCGACCTCCTCGGAGGGCGCGCCGGTGGCGGTTCGGACGATCCTGCGAACGCGCGCGCGAAGCTTCTCGTTCTCCGCAGCGACGTCCACCATCAGGTTCCCGAAGGTCTTCCCCATGCGGATCATCGAAATCGTCGAGATCGCGTTCAGCACGAGCTTCTGCGCCGTGCCCGCCTTCAGCCGGGTCGATCCGGCGATGAACTCGGGGCCGACGACGACTGCGATCTCGTGGTCGGCAAGCCTCGCGAGCTCGGACCGCTCACTGCAGACGAGCGCGACGGTGAATGCTCCTGCGTCGTTCGCCGCGTCGAGCGCACCGAGGACGTAGGGGGTACGCCCGCTCGCGCTGATTCCGACGACGGCATCTGTCTCGGAGACTTCCACGTCGCGGATCTCGGAAGCTCCGGCCTCGCGATCGTCTTCGGCGGCGGTTCCCTCGGCCGTCACTGCGACGACCTGGCCTGGTGCGGTCGAGAAAGTGGCCTCGCACTCTCCGGCATCGAGAGCGGCGACACCGCCCGAGGTGCCGGCGCCGACGTAGACGAGCCGCCCGCCGCCCGCGAGCCGCTCGACAATCCCGTCGATCGCCTCGGCGATGGCGCCCCGCGCCTTGCGGACGGCGCGCGGAACCGCCTCATCGGTCGTGCTCATCAGCTCGACCAGCTCGACGGTGGAGCGAACCTCGTAGTTCGTGTCCGCTGCGCCGCCTGCCTCGGTAACGACCTCGTCGAGGCTCTCGGGAACGTGAGTGCCGGCAGCGTCGTGCAAGTTCCGCCGAGTGTACGGCTCTCCGGGCCGGTGGTCAATACCAATCTTTTCAGATCCGTTCTCTAGTGGTATTGTCGGCCGTCACGTGGCGGGGATCGTCGTCGAAGGCGTCAGCAAGGTCTTCTCGAACGGCTTCAGCGCGGTCCGCGACCTCAGCCTGACGATCGAGGACGGCGAGTTCATGGTGCTCGTCGGCGCCTCGGGCTGCGGCAAAACGACGCTGCTGCGCCTCATCGCCGGCCTCGAAGAGGCGACGCACGGGCGGATTCTCATCGGTGACAAGGACGTAACCGATAAGCCTCCGCGCCAGCGGGACGTTGCCATGGTTTTCCAGAGCTACGCGCTCTACCCGCACATGAGCGTGCGGCAGAACCTCGGCTACGGGCTGAAGGTCAGGCGCATCCCGAAGAAGGATGCAAGGGCGCGTGTCGAGGAGGTCGCGCAGCTGCTGGGCCTCTCCGACCTGCTCGACCGCCGGCCCGCCCAGCTCTCAGGCGGCCAGCGCCAGAGGGTCGCGATGGGGCGCGCCATCGTCCGCGAGCCCAAGGCGTTCCTGATGGACGAACCGCTGTCCAACCTCGACGCGAAGCTCCGTGTCGGGATGCGGGCGTCACTGGCCGAGCTGCACGCAAAGCTCGGAGTCACCACCGTGTACGTCACGCACGATCAGGTCGAGGCGATGACGCTCGGCCAGCGTGTGGCGGTGATGCGCGACGGGCAAATCGTGCAGGTCGACAGGCCGCAGAAGCTCTACGAAGAGCCGCAGGACCTCTTCGTCGCCGCTTTCATCGGGTCGCCGGCGATGAACCTCGTCGAAGCCCGGATCGACGGCGATGAGGTTGCGTTCGGCCAGTTTCACGTGCCTCTCGACCCCCGCCGACTCCCGCGGAAGACCCGCGACGTCGTGCTTGGGATCCGGCCCGAAGCCTTTGAGGAAGCAGCATTCGCTCCGTCCGGGCTGCCCACGATCGAAGCCACTGTCGTCGTGCTCGAGGAGCTCGGCGCCGACTCTCACGTCCTCTTCCGGGTTGATGCGCCGCGCATCACCGCCGAGCTCCTCGAAGCCCGTGACGAGGCCACGCTGCTCGCAGAGCCCACGGCCCTCTTCAGCGCTCGGGTCGATCCCAAGACCCGAGGACGGGTCGGCGCGCCGCTTCGCCTCGCCGTCGATCCCTCTCGCTTCCACTTCTTCGATCCGGCTTCAGGGAGGAGCCTCCTGCTCGGAAAGTCCCCAATCGAGGCACGTGAACCAATGGCCTTGACCACTACCGCGGCCGAACGGTGACGAAGCAGAGCGAGACCCGAGAACGCGTGCTCGACCTGATCGAGCGGCTGGGCGTCGGGGAAGCGATTCCGTCGGAGCGCCAGCTCAGCGGCGAGCTCGGCGTTTCTCGGCTTACCGTTCGTGCTGCGCTCGACGATCTCGTCCGCGAGGGCTACCTCCAGCGGCGGCACGGCGCCGGGACGTTCGTGAGCGAGCCCAAGATCGCACAGGAGCTGACCATGACGTCCTTCACCGAGGACATGCGGCGGCGCGGCATGGCGCCGTCCAGCAAGACGCTCGAGCTCAAAACAGTTCCCGCGGGCGCCCGTCTCGGCCGGCTGCTCCACGTTTCTCCCTCGGAGCAGATTGTCGTAGTGAAGCGACTTCGGTACGCGGACAGGGAGACGATGGCGATCGAGACGCTCCACGTTGCCGAGTCGCTCATCCCCGGGCTCACGGCGCGCGATCTCGAGGAGCACTCGTTCTACGAGCTGCTCGAGGAGCGCTTCGGCGTCGTGGTCGTGGGCGGGAACCAGGCGATCGAGCCCACTGTGACGAACGAGGAGGAGTCGTCGGCGCTGGGCGTTCCACTGCACTCGCCGGCCTTTCTCTTCGAGCGTACGACGAGGTCTGCGGACGGGAAGATCGTCGAGTACGTCCGCTCGATCTACCGCGGCGACCGGTACCGTCTCGTGAGCGAGCTGACCCGCCCGCAGGAGGCTCGTCGCCCGGCCAGCGTGGCTGCCGCAAGCCGGTAGTTCGCCACCTTGACACGTTCGCTGGTTTGTGCCAATCTCTCGCCCGTGGCCAACTGGTATGAACCAATTGGCGGCTATATTTTGAAGGCCCCGAACGGCCACGTTCCAGGGGAGCGGGTCCACAGCCGCCGCAACGCACTGGGGGCATCTCAATGAAACGACGGTCCATCGGAGCCCTCGCGCTCGCTGCGGCGCTGCTCGTG
>Ga0081455_10003545_pt1 | contig 17904 bp, 15 predicted proteins | sample TabmetS3T2R1_FD_70207 | JGI IMG/M metagenome (GOLD analysis project Ga0081455, IMG submission 70207) | Tabebuia heterophylla rhizosphere microbial communities from the University of Puerto Rico - S3T2R1 | ecosystem: Host-associated > Plants > Roots > Rhizosphere ...
GGCCAGTGCGGCATGAAGTAGCCCGCGCCGGCCAGCGCGGCGCGTTGCTCCGATTCCGGGAGTCCGGCTATGGCGCCCAACTGTCGGCGGGCTTCTGCCCGGACCTCCGCGTCAGCACTTTCGAAGTCGATGACAATCCGTCGGCGCTCTCCGCCGGCGGCACGCCGGCACAGATCCATCGCCGCCAGGTCCGATCCGCCGGTGAAGGCTGCCACCGCAGATCGCAATGCAACAGCCCGGCGTAAGTAGAGGTGGGCGTCGTGTTCGAAGGTGAACCCGATACCTCCCAAGACCTGGATGCAGTCCTGGGCGACGGAGACAGCAGCGTCGAAGGCCACGGTTGCGGCGACATCACTGGCGAAGCCGGCCTGATCTGCAGCAACGGAGGCGTCCCAGGCAACAGCAGCAATGGACTCGGTTCGCTCCAGCATCTCTGCACACAGATGCTTGATCGCCTGGAACGAACCGATAGGCACGCCGAACTGCTCGCGCACCTTGGCGTACGCGACCGCCGTGTCGAGGCACCAGTGCGCAATGCCCGAGGCCTCCGCGGCGGCCAGCGCAATCAGCAGCGACCGTACGCGTGCCGAGTCGACCGTAATCACCTGCACCTGGCCGGATGCGGCGTCCACCGACACGCGCCCGTGTCGCCTTGTCAGGTCGATGCCCAGCACGGGTTCCGCCGTCCATCCTTCACGGTCGACAAGAACCCAGGAGCCGTCGGATGTCGGGGCGAGGAGTCGCTGGGCATCGACAACATCCATCACGACCTTCAGTTCGCCCCGGGCGCCGCCGGATTCCACGTCGACTGCACCATCGAGCACCACCGCGGCGGGCTCGCCGTCGCCAACGCCGGCGACCAGGCCCACCAACACCGATCCAAGAAGCGGGCCCGGAACAAGGCCGTATGCAGCAGCTTCGAGGCCGACGAGCTGATCGAGCAGTTCGCCGCCACCGCCGCCGCTTCGCTCGTCGATCGCCATGGTGTTGAGGCCCATCTCACGGACCGCCTGCCAGACCTTTGCAAACGCGGCGGAAGGGTCGTTCTCGGCCTCCCGTACGGCGGCAGGGCCACCAAGATCAATTGCCCAATCGCGCAACGTCGCGCTGAGACCGAGATGGTCACGGGTGATCCCGATCGGCATTTCGCGTCGCCTCCGCACCTAGAACGTGTTTCAATATTACCCAGACGAAGAGGAGGCCGGATGACGACCAGCGCCATTGAAACGGCCGGTTCGAATGCGCAGCGCGAGCGCCGGCGTCGCATTCTCGACGCCACGATCGCCCTCGCCGACGAAGGCGGGTTCGATGCTGTGCAGATGCGTGAGGTTGCCGATCGAGCCGACGTGGCCCTCGGAACCCTCTATCGCTACTTCCCGTCGAAGATCCATCTCCTCGTCACGGCTCTCGGGCGCGAGTTCGATCGCGCGGAATCACAGTCGCGCAGCCGCCAGGTTCCGGGAGGCACCCCGCACGAACGGGTGATGCACGTCCTCGGCGTCACGACGAAGGCCATGCAGAAGCAACCCCAGCTCACCGAAGCGCTCACGCGGGCGTTCATGTTCGCTGATGCCTCGGTCGCTGATGAGATTCACCACGTGGGCATGAAGCTCACGGCGATGATCACCCACGCCATCGAAGGCACCGACCAGACGCGTGAGCCCACCGCTGAAGACACCGCCATCGTCCGGGTGATCGGCGACGTGTGGCTGTCTGCGCTGATGGGTTGGGTCACGGGGCGTACGTCCGCCGAAGAGGTTGGCCGCTCGATCGACGTGGCCGTCCGTCTCCTGCTCCGCTAAATCGAATCAGGCCTCGATGAGGCCTTTGCCGGTCACGAGCGGCAGATCGAGCGAGGTGATGAGGCCCGGCGGGGCATCCACCACCGCGGGGATCGAGTTGACCAAGCGCATCGCGGTGGCCTTCAAGCCGGCCGTGTTGTGATCGCCATCGGTTCCCAGCAACTGGAGGTCGAGGGTGTAGTTGGGTTCGCCGGTGATCTGAACTCGATAGCATCCCTCGCCGGCTGGCTGGGGCCAGTCTGGAGCAATGTCATCGTGAACGCGGGTGACATGTTCGAGAACGATGACCGCCTTGCCATTGACCTTGCCGCGCAGCTCAAAGTGCAAACCCGCAACCATGCCTTCTTCGATGGTTCCGCAGTCGATATCGAAGGTGTGCGTCGCCGGCACACGTTCGTAGAACTCCTCGATTTCGTCAAGGTCGACGCCTAGGCCCGCCGCAATCTGGTGGACCACACTCCCCCACGCGAGCGTGAGAATGCCGGGTTGCAAAAGCATCGGTACGTCATCCATCGGCTTGCCGAAGCCCATGACATCGAACACGATCATGCGTTGGTTGTAGGTGTTGTAGTTGAGAATCTCCGAGCAACGCACCTCGTCGATTCGCTCGCTGATACTCGTCAGCGAAAGCGGCAACCAATCATTGGCAAAGCCCGGATCGATGCCGTTCACATAGATCGAGACGCCGCCGTCGAGCGCCGCCTGCCGCACGCCGTCTGCCATGTCCACTGCAGGACCCGACGGGAACGACAAGAAAACCGGGCCCGACGCGACGACGTTGATTCCGGCGCTAAGCAGGCGTTCGAGATCGGCTATCGCCTCGAAGAGGCGGTCGTCGGCCATGGCGGTGTTGACCACGCAGTCAGGCTCGAGGGCGATGATCTCCTCGACGCTGTTCGTGGCCTTCACGCCAAGGCCATGATCGAGACCCGCCAGACGCCCAGCATCCTGACCAACCTTGTCGGGATTGGACACCCACAGGCCGACCAACTCCAGATCGGCTCGGTTTGCGATACCCGCCAAGACGTGGCGTCCGACATTTCCGGTGCTCCAGGCAACGACGCGAACGCTCATGATTCGGCTTCTCCGAGGTCAGGCAGCCCCATGTCGAGGTTGGGTTGATCAATACCACCGTCGACTTCGATGACTTTGCCGGTGATGTACGCGCCGCCACGGCTCGCGAGGAAGAGGACTGTGGCGGCAATGTCGTCGGGCTCACCGATCCGGCGAAGCGGTGTTGCCTGCTCCATCTGCGCGGTGAGTCCTTCATCTCCGGTGACGATGTCCAGAGCCGAAGTGGCTATGGAACCGACGGCAATTGCGTTCACGCGAACGCGGGGCGCGAGGTCGCGGGCAGCCAACCGCGTCCAGTGGGCGAGTGCTGCCTTGGCCGTTCCGTAGGCAAGGTAGCCGCGACCGCTGACCCTTCCCATCACAGACGAGATATTGACGACCGATGCCGTATCGCTGGCCAGGAGTTGAGGCAGCGCAGCTCGGGTCAGGACGTGCGCAGTTGAGACATTGAAATGGAATGCATCCTCCAGCGCCGCAGCGTTGGTTCGCGCGAACTCGCGGGGCATCGAGCCGCCGACGTTGTTGATGACGATGTCGATACGGCCGAACGCTTCCGTCGCGGCTTCGGCGAGCCCGGCCACTTCATCGAGGTTCGAGAGATCGGCTGGAACGATGAGCGCCTTGCGACCGAGCTGTTCGACTTTGAGGGCGACATCCTTCAATTGATCCTCGGTACGAGCAGACAGGACAACATCGGCGCCGGCCTCGGCAAGCGCCAGGGCACTTGCGGCGCCGATTCCGCGTCCTGCGCCCGTGACAATGCCCACCCGGTCATCAAGTCGGAATCTCTCGAGCACCATGGGTGGGACAGTACCCGAGAACTGAAACAGGTTCTAGTTTCGGTTAGAGGTACTGGCCGGTGTTGGCAACCGTGTCGATCGATCGGCCCGCTTCCTGGCCGCCCTTGCCCGAAATGAGCGTGCGGATGAACACGATCCGCTCGCCCTTCTTGCCCGAGATGCGCGCCCAGTCGTCTGGGTTGGTGGTGTTCGGGAGATCTTCGTTCTCCTTGAACTCATCGAGGCAGGCCTGCAGCAGGTGCTGGACCCGCAGCCCCCGCTGGCCTTGATCGAGGAGATCCTTGATCGCCATCTTCTTGGCCCGGTCGACGATGTTCTGGATCATGGCGCCAGAGTTGAAGTCCCTGAAGTACAAGACCTCCTTGTCGCCGTTCGCGTAGGTCACCTCAAGGAACTGGTTCTCCTCGGATTCGGCGTACATCCGTTCGACCACGCGCTGCACCATGCCGTTGACGGTCGCGTCGACATCGCCGCCGAACTCGGCGACGTCGTCGGCGTGGAGCGGAAGGCTAGGCACGAGGTATTTGCTGAAGATGTCGCGTGCAGCCTCGGCATCCGGGCGCTCGATCTTGATCTTCACGTCGAGTCGGCCCGGTCGCAGAATCGCAGGGTCGATCATGTCTTCGCGGTTGGAGGCGCCGATGACGAGGACGTTCTCCAGCCCTTCGACGCCATCGATCTCGCTGAGCAATTGCGGCACGATCGTGTTCTCGACATCGGACGAGACGCCCGAACCGCGGGTGCGGAAGAGCGAGTCCATCTCATCGAAGAAAACGATAACCGGCGTGCCCTCGGACGCCTTTTCGCGGGCGCGCTGGAACACCAGGCGGATGTGCCGCTCAGTCTCGCCGACGTACTTGTTGAGAAGCTCCGGCCCCTTGATGTTGAGGAAGTAAGACCGGCCTTCTTCGCCGGTCTTCTCGGAGACCTTCTTGGCCAGCGACGCGGCGACCGCCTTGGCGATCATCGTCTTGCCACAGCCGGGCGGACCGTAGAGCAGGACGCCTTTCGGTGGCTTGAGTTGATGCTCGATGAAGACGTCTGGATACAGGTAAGGCAATTCCACCGCATCGCGGATCGACTCGATCTGGCTGCCGAGTCCGCCGATGGAGTCGTAGTCGATGTCAGGAACCTCTTCGAGCACGAGTTCTTCGACCTCGCTCTTCGGAACCCGCTCGTAGACGTAGTTGGCTCGTGAATCGAGCAACAGCGAGTCGCCAGCCCGCAACTTGGTACCGACCAAGGAATCAGCCAGTTTGACGATGCGCTCTTCATCGGCGTTGCCGAGCACCAAGGCGCGCTCGCCGTCTTCGAGGAGTTCTTTGAGCATGACGACCTCACCGGTCGTCTCGAACTGCAACGCGGCGACGACGTTCATCGCCTCGTTGAGGATGACCTCCTGGCCCTTGCGCAGCGAATCCTTGTCGACTGCAGGACTCACGTTGACCCGCAACTTGCGACCGCCGGTGAACACGTCGACGGAATCGTCGTCGTTGCGTTGGAGGAAGGTGCCGAAGCCGGTCGGCGGCTGCGCGAGCCGATCGACCTCTTCCTTCAGTGCCACGATCTGATCACGCGCTTCACGAAGAGTGTGGGTCAGCCGGTCGTTTTGAGCGTTTGTCGCAGAGAGGCGAGATTCGAGTTCGGCGAGGCGCGCGTCGATGTCATATTCGTTCACGGCTCACCTCCTGCGAGTGGTGCTAATGAGCGTACCTGCTCGGCTGCCGAATCCCCCGGACGTTTCACACCCCGGACGGCCTTGGACCGGTGTAGTCCGGCCCGTATGCGCCGGGTGCCGGCCGGCGCGTCTTCTCGAGCGCACGATGCCCCGGCGCCATGCGCCGTGACGTCACCAGGAAGGCGGTGTGACCGACGGAACCATGAACGGGGCGCACCGCAAGACCTTCGAGGTGCCAGTCGCGCATCGAGGTTTCCCAGGCGTGCGGTTCGGTGAACCCGCCGTCAGCGCGAAGCGTCTCGACGAACATTGACAACTGAGTCGTCGTCGCGACATATGCACACACAATCCCGCCGGGAACGAGCCGCTGGGCTGCCACGTGCACGCACGTCCAGGGGTCGACCATGTCGAGAATGAGCCGATCGATCTCGGTTTCGGTGACCGACTCGCGGAGATCCCCGACCGTCAGCGTCCAGGGAGGGTAGTCCTCGCCGACCACTTGCTCGACGTTGCGTCGGGCCGTCTCGGCGAACTCATCGCGCATTTCATAGGAGGAGACCCGGCCGTTGGGGCCCACAGCACGCAACAGGTAGAGAGTCAGGGCGCCCGAGCCGACGCCAGCCTCAACGACCCTCGCGCCAGGAAAGACATCGGCCATCGTCACAATGTGCGCGGCGTCTTTCGGATACACGATCGCAGCTCCACGCGGCATCGAGACCACGTACTCGCGCAGCAGGGGCCGAAAGACCTGGTACGTGCCACCCAGCGATGACGTCAGGACCGTGCCTTCGGGTTGTCCGATCATGTCGTCGTGGCGAAGTTGGCCCTTCTTGGTTGAGAACTCCTTGCCCGATTCCAGGCGAACGTTGTGACGTCTACCTTTCGCGTCGGTGACCCGAACCCACTCGCCCTCGCGAAGCGGATTGCTCATGGCGTTCTCCTCACCTGCGCGATTGCGTGTCCCGCACCTTCCCACAGCACCCACGCGACGAAGACGCTCAGTGCGAGGTCGAAGCTCCATCCCGGATGGCCCACATCGGCACGAACGATGCCCAAAGCGACCACGCCGACAGCTATGAGGCGACCGAGCCATCCGGCGACGAGGATGCCCAGGGCTTCGTTGCCACTGATCTTCCAGATCGCCGCGCTCGCTGCCCGCCCACCGTCGAGCGGCAGGCCGGGCAGCAGGTTGAAGACGGCCAGCACGAGATTGATCCAGCCGAGCGCCCCCAAAACGCCCCCGGAGGAACGAAGTCCGAGCCCGATCGCCAGCGAGACGAGGGGGCCGACCACCGCAATCACGAACTCTTGTTGGGGCGAACGGTGCGCGGACCGGATCGACGTCTCGCCGCCGAGCAGATGCAGCGTGATCGCCGAGACGCGCAGGCCGAACGCGCGGGCAGCGCCGAAGTGGGCCAACTCGTGCAGGAACACCGACGCGTACAGCCCAACCACGAGAAGCAGCGCGCCGCGAACCTGGAACATCGGTGCGAACAGCGCGACCAGCGCAATTCCCATGATGAGCATCGACGGTGACATGACCACATCAGTCCCGCCGATGCGACCCATTCGCATCGCCCCGTTCGTCACGCCGCCACGGTAGCGGTGTCGGAGGGGACGTCTATCGTCCATGCCATGGAGGATCGCCCCACCACACAGGTGCGCATTGCACTCTCCCCCAGCCGCACGGGCGATTTCCTGACGTGTCCGCTGTTGTTCCGCTTCCGCACGATCGACCGCCTCCCAGAGCCACCCGATCCGATCGCCGTTCGCGGCACGCTCGTCCACGCTGTCCTCGAGAATCTCTTCGGCGAAAAAGCGGTCGCTCGAACTCTCGATCGAGCCCGCGAACTTCTGCCCGAGACTTGGCAGGCGCTTCGCCATGAGCATCCAGACCTGGCCGAGTTGGTGGTCGATGCCGATTGGCTCGCCTCGGCCGAAGGCCTGTTGGAGTCGTACTTCACGCTCGAAGACCCACGTTCAATAGAACCTGAAGCCGTCGAGCTCCGTGTCGACCACACGCACGAGTCCGGTCTAGCGTTCGGCGGCGTCATCGACCGCCTCGACGTCGCCCCCGACGGGCGCATTCGAGTGGTCGACTTCAAGACCGGGCGCTCGCCGAACGAGCGGTTCGAAGACAAGTCCTTGTTCCAGATGAAGTTCTATGCACTGGTCATCTGGCGCACGCGCGGCGTCATCCCCACGGTCTTGCAGTTGTACTACCTCGCTGATCGCACGGTGCTCAGTTACGAACCGTCCGAAGCTGAACTGCTTGCCACCGAACGCAAGGTGGTTGCGGTGTGGGACGCCATTCGACGTGCGATCGAACGCGAAGAATTCGTCGCACGCAAGAGTGCCCTGTGCCAGTGGTGCCGACATCAGGACAAATGCCCCGAGTTCGGCGGCACGGCCCCATCAATGCCCAAGGTCGAACTGGTTCAGGTCTCGAACTCCACGGATTCGCCGGGGTCGATCCAGTGAATACGGTCTGCCAAGCGTGTCGACGCGAGCTCGGGTTCCGCCTCGTCGCGTCCTTGCTTGAAATGTGACCAACCTTCGTAGTGCACGGGCACGACGGCAGCCGGCTCGACGATCTCCAGTAGTTCCCCGGCTTCGCGGGCGTTCATTGAGTAGCGCAACGGCCCCGACAGGTAAGCGAACCGCACTGCACCGAGATGCAGAACCATCGAGCCGATGTCCATGCGATTCGGCACGTCACGCAAAGCGGGGTACAACACCGTGTCGCCAGTGACCCAGAGGGCTCCTTGCGTCTGGCCATCCCAGCCGAGCGCGAAGCCGATCACCGGACCCGTGATCGCGTCGAGTCCCGGCGGCCCATGCCGGCACGGTGTCGCCGTGATGGTGATGGCCGGTGCACCGGATTTCTCCAGCGTCGTCGATTCCCAAGGCTTCAAGCCGACGCCGCCAAGGATCCGCGCCGCCTTGGCCGTCGTCACGGTCGTGCCCCATCCGGGCAGGAGAGTACGACCGGTCGGATCCAGGTTGTCGCCGTGATGGTGGTGGCTCACCAAGACCGCATCGACATCTCCGACCTCAGCGGGTGACAACGACGGTCCGGCCAACTTCTTGGACGTCGTTCCCCAGCCGAAGAAATAGCGACGTCCAGGCGGATCGAACGTTGGGTCAGTGAGTACTCGCCAACCATCGAACTCAAGCAGAGTGGTTGGTCCTCCGACATGTGTGGCAAGGACGATGGTCACGACGTGAGCATAGGACGAGGCCACGTTGTCCGAGATGAGAGACTGGTCCTTGTGCCACGTCCTGATACCACCGATCAACTTGCGGAGATCCTCCGCGACCGCATCCTGATCATTGACGGCGCGATGGGCACGATGATTCAGCGGTACGACCTGCAGGAGTCCGACTACCGCGGCGACCGCTTTGCTGACTGGCCGAGCGACCTCAAGGGCAATAGCGATCTCTTGGTCCTCACCCGTCCAGATGTCATCAGCGAGATCCATCGGCAGTACCTCGATGCAGGTGCCGACATCATCCTCACCGACACCTTCAACTCTCAGCGGATCTCGCAGTCCGACTACGGGCTCGAAGACCTGTCGTACGAGCTGAACGAAACGGCAGCACTCCTGGCCCGCACAGAAGCCGACGCGGCGCAGGAACGCGACGGAAAGCCACGTTTCGTCGGCGGCTCGCTCGGACCGATGAACCGGACGGCCTCGATCTCGCCAGACGTCAACGATCCTGGCGCGCGCAACCTCACCTTCGAGCAGGCATCCGAGGCGTACCTGGAACAGGCGCGTGGCCTCGTCGAGGGCGGAGCCGACATCCTGTTCGTCGAGACCATCTTCGACACCCTCAACGCCAAGGCGGCGGTTTTCGCCATTCGGACGCTGTTCGACGAATACGAGCGTCGCTGGCCCGTTGTCATTTCAGGAACGATCACCGACGCCTCGGGTCGGACACTCACCGGGCAGGTCACCGAGGCCTTCTGGAACTCGGTCCGGCACGCCGAGCCGCTGATCGTCGGCCTCAACTGTTCACTCGGGGGCAAGGAGTTGCGTCCGTATGTCGCTGAACTCGCGCGGGTCGCCGACTGTTTCGTGCACGCCTACCCGAACGCCGGCTTGCCCAACGCCTTCGGCGAGTACGACGAACAGCCAGACGAGACCGCCGGCACGCTGGCCGAGTTCGGGCGCAGCGGCTTGGTAAACGTCGTCGGCGGATGCTGCGGCACGACGCCCGACCACATAACGGCCATTGCATCGGCGGTCGACGGCACGGAACCCCGCCCGGTCGCGACCGAGCCGATGGTCATGCATCTCAGTGGCCTCGAGCCCCTCAACATCGACGAAGACTCGCTGTTCGTCAACATCGGCGAGCGCACCAACATCACTGGATCGGCGAAGTTTCGCAATCTGATTCGCGATGGAGACTTCGACACGGCGCTCGAAGTCGCCCGGCAGCAGGTCGAAGCCGGCGCCCAGGTCATCGACGTCAACATGGACGAAGGCATGATCGACGGCGTCGCCGCCATGCAGCGCTTCCTGCGCTTGGTGGCGTCCGAACCTGACATCTCCCGCGTCCCCATCATGATCGACTCGTCGAAGTGGGACGTCATCGAAGAGGGCCTTCGCAACGTGCAGGGCAAGTCCATCGTCAACTCAATCTCGCTCAAAGAAGGGGAAGAGAAGTTCATCGAGCAGGCCAGACTGTGTCGCAAGTACGGCGCTGCTGCAGTCGTCATGGCATTCGACGAAGAGGGCCAGGCCGACTCGCTCGAACGCCGTAAAGAGGTCTGCCAGCGCGCGTACGACATCTTGGTCCGCGAAGGTTTCCCAGCCGAAGACATCATCTTCGACCCGAACGTGTTCGCGGTGGCCACTGGTATCGAGGAGCACGCCAACTATGGCGTTGACTTCATCGAAGCCACGCGCTGGATCAAGGAGAATCTGCCCGGAGCCAAGGTGTCCGGAGGAATCTCGAACGTCTCGTTCTCATTCCGCGGCAACAACGCCGTACGCGAAGCGATCCATGCCGTGTTCCTCTTCCATGCGATCAACGCCGGCCTCGACATGGGCATCGTCAACGCCGGCGCGCTCGTCGTCTACGACGAGATTGATTCCGATCTCCGTGAACGCATCGAGGACGTGATTCTGAACCGTCGATCCGATGCAACCGAGCGCCTGCTCGAGATTGCTGGTGACTACGCAGGCGACGGTGCCAGAGCCGACGACACCGTCGACGAATGGCGGACCCTGCCGGTCGCGGAACGAATCACGCACGCGCTCGTGAAGGGCATCGACACCTACGCCGAATCTGACACCGAAGAACTGCGGCAGGAGATCGCGGCACGCGGCGGCAAGCCCATCGAGGTGATCGAAGGGCCGCTGATGGACGGCATGAATGTCGTCGGCGACCTCTTCGGCGCCGGCAAGATGTTCCTTCCGCAGGTGGTCAAGTCCGCTCGCGTGATGAAGAAGGCCGTCGCCTACCTGATCCCGTTCATTGAGGAAGAGAAGACACCTGACGACGCCGGCCGTACGAATGGCACCGTCGTCATGGCAACGGTCAAGGGCGATGTCCACGACATCGGCAAGAACATCGTCGGCGTGGTGCTGCAGTGCAACAACTACGACGTCATCGACCTGGGTGTGATGGTGCCGGCTCAGAAGATTCTCGACGCTGCGAAAGAACACGGCGCCGACATCGTCGGCCTGTCCGGACTCATCACCCCGTCGCTTGACGAGATGGTCAATGTGGCCTCCGAGATGGAGCGCCAGGGTTTCGAGATTCCGCTGTTGATCGGTGGGGCGACGACGTCGCGCGCACACACAGCCGTGAAGGTGGACGATAAGTATTCAGGTCCGGTTGTTTGGGTCAAGGACGCAAGCCGGTCCGTGCCGACCGTCTCGCAGCTGTTGTCGAAAGACGCCCGCACGAAGCTGTTGGCCGACATCAAGACCGACTATGACTCATTGCGCGAACGACACGCGGCCCGCCAAGACTCCCGCAAACTCCTGAGCATCGAGGACGCACGCGCCGACGCCACCCCGATTGACTGGTCGAACTACGACCCACCTGCGCCCAAAGTCGATGAGCCGCTGGTTTTCGATGATTACGACTTGAGCGAACTCCGTGAGTTCATCGACTGGCAACCGTTCTTCAACGCCTGGGAGATGAAGGGCAAATTCCCCGACATCCTGAACAATCCGGCCGCCGGCGAGGCCGCGCGCAAGCTGTATGAGGATGCCCAGGCCATGCTCGATCAGCTCATCGCCGAGAAATGGCTCACCGCACGAGGTGTTGCCGCCATGTTCCCGGCCAATGCTGGCAGTGCGCATGGAGCGGGGGACGACACGATCGTCTGGACTGACGAGTCGCGGACGACTGAACGCCTCCGGTTGCACCATCTGCGACAGCAGACCGAACATCGCGAGGGTATTCCGCACAAGTCGAATGCCGACTTCATCGCACCATCGGGCAACGACCACATCGGCGCGTTCGCGGTCACGGCTGGCCTGGGCGCACAAGAGAAGATCGCCGAATTCAAGGCGAACCTCGACGACTACAGTGCGATCCTCCTGGAGGCCCTCGCCGACCGACTGGCCGAGGCGTTCGCCGAGCGTCTCCACCAGCGGATCCGAACCGAGTTCTGGGGCTACGCAGCAGACGAGCAGCTCGACAACGAGGCGCTGATCGCCGAAAAATACGTGGGCATCCGGCCGGCCCCCGGCTACCCCGCGTGCCCGGATCACACCGAGAAGCAAGCCGTGTGGGACTTGCTCGATGCGGGAGCCGTGACGGGCATCGAACTCACCGAGTCCATGGCCATGTGGCCAGGCGCGTCGGTGAGCGGCCTGTACTTCTCTCATCCCGATTCGCAGTACTTCGTCGTCGGTCGGTTGGGCCGCGATCAAGTGGCCGACTACGCCGACCGCAAGGGGTGGACGGTCGCCGAGGCAGAACGGTGGCTCGCTCCAAACCTGGGATACCGCACAGACGACGACTGAGCCGTAGGGTGGCAACGTGACCGCCGACTTCCTGCTTCCGCCGCTCAACAACCCGTGGATGGTGGCAGCGTTCGAAGGTTGGAATGACGCTGCCGATGCCGCGTCGTCGGTCATCGATCATCTCGTGCGCGAGTGGGATGCGCAGATCCTCACCGAACTCGATCCCGAAGACTTCTACGACTTCCAGGTCAATCGGCCGCACGCCCACGCCGACGAACACGGCGTTCGCACGATCGTGTGGCCGACGCCCACGATCTACGTCGCAAATGGGGCTGAGCGCGACGTGCTTCTCCTGCGCGCGCCCGAGCCGAACATCCGGTGGAAGTCGTTCTGCGAGCTGATCGTCAAGCTCGCCGGACTCGCCGGCGTCACGGATCTGGTCACCGTCGGAGCGCTCCTCGCCGACAGCCCCCACACGCGGCCGGTCCCCATCACCGGCTCGGCATCAGACCCCGAGGTTGCCGAACGGCTCGGCCTTCAATCGTCCAACTACACCGGTCCCGTCGGCATCAACGCGATCCTCAACCACAGCGCGGCGCATGAAGGCATCTCTGCTGTTTCCTTGTGGGCGGCCGTTCCGCATTACGTTGCCGAGCCACCCTGTCCCAAGGCGTCACTGGCCCTGTTGGGAGCTCTTGAGGATGCGATCGGCGAGCCACTCCCCCTTGGCGATCTCGAAGACCTCAGCGAGGCCTGGCAGCGGGGTGCAGACGAACTCGCGGAGAACGACCCGGAGATCTCCGAATACGTCTCAGAGCTGGAGAGCGAACGCGCCACCTCTGAACTCCCCGAGGCCAGCGGAGACGCCATCGCGCGCGAGTTCGAGCGCTATCTCCGACGACGGGACGCAAACCCGGGCAGCTGAACGCCGAGAAGCGCGTCGATCGCCTCGGCGACGAGAGGCCCGTCGCCATGCGTCCCGGCGGAGCCACACCACTCGTCAACGACGGCAAGCGCCGCGGGAGCATCCAGATCGTTGGCCAAAGCGTCGCGCAGGCGTTGGATGAGGGCTTCTGCAGGCGGCGTTGCCGCGCGATGCACGCCAACCTGCCATCGAGAAAGGCGGGAATCTGCGCGGTCGAGCTCGCCATCGGTCCATTCCCAGTCCGACCGGTAATGGTGGGCCAACACTGCGAGTCGCACCGCAGTCGGCTCGAGGCCCCTGACGAACACCAGGTTTCCCAGCGACTTCGACATCTTCTCGCCGCGATACAGCACCATCCCGGCATGGATGTAGGCGCGTGCAGCGGACTCACCAGTTGCCAGCCGGACGTGGGAGGCGCACATCTCGTGGTGTGGGAACACGAGGTCGGACCCGCCACCCTGAACGTCGAACGACGGGCCCAGGTATCGCAAGCCGATTGACGCGCATTCGATATGCCAGCCCGGCCGCCCGGAGCCGATGCCCGATTCCCACGCCGGTTCACCCTCGCGTGATCCGCGCCAAACCAGACAGTCGAGCGAATCACGCTTGGCCGGACGCTCAGGGTCTCCCCCGCGCTCGGCGAAGAGTTGCCGCATCGATTCGCCGTCCAGGCCGCCTACCGACCCGAAATCGGGGTCGGCGTGAACATCGAGATACAGGTCGGATTCGACGGGGTAGACCGCTGCCTCGAGCCGCTTGATGAGCATGGCGACATCGTCGAGCGATTCAACGACGCCAACGAAATGTTGTGGCGGAAGGATCCGCAGGGCGGCCATGTCGGATCGAAAGACATCGATCTCACGTGCCGCGAGCTGCTCCCATGGCTCCCCGGTCGCAGCCGCTCGCTCCAACAGCGGATCGTCGACGTCGGTCACATTCTGCGCATAGACGACCGAAAGCCCGCGATCGAGCCACTGCCGGTACAACAGGTCGAAGGCGATGTATGTCGCAGCATGGCCGAGGTGCGTTGCGTCGTATGGCGTGATTCCGCAGACGTACAGGCGTGCCACCTCGGCGGGCTCGATGTCGACGAGCGTCCTGGCGCGCGTGTCGAACATTCGCAGAGTCGGCGGCTGGCCGGCCACGGAAGGAACCGGTGCGGCCGGCCAACTCTGCATAAAGCCGAGGGTAGACAATGACGCTGTGTCGCTCATCGACTGCGCCATCTATGTCCATGGCCATCGCCGGGAAATGCCACACGATCCAGCGTCGCTGCACGAAGTCCTAGAGTCGCTCGCGCGGGATGACGATCCACGATCCTTCCTGTGGATCGGATTACACGACCCGACATTGGAAGAGTTGAGCCAGTTCGCCGAGCCGCTGGGCCTCCACGCGCTCGCGGTCGAGGATGCGATCGAGGCACACCAGCGTCCCAAGGTGGAGCGTTACGCGAACCATCTCTTCATGTCGCTGCGCGCAGTCGAATACCAGGCAGACGACATCGAGACGAACGAGATCAACATGTTCCTCGGTGAAAACTTCCTGCTCACGGTACGCAAAGGCTCAGGACACGACCTTCGCGCCGTCCGTCGCCGAGCAGAAGGCGACGTCGCCGAACTCGAACATGGGTCGATCGCCGCCCTTTACGCCGTCGTCGACTCGGTGGTCGACGACTACGAAGACGTCGCCGCGGAGCTGGAGGTGGACGTGTCCGAGGTCGAAACATCGGTCTTCTCCCATGAGCGCACGAGTGACTCCTCCCGTATCTATCGACTGAAGCGTGAAGCCCTGGACTTCCGGCGCGCCGTCATCCCGTTGCGCGAGCCGATGGCCCGATTCGCCACGGGAGCGATGCCCGAGGAGACCCAGCCCTACTTCCGGGACATCGCGGACCATCTGGCCCGCGTGACCGAAAGCATCGACAGTTCGGAAAAGTTGCTCGACAACGCGCTCAACGCCCATCTCGCGCAGCTTTCGATCCAGCAGAACGACGACATGCGACGCCTCACTGCCGGCGCCACGCTGTTCGCCATCCCGACAGCCGTTGCCGGCGTCTACGGCATGAACTTCCACCACATGCCGGAATTGGCATGGCGGTACGGCTATCCGTTCGTTGTCGTCATCACCAGCGTCATCTGCTGGGTCACGTACCAACGGTTCAAGAAGAGCGGCTGGCTCTGATCGATGACGATTGTTGACTCCATCCTTCTCGGCATCGTTGAAGGACTGACCGAGTTCTTGCCCGTTTCGAGCACTGGTCACCTGACCATCGCCGAGAAGATCCTTCGATTGCCCATCGACGACCGAGCCGTGACCGCCTACACCGCAGTGATTCAGATGGGTGCAATAGCGGCCGTCATCGTGTTCTTCGCCCGGGACATTCGCGACATCGCGTTGGCTTGGCTACGTGGTCTCGTGAAGGTCGACGAGCGGGATTCTGCGACCTATCGGCTCGGTTGGTACGTCATTGTCGGATCCGTGCCCATTGGGGTGGTCGGATTTGTTGCGAAGGACCTCATCACCGGACCGCTGCGGACTCTCTGGTGGGTGGCCGGCGCTTTGATCGCGTGGAGTGCGGTCATGGTCCTGGCAGAACGCAGGGCTGCCCAACGCCGAGACCTTGAGCAGTTGCGCCTGCGTGACGCCGCAGTCGTGGGTTTGGCGCAGTGCATCGCGCTGGTACCGGGTGTGTCGCGATCGGGAGCGACGATTTCAGTCGGCCTGCTGGTCGGGCTCGACCGCGTGGCGGCGACGCGTCTCAGCTTCTTGCTGTCGATTCCGGCGCTCACGGCCGCCGGGCTCTACGAACTGAAGGACGTGGCCGGGAGCGACATCAGCATGGGCCAAACCGTCGTTGGCACGCTGGTCAGTTTCGTTGTCGCCTACTTCGCGGTGGCCTGGCTGCTGAAATTCGTGGCGCACCATTCCATCGTCGCCTTCGTTCCCTATCGGGTGACTCTGGGAGTCACTCTGCTGGTGTTGTTGGGGGCAGGAGTCATGAGCGCCACCTGATCAACACCTGCGCGAGCCTCACGAGTGTGCGGTCGGCTGCGGATTAGCCTGACCGCATGCACTACCGCCGCGTTGGGTCCTCCGGGCTCAGGGTCTCGCGGCTTGGCCTCGGCACGATGGGATTCGGCACGTCAGTCGACGACATCGAGGCCGAAGAACAGTTGGCGGCCTTCCTCGACGCGGGCGGGACGCTCATCGATACCGCGCCCATCTACGGCGACGGCAACACCGAGACCATGCTCGGCGCGCTCCTGGGCAAGCTCGGTGCGCGCGAAGACATCGTCCTGTCAGGCAAGGCGGGGCTTGCGTTTCGAGATGGCAACGTCGTGCGGGACGCGTCACGAAAGACCCTGCTCGACCAACTCGACCAATCGTTGCGCGATCTGGGAACAGACCATCTCGACCTCTGGCAGGTTCATCGCTGGGACGAGGCGACCCCCCTCGAGGAGACGTTGGCCGCGCTCGACCACGCGCTGACTTCGGGCCGAACCCGATATGTCGGGGTCTCAAACTTCTACGGCTGGCAGCTCGGCACGGCTGCCGCTCTGCTCCCGACGCTCGTGAGTGACCAGGTGGAGTACTCCCTCCTCCGTCGGGATGCCGAGGATGAGATCGTGCCGGCAGCCCAGCATCATGGGCTCGGCATCATCGCCTGGGCGCCGCTCGGCCGCGGCGTTCTCACCGGCAAATACCGTGGCGGCATCCCCACCGACTCACGTGGCGCCGACAACCGATGGGAAGGCTACGTGCGGCCGTACTTGAGCGGCGAGCGGGCGCACGTCGTCGAAGCGGTCGCGAAAGCCGCCGACGGGCTCGACGTGACGATGTCGCACGTCGCGCTCGCGTGGGTGCTCCACCAGTCGCCAGTCGCAGCGGCGCTCGTCGGCGCCCGCACCACGGCGCAGCTCAGCGAGAGTCTGGCCACCGAAGACGTTGAGATACCCGACGAAATCCTGAGTGCACTTGACGATGTCTCCTAGGGAGGGCTAGCCCGTGGTCGAGTACGAGTTCCGTGACCTTCAGTTTCATCGAACCGACTCGCGCTCCAGTGTCTGCCGCCTTCTCACCGAGGCTGCCGAGTATCACGGCTGGGAGATCGACCGTCTGCGTCGTGCACCGGACGGCAAGCGGACTGTCCGTCTACGGCGCAAGGTTATGCGGCTTCGGAGCACGCTCTACTGAGCGAAGTTGCAGGCTGTCAGCACGGCAAGCGCCAAGGTGACCACATCCACCGCAAGTAAGGGCAAACCCGACTTCGCGCGGAGGCGGGTGATCATGGCACCGATCATCAGGAGTACGAATCCAACCGCGGCCGCCGCACCCACGATCGGCGGCGTGACACCCAGCAGAGTCGCTGCAACGCCCGCAACGCCGAGGAGCTCGAGGACGCCGATCAGCAGCCACAGCCCGGGTTGGACATGGAGTTCGTCGCGCTGCTCGAGGGACATCGGCACGTTGGCCACCTTGACGAGTCCAGAACCAGCGAAAATGAAGGCCGTCACCACGGCAACGATGGTCATGCGCCGACGTTAGACCAGATCGAGGAATCGGTCGAACACACGGGCACCGAACGTCAGGGCGTCAACAGGCACGCGCTCATCGATCCCGTGAAAGAGCGCCGTGAAATCAAGATCGTCGGGCAGTCGCAACGGGGCGAAGCCATACGAGACGATACCTAACCGGT
>Ga0081455_10003546_pt1 | contig 17904 bp, 14 predicted proteins | sample TabmetS3T2R1_FD_70207 | JGI IMG/M metagenome (GOLD analysis project Ga0081455, IMG submission 70207) | Tabebuia heterophylla rhizosphere microbial communities from the University of Puerto Rico - S3T2R1 | ecosystem: Host-associated > Plants > Roots > Rhizosphere ...
CTGCTTCATTGGTCTGTCCTCGCCCACCCTCACGCCAGGCAGACTACGGGGCCCCACGACACGCAGTCGGAGCATAGGGCCGCCTTCTCGAGGGGCACGTTTGTGCTTGCGCTATGCATTGTAGGCCAATGGTAGCCACAGCAACTGATCCAACCCTAGAGAGGGCGTGTCAGAACTACTCTATCAGGATACCTAGAGAATTTTCTATTCACAACCAGAATATTCCTGATTCGTATATCAGAGATATGCTGGTACCAAAATGCAAATCCTAGGGGACACAGACTGACCGTTGCGCCTTGCCCTAATCCTGTCAACGCATTACTATCATCCCACCTAGGCCAGGACACCAGCTTCGACAAGCCGTGTCAGTTCGTCACGCGACAGGCCTAACAGACCCCCAAAGACCTCCTCGTTCGCCTCGCCGAGCCGACTTACGGGCCGCCGCATCTGCCCTGGTGTGCCATGCAGACGCACCGTCAGGCCAGGGTGTTCCACGATGCCGGGTTTCGGATGTTCCAGCGTCACAATATAGTCCCGCGCCCGCAGATGCACATCACGCCACAGATCCTCGCCGGTCTGCACAGCACCGGCTGGCACGCCAGTGTCCTGCAGGAGGCGCATGACCTGGTGTGGGGTATGCTGGCTGGTCCAGGCAGTGATGAGGGCATCCAGTGCATCGTGCTGGAGCCAGCGCTCAGCCGCTGTCGCAAAGCGCGCATCATCCGCCAGAGTTGCATGACCAATGAGCCGGGCGAGGGCACGCCAGTGTGCATCCGTGGGGCAGCTTATGACGCACCAGGCATCATGCCCCAGGCAAGGATAGCAGCCCTGCGGGACACTGTTGGGATCGCGATTGCCGCTGGGGGTCGCGACGGTGCCAGTGGTGAAGTAGTCGAAGAAGGCAACCTCCATGGCTGCGGCGGTGGTTTCTACCTGGGCAATCTCGATGTATTGCCCCTGGCCAGTGCTGGCGCGGTGGTGCAGGGCAGCGGTCACAGCGAGCGCACACGTCCCCGCAGCAGTATAGTCCGGATAGGCAATCTTGCTGTGGGCATCGAGCGGGGAATCCGCATGTCCCCAGAGGAGGGCCATGCCAGTGTAGGCCATCAACGGACCACCGTAGCTGACAAAGGCACTGTGTGGACCGCTCTGTCCGAAGCCTGGCATACTTACCATAATCAGGTCGGGACGCACTGCGTGCAGATGCTGATAGTCCAGCTCGTATTGCGCCATGACACGCGGGCTAAAATTCTCCACCACCACATCGCTGAGCGCGACCAGGCGTTTGAGCAACTCCCGACCCTCCGGCATCTGAAAATTCAGGGTGATGGAGCGTTTGTTGCGATTAATCTCCGCGAAGGCTGCGTCGTTGGAGCCGCGACCGTCCGGGAATTTTCTTGACTCTACTTTGATCACTTCAGCGCCAAAGTCGGCGAGGTAGCGTGTCCCATAGGGCCCAGCCCAGACCCGACTGAGGTCCAGGATACGAATCCCGGCGAGCGGCAGGCAGCGGCGTGCTGCTGGGACAGGGCCGGCGTGGGCCGTGCTCGTAGGCACTACGGCTGGGCTGAGCACCTCCGCCTGGTGCGTTCCGAGGTGTGGCGCTGGCCGTCGCACGCGTAGAGGCGAGGCGGTGGTGCGAAAGAGCGGGCCAGGGCTCCGCAAGCGTCCCCAGGGCGGTTGCTCGATGTCCCTGAAAAAGTGCCGGGCGGCGAGATGCACATTCGCGGCCAGGTCGGCAATGGTCGATACTGGCGCCGCAGGGAGGCCACGGCGTTGCAGCACTTCCGTCAGCGTCCAGCGATCAAAACGCCCGGCAAACTGCTGGATGTGCGCTTCTACTAAGTCCGCATGCGCAAGCTGGTAGTCCCGGTCGCGAAAGGCTGGCTGCAGGAGGACGGGATCTTGCATGAGCTCCACCAGCCTGTCCCACTGATGTGGTTGGAAGAGGGAGAGGAAGATATGGCCGTCCTGGCAGCGATAATAACCGTTCGCAGGCTGCGGGTTGCGGGCGCCGGTGCGGCGCAGGATGTCTTTTCCATAAGAATAGCGCACCAGGACATAGTAGATCTGTGCCAGCACCTCTTGCGCCGACACCTCAACCACCTGACCACACCCGCTGGCCCGCCGCTCCCAGAGGGCGCTGAGCGTGCCAAAGGCCGCGTGCAGGCTGGCCAAATGCATCCCTTGCTCATAGGGAGAGACGCACGGTGGTCGCGTATCGTCGCCCTGGATGTACATGAGGCCCCCCATGGCCTCAGCGACGATGTTGTTGCCGACATAGGCACTGTAGGGTCCACTGAGACCGAAAGGCGTCAGGGAAGTCCAGATCAGGCGTGGGAAGTCGATGGAGAGCCGGTTCAGGTCTACCCCACGGGCGCCCCAGGTCGCTACACCCTCAGTGCTCACTACGACGTCAGCCCACCTGGCCAGGGCACGAAAGCGTTCCTGGCCCTGCGGCTGATGCACATCCAGGACGATGCTGCGTTTATTCAGGTTGGCATGGACGAAGGGGAGGCTCAACTGTTCTGCACCCACAGGCAGCAAGGGCATCATCTGCCGGCCAGGGTCGCCCCCGGGCGGCTCGATCTTGATAACGTCAGCACCAAGGTCGCCCAGAATGCGGCTCACGTAGGCCCCAAATGGTTCGGCGACATCCAGGACGTGCATCCCGTCGAGAGCCCCGCGAGGCTCCTCACGCTCAGCGACTTCCATGTTTCCTCCCTCGAGGCCAGGGGTATGCACCCTGGCTCTAGATCAGATCTGCGGCTTCTCCCTGCGTCGCGCATCACCCAGAACGTGTAGAGCGCGCATCGTAGCACACAGAATACCCCTGGTCATCTTTGCGTGCGGTGTGCAGTGCGGTCACGTATAATGCCGCCAGAGTCTGCCGAGGGGCAGGGCTGCAGGAACACAGAGCGGTCCATCATACGCGTACCGGAGCCCGGTGTGCGGGCTCACAGAGGAGCAATCCACCATGAAGCGCAGCACTGAACGTATTCTCACCACCCACACGGGGAGCCTGCCGCGCCCCCCAGACCTGTCCGCCACGTTGGAAGCACTAGACGCCGGGACGACCCCCGATCCCGCCGCCTTCGACGCCCGCGTACAGCGTGCCGTCGCCGAGATAGTGCGGCAGCAGGTGGACGCTGGGGTGGACATCATCAATGATGGAGAGCAGGGGAAAGTTGGCTACTCCACCTATGTCAGACATCGCCTTACCGGGTTTGGGGGACAGAGCAGAGTGCCCATGCGTGCCGATTGGGCTGATTTTCCTGAGGCCGCAGAGCGTCAGGGTATGGGCCGCCAGAGCGCTATCGCCCGACCGGCGTGCAATGGCCCCATTGCCTGGAAGGATATGGCGGCGGTGCAGAAGGATATCGCGCACCTCAAAGCGGCGCTGACCGGGGTGCAGCCCACCGAGGTGTTTATGACCGCGGCCTCGCCTGGAGTCATCGCGCATTTCCTGCGCAATGAGTACTACCCGAGCCGCGAGGCCTATCTCGCCCGCCTGGCTGACATCATGAAGGAGGAATACGATGCCATTTACCAGGCTGGATTCGTGCTCCAGATCGATTGCCCTGATCTGGCTATGGGGCGCCATTTGGCGTTCTCCGACCTCAGCACATCCGAGTTTGTGAAGATCGCCGAAGCGAATATCGCAGCGCTCAATCACGCGCTCCGTGACATCCCCCCAGACCGCCTCCGCCTGCACCTGTGCTGGGGCAACTACGAAGGGCCGCACCACCGCGACATCCCGCTCAAGGATATTTTGCCTATTGTGCTGAAGGCGCGCCCCCAGGCTATCTCCTTCGAAGGCGCCAACCCCCGCCACGAACACGAGTGGGCCGTGTTCCGGGACGTCAAGCTATCCGAGGAGAAGATCCTCATCCCCGGCGTGCTGGACTCCACCACCAACTTTATCGAGCACCCGGAGTTGGTGGCACAGCGACTGATGCGCTATGCCGAGGTCGTGGGCAAGGAGAACGTTATCGCCGGAACTGATTGCGGCTTTGGCACCTTTGCCAGGTCGACGTATCAGGTCGAACCTGAGATTGTCTGGGCCAAGCTGCACGCCATGGCCGAAGGCGCTCGCCTGGCGTCCACGGCACTCTGGGGATAGCTCACTAATACCAGATCTCCATGCGTAACCCCCTGGCATCATGCGGGGGGATACGCGGCACACAGTGGGCCTGCGCACGCCAGATACGCAGCGCTGTCCACACCAGGACATACGCGTCCAGGATGTCGTCAGGGGCCACGTCAGCGCGTTTGTAGGTATGCAGCACGTGCTCAAAAGCGGTGCGTATTCCATGAAACAACAGGCTTGGGATATTGTCTAGCACATGTAGTCTTTCTTCACGCCCAGCAACGGTCTTCTTGCGGTCCTGGAGGGGATGGCCGGCCAGAGACTGGAAGGCCAGCTCCGGGTGCGCCTCATACACCCGTTGTTGCAACGCCGGGGTCATAACGCGATCGACTTCACGTATTTTGGGCAGAATGTTGAACGCTTGGATGCTCAGGCCATGCCCGCGTACCTGTGCATAATGTGTGGCGTCCAGGAGTGGTCGCGTGGGTGGCGTAAACACACTACTGGCCCGGCGTCCCAGCAAGCGTCGAGCCCAGCGGTCACAGTCCCGCCCCCCTGGTTGCTGTTCTGCCAGCAGCCCTATAGGGATATCAACAGCGCTGACCGTAAACGACGGGAGCAGGGCCAGGACATCGTCAAACCTCGCGCATATTGTCACCTGGTGCTCCTGGGCGTCACGCGCCAGCGGGTGCGCCAGGACCACTAACCAGCCTGCACGGCACCCATCCACCCCGGCAAGAGAGGGCACAGTATCTGATAGAGCACGGGTTGTACTACGCATAATGCGCCTCAGCAACGGATTTGACACCGACTGTACGCCCCGCTAACGTCTCCTTCATTGACTCTGACATGTTCTATGCGCTCTGTGCAAGCCAGTGAGAAGAGTAGCCACGGAATTGTACGAGGCAGAAAGGGAGCAACGGAAGGAGGTAGCATGCGGTTGAAGGACAAGGTCGCGATTATTATTGGGGCGGGACAGAGTGAGGGGTCCACTGCCGCAGTCGGGAACGGTCGGGCAACGGCGCTCGTGTTTGCCCGAGAAGGCGCGAAGGTGCTGGTAGTCGACTGGGACATCACCTCAGCTACGGAAACTGTCACGCTTATCGCCCAAGAGGTGGGGACGCCCGCGGGAAGCCATTGCAGCAGAGCGTGACGCCCAGGTGCCCCTGCGTCAGAAGATGGGTACAGCCTGGGATGTCGCCAATGCAGCGTTATTCCTAGCCTCTGATGAGGCAAACTTCATTACCGGTGTAGCGCTGCCTGTGGATGGAGGAGCCAGCGTGCGCGTGGGATGAGGGCGCTATGGGTCGTGGGACCAGGCCCCTTACCCTAACCCTCTCCCAGCGGGAGAGGGGACAATCGCCTGCAGAGCGCCGATAATCGTACTGATGCCGCGTGCCATTGTTTCGAGCGCCATGGAAGGCATTGGTGGATAGGCGTTGGTCACCTGCTCTGGCAGCGCTGGCAAATGCACAAAACCTGCTGGGATATCGAGCTGGTTAGTGGCGAGGTAGTGCAGCAGTTCGTAGGTGACTTGATTGCACAGGAAGGCTCCAGCGCTCAAGGACAATTCGGCCGGAATACCTACCGTACGCACGGCATCGCACATGGTGCGCACTGGCAGCGTCACGAAGTAGGCTGCCGGCCCGTCGGGCACAATGGGCTCATCAATGGCTTGGTGGCCGGCATTATCGGCCATACGATAGTCGAGGAGGTTGATCGCTACGCGCTCAATTGAAATGGCCATGCGCCGCGCGGCTTCGCCCAGACAGAGAATAGCATCGGGGTGTAAGGCGCGTACGACGTTGAGCAGCGTCGCGGGACCACTCTGGCGGTCGACGGGCAAAATGGCCGAGTGCAATGTCACGCCCGGGACGCCATCCCGTGCGAGCTTGCCCACGACCTGTGCGGAGGGATTGACCTGGCTGCCGCCGAAAGGCTCGAAGCCCGTCAGCAATAATTTCATGACGCTGGTGTCCTGCTGGGAGGCGCCATCTCGCCATGCGCTAGCGGCTTGGAGAGCAACGCTTTGATACGATCCATCATATCGCTTTGATCATAGCTGCGCAGCAGGTTGATACGATTCCGGTTCGGATCACCGCCGTGCCAGTATTCATACAGCTCCTGGCGCATGCCAAACGAGGAAATGGCGAGATCATGGGCCAAACGCAATAGCCGGGCCTTGGATAGCGCATCTACGTCCTTCCCCCGCATATACTTGTCCAGATAGGGCCGAAATTCGGGGTTCATAAAGTCGTTTTCACTGGGCTGCATAATCATGCCGGCACCGGAGATTTCCCGTAGCAGCTGGACCATACGCGCTGAGGTTTGGGCGAAAAAGATGTTCATGCCGGACATCGATCCGAGGGACATGAGCCCGCCCTTGGTCTGAAACGCCTTGTGTTCGACGCCGTCCATGGCATGGCGCCACATTTCCACATAGGTGATCATTTCGCCGAGCTTAGCAGCGACCTCGCGGTACTCAATGACGCCGATGGCCTCGGCGATCATAGTGGCCACTGCCGTCATCAGGCGCATGCGTTCATGGATGCGGCACAGGTTGGCCCAACCGATAAAATTGACCCCACTCTGATACCGCAGCAAGATGGGCGATGCATCGTACAGCGTAAACACACGCTCCCAGGGCACCAGGACGTTATCGAAGAACAGCATGGCGTCCTGTTCGTCATACAGCATCCCCAGCGGGTGTCCGTAGCTGCCCACCCATTGCGACACCGGTTCGCGACAGAGAATTTTCAGGCCAGGCGTGTTCGTGGGGATAGAGAAGGCCAGCACACAGGCCGGATCCGCACGCCGCACAAAGGTAGCTGACAAGGAGACGTAGGTCTCGTGGCTGATGGGTGCGGCCGTTGCCAGTTGCTTGGCGCCGCGCACGATGATGCCCTCGTTCGTCTCTTCCACCACGTGTAAGACTATCTCATCTTCACGGGTGGCGCGTTGCTCGTTCTGCGGCTGCTGGCCGCGGTCCACCTGCGGGTCACCGAGGGCATGCGTCAGGAAGAGGTCGTTCTCCAGACAATAGTGATAGTAATTGACCACGTTTGCACCGAAATCGCACCGTGGATGCTGCATAGTGCTGAGGGTCTCACGCAGGTCGTACAGGGTGATGATATAGGGTGCCAGGATGTCGGGGCCGCGCCCCAATTGCCCCCAGCACTGCTCATTCCAGATCTCGCTGTTGCGCCGTTTTTTCTGCAGATCCTCGTGCGATTGCGGCAGCAGCCAGGACAGGCTGCAGCGGTTGCCTGTCGTGGGGGAGATGAACGTCATCTGATCGCGATACGTGTCCGTGTGCTGGAGGTCATAGATACGGGCAAGCTCGTACACCATGCCGGTGAAGGCCGGGTGTGTCGTGACATCCTGGACCTTCTCGCCGTCCAGCCACACTTCGCGGCCATCTTTGAGACTCTCGATGTAGCGCGCGCCAGTCATTGCGCCCAACGCTGTAGTGGTATCGAACGTCATGCTCTGTGCACCTTTACGTTTGTGCCTGGGGTGGCGTGATTGTATGGGGCATCATAGCCGATGGCCTGGCATGGGATCAATACCAACAATCCGACCTCGACACTGTGGGCTGCCACACTGGCAGTCGAACGGCGTCATGCGCGCATTGCAGAAGGTCGCGTAGTCAATGGTTAATTCCTCGTCCGCAGCGATATCTCTTAAGGCCACCACGTTCAAGCCAACGAAGGCCGTATTGGGGGCGCAGGAGTGATTCTGTGGCGCCCAGGCAGCCGGGTTCTTCTCCCACATCACGTAGACGTCACCACCAAGAGGATAGGCATAGCGGTCAAACACGGCGCGCTCGGCTGGGGACCAGGTCCGCTCAACATGTGAGCGGGTGACCAGCGTGTGGGGACGTTCTTCCCCACGCCACACGACCTCCCCACGCCCGATGGGGCGTGGGGCAAAGAGACCATAGCCGTGGGCGGCGCGGCGGATCGTATATGGCGCCTGCTTCCTGGCGTGACGCGCCAGACCTTCAGCGATAATCTGGCGTAAGAAACCCGCCTGCCCCAGACCATCGTAGGCCAGGATGTAGTCGGCTGAACCTTGATAGCCCTGGGGATAGAACACAGAACAGGCAAAATTCACCTCCAGGAAGTACAGTTCGTTGGCTGGCGACAAGCGGAAATCCAGGCGCGCATAGCCCTCGCCGTAGAACCCCTGAAAGATGTGCACAGCGGCTTCTTGTAAGCGTTGTATGAGCCCTGGGTCGGTACAGGGAACGTTGCATTCCGGGTGAAACTGTCGGACTTTCAAATCGTAGGTCTTAAAATGCTCCCCGTCTGGAAAGCGAAATTCCAGCGGCAGGAGGGCATGCGGAGAGCACCTCGGGTCTGAGTCAGCGTACACGAGCACGGTGAACTCCCGGCCGGCAATATAGGTTTCAATCAGGACAGCACCGTATGCCTCGATCAGTGCACTGGCTTTCTGCAGCAGGGCAGCGGTATCGTACACGAGGGAGTCATAATCAATGCCCAGGCTGTCTCCGGCGGTGTTCGGCTTCACGAACAGCGGAAATGGTAGCTGTTGCCCGGCCTCGGCAACTCCCTTAGTAGTCTCAGCGACGACGTAGGCCGGCACGGTCACACCCTGCGCATGCGCGACCAATTTCATGAGGTCTTTGGGAGGGTCGTAGAGCGTCAGGGGCGGCCCGGTATATGGCACGTTCAAATGTTCGAGGGCCATGATGACATCGATGGACGGGATGTCTGAGTCCAGATAGCCTTCGCAGAGATTCACGTAGATATCAAAGCCCTGCTTCTTGAGATCACGCAGCTGCCGGAACGTTGAAACCTTCTTGAGAAAGGCGTGGCACACCGTGTGTTCGGGGAGCAGAGAGGACAGGTCGCGTGGCGGGTCGTAGTGCTGATAGTCAAAGGTTGAGCCCTCGTAGGAAGGCTGCAGCACACAGATCTTCATTGGCCGTGTCCCTGCGGTTGCCCGGTGCTCTGAAACCGTACCAGGGCATCCTCGAGAATGCTCGCAATTAGCTCATGGATAGGCACCCTGGCCAAACGCAAGATCTGGCCGACAGAGGTCTCCTGGTCACTCGAGAGGCCGCAGTTGGCATTGACCTCAAGCACATAGAGGACGCTCGTGCGTGCTTCCATGCGGATATCTATACGCGCATAGCCTGTGCCATACAGGGCCAAGAACGCCCGTACCGCCAGGTCAGCCAATGGCCCCTGGAGCTGCGGCGCCGCCAGCGCATAGCGATAAAAAGGCTCCGTGTCAGGAAGCCTGGCTTCTTCCTGATAATAGGACCAATAGCGATCATAGCTTAAAAAGCGCTCACAGGGTGGCAGCGCCGAGTGGAAAATCCGTTCTACCGCCGGATACGCCCGCACCCCCTGCGCACAGCGCTGGTCGGCCACGACGAGCACAGTGAATTCTGGTCCATCCACGAAACGTTCCGCAAAGATGCCCGAAGCCAGGAAGCGTGCGCCTTGCTCACCCTGCACGAGACGAGAGAATGCGGCGCTGGCAGACGCCGCGTCGTGGACACAGGAGCGCAGGCTAATCCCCAGGCTGGCGGCAGAGACTTCGGGTTTGATGATCGCTGGATAGCCCACGTGTGTCGTTAGACGAGCCATATCGTCTGGGCTGTTGCCGAGACGGACGAAGGGCGGGGTGGCAATGCCGCCTTGGCGCAGACGTTCCTTCATGGAAACTTTGGAGGTGGTGAGGGCATAAAAGGCAGAAGCAGCACCCGTGAAAGGTATGCCGGCCTGCTCCAGGGCACGCACAACGGTAAGACCGGGATAGCCGTGAATCTCATCGCCATCGCAGAGATTGCAGACCAGCGCCGGCGCAGTCTGGCCCCGAGCGCATACGGTTGCCAGCGTCTGCGCCAGACATGCAACCGTGACCGGTACCCACCGCCACGGGAGGTGCAGGGCCTCGAACCAGGATTGCACTTCAGCGCGGTACGCGGGAGTATCGTACAAGGGGCTTTCGGCTCTGCCGTCAGTCGTGGTGTAGGGAATGAACACGTAGACCTCTGGCAACCACCTAGTGAGGGGGGCACGGGGTATTGACGTCACGTGCGCGCGCCACAGACGGCGGAGAATGGGGGAGCACTGGGGGGCTAGTAACACTTGCTGCGCCGGTGGCAGATATTTAAAACCTGCCACGCAGCCGTAGCAGGGCAGGGCGCCACACTGGCACGCAAAGGGCGCGACCATCTCCCATTCTGTCGTCAAATAGTTGAAGGTCAACTCTTCATTGCATTGGATAGTACGTGTGGTGACAAGCGTCCAGGTGCTGAAGTCGATGCGACAGTTAGGGGCACAGGAGTGATTGAGATAGCGCCAGAGTTGGCCGTCCGGCAGCAGGTGCGCGTGGGCACCAATTTGAATGGTGTATGTATCCGGGAGATGGGTGAGGGTGCCAGTGAGCGGGAATACCGGCGTGCCTGGTGCCAGCTCCTGTACAGCAATCACTGCCTCACCATGTGGACTAGCCCCTAAGACCGCGCACGTATTGAGCCGTGGCATAGATAAGCTGTTTTACCTCAGTAATTACCCTATGTCTGGACCAGGATATAAAACTGCCAACATGATAGGGAAATTGTTGGAGATTGCCAGGAAAAAGACAGGTGGCTCAGCCTGTATACCTCTGCATGCATGGGTCTAAGGAGCTGATGAGGCGCTGTCGCCAGGGAAACCGGAATGGCATAATTGTTAAGAGGACAAGCACGAGCTGGCACGGACGCATATATCGCTACGGGCCACGGCCATCCCACCGTACCAGGATGCGAGCCACAGGAGGTGCCGAAGGCTCTATGAAGATGCTGGGGAGCGACAAGTAATGAAAGTTGGAGTCATCAAAGAGATCAAAGACAAAGAGCAGCGTGTGGCCTTGACACCTGCTGGTGCCAAGACTTTGCACAAGGCTGGCCATACGGTGCTGGTGCAAGCCGGGGCAGGGCAGGGCTCAGGCTTCGCTGATGCGCAATACTGCGATGCAGGAGCACACATTGTTACAGTGGAGCAGGCGTGGGATGCCGACCTGGTATTGAAAGTGAAGGAGCCATTGGCTGCGGAATACCACTACCTGCAAGAGCAGATCCTCTTTACGTATTTCCACCTTGCCGGGGTGCCGAAAACCTTGACCGATACCCTGCTCAAGCAGAAGACCACTGCCGTGGCCTACGAGACGGTGGAGGACGCGCAAGGTCGGCTCCCACTCCTGGCCCCCATGAGTGCCATTGCCGGCAATATGGCCGTCACGATCGGCAGCTACTACCTGGCGAAGTTCAACCATGGCAAAGGCGTGCAGCTTGGCACTGTCCTGGGTACACGCTACGGCAAAGTCGTCATTATTGGCGATGGCGTAGTGGGGCAGCATGCAGCCCGGACGGCGGACGGGATGGGCGCGCAGGTGTTTCTCGGCTGGAGAGATTGCAGCAAAGCGGCGCAACTCAAACGAGATATTTCGCCAGCGCTGGTCCTCTTTGAGTCCACTGCCGAAACCCTGCTCCAGTACCTTGAAGATGCCGATCTCGTTGTTGGCGCGGTGCTGCTGCATGCTGCCAAAGCGCCACACGTGGTCACCGAGGAGATGGTGCAGCGCATGCAGCCCGGCTCAGTGATTGTCGATGTGAGTATCGACCAGGGAGGATGCGTGGCGACCTCACGACCGACCTCGCATTCTGACCCTGTGTTCGAAAAGTATGGCGTGATCCATTACTGCGTCACCAACATGCCAGGGGCGTATCCAGTGACCTCAACCATGGCGCTTACCAGCGCCACATTGCCCTATGTGCTGCAACTGGCACATCAGGGGCCCGACGCCCTGCGTGCAGACCCTGGGTTCGGCAAAGGCGTGAATACGTATAGAGGCTTTGTGACGTCGAAACCCGTAGCCGAGGCCCTGGGACTGCTGTCGCAGTATAAGGAATTTGCCTCCCTATAAGCCTCTGGACAGGAGTGCGTCATGGCGCCTACACAATTGCTGGTGTCGGGGGCCTATGGTACCATGCCTCCCATATATTTGCCCTTTCGCGCTACCCTTCTAGGAGGTGCCGCAGGACGTGATGTCACAGCACTGGATCGCCGTGGCAGAATCTGCCTTTCCCTGGGAAATGGCCGCTCTGCGCTACCTCCGCGAGCGGCTGCCCGAGCAGGAGCCGTTTCGCGCCTGGGCCAATTTCGAGTTCGTGGCGGACGATGGCAGCATCAACGAAGTGGATCTCCTGGTGGTGTCGCTGTACAAAATCTATCTCGTGGAGATCAAAAGTCGCCCCGGGCGCGTGCGGGGCGACACCAGTACCTGGACCTGGGACCACGAAGGCCATACCTCTACCGATGACAATCCCCTCTTACTCGCCAATCGCAAAGCGAAGAAGCTGAAAGCGCTGCTGCAGCGCCAAAAGGCCCTGCACGGGCAGCGCCTGCCTTACGTTGAACCGATCATTTTTCTCTCCGCACCGGGGTTGCGGTGTGATCTCTCGGGCGCGGCCTGCACCGGGGTCTACATGCGCCAGGAGAGCGCGCGCCAGGGCTCTCCCGACATCGTGGCGGTGCTGAGCGGTACGGCTGAGATCCCCAGGGGGCGTCAGGGGGCCGCGATGCCCCCCATTGACCGGCGTCTGTCGCAGGCCATCAGCCGGGCCATCGACCAGGCTGGCATCAGACCATCCCAGCGTGCGCATCGGGTGAGCGATTACAGATTAGAGCGGCTGCTTGGGGAAACTGCGGCCTATCAGGATTGGGAAGCAACTCACGTCAGGTTCCCTAAAATTACACGCCGTGTACGTATCTACCCGCAGGCGCTGCAGTCAACAGAACTCAGCCGCAGTACGCGACGGCAAGCTGCAGAGCGGGAGTTCCGGTTGCTGGAGGGCATCAACCACGCAGGTATTCTTAAAGCTCTCGACCTGCATGAGCACGAGCGCGGTCCGGCCCTGCTCTTTGAGCACGATCCCGAGGCCCAACGCCTCGACTGGTTCCTGCGTGACAGAGGTGAGACGTTGGATATCGCTACACGCCTTGGCCTGGTGCGACAGATTGCCGAAGCGCTGCAATATGCCCATGAGCACCGCCTGTACCACCGTGCACTCAGTCCCCAGACGCTCCTGGTAACGGCTCCTACAAGCCCCCGACCTGTCGTGAAAATTTTTGATTGGCAAACCGCGCAGCGCGATAGTACCTCCGACAGTACCCCACGCCCGACCGCCGAGGATAGCTGGCAGCTTGGCCTCTTTGGCGACTCGCAGAGCCTGCTCTACATGGCGCCAGAGGCCATTGCCGGGATGGCCTTTGACGCGCTGAAGCTCGATCTTTTTTCCCTGGGCACCATCGCTTACCACGTGTTCTCAGGGCAGGTACCCGCCACGAGCATCGAGGAACTGCACCAGAAATGTCGTCTTGGTCACGGTCTGCGCATCTCCGAGGTCATGGACGGGGCCGGGCGGGAATTGCAGGACCTCATCCAGTTCAGCACCTGTCCCGCTGTGGAGGACCGCCTGGCCACGGTGCGTGAGTTCCTCGACCTCCTGGAGAACGTCGAGAAGGAGTTCGCTACCTCCGCCGTGGCAGAGGTGGTCAATCCGCTTGAGGCGCGTGCCGAGGACCGTTTAGCTGGCGGCTTTGTGGTCAAAAAACGCCTCGGCACAGGCTCGACCAGTGTGGCCCTGCTGGTGCAGCGTGACGGCCAGGAGGGCGTGCTCAAAGTTGCTCTCGATCCTAGCCTCAACGCGCGCGTGCGTGAGGAAGGCCAGCTCCTGCACACGCTGCGCCACCAGAACATCGTCGAGCCCTATGGTGTCGTTGACATCAGTGGTTACGCGGCACTGTTCATGGCCGTGGCCGGGGTGGAGACGAAGGCCGGCACGTATACGCTGGCGCAGCGCCTGCGCTATGAGGGACGGCTGTCGCTGGACCTGCTGCAGCGCTTTGGCGAAGAGCTGCTGACCGTGGCGGACTGGCTCGAACAGAAGGGCGTGTCGCATCGTGACATCAAACCCGACAACATCGGAGTGGGGCAGACGGCAGGGGGGAAATTGACGCTGGTGTTGTTCGACTTTTCGCTGGCCCACACGCCTGTGGACAACATTCGCGCTGGGACCACGCCCTACCTCGATCCGTTCCTGCGGCGCCGCAAGCCGCCTCGCTGGGATCTGTACGCCGAGCGCTTTGCTATGGCCATGACCCTGTACGAGATGGCCACCGGTGTCCTGCCGCAGTGGGGCGATGGCCAGTCCGATCCCGCCATGCTGGACTGTGAGGTGTCGCTGGACAGCGCGCTCTTCGATCCCGCCGTACGCGACGGCCTGTCGGCCTTTTTCACCAGAGCCCTGCACAGCGACTATCGCCAGCGTTTTGATAACGCCGAAGAAATGCGGCGGGCCTGGCAGCGGGTCTTCGCGGCCGTGGATCAGCCCAGCACCGAGACGGACCATGGATCGCTGGTTGATCTTGAGGATGTCCTGAGCGCCGCCACAGAGGATACGCCCCTGTCGACCCTGGGCCTCAGTCCACGAGTGCTCGATGCTCTGGCGCGCCTTGGGGCCCATACTATCGGCGAATTGCTGCACCTGCCGCGCATTCGCCTGTACCGCAACCAGGGGGTGGGACAACAGACCGTCAAAGAGATCCGTGAGCTGGCTGAAAGCCTGGCGCAGCACTTTGCGGCGCGTGACGACCAGCCACCAGCGGTGCCCCTGCACGAGCCCGACCAGGATATCACGCCGGCTGATCCCCGCCTGTTCAGTGTTGATCTGATGGCCCGCCTGGCGGTGCCCCGGCGCTTGCCTGACGAGGAGCAGCGGGTGCTGCTGGCCTGCCTCGGACTGGACAGCCCGGCCCAGGCTGGGGCATGGCCAGCCCAGCAAGATATCACCGCACGGCTTGCTGTGCCGCGTCGCACTGTGCAGCACGTGCTGCAGCACGCCCGCGAGCGCTGGAGCCGGCAGCCCTGGATGACCGAGCTGCGCAAGGATGTCACCGCCTGGCTCGACAAAAACGGCGGTGTGCTGACCGCCGATGAGCTGACTGCAGCAGTGCTCACAGCCCGCGGCTCGGTAGCGCCTGATGCCGACCGCCCCCGGCTAGCTGCCGCTCTTGCCACCGCGGCGGTAGAGACCGAGATGGGGCGTGAAGGGGCACGCTATACGCTCCATCGCGGCGCGCAGCAGGTGCTGATTGTCGCCACGCCGCGCCTGGCGGACGCCTACACGGCCGCGCCAGCCGCGCGCGCCCAGTATGCTGAGCGCCTCGGGGCCAAAGCCGATGACCTGGCGCAGGCCGATCCCCTGCTGGCCCCGGTGCGCCTTGCCGAGGAGTTGCAGGCCGTGCCGCCCCCTGAGGGTGACCCCCAGCTCACACCAGATCGCCTGCTGCGCCTCGCCGTAGCCACATCGCAGCAGGCCGCGCTGTCCAGCCGCATGGAACTCTACCCACGGGGTATGGCAGCTCTCCGTGCCATCAAACTGGGAGGTGGTTCTCTCCTTGGCCCCAAGGAGCTCACGGTCCAGCAAATCCAGCAGCGCATTGCCAGCCGCTATCCGCAGGCCGAACCTGTACCCGGCCGGCCAGCCCTGGACGACCTCCTGCGCGAAGCTGGCATTGCCTGGGTGTGGGACGACACCGGGGACAGTGGGAAGGGTGTCTATCGCCCCCAATACCGGGCTCCGGACGCGCGCCCCAGAACCTCGACCCTGCCGCGCCTGAGCACTGACGCGCCGCCATACGACTCCCTGTCGCCCGCTGCTGAGGCCGCCCAGGCCCTGGAAGAGCGCCTCGCCCGCGCCGTGCACGAGCGGCGGTTTTTGCTACTCACTGTCGCGCCTCGACATCTCCTGCGTGCTGAAGCAGAGATTCTGCGACGCTTTCCCGTCACGCGTCTCAGCCTTGAGGCTCTACTACTCCAGGAGATGCGCACCCTGGCCGCAGCTGCCGGGGCACGCTGGGACGTTGTGCTGCAAGCCGATGCCGCACCTCCCGATAGTCGTGACTGGCGCAATCTCCAGATCCTGGTGCGGCGCGCCATGCCGGCGGTCGAACAGACCCTGTTCGCGGCTGATCGGCCTGTCCTGCTGGTCTACCCTGGACTCCTGGCGCGCTACGACCAGATCTCTCTGCTAGAAAAGCTGCGCGATGCCTGCACGCAGCAGCGCCACGCCCCCGGCTTCCTTGTCCTGGTGCCGTCTGATGAGCAACGCACCATGCCCGTGCTCGACGGCAAACCCGTGCCGGTGATTCTCGCCTCCGAGTGGGCCCGGATTCCCGACGCCTGGCTGACCAACGCGCATCGCGCCCAGGAGGTGTGAGATAATAGAGGCCGTTGCCTGGACACCTTCTTTCCCCTCTCCCAGCGGGAGAGGGTTAGAGTGAGGGGCTTTTTCCAGACTTTTCTGCCACAGCGCGGGAATGGTAACGCCTATATCGAGATAGGGCTCCAGCGGCCACCAGAATATTGTAGGAAGTGTGCATGGATATTCGCTTCTACTGCGATCCGGCAACTGGCGAGCCGCATATCTACAACCATGGCGTCACGGAAGATGAAGTCGAAGATGTCCTCCGTCGCCCAGGTGAAGATCGCCTGGGTCGGGAAGGTTCTCGTGTTACCATCGGTCAGACACGGACCGGAAGGCTCTTGCGGGTCATCTATGTGCCAGACCCAGAGCCAGAAAGTATCTTTGTTATCACCGCATATGAGTTGAGAGGGAAGCCATTGACCGCGTATCGACGGCGACAGCGTCGGAAAGGATAGTAATGAGACAACACAGGTTCCCACCGGGTTGGGATGAAGAACGGGTGCAGAAGGTGCTCGCACACTATGAGGAGCAAACTGAGGACGAAGCTGTGGCAGAAGACGAGGCGGCGTTTGAAGATTCGACACAGACGATGATGGAGGTGCCACACACACTTGTGCCGGCCATTCGGGAGCTGATTGCGAAGCACCAGGCATAAAGGAGCTTGGGGGAACAAGCCCTATCAAGGAGTTGCAGGCACGCCCTACAGCTCCAGGGGCCGATTTGGAAGGGTCGATCCATTTGGTGCTGACCGCCGCGTCGCATATCTGTGTCGTGCCCCAGACGGCTGTCTCATGAAACGACGCGACCTGCGAGAGGTAGTTTATGATAACACTCGATTTCCCCGAAACTCTTGAAAAACATTTCTGGAATATTGTGCGAGACAGCTACAACGGGGACTTGCAAGCTGTTGTGACAGCTTTTCTGAAATTACACGAAAAGTATGGATGGAAAGAACAATTTGTTAAGGATATAAAATCTGTACGTGAAGAAGTTCATCGTGCAGGAGGTATAAAAGAAAGGGTGATTGAAGAGGGCGTAAAAACATATCGAGCACATAAACAATGCAGCTTTTTCCCTCTCCCGGAGGGAGAGGATTAGGGTGAGGGGCTTTTTCCAGAGTTTAGGGTATCACCCGCGCCCTCTTCCAGAACAGGTAAAGCATGGGCGAAGCAGAACGGGCAACGATACGGTTGAGACATTACACCCGAACGAGCAGTAAGGAACGCATCTTGATTGAAGAGCAGATCATCGCCAGAGACCAGAACAAGGTATTTGTGGAACGCGCAGACCGCCCACCGCTAAGCGCACGCCAGGCAGACGCCAAGTACTTGTTGAAGCGCGGGAGGGGTAACGCCTATATAGAGCGTGTCGCAAAACTCCTGTGAGCGTATCCAGAAGTCTCCTACTCTTTCTCTGCTCGACGGTGGCTGTCTGTTCGGTTCTGTCTGTCTCGCTGCCTGTGCTTCTCATCTGTCGACTCGTACCAGGTCCCGCATCAACTTGTGCAGATTGAACGCGAGGATAG
>Ga0081455_10003547_pt1 | contig 17902 bp, 18 predicted proteins | sample TabmetS3T2R1_FD_70207 | JGI IMG/M metagenome (GOLD analysis project Ga0081455, IMG submission 70207) | Tabebuia heterophylla rhizosphere microbial communities from the University of Puerto Rico - S3T2R1 | ecosystem: Host-associated > Plants > Roots > Rhizosphere ...
CGGAAAGATTCTTAACGGGACCGCGATGAACGACCCAACCGTGAGGTTCTGGGCGGCACACGCGGTATACGGCTTCATGCAGCGCAGCGAAGAAGCCCGGACTGCCAGCGGCAACGGCGCCCAGGCAAGCGTCCAGAAACTCGTTGACAGTTCAAAACAGAAGCTCGCTCCATCAGCACCGAAAACACGAGCAGTGGCGGAACGCAAGCCGGGTGCGGATCAGGCAAAGGCGAAACAGCTCTTCGAGAAGAACCCGGCTGACAAGGAGGCTGCGGCCGATTATGTCGGGGCGCTTCTCCAGGGCAATCGCCGTAAAACAGTCCAACCCGTGGCTGAGTAGCCAAAAGGGTTATCGCAGAAATTTAATCATAACTAGGCTGCCCCACTGACGGGGTGCATTGCGATGCAGAGCAGAGCCGAACGACGAGCATGGGAAGCGCAATATCGTAAGCGTAACCGCGAGAAGTTAAATGCCAAACAACGGGCATGGACGGAGCGTAATCGTGAGCGTGAAACCGCTCGTCTAAAGGCTAGTTATCTCAAGCATCGCGAAGCGGCATTAAAGCGCAGCAAAGAGCGTTACGAGCGCACTCGCGAAAGAAAACTTCAACTCGCTGCCGAGTGGAGGAAACGCAATCCAGGGAAGATGCGTCAGTATACGGACGAATGGCGAAAGCGAAATCGAGGCAAATATCTAGGATTTGCCCGTATCGGAAGTCATAAACGTCGTGACATCAATCGTGGTGCAGGTGCGTGTGACCCAATCAGCATCAACGTTCTGACGCAACTCATTCGATCAGCGGTGAAGATGCGATGCGCGATTTGTAATCAAAACATGAAAGTCGATGATCGGAGTATTGATCACGTGATTCCGATATCGAAGGGTGGAACTGGAGACATTGGGAATCTCCAAGTAGTCCACCGTTCATGTAATGCGAAGAAATATGCCAAAATGCCTCACGAGATTGACGGACAGATGCAGATTCATCTCGTCGGTGGGACAGCTTAGTAGAAAGGAAACTTTGAAAAAGAAGAAAACCAGAGGGAGGCCCAAATGATCGGCGTCACGAGTGCTGACCAGATTGTTAGGGAAGATCTCAGTAACTTGTTTATCAATATCGACAAGCGCACTACGCCGTATACAAGCCGCTTAAAGCGCGGGGAAAATATTGAAAACGTGAAGCTCTATTCCTGGGCTGTGGAAACCTACGACGGTCGCATGACCGATGGTGTTCCAGAGAACAAGGACGTGGATGCATTTGAATCGGATAAACAACAGCAACTCTACGGGCGCAGCCAGAAATTCTGGAGGCGTCCTCACGTTACAGTCGAAGCGAACACAATAAACCGCGCTCCGGCTGATTTCGGCAAATACAACAAACAAGTCGTAAAAAAGACCGAGGAACAGAAACGCGACATCGAACAGAGGCTTCTCTCTGACAACGACAGCCGCGATGATGACGGTCTTATCGGCCGGGAGTTCATGGGCCTGGGACGCTTCGTCAACGACGCCACAAGCACTGGCGTGGCGGGCGCACCCCTGACCTTCACTGATTCCCAGACAGCGGTTCCAGTCGCCTACCGCACGCCAACTGCCCAGATATACGTCGGGGCGTTGACTACGGGAGGCGTTCTTACCTTCACGGGGGAATCGCTCAATACAATGCTCCAGAGCAGGTTCGATTCGTTCGGACCCGCCCCTGAGTTCTCAGGATTCGTGGATGCTCTTCTCAAGCGGCACTTCACGAAAATGGAGAAATATCAGGTCAACATGACCGGGTTCACCGCAATCCAGCAGCGTTACAATGAACCCTTCAGTTCACCGCGCTATATTGATTATGGCTCGGATCTGTGGGATTCGGACTTTGGGGCCATCGACATCAACCTGGTGTCATGGGCTCCGAGGACGGCGGCTAACGCTCTGTCGGGTCGGGGATATTTCCTCGACATGAGCAACATGTATCTGCGGCCGAGTGGTCTTTTTTTGACCCACCAGCAGCAGGAAGACAAAGGCGCAGGCCCGCGTGGATTGATTCAGTCGATCCTTGGACCGCAATACGGCGATCCGAGGGCGCACTGCAAAGTCGATCCAAACGTGGCGGCTGCATAAAGAAGGAGGCAAAAGAAAAGCATTATGAAATTTGCTTGCTTAACACTTGAAGAGCGCGCTGCGACCCAGATGACCCATCGTCTTGAACTGGACGCATCGGATGTCCCGGCCAGCGTCGCTACAAACACAGCCTACACGTTTAACACCGCTCCCCTGCCCCTGTTAAGGGCGGGAGACATCGTGAAACGCATCCACATGTATCTGTCGGTTCCGTTCAAGAACTCGGCAGACGCAGCGTTTAACTCGACCACAATCAGTGTCGGGGACGCCGGAAGCGCGACGCGATGGGTGAACGCAGTCCAGATCAACGAGAACGGCACGGAAGTCATTACGACTTTCCCCGGCGCAACCGAGAACCAGGTTTACACCGCGAACTCACAAATTCAGGTGATCCTGGGTTCAATGGCCGCCAAGTCGCTCTCCGATCTGAACACCGGAAAGCTGTACGTTCTTTGGTCCATCGACAAGGGTGCTGACCCCGCCAAGACAAAGGCTCCGCCTTTCACTGGCGGCGGTTACACCTAAAAAAGGGAAAACAACGTCTCTCCTATGGCGGATACCCGGAGTATCTGGGGGCCACTGTGGGAAGTGGTTCTGCGGAGGTTAATCGGCAAACGCCGGGTAAACCGCCATACGGAGGGATTGTTGTAAGATATGAGCCAGATCGACGTTCTGGTGGTGAACGAAGCCATGCGGCACATCCATGATTTCGGCTTCGTGAAGAATTTGGACCCGATGGCGCTCCACATTCTTAAAACCAGCGAGAGCCGCCTTGTGTCCGGGTTCCGCAACTGGATGAGGGGGACGGCATTAAAACAAGCCAGAGAAGCCGAGAGAGCGCAGAAACGCATGAATGACGAGTTCTCTCAGACTTCATACAAGAGCGGGAACAACCTGCGGCGTACCGCAGTAATCCATCCCTATTACGCTTCCAAGGCTGTTCAGAACGGCGATTCGTGGAATGACAGGAAATTTGTTGGGCGCATCAAAAGGGATAACCCGAACTGTTTTCCAAAAAGAGAAGCAACGTGACAAAACCCAAGCACAGGCGGATCGCTACATCTACGACCACCACGTTCTACACAACATCAATTGTGCTGAGACAAATAGCGATTGTATGCAGCGACGCTGGCACGACCTGGACTTTTAGCATGACTGACAAAGCCACGCCAGATCCTGCTCATATTATTGCGCCAATAACAATTTCAAAGGACGCTGAGGTCATGACAAAGGTCAGCGATTTTAAGGAAGGAATTCCGTGCGAGGGAGGCTTGGATGTCGTCACTTCAGGTGGGAGTCCGGGCGTAGTTGATGTCTGGGTATGGATTGAGCAGCCTGCTACATCATGAGAACCTTGAAATTCCAGTCGATTTTGGATCGTGTAGTTCGGAAACTTGGGCGTGATGCAAACGCCATGCCTTCCCAGGACATGTCCCGATCAATCGTTGACCATATCAATGACCACGTGGAAGCGCTCCATCAGGCATGGGACTGGCCGGAATGGACTATCACCGAGGAGCGGGCGTTCCGGCAGATTTGGAACGCCACAGTCCAGTACAGCCGGGTAAGCTCCCTCACAGGTAAGCCAGACGAGATCTTTTATCTGGGGACGGGATTTATCCCCGGCGGCGAGTTTGGCGAGGACTTTGGATACTACCGAGTCAAATCCAGCGAGGATATAGCGATAGACCCGCCGGTTGGCACGCTGCCAACGAACACCAGTTTCTTTGAAGTAATGGAGTGGGTGGACGCATACGTGGAATACGACCAGCCGCGTAAACGCTCCATAGGCCGCGTTACGGGCGTCTACGGGGGCAACCCAAGGCTTAATGGTTGCGGGTGCGGCACAGGCGGCGGGGTACACTTCAGGGCGAGCGAGAAGGGCATCGACGTTCGTTGCCAGGGCGGTCCCACGGTGTTCGTGACTTATCTCATGCCGCTCCCGCAATACACCATAATCCCATACGTTGTGGGAAAGACATACGTTCGCGGGGATGTCGTATTTGATTTTACTACAGGCGAATGTTTTCAGTCGGTGGCTATCAGCACCAATCCGCCATCGGATAGTTCTGTCTGGCGACGGATACCGTTCCTGCAAAAGTGGGCAACGATTGTGGTGGAAGAAGCCTTTGCGGATTGTCTTCTGGAATTCGATCAGGGCGGGAACCAGGATTTGGGAGCGAAATCGACCCTCGCGGCTCAGGCTAAAGAGAGAGCGATTTTGGCGTATCAGGCCCGCGTGGATGAACTGACGGCGCAGGGACAAATCCTCAAATGGGGTTTTTGCAGGAAGAAATGCGATGGCTGGTGTGAATCAATCCCGTGGACTGGCGGTTCGGTGACGACATTAACCGATGAAGACGAAAGCGATCTGGGATGGGTTTATCCCCCTGTCACCGCTGCTCCCGTAACAGGCATCTTTTATTTCCCGGATGTCAATTCATTAAAGACTACCCCGCCTACACTTGTGGCGCAGAGTTCAACTGGATTTGAGGTTGGCACAATGGCGGTCATCAGCACGGCGCAACATTTCAGGCTTGATCCAGGGCCGGCAAACGAGGTCGATCCAGGTGAAGGGAATCCTACCGATTACAATCTTGCGTCTCACAACGTTCACTGGGTAGCAGTTCTTTAAGCCATGACGTTTTGGGAAAAACTCATTTTTATTGTTCTTCTGCTGATCGCGGCAGCAGCAATGTATGTCGCTTACGGTGCAGAGGAAGCGGTAAAAGTGGATACGCTCACCCATGCGGTAAAAGCGCCCACGGCTTCAGCGAGTGCCCCAGCGGATTTCGATTTTACCGGGCGCACAGTGATAGGATTACCCTTTGAACCGTTCCTGGGTTATCCGGCGGCAAATGGTTATGTGCTTTCATCGACTACAGCAGGCGTGCGTTCATGGGTGTCGCCCACGGCTGGCAGCGGGACGGTGACTAGCCTTACCGCAACCGCGCCAATTGTCGTCACTCCTTCTCCGATAACGACTACGGGCGTCATTAGCATTGCTGACAGCGGGGTTACGGCTGGCAGTTACACCAATACCAACCTGACCGTGGACGGGAAAGGCCGGATTACCGCTGCCTCAAACGGAATAGGCGGCGGCGGCACAGTGACAAGTCTTACCGCTACGGCGCCAATCATCGTCACGCCATCGCCAATAACCGGGACGGGCGTGATTTCTGCTGACGGCGACCTGGTGTCTCTCGCCGCAGCGAGTGGAACGAACACGATTTATTACCGTAGCGCGTCTGACACATGGAGTGCCGTCACGATGGGCGGGAACATGACCTTTAGCGGTGGCGTGCTGAATTCGACGGGTGGCGGAACACCGGGGAGTCCCACCACCAGCTTTCAGTATAATAACGCCGGAGCCTTTGGCGGCATCTCGACAATGACCTATGACGGGACGATTCCGGCGACTGTCACCTTCACTACGGCGGCGAATACTTACCAGACAGGGATGTTCTTTACGAACACACAGGCTGCTACTTCTGGCAATCAGAGGTATTCGCCAAGCTTGATCCTTCGTGGTGCTGGCTGGCATACTGGCGGAACTGCCGGAAGCCAGACTACTGATTTTCGGCTGTCGGCTGTTCCTATACAGACTAGCGCCAGTAGTTCGGTTGGAAGATTAGAAATCAGTTCATCCATCGGTGGAGCGGCTTATGCCAATCCGGTTTACGTTACCAGTGCGGGTCAATTACAGTCACAGGACGGGACACAGGCGATTCCGGGTTTATCTTTTGCCGGAGATTCATCAACTGGATGGTATCGCAACGCAAGTTCTGATGTGCGGCTGGGTGTCGGCAGCAATGATCTGGTGCGCTTTCGGGTGACTGACACGCAGATCAACGGCAACGTTTTAACATTTGGCAGTGGCACGGGAACTTTTGCCAATAACGTTGGGATTGCTCACAACAACTTTGGTATCCAGATCATGGACGGCGCACTTGGCGTGGGAGCTAACGGCAATTTCAGGTTCCTTCAAGCCGGAACGACCGATACCGCCACGACCACGATGGCTGACGGGGTTTTCGTAGGCCACAAACTTTCCAGTGGCACGGCTGCGGCGGGACTTGGATCATCGATCTTATTTTCAGCAGATTCCAGTTCAACGGCTAATCAGGCTCAAGGACGAATAGGCGCGGCGTGGACCACCGCTACGCACGGGAGCCGGACGGCTGGAATGAAGTTTCAACTGGAAAATAATGGGGCTGCGAATTTGTCCGATGTTCTGAACCTTGATTCCCTCGGCACTATCAAAATGGTTACACAGGCATCCGCGCCATCGAGTCCGAGTGAAGGCTGGCTCTATGCCAATTCTACCGATCACACGTTGCGGTATTACAATGGAACCAGTTTTATAGACCTGACCCTGGGCGGAGGCGGCGGAGGCGCCCCGACCGACGCAACTTACATTACCCAGACCGCCAATGGCACGCTCTCGGCGGAACAAGCCTTGGGCTCTCTTGCTACCGGCTTGTTAAAGAATACCACGACAACCGGGGTTCTGACCATCGCTACCGCTGGCACGGATTATCTTACTACCGCTACCGCGATAAGTGATACGGCTTTCGGGGCCGGATGGGACGGGGACACTGGAAAAGCCCCGTCACGGAACTCGATCTACGATCAGCTCCACAAGTTTGACGCGGACGACAACGGCAAGGTGGACGTGCTCGACCTTAGCAATACGATTGTGAGAGTGGGTTCAACAGGCAACGTGCTGGCGGCAGTAGCCGGAACCGACTACGAAGCGGCACTGGGGAATCCTAGCACGAACGGCTACGTGCTTTCATCGACCACTGCCGGGGTGCGTTCATGGATCGCGCCTGGTGGCGCTGGCAGCGTGGATGATACCGCCTTCGCATCGAGCTGGGACGGTGTTACCACTATTGCTCCCAGTAAGAACGCTGTTTACGATTGGGGGAAAATCTTTGACACCGATGCTGACGGCAAGGTCAATGTGCTGGATCTCGCTCCGGCTGATGGCGTTGGTCTTGTAAAAACAAATATAAGCGGTGTAGTGGCTACGGCCACAGCCAAGACAGATTACTGGGACGCCAGCGTGTTTGTTGCCTCTGGCGGTAGCCATGCTGTCGGCCTGGTCCCTGATCCCGGTGCCACGGCTGGGACGACCAAGTTCCTGCGTGAGGACGCGACATGGGTGGTGCCGGCGGGTGGCGGCGGCAGTGTTGATGACACCGCATTTGCGTCAAGCTGGAACGGAGTCACGACTACCGCGCCAAGCAAGAACGCGGTCCACGATTGGGGTGTTACCTTCGATACGGATTACGATGGGTTGCCGGACAAAGTCGATGTGTCCGGCCCGGCGATTCTTAAAGTAACTGATGCCGCTGGCACGCTGGCCGCTGCAACAGCTGACACGGATTATACGGGAAGCGCGTTTAAGAACGTCAAGGTCACCGGGCAGAGCGATGTGGTGGCCGATTCCCCTGCTGACAATCTCACACTGGTGGCGGGGAGCAATGTCACGCTTACGACAGACGGCAGCACTGATACGGTGACGATTGCTGCTTCCGGCGGCGGCGGCGGTGCGCCGGGCGGGAGCGACACGCAAGTGCAGTTTAATGACGGTGGATCGACGTTCGGCGGGGATGCCGGGATGACTTATAACAAGACAACTGATGTCCTTACCGTTGGAACTTTACGGGTCGATGCTAGTTCGAGTGGTTTCTACTCGGCTAGCTTCGCATCTCCGGCTGTGGCAGTGCAAGGCATCGGGGAGGTAATGCGATGGGGTGCTCAAGTTATGATGCCGAACACGATGATATTTGGATGGGGATTCCCTCCTGACATCGCACTTGCCCGCAACGCCGCTGGCGTAGTGGAAGTCAACAACGGCACAGCAGGGCAATACAGGGATGCCAAATTGCGGACGCTGCTGCTTAATCCCGGCGTAGCCCCCACAGGCGTAGAAGGGGCACTCTACGGCAACTCTACCGATCACAAGATTTACTACCACAACGGAACGAGCTTTGTGGATTTAACCGCTGGCGGTGGTGGGGGAACACCGGGCGGTTCCGATACGCAGTTTCAGTTTAATGACGGGGGAACAGCCTTCGGGGGCGTAACACAGATGACGTATGATGCTACCAACATTTGGATAGAGGGGAACACCTTAAGAATGTTTAAAACTGGTGCCCCCTCTTCATACGCTGAGTTTGATCCGTCCAGCTTGAACAGCGCCAGAAGTTATGTCCTGCCTAATTCCGCCGGCACCCTGGCCATTGGGATGCCGACAGACACGCAAGTCCTGTTCTGGGACGGGACGACAGGACTTGCCGGGAACGATGCTGCTTTTACGTGGAACAAGACGACTGATACGTTGAGCGTTGGGACTCTCAGTGCCACGAACGGCTCCACCAGCGCAGGTGTAGTCAACATCCTTGAGGACACCGATGATGGCAGCAACAAAGCCACCTTCACTGTTCCTGCTCTGGCAGCGGATACGGTTTATACGCTCCCGCCTGATGACGGCGATGCTGGCGAACAACTGCAAACCAACGGCAGCGGTGTGCTGACATGGGAAGCGGCAGGCGCTGGCGGTGGCGGCACTCCGGGCGGCTCGGATACACAAGTGCAGTTTAATGATGGTGGAAGCGCATTTGGCGCTGATGCAGACTTCACATGGAATAAAACTACCAATGTGATGACTAATGCTGGCAAATATCTGGCTGGTGATGGTTCTGGGAGTGCTCCGACATTTGCTTTTGGCGCAGCTACTGGAACCGGGATTTACCGTGCAGGCGACTTTGGAGCTGGAGTTGGGTTTGCGGTCGGTGGGGCTGTAAAGAGCATGATAAACAATGGAAATTTCATCATGGATAGCGACTACAAACAGGTCTGGCTTTCTAACACCAGCCTTACTGGATCTCCTGATACCGCGCTATCCAGAAATGCCGCTGGCGTAGTGGAGATTAACAACGGCACAGCAGGGCAATACCGCGATTTGACAGTGAGGAACATTGTTAATACTGGCGGTTCACTTGGAACCCCGTCAATCACATGGGGTGCGGCAGCCAACAGCGGTTATTCAAGCGATGGATCAGCAAATCTTGGCGTAATTAATTCTGGAACATTGACCGCTATGTTCCAGAGCAATCTTCTTAGCGTTCATTCAGGTGCCTTCTTTGGCTGGGCAAGCGGGGCGTTAGGTGGAACAAGCGTCGATACCGCAATTAAACGCAATGGTGCCGGAGTAGTTGAAATCAACAACGGCACGGGAGGCACATATCGCGATCTCACAGTGCGTGATGCCAATATCAACGGCAAGGTCGCGCTGGCCGAGAACGCTTCAATGGCGTTTGACCCCGCCGGAAGCGCAGACGGCAAATACTCAGGGATTACAATGGCGGGCACCGCCGGTTACACGCAGGCGTTTGGGGACCTGGTGTATCTTGACCCTACCGACAGCCGCTGGGAGCAATGTGACGCCAATTCCGCATCAGGCGCAGACGGGGATTCCAGAGGAATAATCGGGATCGTAGTAGTAGCCGGGACAGATGGAACAGCGTGCACCATTTTACTGCGGGGCATCATCCGGGCTGACGCCAAGTTTCCTACGCTCACTATAAACAATCCCTGTTACGTCTCTGAAACAGCCGGGGCAATTACCCAGACCCAGCCCGTCACTACCGATGTAGTGATCCGGGTAGTGGGGTTCGCGCTCACGGCAGACGAAATATATTTTACACCGGATAACTCCTGGATTTCACACACGTGAGAAAACTTCTTGCGCTCCTATTGCTGCTGCCGTGCGCGGTTGCCAACGCCACTCTCACGGTCACGCTGCGGGGCACGCAAGCTGATGCGTCTGCGGTATCCACCCATACCATTACCCCCAGCAGCACACTGGCAGCCGGGACAATGGGCGTAGTGGTATGCGCGTATTCAAATGCCGGTGGCGGCGGGGCAACGTCCAACCCTGTTGCGTCCTTCAACGATTCGGCGGGGAACACCTGGACGCTGCGAGTCAACCAGAACTATGACCCCGGCGCGGCCAACGCGGGGGCAACCAACGCCATTTACACGGCGTCCATCTCTACCCAGGTCACTACCAGTGGCAGCGTGGCCCCGACCACAGGCAGTTCATGCATAGCGGCTTTAAGGTTATACGAAGTGTCCACCACGGCTTCGGGCGTGGACTACAGCACTTCGGGCACGAACACGGGTGCAACCGGAACGGCGGTATCCCTTGTGACTGGTTCGCTAACCAGCGGGAACGCGGTGATCTGTTTCTGCAACTGGCTGGCAAACGCCGACCCGACTTACGACAGCGATACTTCTAACGGTTCATGGGCGGCAGGCGGGCGCACCGGGGTAGCCCAGCCGCGCAGTTGCGGAGTGCAATCCAAGGTTGTTACCGCAACCGGAACGCAGACATGGAACCTCACGATTACCAGCGTGGCGCACAACGAATCATGGGTGGAAATATCTGAACTTACAAGCGCAGTTAAAACCGTGCAGGGCTTGACCAAGAGTGCCGTAAAGACAGTGGGCGGACTTGCAGTAGCAGCAGTTAAAGCCTGGCAAGGGCTACAGTAAATAAACAAACTATGAAAACAAAAATCGGAATCCTACTCACACTGATCGCCTCGGCATCAGTGGCATTTGGCGCAACCATGACCATCGACGTTCCAGATGCACAAGTGCCGCGAGTCCTTGAGGCTTATGGTTCGATCTACAATCTTGGACGTAACGCCACTCCAGCCGAAGTCCAGGTGATGATCCAGGGCTGGCTGCAAAATTCGACAATGGATTACGAGCGCCGCAAAAATATGGCGCAATTTACTCCATCCCCAGTGTATTCGCCCACGCCAACAACTACGCCAGGAGGATTGGCTGCGCCTGCGGGAATACAGGGGCAACAAACACCGCCTTCACCCACGGCAACGCCAAAGACAAAAAAGAAATGAACGGAGCACCTAAAAAACCGTGGTGGACGCAGGTCGATTGGCCGGGGGCGATAGCCTTTGTGCTGGCTTGCGGCATCGCGCTCTCGATGGTGCTGGCAATCTGCGGGGAAGTGTTCAACCGCGAGGCGATAGGGCAGCAGGGAGCCATCATTCTCTCCACGATCTTCGGCGCAGCGATCGGCGCGGTAGCCACTTACCTGGGCGGCTCACGCGAGCGGCAACTGGCGAAGCAGCATCATCTGGAGCAACCAATTCCTGAGCAAACCAAATAAAGAAAGAAAACACAACATATGTATCAGTTCCGAACGTATCGAATCCAGCGGGTAATAGCAGACACAGCCAAAGGCGGCTGGTATTGGCAGGTGACAAAGGAACAGGGGCCAATCGAGCTGGTGGTCGCCCGCAGCGGGATCAGTTACCAGACTGAGAACGACGCCATCGCCGGCTACAAAAACATGGTCAAATGGGCGTGCGGCGACGCAGCGACCCCGCCGCCACCGGCAGCATGAAATGAGCAACAACACTGGAACAAACGGCACGCCAAAGACAAATGGCGGCATGGGCGGCCTATTGACCACCCTGGCCAGTTCCGGTGATAACTGGGTAAAGCTTTTGATCGTGGCCGGATTGTTCATCAACACGGTCTTGACCAAGAATAACGGAAGCGGAATCGACAAGAACAACCAGCAGATTGACAAGCTTCGGATCGTTGCCTCCAAGCAGATCAAGTCTATCTACGATAACCAGCATTTTCTGTTTGATTTCGTGGAGGAGGTAAGAGCCAGCCAGGACAGGATTCAGACCAAACTCGACATTCCACATGCTGCTTCTACGCCTTATCCCAGAGCAGAAATCCCAGATGAATACCTATACCCGCAATACCCATGACTACAAAAAAACAGCAATACATCAAAGCCCATAACCTGCATGAACTCATCACCATCGGACACGTGGTGATCTACACCAATCCCAAGGGCGACTACGTTTGTTTCGTCTCAGACCTTGACGTTTGCACCGATGGCACCGGGCCAAGTCACGGCGATGATTATCACCAGGACGAAACGGCCTACTACAACCAAGGAAAGTTCCTCAATGCGGACAAAGATCGTTACATCGTCATCCCGCCGCAGGTGCGCTCTATGGTGCCGCCTGTTGTCATGGGATCTCAGGCACGGCTTACCCGGCTGGATTCGCAAAAGTCTAGCGAAGCTGTCACGGGAGAGATCGGGCCGAGCGATAAAACAGGAGAAGCCGCCTATTGCCTGGCGAAAATGATGAACCCCAAAGTCACCGCCAATAGCGGCGATTCGCGTCTTATCTTCTTCTACGAGCTATGGCCGGGCAAGGCGGCTGTTGTGGACGGGAAACGTTACAAACTGGAGCCGGCTGGATGAAAAACGTTGGCAATCGCGCTAATCGTTCTTATAACGCTGGGAGATAGAAATATGCGCTCTACCAAGTTTAAGGACGTTTTATGGGCTGTAGCGCGCAAGGCGGGGTATTCCCCGGAGTCCGGGAACTTCATCACCAACCAGGCAATCCCAATCGGGGAATACATCAATCAATGGGTGGGCCGGGTCTATTCCCAGAACGACTGGCCGGAATGGACAAAGGTAGTTCAGGTAAGCCCGAACGCCTCGCATATTGTTAATTACGTCAATATCAGGAGCCCTGACGCGTATAAAATAATGCGGGTGCTGGACGTTTATCTGATAGACCCAAAGACCACGCGCACCCCTGTCTCAACCTATTTCACCCTGCGCGAAGAGGGGATTCATTGCGGTTACGAGCACGGCACTTCAGTCTGGATTAAATACATCGAGCCCCAGCCGCAATTTACCGCAGTAGTCTGGAGAAGTGATTACAGGTATCAGAAGGATGAAGTCGTTTATGTCCCGGTGCTGGGCGAATGTTACAAAAGCAAGATCAACAACAATGTCGGGCACGATCCGGCCGGCGGACGGACGCCGCCCCCATATTTGCAGACGGAGGAAATTCAGTCACTGGATTTTGCTGACCCCGGATTGCCTGCGCAAAACCAGATTCTTGATGTCTATGTGGAATCCTCAAGCGGCGACACGGCGATACCAGATCCGATGCCGCTCAACGACGAATTTACCCTTGGCTTGTTTGACACAGGCGGCAGCAGTCTGGCTGCGCACAGCCAGCATCAGTTTGGCACGACCTCGATTGAAGACATGCTTGATGCGCTCAAGGTGATGTTTGATGCTGACGCGCTTCCGGGGTTCACCTTTACCGTGGACGGTTCAAACCGTAAAATGCGGATTGAATCAACTACCACTGAATTTGTGGTTGGTTTCTGGAATTATATCCGGTCGGACACCACCTTTTTCCCGCTCAAACTGATTCAGGTCCAGCCGTTTTCCTCAGGCACATCCACGAGCGACGTGGTGCCCCAGCAGTTAAAGCTCACGATTGGCGAGAACGAGTTTATCCCCGGTTCACTTTACACTCTCACCTTCACTGATCTGGATGGCAGCGAACATTCCGTGGAATATCAAAGCGACGTGTTTGACAACCGGGACCAGATTTTTAATGGGCTCCTTCTGGCTCTGGGCGATTCGACAGATCCGGTTCTCGTAAATGTCACGGGCACGATAGACAGCACGGAACCCAGCATGACCGTTTCCATGATCCGGCAGATGGGTCTGGACGCGCCTGTCGCGCCTCCCGGTTCTCCATACTGGGATGTTGTCCTCTTTCCTGACACTTTGTTTAACATCATTGTCCGATCTGCCGGCGCTGAACTCTTGGGTGAATGGGGGCAGAACGACAAGCAGACAATCGAGGAACAAAAGGTGCCGATGGAAACCCAGAACGCACAGGGAGATTTTGAGACAACGCCTGTGGCTCCACTCACAACCCAGCAGCGACCTTTAAGCCGCTACAAGCTTTACTGATATGTCTCAGGTGCGTTTACAGGTTGGCAGGTTCCGAAAGGTTGACGGGCAGGTAATCGAAACCCTTGAGAGCCTTGTGGTCGGCGTTATCGAGAATGTCCCTGCACGCACAGGAACAAACGGCTGTTCACTTTCAATCGGCAATTTCCTGCCACGACTCTAAATGGCCAAGATCTATTTAAAAGGCGGAACTGAAAAGACCCTGATCCTTGCGGTCAGAGAAGCATATTATCAGCCTTTTTCAGCAACCAACTGGACAGATCTACGGATTGGTTTTTTCCTTAGCATCGTGGACTCCGCTGATCCAGCCGGGGACGATGATCCTACCGGACTGGCCGAGGAAATCGGTGTCCCACCCCTCCCGTTTCTCCCGTGGACAGACCGTTTCTCTCTTGGATTGGTCGACAGTCACACCGGCAGGGTGTTTCTTGGCTACACCAACAACATCGGTTCACGGCCCCTTACGAACGGAACCAGTCAGCTTATCTCCAGTGACAACGGCATCGGGACAACGAACGCATTTTACTGGCGGGTAAAAAACGAGGTGGGAGGGAACAGGGACAACCTGAAAATCATGGACAACGACATGATCCGTGCCCGCGACGTTGCCGGTTCCAACCTGCATCTGCCACAGGTTCCTGCCAGCGCCGGCGGCTACTGCACGCTGGTGGCGCTGCGCTTTCAAAGGGACGACGCCCGTGGACGTGCGCGGGTAATAAAGATGTCTGCCAAAATCGGCACAAACAATGGAGATATTCTTTATACCGATACGCCCACAGACACGCTGCTTGAAACGCATTTGCAGGCATTTCCTTCCACGGTGCAGACCCTTGGCCCGGTGGATTTGTCGCAGACCCCTGACACGCTCTGGGCATATTGGCCGTTTCACGGAAGTCGTCTGCGTCTGCACTGCTACGGGATTTTGAGAGCAGCATGAAAAGTTAAACTAGAAGGAAAATAAACAATGATAGAACTAATAGCGGCAATAGCGATAAGCGGACTCCTCGTCAAGGTGCTTTACCTTGTGCTAATACTGGCGGTGATTTATCTCGTGCTCTGGTGCATCGAATCGTGGATAAGCCCGATTCCGCCCCCGGTAAAAATAATCGTGGCAGTCATCATGCTGATACTGGTCGTGATCTGGTTGCTTGGCGGAATAGAGGTCTAACGTAATGTCCATGCGGTTCCAGTCCTTCGGCCAGAGCGATACTCAGGGGTTTCTCGCCGGCGACGACAGATGGATCGGGATCGACATGACCCGTGACCGTGACAAGGCGGGTCCCGGCATGTTGCGCCTTGGCGAAAACACCCGGCTGCGCAATGGAACTGTGCGCCAGCGTTACGGCACCCAGATCCCGCAGGACTTTAATCCTTCGGGGGGATTTAGTAATTTCCTTGTAGGCTCAGGAATCTTCCGGAACCCAAACGGGGACGAAGTGCTTCTGGTGGCTCCAGCAAACGCCACCTACACTCTTGTGCTCCAGTTTTCCAAGGACATTTACCAAGTCGATTACGCTACAGCGGTGACTGTTCCGCCAACGGCTCCAAGCGGGAACAACGGCTCAGTGCTGGTCGAGTTCTGCCAGTCCTTTGATTCCGTCCACATGTTCCGCATCCCGCTTCCGGGGACTGAAAATCTTGTATGGGACGGAGTTGCCCCGGCGTCCGGAGGCAGATGGAAGAAAACGGTGCTGTCCCCAATCGGCGCTACCCTTGTGCCTCCGACATGGTTCGGGGAACCGTGGGGGGACAGGATGATTACCTACAAAGCCCTATGGCCTTCGGCGCCTGAACGGGACACATGGAACGTGAGCGATCTTTACGATTACACGAGTTACGATCCGGTATATCAGAAGATCCGCACCAACGCAGCGCAATCAGATTCCATTACCCGCATCAAGGCGTACCTGAAAAGCAGCGCGATCATCTACAAAAATAAATCTATCAGCATGGCCACGGACCTTTTTACTTTTCCCTTCTCCGTCAGTCAGCGGAAACTCTCCGACCTTGGATCAAACGGCATCCACATGCCGCTGGACATTGGCGGCGACCAGATATTCCTGTCGCAACCAAACGGGTTCTACAGGCTGTCGGAAGTAATCCAGGACAACATCATCGCGGTGCCGCTACCCATCAGTGAACGTATCCAGAAAGTAATTGACCAGATCAACTGGCAGTACACCGCAATCCTTGGCTGCTCCGAATTACTGGACAATTACGCTTTCTTCGGGGTCTGCATCGGCTCCACACAGCAACGCCCCAACTGCATCCTTGTTTACAATACCCAGACAAGCCAGTGGGAGAGTGCCGGTGACACATGGCGCGATCCGACCTTCGCCTTTAACCGGTTGCACGTTCTGAACTTTGCCGGAGTCCAGAGGCTTTGCGCCGTGGACTATCAGAGCGGGGTCATTTACCTGCTTTATGAAGGGGTCAGGGACGAACTGAAAGACGGAAGTTTCAGTGTGCCTTTTAAGATGGAGTCCCGTGGATACACCGGGGACGACCCCCTGTCCCTTAAACGCTTCGGCCGGGCACGGGTGGCAATAGCCGGATGGGACCCGCAAATCAACGTGACGGCAATCGTGGACGGGGTAAACGAAGAATTTCTTCTGACCGAAAACCCCATCACAAAAGACAATTCCACGTTTTATAGCCACGGCGCAGAGCGGTTTGAGCCGGGGGACGACAGCAGTGCTCCCTACCGGGAGGATTATTCAATCAGCGATTTCGATAACTTCGCAGTGGAAACTTTTGAGGGACTGCCGGAGGGCACAATCCTCTTTATTCCGGGCAGTTTATTTCAGACCATAGGCGATACCCAGGAAGTCACTGAAGCCCTGATGGTGCGGCAACTGGGAAGATGGAGCGCCCTTCGGGTGGAGAACGATGAGGGCTGGGTGGAAGTAAAGGGGCTGACCGTAGAAGGAATTACGGGGCCAAACGCCATCCGGCTCAATGCTTAACACATGGCCAGACTTGGACATAAAATTATTCGCTCAGTAATGATGCGCGGAGAACACTCCGGGTTTGAACTCATGCAGAAATTGTATGAGGAATTTAAGGATACAGGCATGGATTTCTGTCAGGATTTCAGGGAGTACGCCTACAACGGCTACATCAGGATGTCTCCAACCGCTATGGCTCTGGCGCGCCCCTGCCGGGATGAAGAGGGGGATTACTGGTTTATCAGGGCTGCGGTAGGCCCGCTGCCTGAAGTCATGGCAATGCTGCCGGGGTATTTGCCCCGCATAGCGTGGTGCAGGAACAATGACGGGATCATACGGATGTATAAAACTGATCGGCTTTTCAGGCTGGCAATAAAACAACTGGAAAAAGAGAGGGAGAAACATGTATCAGAAACCCTGTCGGCTAACTAGGGCTGACAAATATTATTTCGGCGGGGCTGAGGGGGGCAGCACCGACATACAAAAGCGGATTTGGGCCGAGGAAAAACCAAAGCTGCGCGAAGCCGAACAGTTCCGGTTCAACCAGTTCGCCCGTTTCGGGAAGAAGAACCCCCTGCTTAGTGCGGCCAATGAAGGTGCGCTCCAGTATTTCCGTTCGTTGCAACCTTCAATCAACGCTTTCCTGCCGTCGATTGGGGCGATGACAGGATATGCCACCGACATCATTGCTAACCGTGGTGCCCTGACAAGGGAGGGAGAACGCGATGTATCGCAGCAGTCACGGCTTCTTGGCAGCCAATACGGGACAGGTAGACAACTGGGCACGCTCGTCAATGAAGCAATGAACCGTGAAAGCGCCCAGCAACGACGCTACGACTGGGGACGCGGCCTCTTGAGCGGCGCTCAGGGCGCATTGCAGAACGTTCAGGGACTTCAGACTGGGGGCCTGAATCAATTGCTTGGGACACTGGGCGGCGGAGTCAGCGCATACACGGGACTCACCAACCCGATTCTCTCTTACAT
>Ga0081455_10003548_pt1 | contig 17900 bp, 22 predicted proteins | sample TabmetS3T2R1_FD_70207 | JGI IMG/M metagenome (GOLD analysis project Ga0081455, IMG submission 70207) | Tabebuia heterophylla rhizosphere microbial communities from the University of Puerto Rico - S3T2R1 | ecosystem: Host-associated > Plants > Roots > Rhizosphere ...
GGCGACGAAGGATGGCGGATATCATTCGTGTCGCGTTCCGCCAGCTCGGTGGCGAGCCAGATGCTCCGCCGCTCACGCCACCGTGGTTCCTGCCAGGCGCCGAGGCCGTGTGGCAACGCATTGTTGAGACCGAGCGCGCGCTGCGTGGCGTCGTGCGTGAGACCTACGTTGCACGCTTCGGAGGAGCGGCCGCGCGGAGGATTGAAGAGGCCCTGCCTGAGGGCGAACGCGGGATCCTCTCACGCGCGCTCCGAGCACTCCCCGCCGGATCGGAGCCGCTAAGCATCGTCGACTACCTCTACCTTGGTCAGCTCCCACCCCTGCTTTTCACGTCAGATGCTTGGCAGGATGCGCGCGTAAGCGTTTGGGCGATGCGCCGGACCTAAAGCAACGGCTGCAGTCTGCCGTCGGCCGGATCGCGCCTATCCGCAACGAGATAGCGCACGTCCGCGAGGTTGATAGCGACCGTCTTCTTCGCGCGAGCGTCGCATGCGCCGACGTGTTGGAGATCCTGCAACGCAGGACCTAAGTCAGGAACAGGTCTTTCACGGTAACACCGAGTCCGCGGAGAAATAGTCGACCCGAAGGAGTGAGCGCATGCCGACGAAACGAGAGAAATCCCGGACCGCCCACGGCGAAATTTGTGTACACGCGCTTTCGGGCGCTTCGTGCAAATTTACATAAGTTAAATCAGATAATGGATGATGGGCTCGCAGACCGCTTCCCAAAAATCGCAGATCTCCTCCAGGTAACCGCCCACCGGCATCACCAAAGGCAACGCTCGCCACAACGCAAAGATGTCCGCAACCAAATAGATGACTTCCGACCAGGAAAGTGTCGTCTGTTCTTTGATTTCTCCATTCTCCACAATCTGAAGAACGATGTCGTCTGAAATTGTTCGCGTTATCTTGACTTGCTTATGGCTCACGGCCTAGCTCTTTTTCTTTGCTGGTTCAGCGCATGGCCATGCAGCGCCATGCTTCGTGAGTGGGGGAGCAGGGGAGTAGGAGCGCTCGAATCGCAATAACTGAAGCGCAAGGGATCTTGACTTGACCATTCTCCCATCGTCCCACGGTGCGGCGATCCACGCCGAGCTGAGCTGCAAGCTCTTTCTGCGTGAGCCTCGCACCGATGCGCAATTCGTAAAGCTCTTCCGCCTTCATTTTCATCGTTAAATAAATGATTAAGAATCATGATTCAAGGTGCAAAATGTCCCATTAAACTTGTAGACGTACCCCCTGACATGGACTGTGGGTAGTTGGATCAAGCAATCGCTCCTGCGTCGCCAGAAAGGCCAGTGCGACAACAGGTGGGAGGTAAAAACAGCGCCGAAATCCAAAAACCGGATTTGTCTACAACGTATAAGCGAGGTCCAAGTTGCCGATTTCCGCAATGGAACGATTGCAGTAGCCCTCTAGTAGCTCCACTATTTGACTGCAGAAGGCTGGATCATCAAACAGCAGACAGCCAATATATGATGATCCTTCGTGATCGATGTATAAGTAGCACCGATCGGCTGGTTTAATTTTGCTCAGTGATACTCCTTTGAGAATCCCAATTTCTCCTCGTGGCCGCTTGTTTTCCGAGCCACTTGTCCACGCCCAAATGGGAGGCCAATTACAAATACTATGACGGGACATCAGCGGATGTTCTCGGAGCAACATCGGGAACCTCCTTTGTTCGGGCTCCCGGCCACCACTGACCCGGCGTTTTAAGCTCGGACGGAGTGTTGAACTTGGCCTACCCGTATATCACTAAACCCTTACTTGAATAACGTCAACGATCAGATCTTGGATTTGCACTCTACAAAAAATTTTTCTTTCGGCGTCGGATCCGATCTTTTTTTCCAATTTCACATCCGGCGACAGACTTTTGGCGTTTATTCTCGTGTAGGCGTAACGCTAAGGATCACGCTGCCCTGCGAGGAATAAGTCCTGGGTCGGTTTTCCCGGCCTCTTGACTGGCAGAATTTCGCTCGGCATGATCTTTGCTGTGGGTGCGTCAGACACGAAGACGCTCGGGGATATTCTCTATGCCGATAAGTCAAAGGTTCGCGTATCCGAGGATGAGTGGCTACAGCTCATCCGAGCCGTCGGTGGCGGTGACCAGCGTGCACTGCATTCCCTTTACGAGCAAACGCATCGAATCGTTTTTACGTTGATCGTGCGGATAACCGCGAATCGAGAAACTGCCGAAGAAGTCACGCTCGATGTGTTCTATGAAGTGTGGCGAAACGCCTCGACCTATGATCCTGCTAACGGATCGGTCGTCGGCTGGATCATGAATCAGGCGCGCAGCAGGGCGATTGATCGCCTGCGGTTCGATCAGAGAAAAAAACGAGTGAACACGTATCCGGACAGCTTGCGGCCGACAACGGACATTGTTGATCCTCAACAGGCCTGTCTGTTTGAGGAGCAGAGCCGCCTGTTGCGGAATGCGCTTGAGGTCCTGACTCCAGAAGAACGAAACGCGATCGAAACCGCATTTTTCTCTGAAATGACTCATGAAGAAACGGCAAGGAAGTTGAATCAACCTCTCGGAACCGTGAAGACGCGAATCCGCTCCGGACTGGGAAAACTTCGAGAGGCGCTGGGAAGGAAATAAGGCCGGATGAACTCAAAACCGGGCACACACAGTCAAGAGCATTTGGATCTCGTGTTCCTGTTTGCATTGCAGGCGCTTCCTCCGCGCGAGGTCGCTGCGGTTGAAGCTCAAATCTCGTCATGCGAGGATTGCCGGCAGGAAATCGAGACGCTCCGGCCCATTGTCCGCTCGTTTGTCGGCTGGTCCACCGATTTATTGCGCCCCGCGGAATCTCTATGGGGCCGGCTCGCGAAGCGAATCGCCAACGAAACGGCCACGCGGCCGTTCGTACCTCCGTTGGAAACGGCGGTTAAACCAGAGTGGGAGGAAGCAGCGCCAGGTATCCACGTCAAAATACTCGCGAGGAACGCGGAAAACGACAGCGTGAGCATGTTGGTCCGGCTGGATCCGGGAACCGATTATCCCGGACACAGGCATGCGGGCATCGAAGAACTGCATCTTCTCCACGGCGTATTGAAGGTCGATGACAGAACACTATATCCTGGCGATTTCATCCACAGCGAGGCGGGGAGGGTCGATCATCGTGTGTGGAGTGAAACCGGCTGTACCTGCTTTCTGGTGACCTCGACAAAAGACGCCCTTTTGTGATTTCTGGTCAGTTTTTGCTCGCGTGCGGCTACTTCGCCAATCACCGAGGCCAACCGCAATTCAGGCCTCAGCCTTTTCTTGCAGGCTAGGCCTAGTTGTTGCCCGCGCGGCAGGTGAGCTTGAGTGTTAAGCTCTAATTGAACTGAATCGCTACGGCGTGTGGAGGTCGCCACGCAGGGCGCTGGCAAGGTTGACTAACGTTTTGCGGCGCCGGGCGCGATATCCTAGCTACGATTGCTACATGATCGTTCGATCGCTGCCAAATAATTAACCCACAAAGGAGAATCACATGCCAAAATATCTCTGTCAGGGCTCCTACACGGAGCACGGCTTGAAGGGGCTTCTCAAGGAAGGCGGCTCGAAACGCCAGGCGATGGTCGAGCAACTGGTTAAGGAAATGGGCGGGAAACTCGAGGCGTTTTATTTCGCTTTTGGCGGCGACGACTTTGTTATCATCCTCGACCTGCCGAGCAACGTAGATATGGCGGCCGTCGCCTTGGCGGCCAACGCCAGCGGAGCCGTAGAATCGCGAATCACTGTCCTCCTCCTGCCCGAAGAAATTGATCAGGCGACTAAGAGGCAGGTGAATTTCCGGCCGCCGACGGAATAGTGGAGAGCAGCGATAGTCAATCGCAGAGCAGGTGTAAGCGGTGCGCGAGCGTCTGTTTCGCGCCGAACCAGCCGTGCACCTGACCGCGCGGCGGCCAGTTGAATATTCACAACTTGAGCGTCTCATCGGCCGCCGCGCAGGTGAGCAGAACCGTTAGCCCGCCGATCAGCGCCCTGGTTGTCGTGAGTCTGGAGGCCTGAATGAAGTACCTGTGTATCGCATACGAAGAAGAGCAAAAACTCAATGATCTTTCGAAAAGCGAGTGGCTGGCTTTGCGGCAGGAAACCCTCGACTATGTCGAAACTCTGCGAAAGCGCGGTCTGTTGATCATCACACATGCCCTGCAGAGCGCGACGACTGCATCGACGGTACGCATTCGGAGTGGCAAGCTCTCGGTTACGGACGGCCCCTTTGCAGAGAGCAAGGAGCAACTTGGCGGGTTCTTCCTCATCGAGGCGAGCGATTTCAATGAGGCGATCGAGGTTGCCGCGAAGTGGCCTTCGGCTCGGATCGGAAGCATCGAGGTACGTCCAATTGAGGAAGAGTTGAGGATGGATCGTCGCTACGGCGAGTCCACATGAGGCAGGTATCGTCAACGGACCGGCCCAACCCCGGAGCGGATACGGCTAACGAACGGCTTGAGAAGGATCTTCGACCTGCTCGCTTCGCTTCCGGTCTCGTCCTCTCAGCCGGATTCGTTAGGCTGCCTATGATTATCGGTACTCTTAAGTAATGCGACCCCTTCGATATTCCATTAACGTCACCTTGGACGGATGCTGCGATCATCAAGCAGGGTCCACGGACGAAGAGTTGCATCGTTACTGGGCCGAGAACCTCGCGCAGGCCGACGCGCTGCTCTTTGGCCGCGTCACCTACGAAATGATGGAGGCAGCGTGGCGACCGCCGGCGACGGGAGTGAGGCCTGATTGGATGGCCGACTGGATGGAACCCTTCGCCCGGACGATCGACGCGGCGAAGAAGTACGTCGTGTCGAGCACCCTGGACCGGGTCGATTGGAACGCCCAGCTCGTGCGCGGGGATCTGGGGACGGCCATTCAGCAGCTCAAGCAGGAGTCGGGCAAGGGACTGTTCGTGGGAGGCGTGAAGCTCCCGCTGGCGCTCGCGGAGCTGGGATTGATCGACGAGTACGAGTTCGTGGTGCAGCCCAGGTTGGCGGGTCATGGGCCGACGTTGCTCGCGGGACTATCGAAGCATATCGACTTGAAGCTCGTGGGCCGGCGGGAGTTCGGCTCCGGGGCGGTGGCGATGCGGTATGAGCCGAGAAGGTAGCAGAAGGGCCTCGGCAACAGGCTCTTCTAGTCGTAGAGTGATTCGATTCTTCTCTGCCATTCCCACATTCAAAGCAACTGCAAAGTCAAAAAATTGAGATTTGTTTTCTGGCCCTTGCAAGGGCGCAGAGAATCTAAAGTCCTCTGCTCTTGGCATTCGATTGTGCGTGTCCGTGCTCGCTCTGCCGTGGACGGGAGCCAGTATCGTTCGTCCTCCAAAAAAACATCAAAACTTCAAAGAGCTGGAAATTCCACCAGTCTTAGGTCCGGCTTCATTCTTCTTGCGCAGCACAAACCAGCGTAGGCCAAGACACACAAGTAACGGGATGGCGCTAAAGACGGGAAGCAGCCCAACGGAAAGGGCTGCGGCGGTCGGTCCATGTTTGTTCATAAAGGTCCACGCGCGCTGGTAGGCAGAAAAGTAAAGCCAGCCTAAGAGCAATGCGCCGAGCAAAAATACGCTTAGACCGGCAGTGAAATTTTTCTGTTTAGTCGTTGACGCGGCCAGCAAACCGAGCAAAAGGAACGGTGCGAAAAGCCACGCCGTGGTTCCGATTGATCGTGCATAGTGCAAATGTTGAGACACTGCTTGCCAAAAATCCTCACCCCGGATCGTCATTCGCGCAATGACGTCCGACCCGAACGTGGCTACGACGAAAACCAGGAGACCAAGCGTAAGGAAGGTTAAGTACGGCCGTTTGCGCAGTGCGGTCATTGCCTCGTTCTAATTATTGGTTCTGTTGTTCAACCTAGTACGATCAATGCAAGCTGAAGAGTTGCTTCCTACCCGCGCTAATCCCATCAGCGATTTCGCGGAGCGTCAATGTAGTTTCATCTGTGAGCTTTGAGACACTTTCCCGAAACGACGCATACTGTCGGGCGTACCGCCTTCGGATCTCATCAATCTCTTCCTTACTCTTCGTGTTGGCAAGGCTTTTCTGGATTCGTGAGTACTGTGCGGCAGTAGACCTCAAATGTCATGTCAGCTTCTTTCATGAACTGAAGCACGCCGTCGATAACATCATCCGACCCTTGCACCAGTGGACCGCCGCAGAATAAGCACTCGATTCGACGCCCGTAATCATCCACAATCAAAACGATCCTATGTTGCTTTCTGTAGTGCCACGCGAGCAACCGCTTAAGAGCACTCTTCACATCATTCACCAGCTGTGGAGCTTCTAACCCTAGAGCAACCTCAAATGCTGGTTTCATCGTCCTCACCCCCTTTCTTCACAAAATTTGACCTCACCATTTCCCTTTAAACGAACGATCTACGATTGACCCTTACCCGATGTACCCCCCCTGTTTGGGGCACACCCCTTACGTCAAGTCACTTTAAAAATCCATTTCCCAACTAACCATTAGGTTGAAAAGGACACGATGACGTGCTCTCACCCAAAGCATTAGGGCTCCTCATCGCCACCGCTGCCAAGATACCTTTGCCTCGCATTTTATGAAATAATTCTTCCGTGGCGTTTCAATTCCACTTTGAGTGGGACCCCGCTAAGGCCCGGCAAATGCAAGAAAACATCGTGTTACGTTTGAGCGCGGAGCGACAGTCTTCTTGGATCCGAACGCCTTGTCATTGTTCGATGAGCAACATAGCGAAGAGGAAGAAAGATGGATAACTTTGGGTCTGGATCAGACGGGAGCGTTCTTAGTTGTTTCCCATACGTATCATCAAGAAACAGAAAACAGTGCGCGAGTACGCCTAATATCGGCACGGAGGGCAACCAGGAACGAAACGAAACAATATCAGAGGAAATAAAGATATGAGACGAGAATATGATTTTTCGAAAGCCATCCGAGGAAAGTTTTATCGGAAAGGCACCGAACTGCGGTTGCCCATTTACCTAGACCCTAAACTGCGGAGTAAACTTGAGCGTATTGCCCGCAAGAAAGGCAAGGATCTCAGTGAGATGGTTAATCAATTACTGCGAAAAGACGTCGAGTTTCTTGAAGAACTGACGTGACCCGACTGTAGCCCTAACCAGCGGCTTGAGAAAGACTACGGCTCCGCTCGCAAAACTCGCGGACCGTCGCTTCTCAGCCTTGGTCGTTACGCTCTAATTGAACTGAATTCTCCATCAACTCATTGTGCTCTACAACGAACGGTGGCGCAACGCATGCTACACGAGAGGGTATGTGCTACGTAAGTTAAATGAGGTAGTGGATGACCGGTTCGCAGATCCCTTCCCAAAAATCGCAGATCTCCTCCAGGTAGTCACCCACAGTCACCAGCAGAGGCAACGCTCGCCACAGCGCAAGGATGTCCGCAATGAAATAGATGACTTGCGACCAGGAGAGTGTCGTCTGCTCTTTAATCTCTCCATCCTCCACACGCGCTCGACTATTTCAAAGCGGATGCCCGAATTATGAAGTGGTTGTTCAGATTTGGCTGGAGCAGCGCCATTTGTGTCCAGGCGCTTTTGGCAGCCAATGTCTGATAAGATATATTATGTAAACTTTGATCCCAGCCCCCCTTTTTTTACTCTTATAACTCCTCGGAGACCTTCTACTCTTCTCTTAAAGATAATTCCTTTTCAGAATCAGAAATAGCGCCATAGCCACCACTTCTCGAAACCGACCTTTGCCCAATAGATAAGCCGCGATGGTCCCCAGGTGCGCGGTTCAGTAGCACCAAATGGCGGCCAGCCCGTGGGATAAATAGTCCGGTTTGCAGCGGCGCGGCCCGCGCCAAAAGCAAGCAGTCATATGGTATGGAGCCAAAGATCGAGAGGTTTACCCTTTCCGGTGATCTCAACCGCCAGATTATGAGCCACTACATCCGCCTCTTGGTGTGCAACGCCGCCCGCTTTCGAAGCCGGCATATCGGCGCAGTCGCCAATGGCGTAAACGTTTTCCCATTTGGTCATCAGCGTATCGTAATCGACGCGGATACCAGCTTCAGTCTCCGCCAGCCCGCTGTCGAGTAGCACCTGCGCCGGACGGTGCGGTGGCACCATGACTAGCAAGTCATAGGCTAATTTGTAATTGTACAGGCCCTGAACTTCTTTTCTCTCCGGATCGATGCCCCGAACCACGAATTCGTAGTTCTGCTTGATATTGCGGCGTTTGCTTTCTGCATCCATCCAGACAACTGGGTCGTGAGCTTCGCCGGTGGGCTCCGGCTCTCGGGTGAAATATTCAATCTCCACTCGCTCACGAATACCTCTTCGACGGAAATATTCATCCAGCATCCACTGCGCCTCGTAAGGTGCTGGCGGGCACCGATACGGCCCCAAAGGAACCCCGACCACGACCCGCCCGCCTCGAAAGCTCGCTAACGTGTCGCGCAGGCGCAAAGCCGAGTCCATTTCCCAGGGATGGGTTGATGCTTGGGCAAATCCCGTTATGAGGTCCGGCCTCGTCTGTAAGCCTAAGGAAACGATGAGGTAGTCATAGCTAACTTTTTCTTTTTCCAGCGAAACTTCCTGCCTAATCGGATCAATGCCACGGATCTCCGATTGCATGACTCTTACATTGCGCTTTTGCAGATGACTCAGGCTCCGGCTGATGTCCCAGGGCTGGCGTTCACCAAGCATAACGAACAGAAACGCCGGCATGAAAATGTGATCCGCCCGGCGATCGATAAGAATAACATCGTGATCGGCGCCCAGTTTTCGGCCCAGATGGGTGGCAGCAACCACGCCTCCACAACCCCCGCCGAGAATTACTATCCGTTTCCTTCCGTTCAGTGAAGACATGAAAAATTGATTTACGATCCGGATGCGCTCTTGTCACTGAATCTTTCCTGTGAGCGAATTGCGAGCCCTTCGAGGTTTCTTAATCGTTGTTCGCGCCAGAGCCTCTGTTCCGTTTTGCCGTCGCGAGTCAGTTCCGCACCAAATCCAGAGGTTACCCGTAAAAGCCAAATCAACAGTTTATCTGAAAGATCCTTGATCCATTCCATAAATCGACTTCCGAGAAAAACGGCTGGACGGCACCAACTCGCTAGCGAAGGAAAGTATCTTCCTGGCGAAGTTTCTCACTCGCATCCAACAGCGCTTGAGGTGTCGGTCCCGCTTCGCCAATTAGACCCACTTGTTGGAGAAACTGTCCGATCTGTGCATGATCGCGTGGACTGACGGGGGCATAAGGCCGGCAAGGATTTCCAATGTCGATACCAAAATGCTTCATCGCCGATTTCATCACAGGAGGTAAACCGTAGGCTGCCCATTTGCCCGGAAATAGTGCATAGCAGCGCGCCCAAAATCGCGCCGTATCGAGATCCCCTCCCCTGAATGCTCTTACAATCTGTGCCCCAATCCTGGTTCCCGGGGGTGGCATCGTCGCACCCGACCCGCCCAACATCAAAGTCACCAGCAGCGGTTGCATGGTGGTAAAATAATGACCACGTCCAGCTAGATCTATTTGCTCAATCAATCTAGATATCTTTGTAATATCCCGGGAGCTTTCCTTGAAGTAACGAATATTGTCGATTTCGCTGATTCTGACGAAGGCATCCTGCGGCGGATCTGCACCGGGTCCGGGGTTGTGGTAGCAGGTCACCGGCAATGGGCTCGCGGAAGCGACCTGAGTGTAGAACTCCATCAACTCGGCGATGGTCGGCTGCCCTCCCCATGGCCGAAGCGGCATCAGAACTTGCACCAGATCTCCGCCCACTTTTGCAGAGTATTCGGCTAACTCAATGACCTCTCGAGGGGACGGGCTCGAGCAACCCAGTATGACGGGCACGCGCTTGTTGACCATCTCGGTGGCAATTCGCAAGATTTCCTTTCGCTCATCGCGCGACAACATGGTGTATTCGGCCGCTTCAACAGCAGCAATGGTGATGGCGTCACAGTCCGCAACAATGAAATCGATTTCTTTCTCCAGCGCTTTATAATTTATCCGATCGTGCTCATCGAACGGTGTGAGGCAAGCGCCGATGATGCCTTTGATAGGTTTTGTCAGTGCCATAGTTGTCAATTCAAAATTTCCGCCACAATCCTGGCATGGCCGGCATCGCTGCCCTTCACCCGCAATGGCAAAGCGATAATGCGAGTCCTTTTTCCGACGATGCTTCCCAGATTTGTGACGTTCTCCGCGATCAAGACATTGTTCCCAAGTAACGTTCGGTGAACCGGAAAATCAAAGCCCTTCGGCCGGAGCGGCGTCGGAAGGTCAACCGTAATGCAGTCGATACCGAACATCTTGATGCCTTTTTTCACCATCCATTCCGCAGCATCCACTGACAGATAAGGATGCACGTTATAGTCCGGGCTTTCGAACTTTTCATCCCAACCCGTGTGAAGCATCAGAATGTCCCCCGGATTGACGGATACGCCCGAATCCTCGAGGTCCTTCGCAGTCACCTCTTCCCCACCTTTTTTCTTCACACCGATCACCGCTCCAGCACCAACAAAGGCATCGAGCGGCAACTCTTCGATGGATTTTCCATTTGGCACGATATGAATCGGCGCGTCCACGTGAGTGCCGGCGTGGCAAGGTAACGAAAGCTCGGTTACGTTTAGGGGATGGCCCTTCTCCAGACTGAGAAACTTCTGCACGTGAACATCCGGAAGAATCGGGATCTTTGGCATCCCGTCATAAATCACGCGTGAGAGATCAACCATTTCCATAGAAAAATCCTCCTTACTTTCCGTTACGCCACCTGGCGTAGATGGGGTCCTTGTCTACAAAGGCTCGCTTGATTCCGTCAAACGCCAACCAAAACTGGTCGAGTGTCTTTTGCACGGAAGCCCGAACTTGCCTTTGTTGCGGATCTGTCACTGCGTAGCGCTCGACCGCAAGCGGCCCTACCTTCATGTGTTCTTCGTCCACCCCCATATGCAAAGTCCAATAACGAATATTCTCTGAGTTGCGATCGAATCCGTAGTGTTTCGTTAACCCGTTGACGATTCTCGTCATCCGTTCGTTAGCCGTTCCTTCGAGACAAAACCCTTGGCAAGCGTAGAGCTCCAGCCAAGACCGCTGATACATAAGCAACTCACGCCAATCTAGGAACGCTTCAGTCTCAGGTAACGGTTCAACCCGGTCCAATTCTTCTTTGCTGTATCCGCAGGCACCAGCAAAACGAATGAATAAACCTTTATGACTATCGGTGCCGGTGATCTCCCCTGTCCCTTCTTCGATCACATTTTCGATCCACATTTTCTCCAATTCTGGATCATCCGGACAACGGCTTAACATGGCTGCGATGGGTTTGGGAAAGGGCTTCGGAAAAAAAAGATAGAATTGTCCAACAAATCCTTTCAGCTGTTCCCGGTCCAGCTTCCCTTCCTCGATCAAACCGATGATCGGATGATCCTTCGAATGCTTTCTTCGCACCATTTGTTGGATCTCTTTTACGAATTCTGTGCTTGAAGTTTTCATGAATTTTTCTCCGGCTCCTCGATATGATGGGTCGAGATGATCAGTGTGAACTCTTATCACATGAAAAAATCAGTGAAAAGAGATTTGGCTGCTCTGCTCGGACTCATTATTTCTTTGACTTCTGCGATCGATTCTTACTATAAGTCTGTGAAAATTCTCACTCGTAACCTTTCAAAAGTGTAATCTCGGCGAGAGTTACAAGCAATGTTTCTGTGCTAGAGAGATTCGATAAATTTTTGGTGTCCGCTTGCTGCTTCTAGAGAATTCAACGTTTAATGAGACTTCGACATTATTTCATTAACGATTTAATCGCGGAGGCCGTAATGAAGACGTTGCCTCAGATATTTTCCTTGTCATTCATCCTATCACTAATGATAATGGTCAGTACTGCGCGTCTCGTTGACGCACAGCCCTCCCCAGCCGACACTATAAGATTCCTTGAACAGTCTACGTTCGGCACGACATCCGACCTGATCGCTCGCACCCAGCAGCTCGGGTTCGAAGCTGCCCTCGATGAACAGGCCGTAGCGCCCCTAACGGATTATCCGGACTTGCCGTTTTGGCCTCAGACGCGCCCGACAAGCTGCACGGGCGACTGCCAGCGAGATAATTACACCTTATACCAGCTGCAGCGGCACTTTTTTACCAATGCGCTTTTCGGTCAAGATCAGCTCCGCCAGAGAGTTGCGTTCGCTTTGGGCCAGATACTCGTTACCTCAGCCGTTGATGTTCCTCTCCCAAGCTGGATGAGGGGCTATCAGCAATTATTGTATTCGGAGGCATTTGGCAACTTCCGTCAGTTGCTTTACGACGTCACGCTCAACCCGGCTATGGGTCGTTTCCTCAATATGGTGAGCAACCGCTGCCAGACTCGCACACCACCGGATGCTAATGTCTGCAGGAATGGCCTAAAATCCCAGCCCAATGAAAACTACGCGCGCGAGATCCTCCAGCTGTTTTCCATCGGGACTTTCGTATTGAACCAGGACGGCACTCGGGCAGTGGACGGAGCCGGTAACCCGATTCCCACCTATGATCAAAACACGGTGGAGCAATTTGCCAAAGTTTTTACCGGTTGGGTGCTGGCTCCTGCGCTCCCCGGCCCACCCGATGTCGGAGGCACGGTCCCGAACTACCGCGATCCAATGGTGCTCCACAAAGACAGCCAAGGACGCGAGGACTATCATGATCGCGGACCCAAAACGTTGTTGAACGGGCTCCAACTACCTGGCGGGCAGCCCGCCGATCAGGAGCTTACTGCAGCCATTGACAATATTGCCGACCATCCTAACGTCGCTCCTTTCATCAGCAAGCAGTTGATCCAACATCTGGTGACGAGCAATCCCAGCAATGCGTACGTGCAACGCATAGCGCAGGTGTTTGCGGCCACCCGGACTTCCGCGACACAATTATTTGAGGTCGTACGAGCTATTCTTCTGGATCCTGAGGCGCGCGGGGATGCTAAGGACCCATCGCCTTGCCGGAATACGGCAAGCTGCGTGAGCCGGTACAATTCATCACCAACGTTTTGCGCGCGTTCAATGCACAAAGCGACGGTGTATTGGACTCGGTAGCCGTAACTGTGCAAGGTTCCAGTTCGGCAATCGGGTCCGCCGATATGAATCAGGATGTGTTCAATGCCCCGTCGGTGTTTAGTTTTTATCCGCCCGGTGCGAGGGTGCCGGGAGAAAGCGTGCTCGGCCCACAGTTCGTGCTATTCTCGTCCCTCACTTCCTTGAGGCGCGATAACTTCGTCAACCAAGTGATCTTTTCGACCATCCCAAAGGCGGCGAATCGGCCGAGCGGCACGTCAATCGATCTCTCGGCTTGGATTCCCCTCGCTAACAATCCCAACAATCTCATTGACACTCTCAACACCCTGCTCTTACATGGCACGATGTCAGATGATATGCGCCAATCCGTCATGACTGCTGTAACCAGCATTCCGGCCTCAAATGATTCCAATCGGCGTATGCGGGTACAAACGGCGATTTATTTGATTTTGACCTCGTCGCAGTACCAAGTGCAACGTTAAATTAAAGGAGACCCAAGATGGCATTAACCCGTCGAGAGTTTTTATATCGATCTTTCGGTGCATTTGGCGCGGCCGCTTTGGCCTTCGAGCGTTTCGATCTGCTCCAGGCGTTCGCCCAGTCGGCCGACTACAAGGCTTTGGTCTGCATATTCTTGTTCGGTGGCAATGACAGCGGCAACGTGGTTATTCCCTTCGATGACTATACGAGTTATGCCAATGGCCGGGAGGCTTCTAACCTTGCGATACCGCAGTCGAGCCTATTGCAGATTGACGTTCCCAGTGTTGGAAGTCATTTTGGATTCCATCCCAGTTTGACCGGACTGCATGGACTTTGGGGAGACGGAAAAGCAGCAGTCGTGTGCAATGTCGGCCCACTGGTGGAACCGACCAACCGAGATTCTTACATCAACGGGACGGCGCGAGTTCCTATAAACCTGTTCTCACATTCAGATCAACAGAATCAGTGGCAGACCTCGGTTTCTAATGCTGCCAGTAGCACCGGGTGGGGTGGTCGCTTGGCCGACAAGACCGCTGATCTCAACACGACGGTCTTTCCGCCGATCACATCGGCCGCAGGCACCCCTATCTTCGTCGCCGGCAACGTGGAACAGCCACTGGCAATCGCACCCGCGCCGACCACATTGAGCACGGCGCTACGACTCGATGGGTTTCCAAGTTCGCCTGATAACGACCCCAGATACATCGCCCTCCAGCAGTTGCTGCAGGAAGACCAGAGCCTGACGCTAGTGCGCGGAGCCAGCCGGATAACCAACGAGGCGCTCGGGGTGCAGCGCGCGTTGGCAGTCGCCGGCGATCCTGCAGTTCCGCCGTTTCCCTTGAATCCCCGCACCAACCTGGGAAACCAACTGGAACAGGTCGCCAAAGTGATCAGCGTGCGAAGAGCATTGGGCATGAGCCGTCAAATCTTTTTCTGCTCTCTCGGCGGCTTTGATACACACAGCGGCCAGGTGACTTCTGCAACAAGTCCTACGACTGGCACCCACGCGAACCTTTTGGCTCAAGTCAGCGGTGCCATGAAAGCGTTTTACGATGCAACGGTGAATCTGGGAGTGGCTTCGCAGGTGGTGACTTTTACCCTGTCAGATTTTGCACGCACCTTCGTACCTAATGGCAATCTGGGGACAGACCACGCCTGGGGCTCGCACCATTTTGTTGTGGGCGGTTCGGTGAGAGGCGGTGACTTTTATGGCATAGCCGGTTCCAATGGGACCGTGTTCCCGACACTGGCAGCCAATGGTCCTGACGACACCGATCAAGGAAGCAGCGCACGCGGACGATGGATACCAACCACGGCTGTGGATCAATACGGTGCTACCCTCGCATCCTGGTTTGGCGTCGGCAGTACAGATCTCGCCGCGGTCTTTCCCAACATAGGAAGATTCGGCCAGTCCAACCTAGGATTCCTTGCCTAGTCCGGAAAAAGAAGGACGAAGGATGGACCGGATTGATACTAAGGAACTCCGGCCGCAAGGTGGCGTTAGTCCGACAGGCAGGCTGTATTGGAGGGAGAGGATTCTCCAGCCGAATTGAAAGCACTTACTGCGTAACAACTTCCTGACACGGTGTCTTTATCGGTGTAGCTAGTGACGTTAGGTCCTACCTCGGCGATCTTTGTCGTATCCTTGGCTGTGATTCTATAGATCCTAAATCCTTCTTCATTATCGCTGGTATCTTCCCATTTCAAGTGAGCAGTCCGTTTCCCGCATGCAAACAAACAAAAACAGAACATGAACAGGAACAAACCGGTTTTATGCCCAACTCTTGGTTCACCCTGGCGTCTGGGCTTAGAATTCAAAGGCGAGTACACTTCTAGATGTAAGCCGGCATGCCTTCGGATCAAAACACGATCCACTTTGATATCGAGGGAATAAAATGCCCCCGGCGAGATTCGAACTCACGGCCCCAGGATTAGGAATCCTGTGCTCTATCCTACTGAGCTACGGGGGCGCACAAACCAAATCATCCCTATAAACAGCAGCTTACACAATAAAAATCAAGCTTCCTATACCGAAGAGTTCGCCACTTTTTCCTCCAGAGTGTCCTCGCGGATTTTTTCCCGCTGAAAATTGCCGCTGTCAGTCTTGAGGAAGAATCCGTCTCCATCTTGGGGATGAAATGAGCGTAGACGGTGAGCGTGATGTTCACATTCGCGTGGCCGAGCATAGAGCCTACTTCAGGGATAGGAGTGCCACTCATCAGATTTTATTGGGTTACTTCTTCTTCGCTCTAACCTTCCTTTGCAATTCCGCTTTCAAGTTTGCGCCGCGTGGACGATTCTTACCGGTTTCCCACAAAGAAACTGTGTGTTGCTGTGCGCCGATCATATCGGCAAGTTGCTGCTGTGTGAGTCCTGATTCTTTTCGGAGTTTCATTATCTGCTTGGGTGTCATGCCTTGCTTTATAAAAACAGCGTCACTACCTGTCACCTGTCACCGGCTTCGTTGTATCGTCCTGGTTGATTGTTATACTGAAAAGGTAACCGGGACGAGCAATCCGCGCGGCTAAGAACGTGTGCCGAGGTTTAGCACCTAAATTTTTTTACGTGGAATGCGGATTCCAACGATTTTACCTAAACCCGCGACGATCGCCAGTTTGTTCTTGGTGGGCGCGGGCGTCGCATCCTGCTTCGTACTCGCCTACCTCCTTTATCAATACACCTGGACCGGCAGGCAGTTCGGTAGCTTCAGGGGTCCTGTGCTGTATTATATCCTTCCTGCTACAAGCGCCCTTGTGTTCTTTTCTTCGCTACGCTTGAAGCCGCTCTATCGGACCCGTCTGGCCATTTTGTGTGGTTCACTAGGGGTTGCCGCATACGTGGCGGATGTATTTTTGTCTGCACTTCAAAAAGCCGCATGGGGCGAGGTGACAAAAAGTCGAAAACAGGAAGTTCTCAACTTAGCTAAACAGTACGGCGTCGATTTCGATACCCGAGACAAGACCGAGGTGATAGCTGATTTACGGAAACGGGGCGTAGAGGCCGTCCCTCAAATCATATTGCCAATGCTAGAACAGCAGGCAGACGGCACGATGATGTCACGCATCCATATTCGTGGCGTTGAAACTGCCCCCGTCGGTGGAATCGCGAAGACAGTCACCGTCATGTGTAATCAGAGCGGGCGGTACGTTATTTATACGACCGACGAGCACGGGTTTCGCAACCCAGAAGGCATGTGGAATGCCGCACCGCTGGAGATTGCGGCTGTGGGTAATTCGTTCGCCCAGGGCTATTGTGTTCCCAGTGACAAGGATTTCGTCTCTTTGCTGCGAAAACAGCACCCTGCCACCTTGAACCTGGGGATGGCCGGTGAAGGCCCTTTGCTCATGCTCGCTGCTATTTCGGAGTATTTGGTAGAGCTCAGACCTAAAATTGTGCTGTGGTGTTATTTTGACGGCGATCATCTTATGGATCTGCAGAACGAAAAAAGGAGTCCGCTACTACGCCGTTACATCGAAACCGGCTTTAGTCAACGTTTATCCGTACGACAGAAAGAGATCGATCGAGCTTTATGGAATTATATCGAAAACGCAGAAAAGTTGCGTATAGCGACCCAAAAACCAGAGCAGCATAAAATGCTCGGCCAGTTAGTTGCACACATAAAGTTATCGCAGCTGAGAGAAAAATTTGGAATGCTTGACAACAAGGAGGCGTTGGAGGCAGCCAATGAGCTGAAAGGCTCAACTACGGATCTGTTTCAGAAAGTCCTGTTACAGGCGAAGAGCCGTGTCGAATCATGGGGCGGAAAACTATATTTCGTCTATCTTCCCAGTTGGGCACGCTATGCCACGAACAATCCCGGTATCGTCGCCATGCAACGATCTAAAATTCTAAACTTCGTCAAGGACGCGAACGTTCCTGTTGTTGATCTCCACCCTGCGTTCCAAGCTCATTCAGACCCTCTGTCACTATTCCCCTTTCGACGGTTTCACCATTACAACGAGAAGGGCCATCAGTTAGTCGCACAAGAGATACTCAAATCGATTAGTTCGACGAACTGACAAACTGAACGATAGGTTTTCTACATTTCACCTGGGCAAGTCTGGTCGGCCGCCGGACCGGGAGCCCGCACCCAAATCCTGTGGAAATAGCTCGTTGATCGATCTCTGAAGAAAACTTCTGTTTGAATTGCAGCACGAGGAGCCATCCTTGTGGTTGGCCCCTCGCCATGTTGACCAAATGTTGACTTTGAGTTGACCTTGAGAGAATCGAGGCGAGCTAACCCTAATCCGACAATGCATGCACAGCATGGGTAATGAGCGAAGGCGGTGAGACCGGAAGCCGTGGGCACCTGAGCAGGCAGTTTGGTGGAAGGTAGGGTCGCCGGAATCATCACCCTCGGGGATGCGGAGTGGCCCTCGAGGTAGTGTCCCATTGCCCAGGGCTGCAGGGCTCATCGCCTGAGCTGCTTAGACATAA
>Ga0081455_10003549_pt1 | contig 17900 bp, 14 predicted proteins | sample TabmetS3T2R1_FD_70207 | JGI IMG/M metagenome (GOLD analysis project Ga0081455, IMG submission 70207) | Tabebuia heterophylla rhizosphere microbial communities from the University of Puerto Rico - S3T2R1 | ecosystem: Host-associated > Plants > Roots > Rhizosphere ...
CACCGCCCGTCGGAAGACCTCTCGTCCGTCCATCTGCAGGTAGTGCTCCCCGGCTGCGACGGTGGCGGCGCTGGCGGGACGGGCGCTTCCCCCCGCCGGCACCACCAGCAGGTCGATGCCCCCGGGGTCCCCGACGAGGTCGCAGGAGACCAACCCCGGCGCCGCTGGCTCCTGCCCGCCGACGCGGGCGGGGGCGCTCGACCCGGCGCCCGCAAGGACCAGCGCCGCGGCCGCATCACCGAACAGGACGGCTGTGGAGCGGTCGTCTGGGTCGGTGAAGCGCGTCAGGGTGTCGGCACCCACAACGAGGGCGGTGCGCGCCATGCCCTGCCCGATCAGCGCCGCTGCGCTGGTGAGGCCATACACGAAGCCGGCGCACGCGGCGTTGAGATCGAAGGCGCCGCCGGTGATCCCGAGCTCGGCGGCGACGATGGCGGCGGTGGAGGGGATCAGGCGCTCGGGCGTGCTGGTCGCGACGACCACGACGTCGACGTCGGCGGCCGCGAGGCCGGCCCGGTCGAGGGCGGCGCGGCTCGCCGACAGCGCCAGCGGCCCGGTCGACTCGCCGGCGCCCGACACGCGGCGCTCGTGGATGCCGGTGCGCTCGACGATCCACGCGTCGCTGGTATCGAGGGTCTGGGCGAGGTCGTCGTTGGTCACCCGACGGGCGGGCAGCGCGTAGCCCCAACCGGACACCGTTACGCCGGTCGCCGGCGTGGGGCCCCATGCGGGCGACTGGGCGTCCTGGGCGAGCCCGTCGATGGCGGCTGCGGTGGTGCTCATGCCACGACTCGCACCCACGCCAGGGGCTGGTCGGCGCGGACCCGCTCGCCCGGCAGGGCCAGCAGCCCCATCAGGAACCCGGTGTGGGGGCTCGTCACCGGGACGACGCCATCGGTGACCTCGATGATGCCCATGTGCTGCCCGCGGTAGACGATCTCGCCCTCGGCGGTCACGACCTCCGGCGCTGCGGCGCGGAACACGCCGGCAGCCGGCGCCGCGATCAGGCGTTCGGGGACGTGGAGGTCCTCGGCGATCGGCTCGTCATAGGCGGAGACGGCCATGAGGGGGTCGTCCAGTGCGGTCATCGGGTGGCTCCGGCGAGGGTGTTGGTGGCTAGGAGGTTGGAGAGGTCGTCGGGCGCGGTCACGTTGAGCACGGTCACGTCGGGGACCGTGCGCTTCGCCAGCCCGGCGAGAATCCGGCCCGGCCCGACCTCGATGAAGGTCGTCGCCCCGGACGCGACGAGCGTCCGTTGCGACTCCCGCCACCGCACGGGCTCGACCAGGTGCCTGGTCAGCTGGTCGGGCCAGCAGTGGGGGTCGGTATGCCCGAGGGCGTCGGTGTTGGCCACGACCGGCGCGGCCGCCTCCCGGAAGGCGAGCTCATCGAGGAGCGGGCGCAGGCCGGCCGCGGCGTCCGCCAGCAGCGGGGTGTGGAAGGCGTGGCCGACGTCGAGCGCCATGACCCGCCGCACACCCAGGTCCCGCGCCCGGTCGCCCGCGGCCGCCACTCCCTCGGGCGTCCCGGCGATGACGACCTGACCGGGGGCATTGTCGTTCGCGATCCACACGTCGTCGGCGCCCCCGCAGACCCGGGCCGCGACGTCGAGCTCCGCCCCGACCAGCGCCGCCATGCCGCCCGCCCGGGCGTCGGCCGATGCCTGGGAAAGGTCAGCCCGGCGGGCGGCAAGCCGGAGCCCGTCACTCCGGCTGACGGCACCCGCGGCCAGCAGGGCGGTGATCTGCCCCAGCGAGTGGCCGGCGAACGCCACCGGTGCCTCGTCGAGCTGGGGCGCCAGCGCGTCCCAGGCCACGAGCGAGCTCAGCAGCACGGCCAGCTGGCTGGCGCCGGTCGCCCCCAGCTCCGCGGCGTCCGCCTCGAGCAGCAGCCGCGCCACCGGCCGGTCGAGGACCGCCTCGGCCTCGGCCACGGCCTCCCATGCGCGGTGATCGACCCAGGCGCGCCCGACGCCTGGCGCGGCCGCGCCCTGGCCGGGAAAGATCACGGCGTAGGGCACGGGGCGGGACCTCCAGCGAACGACAGTCGGCGGCGGGAAGGGTGTCCCGGGTCCGACTGCCCCGCTGGCCGTTGGTTACACGCGTCTATGGAATTCTTCTAGGAATTCGCAAGCGAACTTGACGAAGGGACCGCGGCAGCGATGCCACAGCAGACGCATGGTGACGGATCGGCGCCGCGCCGCTACCGAGCGACCGATCTGGCGGCCGAGGTGGGCATCAGCGTGCAGCTCCTCCGCTCCTACCAGTCCAAGGGCCTGCTGCCCGCGCCGCGGCACGAGGGACGGGTGGCCTGGTACGGGCCACACCACCTCGAACGCCTCCGGCACATCCGCCACCTGAAGGAGCGTGGCTACTCGCTGCGGATGATCGAGGAGGTCGTCGGGGAGGCGGCCGAGCCGGGCTTCCCGCACATCGAGGAGCACGAGGTGCTCAGGCTCAACGAGGTGGCCGAGCGCAGTCGCGTGCCCGTCGAGCTGCTGCGGGCGCTCGAGGCGTCGGGGCTGCTGCGGCCCCACCACATGGCAGACGGGGACCGCTACAGCGACGCCGACGTCCGCTTCGTCCGCCACGTGCTCACGCTGCTCGGTGTCGGTCTGTCGCTGGACGACCTGATGCGCATCGCCCGGCAGCAGCTGGTCACGTCCGATGCGCTGGGCCGCGACGTGGTCGACGCGTGGGCCCAGCTCGTCGGGACGCGGATCAGGTCCAAGCGTCGGGATGCGCCCGACCAGGCGACCCGGGTGGCGGCGTCGCTGCGGGCGCTGGCGGCCATCGTGGGCCAGCTCGTGGCCTACCGGGTGGAGCGGTCGGTGCTCGACGCCGCGCAGGCCGAGATCGAGGCCGAGGGCACCCCGGCCGAGCGCGAGGCCCTGGCTCGGTCGCTGACGTCGCCACCGGGCCGGGCCCGTCACGCCGATGCCGCCGACACCGGTCCCGTAGAGGGGCTCCCTTAGAAGGTGAGTGGATAGGAACCTCGTCCCGGCTAACGGCGGTCAGTGTTGCCGGGAGGCCGAGCTGTGTGGCCTGGGCTTGCAGTGCAAATCCCGTACTGTTCGGTGCCCACTTGCGTGCCTATCCGCTCGGCCTCTTAGGGCCAACCCGCCCGGTCGCGGCGGGGAACGATGACCAGGTCGCCGCCGTCGTCGATCACCGACACGGTGGCATCGAACACCCGCTCGACCAGGGCGGGGGTGAAGACCTCGCGGGCCGTGCCGCGGGCCACCACCCGACCCTCGTGCAGGAGGACGAACCCGTCCGCATGCTGGGCGGCCTGCGTGAGGTCGTGCATGGCCGACACCACGGTGAGGCCGCGGCGGTGACGCAGTTCGTCCACGAGCGACAGGACGTGCTGCTGGTGGCCGATGTCGAGCGCGGTCGTGGGCTCGTCGAGCAGCAGGAGGGGTGCCTCCTGCGCCAGGGCCCGGGCGATCACCGCCCGTTGGCGTTCGCCGCCCGACAGCGTCACGACCTCACGATCGGCCAGATCGGCGAGGTCGAGCAGGTCCAACACCTCGGCGAGCATGGTGAAGTCGTGTGCGCCCTCCCGACGGAGGAACGGGATGTGGGCGGTGCGCCCCAGCAGCACGTAGTCGGCGACGGTGGCACCCGACGGGATCGTCGGCTGCTGCGGGGCGACGGCGAGCAGCCGCGCCCGCTCGCGTGGGCCCAGGCCGGCGGTGGCCTGGTCGCCGAGCGTGATCGTGCCGGTGTGGGGCACTGTCCCGGCTGCGGCGCGCAACAGCGTGGACTTCCCCGCGCCGTTGGGCCCCACGATGCCGAGCCACGAGCCCGCGACGATGTCCAGGTCGATGGGGTGCAGCACCGTTCGGTCGCCGTGACGCACGCTCACGCCGCGCATCTGGACCGCGCCGGCACCGCGCGCGAGTGACGGGCGGTCGACCGCGCTCACGCGCCCCTCCGGCCGAGCAGGGCGAGGAAGAACGGTGCCCCCACGAACGCGGTGATGACCCCGATGGGGACCTCGGCCGGGCTGAGCGCCGTCCGGGCCACGAGGTCGGCCAGCACCATGAAGGCCCCGCCGGCCACCAGGGTGAGTGGCAGGACCACCCGATAGCTGTGCCCGGCCAGCAGCCGGATCGCATGGGGAACGATGATGCCGACGAAGCCGATGAGCCCGCTCACGGCCACCGCGGCCGCCGTCCCCAGCGACGCCGCAACGACGACGATCAGCCGGGTGCGATCGACGTGCAACCCGAGCGTCGTGGCCTCCTCGTCGCCGACCGCCAGCACGTCGAGCGGCCGGGCGTGGAGCAGCACGCCGACGGCGGCGAGCACGGCCCACGGCAGGATCAGGCGGACCTCGGACCAACCGGACGTGGACAGGCCGCCGAGGATCCAGGTGTAGACCTCGCGCACGGTGTCGTCGGCACGCTGCTGGAAGTAGGTCTGCACCGACGTGAACAGGCTGGCCATGGCCACGCCGGCGAGGATCAGCGACGTCGTCGTGCCGGCGACCCCGCGCCCGGCGGCACGCCCGACCAGGTAGGTGACGCCGACCGCGAGGAGCGCGCCCACGAACGCGGCGGCGGGCAGGACGTCGAACGGGCCCCAGCCCCCCTCGATGCCGAGCGTGAGGACGAGCGTGGCACCCAGGCCCGCACCCGCGGCCGCCCCCAGCAGGTAGGGATCGGCCAGCGGGTTGCGGAAGACGCCCTGATAGCCGCCGCCGGCCAGGCTGAGCGTCGCGCCGACGAGCAGCGCCAGCACCACGCGGGGCACGCGGATGTCCCACAGGATGGCGGCCTGGCGGCTGTCGAGGCCCGAGTCGACGCTCACCAGCGGGAGGCGATCGAGCAGCTCGAGCACGACCCTCCCGACCGGCATGGCGGCCGGGCCGATGCTGACCCCGGCCGCGAAGGCGACGGCCAGCAGCGCGAGGCACCCGAACCACGTGCGCCGCACGCGTGCCGGCCGGGCCGCGGCGGTCAGGGCCGCCGCGTCGGCGGGCGGGCCTGACCGCCTCAGCTCCGCGGTCGCCATCGGACCGGTGTCGCCGGCCTATCCGGCCTCGGACGTGGCCTTGACGACCGAGCGCAGGAACTCGACCACCCGCGGGCCCCAGCGCGAGGTGATGTCCGGATCGAGCTCGATGACGTCGCCGTTGCGGACGGCGGTCACCTGGTCCCATCCCGGCCGAGCGGCGACGTCGGCGGTGTCGATCCCCGCCGCCTCGTCGGCGAGGAAGATCATGTCGGGGTCGGAGTCGAGCAGCAGCTCGGCCGACACCTGCGGATAGCCGGTGCCGTCGTCCGCGGGATCCGCGACGTTCTCGAGCCCCGCCAAGGCGTAGATCTGGCCGATGAACGTCTGGGACGTGGCCGTGTGCAGCTGGTCGTCCAGCTCGTGGTAGTAGGTCAGCGGCTGGTCCCGCTCGGCGGCCTGGGCGGCGAGGTCGTCGATGTCGGCCTGCATGTCGTCCACGACCTCCGTGGCCCCGTCTGCGTGCCCCGTGGCCGCACCCAGCTGCGTGATCTGGTCGTAGCTCTCGTCCAGCGATGTGGCCGCCGGGAGCTCGAGCACCGGGATGCCGACCTGCCCCAGCCCGGCGACGACGTCGTTGGCGTCGAACGACAGCACGACCAGGTCGGGGTCGTACGTCGTGATCGCCTCGACGCTGGGCTCGAAGCCCGACAGGTCGGTCATCGGGGTGCCCTCCGGATAGTTGGAGAAGTCGTCGACGGCCTCGACCTGGTCGCCGGCGCCGATGGCATAGAGCATCTCGGTGGCGGTGGGCGACAGCGACACGATTCGGACCGGCTCGGCCTCGATCGTCACCGTCCCGTTGGCGGCCTGGACGTCGACCGGGAAGGCTGCGTCGGCCGCGTTGGTGTCTGGCGCGCCGGACTGCGGTACCGAGTCGTCATCGTCGCCGCAGCTGGCGGCGAGCGCCAGCAGGGCGGCGACGAGAGCGAGGGCGGGAGTCTTCGGGATGCGTCTCACGGTGTCCTCCTGTCGGCTCGAGGGGCTGGCCTGTTCGCCGACAGGGCACCGGGGCCCCGTCGCACGAAGAGCCCTGTCCTCGAAGGGTTTCGTGCGCCCGCGGGCCAGGCGACCTGGCTCGTCCTCGTTCGAGGCATCACAGTTGCGGGACAGCGCCGGGATGGACCGGACTTCGCTGGCTCGCGGGCTCGGGCGGAACCGTACTGCTTTTTCGTGGCCGGCCCGTACCCTGATGCACCGCATGTCCGAGTCCCCCGCCGACAGCGCGGCGCGCCGCCGCACGTTCGCCATCATCAGCCACCCCGACGCGGGCAAGACCACCCTCACCGAGAAGTTCCTCCTCTACGGCGGAGCGGTGCAGGAGGCCGGCCAGGTCAAGGCCCGGGGTGAGCGCCGCCGCGCCCGGTCCGACTGGATGGAGCTCGAGCAGAAGCGCGGCATTTCGATCACGTCTGCGGTCCTGCAGTTCCCCTACGGCGGCGACGTGCTGAACCTGCTCGACACGCCGGGTCACCGCGACTTCTCCGAGGACACCTACCGCGTGCTGGCTGCGGTCGATGCCGCCGTCATGGTGCTCGACGCCGCCAAGGGCATCGAGGCGCAGACGCTCAAGCTCTTTGAGGTCTGCCGCACGCGCAACGTGCCGCTGCTCACGTTCCTCAACAAGTGGGACCGTCCCGGTCGCGACGCACTGGAGTTGCTCGACCAGATCGAGGCAAGGCTCGACCTCCAGCCGGTGCCGGTGACCTGGCCCGCGGGCATCGCCGGCGACTTCCGGGGCCTCATCGACCGGCGGACCGATCGCTACGTGCGCTATGGCCGCACCGCGCACGGCGCCGCCGAGGCGACCGAGGAGGTGGTCGACGCCGAGGACGCCGGCCGCGGCCACGACGGGGAAGCCTGGCGGTCCGCCCGCGACGAGGTGGCGCTGCTCGAGGAGGTCGGTGGCGGGTTCGACCCTGACCTCTTCCTCGCCGGCGAGCAGACGCCTGTCTTCGTCGGTTCGGCGCTCACCAACTTCGGGGTCCGGCCGTTGCTCGACGGCATCGTCGAACTGGCGCCGCCGCCGGCGCCGCGGTTCGACGTGGATGGCGCCGCCCGCAAGCTCGACGACCCCTTCTCGGCGTTCGTTTTCAAGGTGCAGGCCAACATGGACCCGTCGCACCGCGACCGGGTCGCATTCGTACGGGTCTGCTCGGGACGCTTCGAGCGCGGCATGGTCGTGACCCACGAGCCGACCGGACGCCCGTTCGCCACCAAGTACGCCCATTCGCTGTTCGGCCAGGAGCGCGACACGGTCGACGAGGCCTTCCCCGGTGACATCGTGGCGCTGGTCAACGCCACCGACGTCCGGGTGGGCGACACGCTCTATGTCGACGTACCCGTCGAGTTCCCGCGGTTGCCGGAGTTCGCACCCGAGCACTTCGTGACGGCGCGGCCCCGCGACACCGGGCGGTTCAAGCAGTTCCGCCGCGGGATCGCCCAGCTGGACGAGGAGGGCGTGGTCCAGGTGTTGCGGGATCGTGACCAGGGCGACCAGGCACCGGTCCTCGCCGCCGTGGGACCGATGCAGCTGGAGGTTGCGGCCTGGCGGCTCGAGCACGAGTTCGGCGCCGCCACCGAACTGTCGCCGACTGCGTACACGCTGGCCCGGCGCACCGACACGGCATCGGAGCCGACCCTGCGCGCCCTCCCGGCGGTCCGGGTGTTGCTGCGAGCCGACGGAACGCGCTACGCGCTGTTCGAGAGCCCGTACTGGCTGGCACGCGTCGAGTCCGAGAATCCCGAGCTGACGCTCGAGCGCCTCGTCGCCGAGGGGACCGCGGGCTGAGAGGCCGAGCGGACAGACCCGCATGTGGGCACAGAACAGGACGGGATTTGCGGCGAGACCCCAGGCCCCACAGCTCGGCCTCCGGCAGCGCTGACCACGGTGAGCCGAGACGACGTGCTTATCCGCTCGGGTCCCAACGCGCCGGCGGTCACGAGCAGGTCGTGCCGTCCTTCGGCGGTTCCAGGTCGACCAGGTAGCGGGCCACGGCGTCGTCGATGCACGGCACGCCGTTGCCGACCACGGTGTGACCCTCACCCTCGTAGGTGAGCAGGACCCCGGACTGGAGTCGCTCGGCGGTCCGCACGCCGGCCTCGTAGGGCGTCGCCGGATCGCCGGTCGTCGACACCACCAAGATCGGGGGCGCGCCCGGGGCTGTCACCGCGGGCAGCGGTTGCTCCTCGGCCGGCCACATGGCGCAACGGACGTAGTCGTTGACGATGGGCTCGCCGAAGTGGGGTGCGTCACGAGCCGCGTCCACCCCCGCGGCCAGCAGCTCGTCCGGCGATTCCGGCCAGTCGAGGTCGAGGCAGTTCACCGCGAAGTAGACGTCGAAGTCGGCGATGCCGATGTACTGGTCCGCCAGGTCCACCATGGCGGAGCCGTCGCCGTCGAGGCCGTCGGCGATGGCGTCGGCCAGCTCGGGCCACAAGGACTGGCTGTAGAGCGGCAGCGCCAGCCCCGTGGACAGCTCGCCGGGGCCGAGGTCGCGGGGCGATCCCGGGATCGGCTCCTGCTCGACGCGAGCGCTCAGCTCGTCCAGGGCGGCGGCGGCGTCGGGAGCGATCGGGCACGACGGGTCGGTGTCGCAGTCGTCGGCGAAGGCGGCAAACGCATCCTCGAACCCGCGTGCCTGCTCGGCGGCCAGCTCGGTGCCGGTCGGGCCCAACTCGAGGACCCCGTCGATCACCATGGCCCGCACCCGATCCGGGAACATGTCTGCCAACATCTGGCCGATGGCGGTGCCATAGCTGAAGCCGAGGTAGTTGAGCTGCTCTTCGCCCATCGCGGCGCGGACGGCGTCGATGTCGCGGGCGACGTTGGCGGTGCCGAGGTGCGGCAACAGGTCCCCGGCCGCCGTCTCGCAGCCGTCTATGTAGGCGGAGCTGACGTCGAGCAGCGTCGCTTCGTCCTCGGGCGAGTCGATGGAGTAGTCGACGCCGTAGAGCTCCGTGAAGTCGCCGCCGCAGTCGATGTCGCTGGCGCCGAGGCCGCGGGGGTCCACGCCCACGATGTCGAAGCGCTCGGTGATGTCGTTCGGCAGGGAGAACGCGAGCGTGGTGGCGAAGTCCGCCGCGCTTGCTCCCGGCCCGCCGGGGTTGACGAACAGCGCGCCGATGCGGTCACCGGCGGCCGGCACCCGGGCGATGCTCAGAGTGAGGGTGTCGCCGTCGGGCTGGTCGTAGTCCACCGGCACGTCCAGGGTGGCGCACTCTGCGTCCCCGCCGCACTCCTCCCAGTCGAGCGTGTCGCCGGCGCCCTCGTCCGAGCTGCCGGAGCCGGTGGCGGAGGATTGGTCGCCGGACCCGTCGTTGCCCGCTTCGAGCGGGTTCTCGTCGGCCTCGCTGGTGCAGGCGGCGGCCACGAGTGCCAGGCAGGCGATCAGGGCCAGGGTGATTCGACGCACCGACCGACGCTATCCGCACGGGACCGCCGCCGGGAGGTCGGCCGGTGCCTCCGTCCGGCGGTGGCGGTCACCGGTGCAGCAGGAGCCACTCCCGGGGCGACAGGCCGGAGGCGTGGATCTGCGCCGCGATGTCGCGCCCGACGTAGCGCAGGTGCCACGGCTCGAACTCGTAGCAGCTGCGGTCCTGGGCGTCGGCGGGGTAGCTGAGCACGAACCCGTACTCGTGGGCGTGGGCTGCGACCCACTGGCCGGCCGGCGTGTCGGCGAATGCGGCGCTGAGCTCCCCGGCCTCGGGATTCAGGACGTCGAGCGCCGTGCCGAGCTGGTGCTCGCTGTGACCGGGCCGGGCGATCCCGTCGGCGGCGCGGGCCTCGCCCACCCGTGCGGCCTCGTCGCGGAAGAGGCCATCCTGGTAGGCGTAGCTGCGGTACGCGGAGACCACGACGATCGGCGTGCCATTGGTCTCCGCCGCAATGCGGAGCGCCGCCAGATCGAGGATGACGAACTCGCGAACCCGGTCGCGCTGGGCGAAGCCGGCGGCGGTCACCTCCACCAGGTCGCCCGGGACGAAGTCGGGCGGGAGGGCGCGACCCGTGTCGATCACGATCGTCGCCCAGTCGGCGGCGGGGTCGCCCTCCACGGGCTCGTCGCCCTGCCCGCACGCCGGTAAGGGCGGGGCGGTCACGGGGGGAGAGGTCGTGGTGGTGACCCGAAGGGACGGCCCGGCGGTCAGGGCCGAGCCGTCCGACACGCGCGTGGAGTCCCACGTCAGCCAGAGCCCGACGCCGACGCCGACCACGAGGATCACGACGGCCAGCGTGGCGATCCATCCCCTCACGGCGCCGCAACCTATGTCGCCGGAGCGGAACCCGTGTGTCGCTCGCGCCGGCGGTCAGCGGACCTTCACCGACGGGCACCGAGCTTCGGCCCTCGCCGGCGGATCGGTACGCTGGTCGTTCCCAGGCCCGTGGGCGCTGGCCCGGGGACGTAGCTCAGTTGGCTAGAGCACCTGCTTTGCAAGCAGGGGGTCGTGGGTTCGAGTCCCATCGTCTCCACAACTTGCGGTGTGACCAGGGTGTTCTTGGCCCAGCATGAGCGAGTGCGGCGAGTATAGCGCTCGAACAGCGGATAAATTCGGGTAGCGTCTGCCTGCATGGGACTGGCTATCGACCAGCTCGTGGCATCGTGGCGTCGGTCGCTGCGCCAGCGAAACCTGGCCGCTCGCACGATCGAGACCTACGTCGAGTCGGCAACCCAGCTGTCCGGCTGGCTCGCCGATCGGGGGATAACTGACGTCGACGCGGTGACGCGCGACCACGTCGCCGACTTCATCACCCACCTGATCGAGACGCGCTCGCCGTCGACGGCCTCGGTGCGGTTCCGGTCGCTGCAGCAGTTCTTCGGCTGGCTGGCCGAGGAAGGCGAGCTGCCGGGCGCCAACCCGATGGAGAAGATGCGCCCGCCGATGGTCCCGGAGCGCCGGGTGCCGGTGCTTACGCCCGACCAGTTGCGCACGCTGTTCGCCTCGTGCTCGGGCAAGGGCTTCATCGACCGGCGCGACGAGGCGATCCTGCGGCTCTTCGCCGACACCGGGCTGCGTCTGTCCGAGCTCGCCCACCTGACTGCTGCGGACGTCGACCTCGACGAGCAGGTGGCGGTGGTGCTGGGCAAGGGCCGCCGTCCCCGGGCCGTGCCCTTCGGCACCAAGACGGCGGCGGCGCTCGACCGCTATATGCGGGTCCGGGGTCGGCACAAGCGGGCCGCCGAACCGGCAATGTGGCTGGGCCCCAACAACCGGCAACCGATGACGGTGAACGGCGTCGGCCAGATGGTGCGCCGGCGGGGCGCCGAGGCGGGCATCCCCGAACTGCACCCGCACATGCTCCGGCACACGTTCGCCCACTCGTGGCTGGCAGAGGGCGGCAACGAGGGCGACCTCATGCGCATTACCGGCTGGAAGAGCCGGGCGATGGTCAACCGCTACGGCGCCTCGGCAGCCGACCAGCGCGCCCGCGACGCCCATCGTCGTCTCGGCTTGGGCGACCGACTGTGATCTGCCGCTCGCCGGCATCACGACGCCTTCCGCCGTCGGCGTGTCTGCGCGGACCGCAGTGCGAGCCCGGCCATGTGGGCACGCATCGCTTGCTCGGCGCGGCGTGTCCGCTCTGCCGGCTTCAGCCTGCCGTCCGGATCGACCTGGCGCTCGAAGCGCTGCACGGCGGCCCGGCGTGCCGGGGCGGTTCGAGCGGAGCGGTCGGTCGTCTGCGCCCACGACGTGTGGACTGCCAACCGCGCCCGCAACGACCGCTCAGCCGGGGTGAGCGGTTCGCCCCGCCGCCGCTCGGTCACGCCGCCCCCTCGCCGGTGCCTGCGCCCCCGACTGGTCGCACGTCCGGCAACCACCAGGCAGCCCAGCGGGCTTCGGCACGCCACCGGCGCTTCTTAGCCGTCTCATAGGCAAGCCCGAGCTCATCGGCGACCTCGGGCAGGGTGCGCCCGGCGACGCGGGTGTCGAAGATCAGCCGTGCCTCGTGCTCGGCGAGAACGCCTGCGTCCACCGCCGCGGCCAAGACGCCGCTGGGTGACAGCTCTGAGTCGACAGCGTGAGACAGAGGATCGATCCCCTGCCGGGTGTGGGCGTTCCACCGTCGGTGCAGGGCGACCGCACGGCGAAGCCTCCGAGTCGGGAGGGTGAGCAGCTTCTCGGCTACGAACTGCGGGTCTCCCTCGACGTCGTAGCGAATGGCGGCCTCGTACAACCCCGCTGCGATGACCGCGACGGCGTCTTGGCGGTCGAGCGAGGGTGCGTGCTGAGCGACCCGGTGGCGCAGGGCGGGCAGCATGCAGGCCGCCAGGACACCGAAGGCCGCGGGGTCTGTCTGGACCAAGTGGACGAGCGCTCGGAGCAACTCGTCCTTGCGTGCCGGGTCAGCCGTCCGAAGCTGCCATCGCATGTCCTGGTAGGCGAGGTCGGCGAGAGCCAGTTCTTGCTGGGTCCAGGCGACCCATTGGGCACCTGTCGGTGTCGTTCGTTCCAGCGTGGTCTCCAGGCTCATGGGATCGTTCCTCCGGGCTCAGGGGGTGGCATGTCGTTTCCCACCCCCCTAGGCCCGCCAGCGACGCGAAATCTCACAAAGAATCTGCGAGAAGTTTCGGGCGACGGCGCCCGGTCAGTGGGAGCTGAGGGCGTCACGCCCCTACTAAGGCGACGACGCCGACGTTTCGTCTCAGACCGCAGGCGAAGGACCCTCGTCGTGCTCCCGGCGTAGCTCCGGATCTTGCTCCCGCACGGCGCACGAACCTCCGTCCCGGACGACCGCGACCGCACCAGCGACGGCCACGCGCACGACCTACGGACTCGTTACGCGATCGACACGAAGCGAGTGTCCCGATCCGCCGCGCGTCCGCGCCGATATCCGCCCGAAGATCCAACGTGATTTCAACCCTGCGGGTTGGGAAGGGAGCGCGGCGCCGTGGCGTGGTTCCGGAGGATGGGCGTGGAACAGGTCGCCTACCACGAAGCGACGGTTCTCGGCCGGGAGGATGATCATCCCGGCCAGGCGCTGGACTATTACGCGTCGCGGGGCGAGACCCCGCTGCGCTGGGGTGGCGCCGGCGCCGACCGCCTCGGCCTCGAGGGCGAGGTGACCCGGGAGGCCTACCGCCTGGCGTTCGGGCCGGGCGGGTTCCGGGATCCCCTCACCGGTCAGCAGCTGGTGCGCACCAAGCGGCCGGGTTTCGAGCTGGTGGTGGCGGCGCACAAGTCGCTGTCGTTGCTGGGCGTGACGGGCCGCGCCGACAACATGCATGCCATCTTGGACGCCCAGACCGCCGCCACGATGGCCTACCTGGAGGGCTGGGCACAGGGCAGGGGTGGGCGGCGGGGCCGAGCCGCGGTGGCGACGCCGACGTCGGGGTTGGTGTACGCGGTGACACGGCACGGCACCTCCAGGGAGGGTGATCCGCACCTGCACGATCATGTGCTGGTCGCCAACGTGTGCGAGATGCGCGACGCCCAGGGCGGCTACAAGGCCCTGAAGTCCGACGAGCTGCGGGACCGGGACGAGGCGGCGACGATGGTGGGCCGGCTGCATTCGGCAGCGAAGGCGGTCGAGTTGGGTTATGCCATCGAGCCCGACCGGGGCCGGCGGGGCCGCGCCCGGGACTGGGGGATCGTGGGGATTCCGGCAGAGGTGTGCGAGGTCTTCTCCAAGCGTTCCGACGCCATCGCCGACTACCTCGAGGAGATGGGCTACAGCAGTTATCGGGCCCGCAATGTGGCCGCCCGCGGCAACCGGCCGGTCAAGCGGGGCACCGGCACCGACCAGCTCATGGGTCGCTGGATCGCGGAGCTCGAAACCCACGGCTGGACCCTCGATCGGTTGGCCGCCTCGCTGGATCGGGCTCGCCGCGAATGCCGGGGTCTGGCGCCACCGTTGACCGACACGGAGATCGACCGGCTGGCAGCAGAGCTGTTGGATCCCGAGGGCGAGTTCTTGGCCCGCTGGAAGGTGTTCGACCGGCCCCGGCTGGTGGCTGAGCTCGCCCCGCTGCTCTACGGGCATGACCCCTTCGAGCTGGATCGCGTGGTCGACCGTGTCCTCGCCTCGCAGTTGGTGGTGCCGCTCATCGGTATCGCCGGTGCCAATGACCAGCCGTATACCGCCGCCGCCGTGCTGGCCACCGAGCACACCATTAAGTACGCGCTGGAACGCTTCACCGGCCGACGGGCACCGGTGGTGGCCCAAGGTCTTGTCAACCAGGTCACATCGGGGAAGCAAATCGAGCTCGGCCATGAGCTGAGTGCGGGTCAGCGTCGGGCGGTGGAGCGCATCTGTTCGGAGGGTCGAGCGGCCGATGTCATCGTCGGGGTGGCTGGCTCGGGCAAGACGACTGCCCTTGACGTGGTCGCCCGGGCGCTGGAGGCCGCCGGCTGTCAGGTGCTCGGCACCGCCACCAGCGGCCAGGCCGCCCGCACCCTCGACCACCAAGCCGCGATCCCCTCGGGGACGGTCCGGTCGCTGCTGTGGCGCCTCGACCACGGCCAGGTCACGCTCGACCGGCTGTCGGTGCTGGTGCTCGACGAGGCCAGCCTCACCGCCGATGTCGATCTGGCCCGGCTACTGCTGGCCGTCAACCGCGCGGGCGGCAAGCTCGTGATTGTCGGCGACCCCCGCCAGTTGGCGCCGGTGGGACCGGGCGGCGCCCTGCAAGCCCTGCTGGAGCGGCACCCCGACATCGTCACCGTCCTCCACCAGAACCTGCGCCAACGCAACCGGGCCGAACGGGCCGCACTGCACCAGCTGCGCGCCGGCAACGTGCGGGCCGCGGTCGGCTACTACGCCGCCAACCAGCGAATCCGGGTCGCCGCCACCCGCACCGAGACCCTGGCGGCGATGGTCGACGCCTGGGCCGCCGACGCCGCCGGCCGCGACACTCTCATGCTCGCGTGGCGGCGCAGCAGTGTCGCCGACCTCAACCGCCTCGCCCGTGTCCGTGCCGAACAGCACGGCTGGCTCAGCGGCCCTGACCTCGACACCCCCGACGGCCGCCGCTACGCCGTGGGCGACCCCGTGGTGACCCTCGCCCCCGACTGCGACGGCCAACTGGTCACGAGCCAACGCGGCCGTGTGGTCGCCATCAACCAGCGAGCCCAGGGGTTGACGGTGGCAACCGACGCCGGACGTCGCGCTGTCCTGCAAGGCGAGGCTCTCGACCAAGACCACCTCGATTACGGCTACGCCCTCACCGTGCACCGCGAGCAAGGCGCCACCGCCGACCGCACACACTACCTGGCGGAGGGCGGCGGCCGCGAGCTCGCCTATGTCGCCATGTCCCGCGCCCGAGGGCCCAGCATCATCCACGCCGTCGCCGACCACCTCGACCAGGCCATCGAAGACATCACCCACGACTGGTCGGTGGACCGCAACCAGCAATGGATCACCCGCACCGCCACCGCCGTCGGCGTTGATCCCGCCATCCGGGGCCTGCCCGAGGACTCCGACGCCCGCCGCGCACAGTTGCTCGCCGAACTCGAGACGCTCGAACATCATGCGCCACCCGACGTCACCGCCGAACTCGCGGCCGCACGCGCCGATCTCGACCGTCTCCGCCGAAGCCGTAACGACCTCGTCCGCGGCGGCGGTCGCTGGCAACACACCCCCGCTGGCCGTGCTGCGCGCGATCTCGACCAAGCGCGCCGCCAACGCCAACACGCCGAACACTGGATGCACCTGCCACACGTTGGACGACGCGAGCGACATCGGTGGCGCCGCGTCGCCCAGTCCGCCGTCCGGACCGAGGAACGGGCCGAGCAGGACTGGATGGCCCACGGGCAGCCGGCCGTCGCCCAGCTCGACCGCAGGATCACCAGAGCCGAGCACCGCGTCGCAGAACTCGAAACCGATGCCCGGTTCCGTCGCCGATGGCTCGCTCAGCACCCCGAACTCGACCGGCGCATCCAACACGCCCAACGAGAACTACGACAAGTCGATGACCCGAGGGGCGTCGAACTCGACGAGCGGCTCGAGTCCTTGCTCCAGCCCGGTCCCGACCGCGTCGCACAGGGCGTCGGGAGAGCCGATATCACGCGGATCCGTCAGCACCTGGACCGCCTGCAACACAGCCGAGAGATCGAGCCGCCAGCCCTATCCCTCTGACACCCCTCACGCGTACGGCCCGTTGCGCTTGACGGGGCGCGGAGCCGTTGCGCGTCATCGTGACTGACGCACATGCGCCGATCGCTGCGCAGCTGCCGCAACCCGGCCGACGTCGTTCTGTCGCGGCGTCCTGTGCAGAGAGCCGGAGCGCCGATCGGTTCTGTGCGCCTACGACGGGACGTTCAACCCTTATTCACGGGCCCTCGCCGGGCCAACCTCGAGCGGCGGCGTGTCCAGGTCGAGCAGTGGATCGCCGAGGAATCGTCGCCGATCCATGAGGTGGAGCTGATTCAGCAGCGTCTCGACATCGACGCTCAACTCGCCCAGATCGACCAGGCGTCCCGGCTCCCCGAGCTCGAGGAGGCGTTCGTGAAGGTGGCCGCCGCGTGAGCCAAGCGGCCGTCGCCGGAGCGTGTGCGTCATCCGCCGCGGGTGATGTGACGACCACTCGACCGGTGGAGACTCGGCCCGTCAGAGCCGCCGTCTCCAGCGCAAAGGGGAATCTCATGGTAGCAGCAGAGTTCGGCACGGGAGAGGTCTTCCTGTCGATCCTGTTCTTCTTCTTGTTCTTCATCCTGATCTGGCTGGTCATCGCGATCTTCGCCGACATCTTCAGGAGTCCCGACCTTTCGGGGTGGGCGAAAGCCCTGTGGGTGCTGTTCGTGATCGTCTTGCCATTCCTGGGAGTGTTCACATATCTGATCGTTCGCGGGTCCAAGATGCGGGACTACTCGATGTCCGGGGCCGGCCGGCGGGAGGAGATGTACCGGATGTACGCGGACGTGGCCCCCAGGTGATCGAAGGGCAACCAACGGCCACCGACCGACGGGCGGTGACACCGCCCTGACCTCGTCACGCCGGCGGCAAATCCAGTTCCTAGGGACTCACCTGGCGACAACTCACCCCCACAATGGCCAGGGTCGTGGAACGGAAAGCTCCACGGCACCATCACCGCCGAACGCGACCATTCGCTCGCCTACGTTCGCCTCGAGGACCCGCCTCGCATCCACGAGTCAAATGCAACGACGAGTCCGCCCGGCGGGCGCGGGTTTAGATCCGAGGCAGTCGGAGCAGCGAGATCAGCACGAGGACAAGGATGAGACCCGCGAGGGCGTTCATCGAGATGCGCGTCACGCGTCGCGTGAAGCGTTGTGCCATCGCTACGAGGAACAACACCAGCGCGAATAGCACGGTGTCGCGGACGTAGCTCTCGGCTTCATGCGCGGCGTCGTGACCGGAGTCGAAGATGCGATCGGCTTCCTTCGTGGTTTTGTCGGCCTCTTCCGCGGGCCGGTTGTGATACTCCGGCATCGCCGCTGGTCCAACGGGCGCGTCGTCGTTGGTGAACGGGTCGGTCTTCAGCCACGCGTGGAACGCGACCGTATAGTCCGGGCTAAAGCGGTGTTCGAGGTCCTCCTGAAGCTGGGGCTTGTTGTCATAGTGCGCCTGTAGCCACGCGGTGAACGTCGCGGCATCGGCGGCGAGGACCTGGACCCCCGCGGTGCGCTCCGTCCCGGCGCGGGTGTAGAGCGTCGACGATTCGCCGTAGCGATGTGCTTCCTCGGCGTCCCACTTCGCGGCTTGGAACCCGCTGTACGCCGTCGCGATCGCGACGATCGCGAGCAGGATGACCTCAAGGACCTCGACGATCGTGTGCCAGCGCTCACGGGTCAGGTGCGGTCCGGCGTGGTCGTGACCGTGGCTGAGCTCGTGCGCGAACTCGATGTTGGCTTCACCGGCTTCAGGCATCGGGCGATTCTGCCCGATGGCGCGGCGAAGCGAATGCCGATCGGCATTCCTGAAGG